>ASRN01000033.1_pt1 | contig 34471 bp, 35 predicted proteins | sample 693258 | NCBI WGS metagenome assembly ASRN01 (sample SAMN02169243, study PRJNA158439) | bioreactor metagenome | isolation source: day 82 sample from continuous culture bioreactor inoculated with sediment... | place: Germany: Bremen
CACTTCTATAGTTTAACAACTTGATTCTTGATTTTATGCTTTGTGTTATTTCTTTTCGTAGTGTTTTTGAGATATTTTCTATTATTTTTGACATTAAAGTGCCTTTTTTAAAGTAATAGAAAATATTATCTAATAGTAAGTTAAAAAATTATTTAATGAGGGCTAATTTGTTGATTTATTTAACTTTTCTTCGTAAATATATGATTTTTTCTTTTCCAATAAAATTTTCATGAATAATTTCAAAATCCATATCAATCATATTTTGTGCATTTAGTCCATTTCTTATTTTTGGAGTTACTAACAGTATTAAAAAATCAATTTTCTCTTTTAATTTTTCAAGCAACGTATATCCACCTTCAATCATAACAAACTTATAATCTAACAACTTAAATAAATCATCACTAATTGTTACTTTTCTATTTGGTATTTTAAATAAAGGAATTTGTGTATCAAAAATAGTTTTTTGTGAGTATATTAATACCTCAGGTGCTGTTCCTACTACATATCTCGCATCAAGTGTTGGTCTATCAGTTCTTACTGTATTTCCACCTATGACAAGCAAATCAATTCTATCTCTTAATGTATGAACATAAGCTAAAGTTTGATTTGAAGAGATTTTTCCACCATCAATAGTACCATTTAATGTTTGAGCCATTTTATAAAAAATAAAAGTTCCACTATTCCATTTTAAGAAAGGATATAAAAGATCATATGCTTCTTTTTTCATACAGCCTACTTCACACTCTATTGAGGCTTCTTCTAGGGTTTTTTGACCATCTTTTGCTTGATTATTCATATCTTTATGTGCAATAACAACTCTTTTTGGTTTTAATTGTTTTAATAAGTTCGCACAAGATGGTGTTTTGCCAACATGATTACAAGGTTCTAAAGTAACATATATTGTACAATCATTGAAAAAATCATTATGATGTTTTATCAAGTACTCATGTATTTCAAAACTATTACTTAATGTTTTTAATACATCATTTGGATGATATTTTAAAAATGCTTGTTTTAGTGCATTTACTTCTGCATGAGCTTTTCCAGCTTCTTTATGTCCTTCAATACTTAAAATTTCACTATCGCCTTTTACAACAACACATCCAACTGATGGGTTTGGATATGTCAAAAACTGATATTTCCAAGCTTCATTTATTGCTAATTTCATAAAAAATTTATCATCTATTTTCATTTTAAATTCCAAAAAGTTTTTGTTAAGTATATATTAAAAGTAGTAAATTAGTAGTTAAAGTAATAGAGATTTACTCTATTACCATTCAAAATATGTAGCTGCTGATAAAATAGAGTCATATGAAATTTCTTCATTTCCAAACTCTGTTTTAATTACAATTTTTTCATCATCAGCACTTAAAAGTTCACCTTTGTAAACTTCTGTTGCTATATCTTTTACTTTAATTTTCTCACCAACTGAGCCTTTAAAGTGTTGAGTCTTTTTAAGTCTTCTTTCTATTCCTGGTGAGCTAACTTCTAAATTATAGTTTGAATTCATAGGTTCTTCAACATCAAGTATAGGAGATATAAGTCTTGAAACTTCAGCACACTTATCAAGTGTTACTTTGTCTTTTGATGTTATATATATTCTATAAATATTATTATCATTCTCTTTAGCTGTCACGATATCATAAAGTTCAACACCACAACTTTCAACAGTCATCTTTATAGATTCTTCTAAACTCATTTAAGATTAATCCTCTTTTTTTGATTTTATTTTTTCAAATAAAGCTTCCATTTTCATACTATGTTCTAAAGTATCATCAGCTTTAAATTTAAAATTAGGGCATTTATACCATCCTGTTGAGTTTAAGCAATGAGATTTTATATGTCCATTTGCTTTATTCAACAATGAGTTAATAACCCTATGCTCTTCTTTTGAATAATCAGTTCCATCATAATAAACTGTCGCATCATATTTACCATTTTTACAATCAACACCTGTAACTGCAAGTGAATTGATTCTACTATCTTTTAAAGTAGCCAATGCTTCAGGAACTAATTCCATTAGCAATGACTCTGTTCTTTGTAGGTTAACGCTTTTCATGATTATTTGTCGTCTATGTGTACTTTTTCTTCAATTTGTATAAATGTTTCAATGAAATCACCAACTTTAATATCATTAAATTTATCAAACATAATACCACACTCATAACCGTTTGTAACTTCTTTAACATCATCTTTAAATCTTTTTAGACTTGAGATTTTACCTGTATAAGTTACAACACCATCTCTAATGATTCTTGCATGACCACCTCTAATAACTTTACCATCAGTTACTAAACAACCTGCAACTGTTCCAACTTTTGGTACAACAAAAGTATCTCTAACTTCTGCTTGTCCAGTATTTTCTTCTCTAATTACTGCACTCATCATACCAGATAATGCATCTTTTACATCATCAATTAAATCATAAATAATTGAATAAGTATTGATTGTTATTCCATCAGCTTTTGCTTTACTTTTTACACTACCTGTAGGTCTTACATTAAATCCTAAGATAATACAACCCTCACTAGCACTTGCTAAAATCAAATCAGATTCAGTGATTCCACCAACACCTGCATGAATAACTTTTACTTTAACTTCTTCATTTTGAATTTGTTCTAAACTACCTTTAATAGCTTCTAATGAACCACCAACATCAGTTTTAATAATAACTGGAAGTTGTTTGATTTTTCCTTCTGCTATTAGTCCACTCATCTCTTCAAGTGAAACTTTAGTTGATTTAGATAACTCTTTTGCTCTTGCATGTTCAGCTCTTGTAGTAGCAATATCTCTTGCTTCTTTATCACTATCTTGAGCTACCATAAATGTACCAGTATCAGGTACATCATTAAGTCCTAAAATTCTACCTGTTTCAGAAAGTCCAAGTTCTTCTACTTGTTTTCCTAAATCATTTGTAATTGCTTTTACTCTACCATATGTAGTATCACAAACAATATTATCACCAACTCTTAGCGTACCATTTTGTACAATTACAGTTGCAACAGGCCCTCTTCCTTTTTCTAAAGAAGATTCAACTACAGTTGCTTTTGCTTTTGCTTTTGGATCAGCTGCAAGTTCTAAAATCTCTGATTGTAAAAGAATATTTTCTAATAAATCATCAATTCCATTACCTGTTTTAGCTGAAACTGGGATAAACTCTATATCACCACCCCAATCAACAGGAGTCATTTCTCTTTCTGCCATTTGTGCTTTTACCATATCAATATTAGCACCTTCTTTATCCATTTTATTAACTGCAACAATAATAGGACAATTTGCAGCTTTTGCATGAGAAATTACTTCTTCTGTTTGTTGTTTTACACCATCATCTGCTGCAACAACAATAATAATAACATCAGTAACACTAGCACCTCTTGCTCTCATTGATGAGAAAGCTGCGTGACCTGGAGTATCAACAAAAGTAATCTTTTGATCATTTTGTTTAATTGTATAAGCTGTAATATGTTGAGTAATACCACCTGCTTCACCTGATGCTGTTTTTGAGCTTCTAATTTTATCTAATAAAGAAGTTTTACCATGATCAACGTGACCCATTATAGTAACTACAGGAGGTCTTGTAACAAAGTTAGTTTCATCAACTTCTTCTTCTAAATAATCATCTATATAATTTGCATCTTCTAAAGCATCTTTTACAGTTACTTCAATTCCAAACTCTTCTCCAAGTATTTCTAATTCATCTTGTTTTAAAAAGTCATTTTTAGTAACCATCATACCAAGACCAAATAGTACTGTTATAACTTCAGCTGGTGATTTTGCACAAGCTTCTGCAAACTCATATACTCTGATATCTTCTGGTATTGTAACTTCTGTTACATCTATTACTTCTTCTGTTCTTTTAATTCTTTTCTTTCTTTTCTTTCTTTTTAAACCTTGTGGTCTATTTCCAAAAGCAGCTGGTTTTGAACTTCTTGTTTGTTTTGAGTTTTTATTAGCATTTGGATTTGGTCTTTTTTGATCTTCGAAAAGTTTTGAACTATCAGAAACTGACATATCAAGTAAAACAACTTCATCTCCAAGTAAAGAATCATCACTATCTCTAAAATCTTTTGAAGCATCTAGTTCAAGTTTTTTACCATGAGTATGCGCTTTTGGAGGAACTTTTTTCTTCTCTTTTTTTACTTTTGGTTTATTAGCAGTTGTATTTACTGTATTTGAAGAGTTGTCATCTTCATTATTTCCACCTAAAATTTCACTTAAAGATTTCATTTTCTTTTTTGCAGTTGTTTCATCTTCGCTTGAAGTATCCAATGGTTTTGAAGCTACAGGTTTCTTCTTCTTAACAATTTTTAAACCTCTTCTTTTAGGTATTATTCTATTTGTTTTTTCATCACGTTGAGTATTAACAGGCTGTTTCTTTTCTTCTGCAGATGTTTTTTCTTCTTTTTTTTCTTCTATCTTTTCTTCTTTTTTAGGCTCTTGCTTATTTTCTTCGGATTGTGTAGTTTCTTTTTTAGCAGTTTCAGAAGCATTTTCTTTAGGCTCTTGTTTCGTAGGTGTTTCTTCTTTTGTCTCTTCTTTTGCAACCATTTTCTTTGGTTTTGCAGACGGTTTTGCTTTTACTTTAGAACTTTTTCCAGTCATAATATAATTTGCAATCTCTTCTGCTTGTTCAAATGATACTGCACTTTGAGGTGATTTTAATTCTATTCCTAAATCTTTTGCTTTACTAATAACTTCATTACTACTAGCTCCTGCCTCATCTGCAATTTCATATACTCTTACTTTATCTGACATCTGTTAATATCTCCTTAAGTTGTACTAAGTACTCATCTTTATTTTTGCACTGTTTACATAGTGCATTTTCTATTTTTTTATTTTTTTTGCTATTAAGTTCTTGTTTTAAAAACTCATCAATACATGAGTTACATATGTAAAAACTTCTACCAAATCCGTTATATTTTATAAGATTTTTAGATTCACACTTTAATCTTAATAGCTCTTTTTTTTCTAATCTTGCCCTACAAACTATACACATTCGTAAAGGTCTTTTTAAATCAGCCAATTATTATATCCAACTTTTTCTTAATTTTGAAATTTTACTTATCAACTCTTACGCCATAATTATCAAAATCGCTTACAAAAACTCTAAAATGTGGAAATTTAGCTTTTAACTCTTTTTCGATTTTTCTACAATCATCTGCATGTGAAATTGAGAAAAAAGTTGAACCTGAACCTGATAATGTACTCATTAGTGAGCCAGCTTTTAAAGATGTTTTTTGTACTTCAAAAAGCTCTGGCATTTGTTTCATTCTATATTTTTGGTGAAACTTATCTTGTGAAGCAATTCTTAACATTTCCCAATTTTCTGTCATAAACGCTGCTGTTAAAAGTGAAGCATGAGATAAATTAAAAACAGCATCATCTTTTGAGTATTTGTATGGTAAAGTTTTTCTTGACATATGTGTTGATATTGGTCTATTTGGTATTACAACTATAGCTTTTAAATATTTTGGCATATCTTTTTTAATATACTTAACTTCATTATCTTGAACAGTTGCAACATTAAACCCACCCATTACAGCAGGAGTAATATTATCAGGATGATTTTCATAAGCTAATGCTAGATTTAAAAGCTTTGGCTTTGGTAATTCAATTCCCTCAATAGCATAAGCAGAAGCAATAGCACTTACAATAACAGCAGATGAACTTCCAAGTCCTCTTGACATTGGTACTTCATTGAAAAATTCAAATCTAAAATTTCTTCTTTTTGTTGATAAATTATGATAAAAATCATTAAAAATAGAGATAAACATATTATTATCTTTTAATGCAGGGTTATTTGACCCTTCCCCTTTTAGTGACACACTATGAAACTTAGATGGTTTTATAACCACTTGATTTTTCATTCTTAAAGCAATTCCTAAAGTATCAAACCCAGGTCCCATATTTGCACTTGTAGCTGGTACGCTTACTCTCAACTTCTCTTCCTTTGTTTTTATACAGCTGGTAAATTGTATATTGGTAATGTATTTTTACTAAATAGTTCTTTATTTAAACTATTTGGCAATTTAAAGTCGTGTATTTTAGTATCATTATCTAAAAAATCTACTTTAATGATATCATTTTCTTTTATAAAGTACTTTTTACCTAAAGCTTTTATTGGTGAATTATTATTAAAATTAAAGCCATTACTTGCATATAAAGGTATATTCTTAGTAATACTTAAAGTTTTTAAAAATATATAAGCAACTTTTATAGCCATATAAGAACCAGGAGAATTAACAAAATATAATCCTGATATATTTTCATGTTTTTTTAATACTTCACTTATAATCACAGGTAAAACATCTGATGTTTTGCCCTCAACTTTTATCTCTTCAAGTAAATTATTCTCTTTATAAATACCTATTAATAAAGGATTTGAAATACTTATTATAAAAATCTCTATCAACAATACCCCTTAAGCTCTTGCGTATGCAATTTCAAATACTTTTGACTCTTCATCAGCTTCTTCTAAATCAATAATTTCATAATTTTCTTCACTTTCAAGAAGTTTTTTTGTAAGTAAATGATTTAAATAGTGACTTCCAGCATGTGCATCATATTCACCAACTAAAGTATATCCAAGTAGTGCCATATCACCTACTGCATCAAGTATTTTGTGTCTTACAAACTCATCATCATATCTTAATCCCTCTGGATTTAAAACTTTTGTATTATCTAAAACTATAGCATTTTCCATACTTCCACCAAGAGCTAAACCAATACTTCTTAAGTATTGAACTTCATGCAAAAAACCAAAGGTTCTCGCTTTACTTATGCTTTCTTTATACTCATCAATTGAATAATCAAAATGAAACTTTTGTTCGCCAATAGCTGGATGATCAAAATCAATAGAAAAATCATAAATTATATGACTTGAAGGTTTTAAAGCAACTCTTTTACCCTCACTAGTTGTAACTTGAACATCTTTTTTTACTTTTATTACTTTTTTTGAAGCATTTAACTCTTTTATTCCTGCTTCATCAATTAGCATACAATATCCAGATGAACTACCATCAAGTACAGGAACTTCATCATTGTCTAAAACAACTCTAATATTATCAATACCATAAGCATAAAGTGCAGATAAAAGATGTTCAATGGTAGAAACAATAATTCCATCTTTTCCTATTACAGTTGCCATTTTTGTATCTACTACATTTTCAATAGATAAAGGAATTGAAACTCCCTCATCACTCCTATAAAAGATTATTCCCATATTTTCATCTAAAGGTTCTAATCTCATTTTTACAGGAACCCCTTTATGAAGCCCTACTCCTAGTATCTCTACACTTTTTGCTATTGTTCTTTGTCTCATTTGCTATTGATTACCTTTTTAGCTTCGTTTAGTACATTTGTAATTCTTGTTCTTATCCAATTTCTATCCATCCATTCAAGTGGATTTACCTCTATTCCTTGAACTAAAACACCAAAGTGAAGATGATCACCAAATACTGCTCCTGTACTTCCTGTATTTGCAATAATACTATTTGCACTTACTCTTTGTCCAACAGTAACATTTGATTTACTTGTATGAGCATAAAGAGTTTGAAGTCCTAATTTATGATCAATAATAATAGTATTTCCATATATTCCTAAATAGTCATTAAATATAACTTTTCCATCATTTGTCGTTTTAATTGGAGCATGTTTAACACTAGCCCAATCCATACCCAAATGCCAAGCTTCATCTATTTTTTCACCACCATAAAAGTAGTGTCTTCTATCTGCAAATCCTGCAACTGTTTTTGAACCACTTAATCTTTTAAAAGGTTTAATTGAAAAATCACTTAATAAATCTTTATCCATAAATTTTCTAGTAATTTCTTCAACAACATCTGAATTTAATTTTCTTAATACTTTATTCTCTTTTACAAAAATATCTTTGATATCATTTGGTACATCAAGTCCACTTTTTTCAAGTACATTAATACTAATATTTTTTACAAAATTATCTGATATTTTAATATTATCATGTTTTACTCTTAATTTTCTTATATATAATGGTACTTTAGTAAGTGATTTATTTTGTGCTTTATCAATAGCTACTAAATTAACCCTTTGGAAATCTTCTATAGTAACAGGCCAAGCAATAAGTGAAATATAAAAGTTCTCTTTATAAAAAGGAATTAATTCAAATCTTTTCTCATCATTAAAAGATATATACGCATCTTTTAAATTCTCATCTTTAACCTCAACAACAACAACAGCACTTCCACCTTTTCTTATGGCAAAAGAGTTTGATATCACATTTGCAATTGGTGACTTTTTATCTATTTTTATTTTAAACTCTTTTTCAATTTTATTGCCCTCAAAAAAGTTCCATTTACTTTTATCAATTGCTTCAATTATAATAGATACATTTTCACCTTTAAAAAACATATCTAGTTTTGGAGCTTTAATCTCTAAATCAATACTATTTTTTGCTTCTTTTAATACTTCTTTTTCTAAGACTGTTTCATTACTATCATCTTTATATATAACTTTATAATATTTAATTCCACTTTCATCACTAATATTTACTTTTAATGAATCTTTTAAATTCCAAAACTCTTTTTTCTCATCAAATTTTATTAGGGGTTTGTCTTGTTCAAACTGTGGTGATAAATATATAAATCCCCCAACACCAATTACAATTAATAAAACTACTACAACTATTATATTTATCGAATTATTTTTACTCTGTCTCAAGAATTTCCTTTAAAACCATATTTTTTGCTTTTGTTAAATCTGTCCCATCCAAAGAACATCCAGCAGCATTAGCATGTCCGCCACCACCAAACTTAGAAATAACTTTTGATATATCTATATTACCTTTTGATCTTGCTGATACACGAATTTCATTATTTACTACTCTTAAAAAAATTGCAATTTGTACAATTGCTATACTCATTATCATATCAAGAGCATCTTCACAATCTCTTATATGTGCCCCTGTTTGTTTAAGCCACAAAGGCTCAGCTTTTATAAAAGCAACTTTACCCTCATCAAAAAGTTCCAAACTATTTAAAACTTTAGGTATTACTCTATATTTGGCTAAAGAGTCTCTTCTTATTAGTTTATTTGCAATAAAAGATGGATTTGCTCCACATTTTACTAAAAAATTTGCCTTTTCAAAAGTGATTTCATCACATCTTCCTATACTAAATCTAAGACTATCATCATAAATACCCGTATAAAGAGCAGTTGCTGAATGTTTTGTAATATATAAACCATTAAATTTAAAAAAGTCATATATTATCTCTGCTGTTGAACTTTTAGTTGAATCTACTATATTGATTACTCCAAAATCATCATTTGACTGGTGATGGTCAATATTTATCAAAGGTATTTCCTTTGGTAATTCAAAACCTAATCTTTTTTTCAATCCACAATCAACACTAATTGCCAAATCATAAAATTTTGGCAACTGATCAGTAATTTTTTCAAACCTATTTATAAAATTCAGGTTTTGTGGCAAATCACTACTTACATTAAACACTTTATGTTTTATTTTATTTTCATAAAATAAATTTGAAAGAGCAAGGGCTGAAGAGATTGTATCTGCATCTGGATTTACATGTGTTATTATAAGTATATATCTACTTTTTTCTATTAAATCCAAAGCCTCTTTATAATTTGAAAAATCCAATTTATTATCTAATATAAAATCTTTTTTCATTTACTTTTTTTGCTCCTTAAATATTTTAGCAAGCAATTACTAACAAAAAGTTAATCACTAATCAAACTTCATGGAAAAATCAAGCCAAGTTGCTTGATGAATAATACTTCCACTACTTACAGCATCTACACCTGTTTTAGCATAGCTTTCAATAGTATTAAGATTGATATTTCCACTAGCTTCTAGTAAAACATGTGTAAAGTTTTCATCTCTATATTTCACAACATCTTCTATTTGAGCGGGTTTCATATTATCACACATAATAATATCAGCACCAGCTTTCATAGCATGTTTTACTTGTTCAAATGTTTCACACTCTATTTCTATTTTAGTAACCCAAGATATTCTTTTTCTTGCTTTTTTTATAAACTCACTTAAATTATCGATTGTTTTTAAGTGTGTATCTTTTAACATCAAACAATCATCAAGTCCTAATCTGTGATTTATAGCTCCACCAACTCTACTTGCATATTTTTCAAAATCTCTTAATTGTGGTCTTGTTTTTCTAGTATCAAGTAAAGCAACATCATAGCCCTCAATAGCTTGTGCATATTTACTAGCTTGTGTAGCAATTCCACTTGCATGTTGCAATAAGTTTAAAAAAGTTCTTTCACTTGATAAAAGAATAGAAGCTTTTCCCTCAAGCTTTGCAATCACATCACCTTTTTTTAATCTATCTCCATCAAGTTTTAAAAACTTGCAATCAAACTTTTCAGTTCTTGCTAAGATACGAGCATATTTAACACCTGCTAAAACTCCATCATCTTTACAAATTACTTGTGCTTTAAATCTTCCTTTTGGAGCCACATCAAAAAACAAATCCCCTCTACCATTATCTTCAATGATAGCATTTTTTACAAACTTTTTTATATTAATCATATTTCAAACATCCTTTGAAGTGCTATTTTTGCCCATTTTGCATCTTTTTGGCTTACTAATATTTCAGATTCATATGGTTCATCTTGTTCAACTTCCATAGTTTTTAAAGTATTATATAAATCTTCTAATGTAGTTTCATTCATCGTAGGGCATTCAGGTTTTGTTGAACTTAAGATATAAGTATTTTTATCTCTTAATCTATTCACCATATTAAACTCTGTTCCAACTGCTACTTTTTGTTCAATTGGTAACTCTTTTATATACTTAATTAACTGTGAAGTAGAACCAACAAAATCAGCAACATCACAGACACTTGGATCACACTCAGGATGAACAGCAATCAATATATCATCATATTTCTCTTTATAAAACTCTACATCTTCTACTGTAAACTGCTGATGAACAGAACAAAAACCATTGTAACAAATAATATCAGCTTCATTTAAATCGCTTCCATCACCAACAATTGCAGATTTTAAATTCATCTGTTTTGCAAAGTTTTGTCCCAAGCATCTATCTGGCACAAAAAGTATCTTTTTGCCAGATTCTAAACCCTTTTGTATAATCTTATAAGCATTTGAAGAAGTACAAACAAGTCCACCCATTTGACCAACTCTAGCTTTTACAGCTGCACTTGAATTTATGTATGTAATTGGTAAGATATCTTCACTTTTAATACCTGCTTCGTTTAATTTTGCGATATTATCATCATAATAATCAACATCAATCATTCTAGCCATTGCACAACAGGCAATTTTTGGCATCAAAACTCTTTTGTTTGGACTTAAAATCTTCACACCCTCACCCATAAATCCAACTCCACAAAACAGAATAAATTTTGTAGTAGCTTCCATGGATTTTTTTGCTAGTTCTAAAGAATCTCCTGTAATATCTGCTAATTCAAAAACTTCATCCCTTTGATAAAAGTGTGCAACAACAGTAACATCTAAACTCTTTTTTAATTTTAATATCTCTTCTTTAATATTCAAAGTTTAACCTTTATGGTTTATTAATTGTTTAAAATTCAATTATAAATAGATAATGTGAATATAACAAAATTTTTGTTATAATCCATTTAATCAAAAAACATGAAATTATTTATAAAGGTAATATATGGATTTTTTTACAAATTCAAACATAATATTCTATTTACTTGCTTATTTAGTTGGTTCTATTCCCTTTGGTCTTATCTTAGCAAAAATCTTTGCAAATGTAGATATCAAATCACAAGGTAGTAACTCAATAGGTGCTACAAATGTTTTAAGAGTTGTAAAACAAACAAATCCATCTTTAGCAAAAAAGCTTGGAATTGCAACTGTTATTTTAGATGCCATAAAAGGTTTAGTAATTATTGCTTTAGCTATGTTTTTAAATGCTCCTAGTGAAACATTATGGGCAATTGCAGTTTTAGCTGTACTTGGTCATTGCTACTCAGTTTATTTAGGATTAGAAGGTGGAAAAGGAGTTGCTACTGGGCTTGGTGTTTTTTTAATACTTATTCCAATCCCAACACTAATTGGTGCTATTGTTTGGATAATATGCGCAAAAGTTATAAAAGTATCTTCACTTTCATCACTTTTTGGATTAACAGCAGTTGTACTTAGTGCTATTTTATTTAACAATGGCTTAGAAGTAGGAAGCAATGCACCTGTTTATATTATAGCTTTTATAATATATTATAAACATATACCAAATATTGTAAGATTAATAAAAAAAGAAGAACAAAAAGTAATCTAATGACTATAAAAATTGAAGATTTGACTTTTGATTGTATTATTGGTATTTTACCCTTTGAAAGAGAAAAAAAACAAAGGGTAATTATAAATTGTAAAATAAAATACAAATATAAAAAAAATCACTTTATAAATTATGCACATATTGCACAAGATATAGAATATATCATGAAAAAAAAGAGATTTAAACTAATAGAAGACGCTTTAAAGCACCTAAAAAGACACATTTGTGACAAGCATAGCGTGACAAAAGTGAAACTTACTATTTGCAAGCCCCACATAATGCCCAATTGCAAAGTTATGGTTTCAAAGTAAAAAATAGCTTAAATTTGCGTCCAAATCTACTTAAAAAACTTGTTTTAAGAAAACTTTAAAATTTACTTATGTACAATTTGCATAACGGTGTATCGGGAAAGGTTTCTATACTTTTAGAATAGTTCGCGCGCTCCGGTAAACTGATTATTAAATTTCGAAATTTTAGGAGAACAAATGAAAAAATTCGCAAAAATGAGTTTAGTAGCTGCTGTAGCGGTTGCTGGTCTTACTACTACTTCTTCAGCTAAAGCATTAGAAGAAGCAATCAAAAACGTTGACGTATCTGGTACAGTTGTATATAGATATGATGATAGACAATTCGATCAGAACACAAAAGATAAAGACACAAACAACTATAAAATTGGTTTAACTTTAAAATCAAAAGTAAATGATGATGTAACTGCTGTTACTAGATTTATTGTTGGTTCAGATGATAATGGATTTGCTGGTTTAAATCATGCAGAAGGTGGTGATACACAAGCTAACGTAGCATTATCAAATGTTTATTTCTCATACACAGGTATTGCTAATACTACAGTAAATGTTGGTAAACAAGGTTTAACAACTCCATGGACTGTAGCTATTGATGCAGATGGAAATGAGCAAACTGGTACTGGTATCTTAGCTCTTACAAATGTAGGACCTGTTACTTTAGCTGGTGCATATTTCAACCAAACTAACTTAAATGCTTCAGGTGATGTAAAAGTTGGTGATGGTTCTGAAAATGTAATTACTTTAGGTGCAATGGGAAATATTGGTCCAGTTGCATTAGATGCTTGGTATTTAGATAGAGACGATTTATATGATACATATACAATAGGTGCATTAGCAAAATTTGATATAAGTGATGTTAAATTATCTATTGGTGCAAGACACACTGAATTAGATTTAGATAATGTTTCTGCAGATGATTCATTAACAAAAGTTGAATTAGGTGCAAAAATGGGAATTTTTGGTGCTAATGTTGGATACGGATGGACTGATGACGAAGGTGGAATTGCTGCTGAAGATAATAGTGCTAAAACTGGTTATGAAGGTTGGACTCTAAACTTAAATGGTGTTAATGATGCTTCATTATTAAAATTAAATGTTAATGCTCAAGTTATGCCTAAATTAAACTTAGCTCTTAACTATAATATTTTAGATAGAGATAATGATAGTACTGAGAGACCTGATACTAAAGATACAGAGCTTTATTTACAAGCTTCTTATCAAATGTCTAAAAACTTTGGTGGGTATATCAGATTTGGTCAAGCTGACCTTGAAGATGGACAAACTGATGGTGACGACAACGATGGAACAATCGGAAGATTACAAGTACAATACTCTTTCTAATAAGAAAGTTTAAACTACTAAACTCAAAAAAGCCTAGGTGTTCGCATCTAGGCTTTTTGCATTAAATCAAAAACAAATTCATTCATACCCAACACCACGGAAGCTCGAATTTATTCGTGTAAAAATCCAATCCCTATAAAAAACAAAAACTCCCAAATGCGAATAAATTCGCATCTCCAAAATCGGAAGCTCGAATTTATTCGTGCTAAAATCAAAACTTTTCCCTAGGAATAATTTCACATCTTCATTATTAAAATTATTATTTATCTTAACTTTGCTATAATATTGACAATTTAAAAAAAGGGATATAAATGAAATTTCTACCAAGCATAGCACTTGCTTCTATATTAACAGCTACAATTGCAACAGCTCAAACAACTATGTGTTTTAAAGAAAACCATAAAGATATGACTACTATTGAAAAAGTTAGTTTAAATGGAGGAGAATGCAAGGGTATCAAATCTGCACAAGATATGAAAAATGAAGGTTGGAATACAGATGATATAAAAATCACTTCATCAAAAGATGGAAACAACTACATATATATCTTCAAAAAAGAAGCAAAAGGTTTAAGCAGTGTTGATCAAGCAGCACTTGAAACAAAAATACTTCAAAGATTAGAGCAAAGAAAAAAAGAAGAGATTGCACTTAAAAAAGAGCAAATTTATGTAAGAAAAAGTAAATCAGGTGAAGCTTTATATAAAAATAAATGTGTTTCATGTCATGGAGAAAAAGGTGAACTAAAAGCTAGAAATGTTTCAAGACCTATTAAAGATTTGAATTTACAAGATTTTAGTATATCAATAAGAGATTATAATTTAGGTACATATGATAGAGGAATGGCTTTTGTTATGAAACCATATGCATTGTTGATGAATGACAAAGATATAAAAAATGTATATATTTACTTAAAAAGTATAAATCAAGAAAAAGAAGAAGAAAAAGCTAAGTAATGGATGCTTATGAATATAGCGAGCTTTTAAAGCTTCTAAATAAAAAAATAGAAAATATTTCAAGTATCTTAAATCCAGATGAATTAAAGCAAAGATTAGAGCAAATACAAAAGCAAGAAGAGAATCCAGAGTTTTGGAATGATGTAAAACTTGCTACAAAAGTAGGTATAGAAAAAAATAGAATTTTAGGAAAACTATCAAAGTTTGATAAAGCAAACAACGCACTTGAAGATACAAATGATATTTATACTTTAGCTTTAGAAGATAAAGATGAAGAGACTTTAAATATGCTTTATGAAGAAGCAAGTGAGATTGAGCAAATAGTAAGAAAAACCGAAATAGAAGTTATGTTAAGTGATGAAAATGATTCTTTAAATGCTATTATCTCAATACACCCAGGAGCTGGTGGAACAGAATCACAAGATTGGGCAAGTATGCTTTATAGGATGTATCTAAGATGGGCTGAAAGATATGATTATAAAGTTGAAGTTTTAGATTATCAAGATGGTGAAGAGGCTGGATTAAAAGATGTATCTTTTATCATAAGAGGTATAAATGCCTATGGATATTTAAAAACAGAAAATGGAATCCATAGACTTGTAAGAATTTCACCTTTTGATTCAAATGCAAAAAGACACACCTCTTTCGCATCTGTTATGGTAAGTCCAGAGATTGATGATGATATTGATATTGAAATAGAAGATAAAGATATTAGAATTGATACATACAGAGCAAGTGGAGCTGGTGGACAACATGTAAATAAAACAGAAAGTGCCATAAGAATCACACATATTCCTACAAATATTGTAGTTCAATGCCAAAATGATAGAAGCCAACACAAAAACAAAGCAAGTGCAATGAAGATGCTAAAATCTAGACTTTATGAATTTGAACTTGAACATCAAAAAGCCCAAGCAAATGAGGGTGAAAAAAGTGAGATTGGTTGGGGACATCAAATACGTTCATATGTACTACAACCATACCAACAAGTAAAAGACACAAGAAGTAACATAGGTTACTCAAATGTATCTGCCATCTTAGATGGAGATATCACTAAAATAATAGAAGATGTGCTAATAGCAACTTCAACAAATAACTCTAAATAGTAATATTTAAAGTTATTTGTAACTTTCTTATAAACATCACATGCTTTTAATGAAACTTAAATCTAGTTTTTATATAATATAGCTCATTTCAAAACACAAAGGGAAACAAAATGAAAAGATTAGTAAAATTAAGCCTAGCAACATCAGTTGCATTAGCTTCTTTTTCATGTGCAAATGCACAAGATTTAGAGCAAGTAATTAAGAATGTAGATGTATCAGGTACAGTTGCATACAGATACAATGATTATGAAGAAAATGACGCACAAAGTGATTCAAAAACTCAAAATATCTATAAAGCTGCATTAAACCTAAAGTCAAAAGTAAATGATGATGTAGTAGCTAACTTAAGATTTATAGCAGGTAATAATATTGGTGCAGATGCTAAGTATTTAGATACTCAAAGTGGTGCTGATGAACAATTTGATGTTACTTTATCAGAAGTAAACTTCACTTACACTGGACTTGCAAATAGTTCAATTACACTTGGTAAACAAGCATTAACAACACCATTTACAATGGCAAGAGATGCAATTGGTAATGAGCAAACAGGTACTGGTATCTTAGCTATTACAAATGTAGGTCCTGTTACATTAGCAGGTGCATACTTTAACCAAACTAACTTAGGTGAAGATGTAGATGAATTAAACACATCAATTGATTTAGATAATGATACTATTTCTGATATTTCAGGTAAAGAAAACGTTGTATTCTTAGGTGCAATGGCTAACTTTGCAGGTGTAAATATCGATGCTTCTTATATTGATCTTGATGATGTATTTGATGCATATACTATTGGTTTATCTGCTAAATACAATGTAGGTGATGTAAAATTAGCTCCGTATGCTAGATATACTTCTTTAGATTTAGATGAATCATCTATTGATAACAAACTATGGAAAATTGGTATGAGAGCAAATATGGGAATCTTTGGAGCTCACTTAGGATATGGTGAAACTGATGAAGAAGGTGGAACTGTAGCAACTGATTATAGTGCAACAACTGGTTATGATGAGCACTGGAGAGTAACATTAACAGGTATTTCAGATGCTTCTGTTATATATGCTTCAATTGATGCACAAGTTATGCCAAAACTTAATGTAGCTTTAAAATACTCTAATTTAGATGCTGATTCAGAATCAAACTCAACAGATCAAGAAGAAATTTATACTCAAGTAACTTATAACATGAGTAAAAACTTAACAACTTATGCAAGATTTGGTCAATATGAAAGAGACAATGCATTTAATAATAAAACAGATGATTTAGATTCAACAATTGGAAGAGTACATATTCAATATTCTTTCTAATTTGAAAGTTTAAATGTAACTTCTTAAAAAGGAAAGCTTAAAAGCTTTCCTTTTTTTATGCTTATAATAGTTTAAATATTTGTAAGATTTGAACACAAATAATTGATATACCAAAAAGAAAAACCAAAACTAAACCAAGGTTTCCTCCAGCTACTTGATAACCCTCATTTGTAGATTGTCTTTGTTTATATACCATAGCAGCTGGTAAAAATAGTGCTAAAATAACCAATGCAAAAGCAGCAAAACCTAAAGCTTTTATAAATCCTTGTGGATAAAATAGTGCAAAGCCTAGTGGTGGAAGAAATGTCACAATTGAAGCAAAAACTCTTGAAGCTCTTTTTTCTTTGCTTGATAATACATCTTGAATAAAATCAAAAAGCCCTAAACTAACTCCTAAAAATGAAGTAGCTAAAGCTAAGTTTGCAAAAGCAGAAACAAGTGCAGATATACTTGAGTTATTTACAACTAAACTAAGAGCTTTTATAAAAGCACTTAAAGAGTCATTTTCAAGTAATACAGATGAAGAAACAGTCCCATGAGAAACCAATTGCCATAAAATATATACAACTAAAGGTAAAGCAGAACCTGTAATCATAATAAATCTTAAAGCTTTTATATCTTTTCCAATATACTTTACAATTGATGGAATTGAACCATGAAAACCAAAAGAAGTAAATACCACAGGTAAACTAGCAAAAATCAAAGCATTGCTTGTTGGCATATTTACTAGCTTTTCAACAGAAGTAAAAGGGAATAAAAAAGCCAACATAAAAGCTAAAACTATAAATTTTATGATAAAGAAGAATCTATTTAATAAATCTACACTTCTAGTACTAATAGTAACAACACTAGCAATAATCAATGTAAATATTATAGCTCCACTTTGAATTGGAAAATCATCTGAAATCATTTTTAGTTTCTCATAAACTTGCTCTCCACCACCAGCAATATAAGCAGCACATAAAGCATAAAATAAAAACATCATAGAAAAACTTGCAACAGCTTGACCTTTTCTACCCAAAAGCTTATAGGCTAAAGTATGTAAAGTAGCATCTTTTGAAGCAAACTGATGAACTTCAATCATCAAAAGAGCAGTATAAGCCATAAAAGCCCAAATGACTACCATAACAGCAGTTGAAACCATAAAACCCAAACCAGCACTAGCAATAGGCAAAGCCAACATCCCAGCACCAATAGTAGTACCAGCTATAATTAGCATACTACCAAATAACTTATTTTTATTCAATTTAAATATCCTTTTTTATAAACACAAAGCCAAAATTACAGGAAGCCAGAATCTATTCGTACCTAAGCAATCTTTGATGCGAATGAATTCGCATTTCCAACAGGAAGCTCGAAGTTATTCGTGCTTGCTATAATCAATCTTATCTATTGCATATTGTTTTATATATACAAAAATTACAAACTGATTTATCTTCACACTTTTCAAAATCTACACTTGTTGTTTTAAGTGTTTGAAAAATTTCTCTTAATAAATCTAATTTCTCATTCAATGCTACTTCTTTTAATAGTTTTGCATTATTTAAATCATAATAAAAGCTTTGAATATTAGTTGTTTTATATATATTTTGCAGTGCCAAATAATAAAATTCCAACTGAAAATCACAACTTTTCTCATAATTTTTTATAGTATCAACTTTTAAAGATGATGATGTTTTGTAATCAATTACTAAATAATCCTCATCTTGTTTATCAACCCTATCAATTACACCTTTTATTTTAATATCTTGATATATCAAGTTAAAAGGCATCTCTTTTTGTAAAACTTGTACTTTATTTATTCTGTTTTTTTCATATTCATAAAAATTTTCTATTTTCTTTTTATAAACTTCAAGTTCAAGTGATAAAAAAGGATTTTTATTTGCATACTTTGTAAATAAAGCTTGTAAACGCTCTAAACTATCAAAACCCACTTCATAGTACTCATAAAGTATTTTATGCACTATATCACCTAGTTCAAAGCCTTTTGGTTTCAAACTTAGTTCATGTTCTTTAAGTTTTAAAATATACTGCAAATAAAACTTTCTTTTACACTGCAAAAATGTCTTCAATGAAGTTGCAGACCAAGAAAGTTTTGATAAATCTATATCTAAAATAATCTTTTTATCAAAATGCTTTAGACTATTTTTATTATATAAAATATGTTTATATGAATTGTCTTCTAAAGCTTGTTCTTTTTTTAAATCAAACAATTCACTAGCAAACCTACTTATTGTTGAAGTATCATTTGATACATAACTAACATATAAGTTTTTACAGTTTTGAATAACTCTTTTATAATAATACTTTTGCAAACTTTCTCTATCTTTTAATGTTGGCAATTTTGCAAACTCTTTTACTTTTGTAGATAAGAATTTATCTTTTAAAGAAGCCTTTGGAATAAACTGCTCATTAAAATCACATATTATTACTGTATCAAAACATACAGTTCTACTTTCAAGAAGCCCCATAACTGTGATTTTTCCAGAGTTTACATCATCCAAACTAATAGAGTTTACTTTTTGCAAAAGTATTCTTAACAACTCTTTATACAAAATCTCACTTTTATATGTAAAAAACAGATTGTTTAGTTTATAGAAAAGTTCATTTAATTTCTCTTTTAGTTCTTTATTTATTTCATTAGAAATCAAAAAATTACAAAGATATTCAAATCCCTCTTTTGATATTTTATTGTTGTAGTTACTATTTAAAAACTCAATTAACTCTTTATTTATATTAAAAAACTCTAATGAATCTAAATTTTTCATATCTTTTTCTATCAAATAACTATTTAAAGAGTAAAGATATTTATAAGTTATGCTATTTTTTACATCAAGTCCCATTGCATAGTTAAAATACTTTTCTTCATCAAAAAGTCTTAATTTATTTGCAAAATTTTCATCTGGTAGTATTAAAACAATATTTGAAGAATCAATACCTTTATTTATTGCTTCAACAATTGCTGTTTTTATAAATGCAATTTGTGAAACCCTTGAAGCAAAACCTTTAATTTTAAAACTATCAAGTTTTGTTTCTAGTTTTGATTCTTGTAAAATCTTTTTATTTGTAATATCAAGTTTATAAAAAAAGTCTTGTTTTAAATCTAAATTTATTGTTTTGAAAATTTCATAGGATTTTTGATTATATTCATTTGTATATAGATTTATTATCAAGTCTTTATTTTTTGAAATGTCCAATATCTTATCAAACTCTAATTTTGTAAAATACCCCTCAAAATTAAACTCAATTGAAGAGAATTTATTTAAAAACTCCAGATTTATTTGACTATATTTATGTTCATTTACCCTATCAATAAAGCCATTGTCATCTAATATTTTTTCATAGTTTTCTTTAACTTTTTCCAAGATTTGTAAGTGTTCTTTATAAAACTCATAAGTATCTACATCTTTTATATCTTCAATACTTACTTTTTCACTTGTTATTTCTGTAAAAAATCTAAATATATAATCACTTTGCTTTAAAAACTGAGTAAAATTAGATGATATTCCAAGCTTTTTAAAATCATCAAATTTTATTGATTCTTTTAAAAATAGAAATTTCTGTTCTTCATCTATTAATTTTCGATTATTAAAGTAAAATGATTTTTTAAAAAATTCATCAGCTGTTAGAAAAAAAGGCAATAATGAGTTATCTTGTTTATTATTTAAAATAAACTCTCTTATTGCCCTTGAAGTTGGAAATACAATTAGTTGTTGTTTAGTTTGCATTTGTCTTTAAAAAGAAATAACCCTTATTACCATCTTTTTCAAAGGTTGCAATAACATTCCATTTCCCTGGTTTTGGGACAGCAACACTTGCATTATAAGAGTTATCTAAAAAAGAAAAAGAATCATTCCCTAAATCAATAATTGTATTATTATTTGTAGATTCTGTAACTCTTAAATTTATGTCAAATGAAGACTGCACATTTCCTGATTTATCATAAATATCTATCTTAATGCTATTTTTACCTACATGTAATATATCTCTATGAATTTTACTTTTTTCTATAACTCTTTGAGATAAAAATATATCTTTTGTATCTAAATCAAATTTTTGATTATTTATAGTTATTTTAAAATCGTACTTTGATAAAAATATATCATTTGATCTCATAATATCATTGTAATGCATATCAACATCTTGATACTTTTTAAAAAAAGTATCATCTTCATGTACAGGAACTTGAACTGCTGAATAAATAGTCCATACAATCATTGAAAATGTAAATGTAAATATACCAATAAAAAACAGTGGCCAATAATTTCTTTTCATTAAAATTCCTACTTTCTTCTTTTTAGTACTGCAAAAATATATAAAAGTAAACCTACTACTACAAGAGTATACATAAATACACGCCATATAGTTCCAGCTACTTTTCCTGAACTTCCAATACTACTTTCAAGCTTGATATCTTTTGACTGTGCAATTGTATCTGCTATTGCTGCATAACCATTTAACACTGCAGCACTAACTTTTGCAAAAACAGTATTTTTATCTTTTGAAGCTAATAATGGTACTACGTATTCATTTAAGATTTCATTTTTATTTACAATTTCTTTTAATTGTGAAGATACAATTAAATTTACATGAGTATCATCAACTGCCATAGTTAATAAAACATATGGTTTTTGTAAAACAGGAATTAACTCTTTTTCTTGATTTTTAATAAACTCAATTTTATCTTTTGTAGATATATCATCTTCAAGTCCTAAACCTCTTTTTACATAAACATAAATATTTACACCAAGTTTTTGCTTAGATTCTTGCCCTATTTGTTCAATCTTTTCAACTGCTCTTTTGTCAATTAATCCATCATTACTAAGTATAAATTGTGAAGCATAAAGATTAGATGTTAATAGAAGTGACAGTGCAAAAAGCACTGCCATTCTTGTAAGTTTTAAAGCTTTCATTTATCCAACAAACACTCTAGCAGAATCAAAGAAAGATAAATACACAGAGTAAACTGCTGAAGCCAATAATAAAATTCCAATAATTTTGTCCATAGCTTTCCCCTTATTTTCCAACTAATTCATACTGTTCGTGATTATCTTTACTATTTGCTTTAAGCGCATTTAGATCTTGATTAATCTTATAGAAGTTAGTTGCTTCGTTTTGTTGTACTTTAATTGCACCATATGTTAATACACCTAATATAGTAAGTAATAACACAGTTGCAATTAACATACCTGTAATTCCATGAAGAAGAGAAAAAAGTCCTCTTTCATTTTCATTCATCTGAGTATTTCCAGCCATACTACTCTCCTAAACTTCTAATATAAGTTGCTAATGCTTTTTCTTGAGTAGGGTTTAGTCTACCTTTAAAGCTTGGCATCATACCAATAGCACCTTTTTTACCGTTGTTAAGTACTGATGTTACTAAAGCATCTGTATAATCAACAATATTTGGACCAACGTAGGCTATACCTTTTCCATCAGCTCCATGACATCCAGCACAAACTCCATAAGCCGCTGGTTGTTCACCTTTAAATCCACCTGCAACATAAGAAGATACTGCTTGTATATCAGCTTCTTCAGATAACATCATAGGAGGCATTCCACCTGGATAACTAGATTTAAGGTTATTTGCACCATTTCTAATTACGTACTCAATAGACTCTTTTGACATTCTATGAGTTAAGTTTTGAGCTTTTCCTTCAATTCCTTCAGCATCAATACCATGACAAGGTGCACATTGAACTAAATAAATTGATTCACCCATTGCTGTTAAAGTCTCTTCACTTGGATTTTCCCATTTTGAAGCAAACTTTTTATTATACTCAATTGTCTCTTCATTCCATTGACCAATTTGAGAGAATCCATTTGTTGGATAACCAATTGACCAATACCAAAACAGCCAAACTAATGTACCAATAAATGCAAGTCCCCATCCAGTTGGAATAGGATTTTTATATTCACCAATACCGTCCCACTTCTCTTCTGCTAATTCACCACTAGCAGTATCATTTTTAATTTGATTAATATACTTAAGTGCTACAAATACTGTAATTGAAATAATTGCTACTGCACCAAGCATAGTTAAACTATTAATATAATCATCACTATTAAAAGCATCACCTGCAATAAAGTAAGTTCCTGCCATTAGAGCGATGATAAGAATAATTCCACCTATTACCATAGATTTCATTTGATACTCTCCTTCTCGTTTATCTCTTTTTCTTTTTCTCTTTGCTCAAGAGGGTCAGACTTTATAGAATCATCGTGAACAAGATTTGAGTATTTTTCAAAATTTTTCTCACCCTTTTTTTCTCTTTTATAAATAGAAAAAGCATATGAGTAAAAAATAATAAACACAATAAGTACTAAAAAAAACTTCAAATAACCTTGAAGATTCAGTAAAGTCTCATAATCCATAATGCCCTCTTATTTTAAAGAATTTAAATATGCAATTAATGCAACAATCTCAGGAACTTGACCGTTTGCTACGGCATCTTTTACTTTTTGGTTTTTCATATCAGCTGCAATCTCTTCTGCTTGTTTTTTAGCAGTAGCAATTGCACTTTCATAATCACCAAGTTTAACATCAATTTTTCCATCACCATCTAAATCTTGGTCATATGGAGTATTGAATACATTTTTAACAGTTAATGCTTCTGCATAAGCTGTATCTAAATCAGCTATATTCTCAAAGTGATGAGTATATGCTGGCATAATTGAACCTGGAACTACTGATTTTGGATCTAACATATGGTTTTCATGCCAGTCTGTTGTTCTGTAGTTTCCAACTCTCATTAAATCTGGACCTGTTCTTTTTGATCCCCATAAAAATGGTCTATCATAAGCATATTCTCCAGATAAAGAGTACATACCATATCTATCAGTTTCAGATTTAAATGGTCTAATTAATTGTGAGTGGCAAGCATTACATGAATCTTTAATATATACATGTCTTCCTGCTAACTCCAATACTGTGTATGGTTTTGTACCAACTGTAGGTCTACTTTGTTTTGCAAAATCAGGAATTGCTTCAATAATACCTGCAAATGCAACAAAAATAAATACGAATACCGCAAAGAAAAACGGTCTTTGTTCTAACCAATGAAACATTATTTACCCCTTTTCCTAAGCTGCAACTGGTGAAGCATTTAATGGTTCTTTATCAAGTATTCTACCTGCAGTTGCAGTTTTATACATGTTATATGAGAACATAAAGAAACCAATTAGGTATAATAACCCACCAACAGCTCTAATTGTATAATATGGTTGTAATACAGTTACTGTATCAATAAATGAGTAAACTAATGAACCGTACTCATCATAAGCTCTCCACATCATACCTTGAGTAATACCTGCAATCCACATAGAAGTAAAGTATAATACAATACCAGTTGTTTGTAACCAGAATTGAGTATCCATTAATGATTTAGAATAAATCTCTCTTCCATACATTCTTGGTGCCATATGAAATAATGCTGCCATAATCATAAATACAACCCATCCTAATACACCATCGTGAACGTGTCCAGGAATCCAGTCTGTAAAGTGCGCAATTGCATTAACAGATTTAATTGATTGAATTGGTCCTTCAATAGTTGATAACATGTAAAATGTAGATGCTAAAATCATAAATTTAATCAGTGTATTTGTTTGTAATTGTTTCCACTCACCCTTCATAGTTAAAAGCATATTAATAGCAGATCCCCATGATGGTAAAATTAGAACAACTGACATAACAGAACCCATTGTTTGCATCCAATCAGGAACAGTTGAATAAATAAGGTGGTGTCCACCAGCCCATAAATAAACAAATAATAGACCCCAGAATGCTAGAATAGATAATTTATATGAATAAACATTTTGTCCAGATTCTTTTGGTAAAAAGTAATAAATCATAGCAATAATTGGAACAGTAAATACAAATGCAACCGCATTGTGTCCATACCACCATTGTACAATCGCATCATTTGAACCTGAATACATAGAAACAGAGTGTAACCATGAACCATGACCACCAGAAGCGAAGTATGTAGGTACTTCCATATTATTAAATAAGTATAACATTGCAATTGCAATAAATGCAGCAATATAATACCAAATTGAGATATATAGAGTTCTTTCTCTTCTAATTCCAATCAATCCGAAAATAGAAACTCCCCATAATACCCACCAAACAACCACTAAAATATCTAATGGCCACTCTAATTCAGCATACTCTTTTGATGTTGTATAACCCATAAATAAAGTTACAACTGCTAAAAGAATAGTGATGAAATATAACACAAAGTGTAGCTTTGCTACTGTCATTAAAAATGGTGATTCTTTTAAAGACACCTTTAAAACTCTTTGAGCTACATAATACCATGTAGCAAAGATACCACTAAGTGTAAAACCAAATGCAACACCATTAGTATGTAATGGTCTTAATCTACTGAATGTACCATATTCCCCAGCTAAATGATTTAGCTCTGGAAATGCTAATTGAAATGCTAAAACAACACCAACTACCATACCAATGATACCAAACAAAATTGTTGCAAATGTAAAGGCTTTTGCAACTGAGTAATCATACTCAATTCTTGCACCGTTTTGCATCAATCTCCTCCTACTAATTTTTTATATATCAAGTCACAGGTTTGTCACTTAAAAAAAATCTTAGCTAAAACTGAATAAAGTTAAGCTTAATAACTGATGTTTTTTTTTAAGGTTTCTTTAACTTATAAAAAAGATGATAATTTGTAACTATTTAAAGTTTTTCAATGCTTGTTGTGTTTCTCTTTGCATTGTTTTTCTTTTTAAATCTTCTCTTTTATCATGTAGCTTTTTCCCCTGTGCTGTGGCAATTAAAATCTTCACTACATTCTTTGAATTAAAGTACATTTTAAGTGGCACTAGTGTCACTCCATCTTTTGTAACTTTTATAAACATTTTTTCAATCTCTTTTTTATTTAACAAAAGTTTTCTACTTCTTCTTTCATCGGGTCTATATGTACTATGAGTTGTACTTAAGTGCGAAATATGCATATTTAAAATAAAAACTTCGCCTTTTATAATTCGTACAAAGCTATCTTTTAAGTTTGCTCTTCCCTCACGTAAGGCTTTTACTTCACTTCCCTCAAGTACAACTCCTGCTTCATACTTATCTAAGATAAAATAATCATGAAATGCTTTTTTATTTTTAAATTCTAAATTTTTACTTTTTTCTTTTGCCATTATATTACCTTAAAAAATGAACTTCCACTTCCACTAAAAAAGCAATCTTGTTTTGCATACTCTTTTAGCTTGGGATATAGTTTTACTGCTGGCAAATATAAATCATTTGCATTTTCAAGTGGGAGTTTATTTAAAATCTCACTACTTTTCATTGATAAAAGCTCATTACTTTTATCTTTTGAAATCTGTTTATAAAACTCATTTCTAAAACAAGTAAAAACTTTGCCTGTATGACATTTGATATCTTTTGGAGTAATAACTTCAATATTTAAAGGCTCTTCTTTAAATTCTTGAACTATCTCACCAACTCCTGTTACATTTGCACTATCATATTCATATATAAAAAAAGGAACATCTGCACCTATTTTTGCACCAATTTTTGCTAATTTCTCTTTTTTATAATATAAGTTAAAATGTTTGTTTGCCAATATTAAAAAAGCAGCTACATTTGAACTGCCTCCACCAAGTCCTGCAAACTCTGGGATATTTTTTTCTACTTTTATACTATATACTCTAAAAAATGCATCAATTTTTGGACAATATTTTCTCAATTGTAAAAATGCTTTATATATAGTATTATCTTCAAGTTTACACCCAAAATCACCAATTAAATTAAACTCATTTGTTTCATTATTTGGAATAAAACTAATAGTATCATAAAGATTTTTTACTCTTACAAATCTTGATACTATTTCATGATAGTTTTCTCTTTTTTGTGATATTTTTAAAAATATATTTACTTTTGCATATGATTTTATACTAACTTGCATTTATCTAATTACCTTATTTAATACATATGAAACTTTGTCATTTGAAATTTCAATTATACTAAAAAACTCTTCAAACAAAATGATATATTTTCCATTATCTTTTTTTTCTAAGTTTTCAATTGGTATTTTTTTCCCATCATCTAATAACTGTTTATTTCCTGTATAATTATTAACTTCTAAATCCAAATAATCCAAAGGATTCAAATCCTTTTCATTTTGAAAATAAAATTCACCCTCATTTAATCTTTGCAAATAAGATAAAGTACCAGTAACTCCTAAATTTTTAGCAAGTATTTGAGCTAAACTTCTAATATATGAGCCCTCACTAACAGTTGCTTCAAAAGTAATAAAAGGGTGATTATATGAAATTAATTTTATATCACTAATTTTCATAACTTGTTTTTCTAATTCTACTTCAAGCCCAGCTCTTGCTAGTTCATATGCTCTCTTACCATTTATTTTTTTGGCACAATATTTTGGAGGAAGATACTCAATATCTCCTTTTAATTTTTCTATTTCGTTTTCTATATCATTTATATCTAAAGCTTTTTCATCTTTAATATCAATTATATTTTCAATATCCTCAGAGTATGAACTAACGCCCAACCATAAAACTGCTTTATATTTTTTGGGTGTTTTCTTAAGATATTTAAATAGTTTTGTATATTGTCCAAAAGCTACTATTAAACAACCACAAGCAAAAGGATCTAATGTTCCACTAAAACCTGCTTTTTTATTTTTATATTTTCTTTTAATTTTATTTAAATATGAGTTTGAACTAATATACATTGGTTTATTTACAACCAATAGTTTATTTAACAACTCTTTATTGTAAAGTCTTTTTTGCATTTGCTTTATTTTCCACTCAAAAAATTTTTATATTTTATTTAATAATAGTTTTTTATATTTTTTCTACAAAAGAAGAGAGTATATCTCTTATTTGTCCTGCAAAGTTTATAGTAAGTTTATACTCTTTTCCAGCTTTAACAGCTTTTTGAACTCTTCCCATTCCAAAGATTTTATGTTTTACTAAATCACCTTTTTTATATGCAGAGTTTTTTTCAAGGGTTAAACACCCTTTTATAAGGCCACTCTCACTTAAAAATCTACTTTTTGTAAGTGATGCTCTTTTACCTTTATAAAATCTTGAATGAACAAAAGATAAAGTTAAATTATCCATAGCTCTTGTCAAAGCAACATATCCAAGTCTTCTTTCTTCTTCTATATCACTTCCATCACCAATAATAGGGAAAAATCCTTCTTCAAGTCCTATTATAAATAGATGTTTATACTCAAGTCCTTTTGAAGCATGGATACTCATCATAGAAACCATCTCTTCTGTAAACTCACTATTTTCAGACTCCAATGCAATTTCATTTAAAAAGTCTTCTAAACCTAGATGTGGATTTTGAATAAAATAATCTCTAATATATCCATAAAATTCATCAATATTTGCTTGTCTATCAAATCCATCAGGAGCATTATCATAAGAACTTCTATAATCAAAAGTATCCTCAAATAAATCCAAAAATCTCATTTTTGATTCTTCTAAAGCCTCTTTTAAATCCATAATTGATGCCATGAAAACTTTTAATGTTCTTGAATTTTTCTTTCCTACTACTTGTGCTAATTCTTCTGGTTCTAACTCTTCAACTAATTGAAAAATTGGTTTTTGTGTTTGGGCTGATTTTGCATCTAGCTTTTCTATTGTTGTTTTACCAATTCCTCTTTTAGGCTTATTTACAATTCTTTTTAATGAGAAATTATCATTATTATTTGTAAGTATTCTAAAATAAGCAATCAAATCTTTAATTTCAGCTCTTTCATAAAACTTCATACCACCAACAAGTTTATATGCAACTCCTGATTTATTAAAGCCCTCTTCTAGTGATCTTGAAAGAGCATTTACTCTAAATAGTATTGCCATTTCACTTGCTCTTTCACCATTAGAAATGAGATTTTTTATATCATCAACTATTTTTCTTGTTTCTTCATTTTCATCATGTGATTCATAAACTCTTACACTATTTCCATCTTCTCTTGTACTAACTAATTTTTTTCCTAGTCTATCTCTATTGTGTTCAATTAATTGATTTGCATGATTTAAAATAGTATTAGTAGACCTATAATTTTCTTCAAGTTTTACAACTTTTGTATTTTCAAAATGATCAGTAAAATTTAATATATTTTTAATAGTAGCCCCACGCCAACCATAAATTGATTGATCATCATCACCAACAACACATAGATTATTGTGAGTAGCACATAATTTTCTTAATAATTTGTATTGTAATTCATTTGTATCTTGATACTCATCTACCATTATATAATTATATTTTTGACTTATTTCTTCTGCTAACTTTTCATTATTACATAATATTTTATATGGTAATAAAAGTAAATCATCAAAATCAACTAAGTTATTCTTTTCTAAATAATTCTCATATTTTTCATACACATCAGCAATTTCTTGATATAGCTTTAATTGTGCAGTAGCTTTTGCTTCATTTGGAGATAATATAGAGTTTTTATATTTTGAGATTTCACTTGCAAGTAGTGGAAGAGGTAGCTCTTTGTCTATAGATCTTAGAATTCTTTTTTTATCATCAGTATCAATTATTATAAAATTATTTTTTCTTCCTAATTCACTCATATAAAATTTCAATAAAAGTAATCCAAACTTGTGAAAGGTACAAAGTAAAGGTGGTGTATGCACAATTGATGAGTCAATAAGTGAAAATGCTCTTTCTCTCATCTCAGTTGCTGCTTTATTTGTAAAAGTCAAAGTTAATATAGAAGCAGGGTCAATTCCTATTGAAATAAGATATGCTAATCGCGTGGTAATTGTTTTTGTTTTACCCGAACCTGCACCTGCTAAAATAAGTAATGCACCATCGATGTGTTGAGCTGCATTTTTTTGTGAATCGTTTAATGATAATAAAAAATTTTCCGACATTTCTTCTCCAATAATTCTAGATTATATCATAATTTAGTTAAATTAACTTTTTACTTAATTTATTTATTTATAAACAAATGTTATTATTATCATAAAGAATTATAAAGGTAAAAAAATAATGCTAACTGATTTTGCAAAAATAGAGACGTTTTTAACTGTTGTAAGGGAAAAATCATTCTCAAAAGCTTCAGCAAAACTTGGTATTTCTCAACCTGCAGTGACACAACAAATGAAGTATATCGAAGAGTATTTAGATGTTCAAATTGTTGATAGAAAGAAAAATGGAATAAGGCTTACAAAAGAGGGGCAAATGTTATATTCAATTGCTCAAAAAATTGAAAGATGTGTAACAAATGCAGAAAAAGAATTACTAAAAATCATGAATAAGGATGTAACTTTTGTATTTGGTGCTTCATTTATCATAGGAAATTATATATTACCTAAATTTTTGAACAATTTAAAAGAAAACATAAATAATGATGTTTCAATAAATGTTTCAGTATCACATAAAGCAATTGAAGATTTACTAGACAAAAAAATAGATATGGCTTTAGTTGAAAACTATATTCCTGATGAAAATATAATCTATAGAGAATGGATGGAAGATGAAATTGTAATATTCTCAAATCAACCACTACCTCCAAAAGCTAAAGCAAAAGATCTATTATCATACAAATGGGTTTGTAGAAATCCAGATTCACATACAAGATTAATTTTTAAAGAGTCTTTAGATAAAGCGAACTATCCAGATTGTGATACATTTAATGTGACAAGTGAAGTTACAAGTGCAACAACTATTGTTCAAACAGTATTACACTCAAATAAAGATGAAGAACCAACAGTTTCAGTAGTATCAAGAAAAGCTATTGAATCACTTCTTAAAGCTGATGCATTATATGAATCAAGAGTAGGAAATCAAAAAATGGTTAGAAAACTATATATTGCCTATAGAAAAGATAGAAAACACGATGCTTTCATCGAAAATGTAGTTGATTATCTACTAAAGATAAAATAAGCTTAGGAAACTCTTCCTAGCTTTTAATATACAAATCCTTCTTTTAGTAAAGCTTCTCTAATTTTAAACATTTGTTTATGTTTATTCTTACACCAACTAGGTGAAAGTAAAGTGTTATCATCAATTCCTGCAGTTACCCTTTGAATTGATATATTATTTGGTAGTTTTTTTATAGATTTGACAACTGTATCAATATATAAATCTTCACTAATTGGAGTAAATTTTCCCTTTTTATACTTTGCTGTTAAAAGAGTATTTTTCACCACATACAAAGGATGAAATTTTATAGAATCAACTTCTAAACGTATTGTTTCATCAAGTGTATTAAGCATCATATCTTGTGTTTCACCTGGAAGCCCATATATTAAGTGACCACAAACATTTAAACCTTTTTCTTTAGTTCTTTTTATCCAATACTTCATATTCTCACTTGAATCACCTCTATTTATTTCATCAAGAGTTTCATTATAAAATGATTGTATTCCATACTCAATCCAAATCTCTTTATCTTTTGCTAAACTTACCAAATAATCAAGTATTTCATCAGTTACACAATCAGTTCTTGTTCCAATTGAAAGTCCGATTACATTCTCATAGCTTAAAGCTTTAGAATATAAAGCTTTTAATGTTTCAAGAGGAGCGTAAGTATTTGTAAAAGATTGGAAATATACTATAAATTTTTTTGCATTAAATTTATTTTCTAATCTTTGTTTTGTTGCATTAAATTGCATATCAAGCTGTTTTAATTGATTTTGCAAGTATGGATTTTCTTCAACATTTGGATTTAATTTAAATTTAGGTTTTTTTTCTTGTAAATTTGGAGAAAAAGAGTCATTCTCACAAAAAGAACACCCTCCTTTAGCTACAGTTCCATCAATATTAGGACATGTAAATCCAGAAATTGAAATTGGTACTTTATAAATTGTTTCATTAAACTTTTGTCTAAAATATCTTCCTATTGTTAAAACTTCTTTTATATTACTCATTATTTTGTTACGAAATAGTCTCCATCAAAGCTTTCAAGGGCATAATTCCTATCATCTCCAATTGATTTTTTTAAATCATCAATTGAAAGATATTCTAGTGAATCCGCTTGAATATATTCACAAATTTCATCTTTTGTCATCTTATAAGAGATTAACTCTTCTTGATTTGGTGTATCAATACCATAATAACAAGGGAACTTAATCTCAGGGCTTGCAACTCTAAAATGAACCTCTTTTGCTCCTGCGTCTTTTAACATTTTTACAATTCTTTTTGAAGTTGTTCCTCTTACAACTGAATCATCAATAACAAGTAAAGATTTACCTTTGATTAATGATTTCATAGGAGAGAGTTTCATTCTAACTTTTAAATTTCTCATCTCTTGTGTTGGCTCAATAAAAGTTCTTCCAACATAATGATTTCGTATTATTCCATATTCAAATGGTATTTTACTTTCTGAGGCATAACCAAGTGCTGCTGGTACTCCTGAATCAGGAACTGGTACTACCATATCAGCTTTAAAATCTTTATTTTTATCATTTTGTGCAAGTGTTTTACCCATATTTTGTCTAGTTGTATAAACATTTTTTCCATCAATATCTGAATCAGGTCTTGCAAAATATACATATTCAAAAGCACAAGGTCTAAATATAGGCTCAAATAGCTGAATTGATTCAGGTTCACTAGTTTTTTCACTAAAAACTAACATTTCACCTGGTCTTACATCTCTAATAAATTCTGCATCTACTAAATCAAACGCACAAGTTTCACTAGCAACAATATATCCACCTGATTTTAATTTACCTAAAGATAAAGGTCTGATTCCATACCTATCTCTTATTACAAACTGTTTTGATCTTGATTGAACAATAAAACAGTAAGCACCAATAGTTTTATTTAGTGCCTCTTTAATTCTATCTCTTAATCTATTTTCACTACTTTTTGCAATAAGATGAATTAAATTTTCAGTATCCATTCCTGTTTGAAAAATTGCACCATTATTAGTCAATTCTTCTCTTACTTCATTTTTATTAATCAAGTTACCATTATGAACTATAGACATCTCACCTAGCTTATATTTTGCAAATACAGGTTGTGCATCTAAAATAGAATCACCTCCAGCTGTTGAGTATCTATTATGACCTATTGCCATGTTACCTTTTAATATTTTTAAAGCATCATCATCAAAAACCTCTGATACTAAACCTCTATTTTTAATTGTATGGATTTTCCCATTAATTGAAGAAGATATACCTGTTGCTTCTTGACCTCTATGTTGCATAGCAAAAAGAGCTATGGAAGCAAGTCTTGCTGCATTATCATTATCGTAAATTCCCACTATTGCACACATTTATTTAACCTTACTAAAAGAGAAAAGTGAACTTGATGCGCTATGAAATTTCTTTTCTCTTTTAAATTTGAATTTTGTTTTTTGATTTTATAGACCTAAAGCGTCATTGATTGAGTATAAACTTGGTTCTTTATTTACAAGCCATTTAGCAACTTTTATCGCACCTTTTGAAAAAGTATTTCTTGCAGTTGCAGTATGATGAAGTTCTATAAACTCTCCATCATTATAAAGTCCAACAGTGTGACGTCCAACTATATCACCACCTCTTAAACTCATAACTCCGATTTCATCTTTTGTTCTAGCTCCGATATCTCCATCTCTTCCTGAGACTCTAACCTTATCTAAATCCAAATCTCTAGCACGTGCTGCATGTTCTGCTAATGTTAAAGCCGTTCCAGATGGAGAATCTACTTTATATCTATGATGTTGTTCAACAATTTCAATATCAAAATCACTTAATGTTTTTGAAGCTAAAGAAACAAGTTTATTTAAAACAGCAACACCTAAACTCATATTTGTTGAATATAAAATTGGAACTAGTTTACTAGCCTCAATTAGTAAGTTTTGTTGATGTTTAGAAAAACCTGTTGTTGCGATAACTAAAGGTTTTCTAACATTATTATCTATTACTTGTGTTAACAATTCTTCTGTAGCACTAGGTGCAGAAAAATCAATTACTACATCAACACTATCCATCAAAACTTTCATATCATTTGTTACAATAACATCACTAGGCACATCTTTTTCTAACTTATCAAATACATGAATACCAGCAAGTTGTACCTCACTATCTTTTTTTAAATCATCAATTAGAAGTGTTCCAACTCTTCCTGTACTTCCAACAATACCAACTTTTAACATCTTTCCCCTCTTATCCTAAAAATTCAATAATATCAACAGCAGCAGTAGCACCATCACCAGCAGCACAAACC
>ASRN01000034.1_pt1 | contig 34310 bp, 33 predicted proteins | sample 693258 | NCBI WGS metagenome assembly ASRN01 (sample SAMN02169243, study PRJNA158439) | bioreactor metagenome | isolation source: day 82 sample from continuous culture bioreactor inoculated with sediment... | place: Germany: Bremen
AATTATAGACAAATTTTTTCCCTTTGTCAAGGGTTTAGTCTTAATTTTGGCTTAAATTTTAGGAAATATTATCAAGTGCTCAAAATGAGCACTTTCTTTATAGTTAAAACTAAATATTATAGTAATTAGCTTCGTGATGGGGCACAACTATAGCACAAGTTGTTTGTTCAGGATCCATTTGAAAAGTTTCACTTAGTGTGATTCCAAACTCTTCAGGGTTCAATAAATCAAAAAAATCTCTATTTTGACTAAGTTCAGGACAAGCAGCATAACCAGGAGAATATCTACAACCAACATATTGTTTCATTTGAACATCATAAAGAGTTGGTCCTTCTTTTGGAACTATATCTAAATCAAGTCTAATTTGCTTATGAATAACTTCTGCTAAAGATTCGGCTAATTCTACTCCTAATCCATGTACTTGAAAATATTCACTAAATTTTCCTTGATCATATAACTCTCTTTCATATGACGTAATTTTTAATCCAGCACTTGCAAGAGTAAATCCAACTACATCTAATCTATCATTTGCAAAAAAATCAGATATACATCTATGTGGTTTTCTTTTTTGTCTTGGAAACTCTAGTACTTTTATTGCTTCATCTAAGTTTGGAACTTTTTTTGCTTCATCTAATGAGTTAAATCCATGTTTTTCATAATCAAATATATATAGTTTATTATCATGTGACATACAAGGGTAATATGCTTGTATTGAAATTGGTTCAAAAACCTTTTTTTGAATTAATTCTTCTTTTAATTTTTCATATAAGGGCTTAACTACTTCTTCTTCATGTTTTATAAAATCTTCTGTTTTTTGTCCAGCTCTTTTATATCCCCATCTTTGTCTAAATAATACCCTATGATTTATCCATTTAAATACTAATTCATTATCTATATCTTTAGATGTTTTTACCTGACGTCCCCAATATGGAGGAAAAGTAAATTCAGCTTTACTTGGAAGTTTTATATCTTCATAAGTTGGAATAATAATCTCTTTTTCTTCTTTTTTAGGACTTGTATCTTTTATTTGAATTAAATCAGCAGCTAATGCAGTATTGTTTTCTTCCCCATCTTCTATTCTTTTCATAGATACTACTCCATCAAAAGCATCCCTACAATAAAAAATTGGTCCATCATAAATAGGTCTACAAAAATCATTAATAAATGATTTAGTTAATGCAGCACCACCTAATAATACAGGAATATCAATACCTTGTCTTTGTAACTCTTCTAAGTTTTCTTTCATCACTGCTGTACTTTTAACTAAAAGTCCACTCATTCCTATTGCTTGTGCTTTATGTTCGCGTACAGCAATAACAAAGTCATTTATATCTGCTTTAATACCAATATTTATAACTTTAAAACCATTGTTACTTAAAATAATATCAACAAGATTTTTACCTACATCATGAACATCACCTTTAACTGTTCCAAGAACCAGAACTGTTTCACTTGCTTTATCTTCTTTTGGTAAATAAGGGTTTAAACTATCAACTGTAGCTTTCATTGTTTCTGCACTTTGAAGTACAAATGGCAACTGCATTTGTCCACTTCCAAATAACTCACCAATTATTTTCATTCCATCTATTAGCCATTCATTTACAATTATTTCTGGTTTAATCTCATGCCTTAATTCCTCAACTAAAGGAAGCATTCTTTCTTTATCACCATCTAAAAGTAATTTTTTAACTTTTTCTATTGGTTCTAATTTTTGAAACTCTTCATCACTTTGATCTTCTTGTTCTTCTAAATTTGAAAAGTGGTCAATAAATTTAAATAAAGGGTCACCATCTTTTTGATTATTAAAAAGTAAATCATCACAAGCTTTTTTATCTTCTTGTGAAATCTTATTTATTGGTAGTATATGTTTAACATTTACAATTGCACTTGTAAGTCCAGCTTGTACACAATAATGTAAAAACATAGAGTTTAAATAGACTCTAGCTTTTGAATCTAATCCAAATGAAATATTTGATAAACCTAGTGTTGTTCCAACATTTGGATGTCTTTTTTGAAACTCTTTTATTGCTTCTATTGTTTCAATAGCAGCAGTTCTATACTCATCATCTCCAGAACCTACTGTAAATACAAGCATATCAAAAACTAAATCTTCAGGTCTAAAGCCATGTCTATTTACTGCTAGATCATATATTCTTTGGGCAACTTCGACTTTTCTTTGGCTAGTTTTAGCCATTCCAACTTCATCAATTACTAAACAAACTAATGCTGCACCAAATCTTTTTGCTAATTTACAAACCTCATCAAACTTTTCTTCACCATCTTCAAGATTTACAGAATTAATAATAGGTCTTCCACCGATTTTTTTTAGTGCTACTTCTAAGGCTTTTATTTGAGTTGAATCAGGCATAAGAGGCAATGGTATTTTTTGAGTATATAAAGATATAACTTTATGCATATCTTTACTTTCATCTCGTCCAGCAAAGCCAACAGAAACATCAATTACATGTGCTCCTGCTCTTACTTGTTGTTGTCCTACACTTAAAGTACCTTCATAATCTTCAGCCTTAAGTAATTCTCTAAAAGCTTTACTTCCTGTTGCATTACTTCTTTCTCCAATTAATAAAGCAGATGACTCTTGTCTTAAAGCAACACTATTAAACAATGAAGCAAGAGAAGCTTCATGAGTTCCTGTTGGTTTCTTTACAGTTTTATCTTTAACTGCATTTGCTAATGCGTTTATGTGTTGAGGAGTAGTTCCACAACATCCACCTAAAAAAGCAACTCCATCAATATCTAAAAACTTTTCTTGCAATTGAACAAACTCTTTAGGTCCCATTGGATAATAAGTATATCCACCTTTATTTTGTGGTAAACCTGCATTTGCATGAACAGATATGGGAAATTTTGACACTTCACTTAATGTTTTTACATGCTTAAGTACTTGTTTTGGTCCTGTACCACAATTAAAACCTAAAGATAATATATTAAAAGGTTCTAAAATAGTTGCAATAGTAGAAGCATCAGTTCCTATTAGCATTGTTCCACTAAGTTCAATAGTAACAGAGACCATAATTGGTATATGTGAAGCTACATCTTGAAGTGCATGAAGTGCTGTTTTTATTTGAAGGGGATCTTGGCAAGTTTCAAGAAGAAATATATCTACTCCTCCATCAACTAAGCCTTTTGCCATTGTTTTATATCCCTCATACATCTCATCATATTCAATATGAGCCAATGAGGGTAGTTTAGTTCCTGGTCCTATTGAACCTAAAACATATCTTGGTTTATCTTCACTTTGATACTCTTGGCAAACTTCTTTTGCCAAGCTTGCACCTATTTTTGAAAGTTCATAAGACATATGCCCAATACCATACTCATCAAGTACCCATGGCATAGAACCAAATGTATTTGTACTTATTAAATTTGCATCAGCTTTTGCATAAGCATTATAAATACCTTTAATTACATCAGGTGCAGTAAGATTTAATAACTCATTGCATCCTTCTAAATTATTATTTTCAAAAAACCAATCTTCATCTTTTATATCAGCAAGTTGAAGCTGTGTTCCCATAGCTCCATCTATTACTAAAACCCTATTTTTTATAATTTCTTCGATTTTTTCTCTCATTTTTTTCTCTAGTTATAGTTATTATTATTAATTTGTAGTATATATAAATGCTTATTAAGAAGTAGTTAGTTCTTTCTACTGCTTTTGTAAAACAACCCTTATAACACTAGCTTCACCTTGATGACCCGACCCTTCATTTAAATGAACTATTTCTTCTTCTACTTTTATTTTTTTACATGCTTTAAATCTATTTTCAAAATCACTTTTATCATATAAAAGCTCTAAGTCTTTAGGACCACCACTTGAATAATTTATTTGATTTTTTGAAAAAAATTCTCCTACGAAATAAGCATTTTTTTCTAAAGACAATTCAATTTTATCAAAAAGTTTATCTCTTTGATTTTCATATACATGCAAATAAGAAGCTATTACAACATCATGTTTCTTAAGTGGTGCCCAATCTTGCAAATCCATACATAATATGTCAATTTCTAAATTTTTTGACAATGCATTTTTTCTTAGTTTTTCTAAGCCTACATTAGATGCATCAATAGCTTCTATATTAAAGCCTTTTTCTGCAAAATATATTGCATTTCTACCTTCTCCCTCTCCTAAACAAAGAATACTCTTTGAATTTGAGAATAAATGCTCACAAGATTTTAAAAATTCATTTACATTTGTACCATAAAAGTAATCATCTCTTGAAAATTTTTTATTCCATAATTCTTGTTGTGTCATTATTATAATACCTCTTTTAAAATTAGCAAAATAGTAGCAAAAAAAGTTTAAAGATAAATTTTAATACTACTAAATAAAATATCTTCACTTTTGTTTAATATAATCTTAGCTACACTAACAATTAAAATTTCAATCAGGATAATTTAAGATGACAGAAGCTAAATACATCTGGATGGATGGAGAGTATGTAAACTGGAATGATGCGAAAACGCATGTTTTAAGTCATACTTTACATTATGGGAATGGTGCTATTGAGGGAACAAAAGCGTACAAAACAGTTGATGGACGATGCGCTATTTTTAAACTTAATGAGCATACAAAAAGATTAATTAATTCATCAAAGATGACCCTTATTGATGTACCATTTAGTGCAGAAGAACTAAATAATGCACAAGTAGAGTTACTTCAAAAAAATGAGCTTTTTGATGGTGCTTATATAAGACCTCTTGTATACTTAGGCTATGGAGTAATGGGGCTTTATCATAAAGAAGCTCCAGTTAAAGTTTCAGTTGCTGCTTGGGAGTGGGGAGCATACTTAGGAGAAGAGGGACTTAAAAAAGGTGTTAGAGTAAAAATTTCATCTATGAGTAGAACTCCAAATACTTCAGGTATGGGAAAAGCAAAAGCAGTTGCTAATTACTTAAACTCACAAATGGCTAAATTTGAAGCTGTAGAGGCTGGTTATGATGAAGCACTTTTAAGAGATGACCAAGGGTATATAGCAGAAGCTAGTGGAGCTTGCTTTTTTATTGTAAGAGATGGAGTTTTAATTTCACCACCAAATGACAACTCACTAGAATCAATTACACAAGCAACAGTTATTGATCTTGCAAAAGATTTAGGAATTGAAGTTGAAAGAAGAAGAGTAACAAGAGAGGAGATTTATATTGCAGATGAAGCATTTTTTACTGGAACTGCTGCTGAAGTAACACCAATAAGAGATGTTGATGCAAGAATAATCGGAGGTGGTTCAAGAGGACCAATTACAGAAAAACTACAAACTGCATATTTTGATGCAGTAAGTGGTAAAAATGAAAAGTATTTACAATATTTGACATATATAAATTAAAAGGAAAAATATGCCAATAGATAATGACTATTTTAAGAATAGACAACAAAACAACAATAATTCAAATGGTGGAGGTAAAGGAAACTATCAACCTCCTTTTGAGCCACCTGAATTTTTTAAAAATTTCGGGAAAAAAGCTGGTTTTTTATATGCAATTATCATTATTGTAATAATGATGTTTGTATTCAAACCATTTGTTATAATTGAATCTGGACAAGTTGGTATTAAAGTTACAACAGGTAAATATACTGAAACTCCACTAAGACCTGGTTTTCATTTATATATTCCAGTATTTCAAAAAGTAATTATTGTTGATACAAAAGTTAGACTTATTAATTATATGTCAGTTGAACAAATTAATGGTCAATTTGATAGAAGTATTAGAATGAATCCTGCTATTAATATCTTAGATGCAAGAGGTTTACCTGTATCTATTGAACTTACTGTACAATATAGATTAACAGCAGAGGGTGCACCTAAGACTATTTCTACATGGGGTCTTGGTTGGGAAAATAAAATTGTTGATCCAGTTGTTAGAAATATTGTAAGAAATGTAGTTGGTGAATTTAATGCAGAAACATTACCAACAAAAAGAAATGAAATTGCAGTTATGATTGAAAATGGTGTTCGAACAAAAATCGAAGCTTTAGACGGTGTACCTGTATCAGTTGAATCAGTACAATTAAGAGAGATTGTTTTACCTGTAAAAATTAAAGAGCAAATTGAAAGAGTTCAAATTGCAAATCAAGAATCAGAAAGAGTAAAATACGAAGTTTTAAGAGCAAAACAAGAAGCTGAGAAAAAAGCTGCACTTGCAAAAGGTGAGGCTGATAAAAACAGAATTGAAGCTCAAGGTAGAGCAGATGCTGTAACTATTGAAGCAAAAGCACAATCTCAAGCAAATAAAGAGATTGCAAAATCTTTAACTCCGAACTTACTTCAAATGCAACAAATTCAAGTTCAAGGTAAGTTTAATGAAGCACTTAGAGAAAATAAAGATGCTAAGATATTCTTAACACCTGGTGGTTCAACTCCAAATATTTGGGTTGATACAAAAAATAAATCAAGAGACACTTCAATAAACAAATAAAAAAAAGAAGTAGGAAACTACTTCTTTTTTTATCTACAAACTTAAAATCACTTTACTAACTTGACACCCTAATTATATTGTTGTAAAATTCGCCCAGCAAAGAGGGAAAAGGAAATTACAAATGAGTATAAAAGAAAATATTGACTGGGAAAAAATGGATAATTTAATTCCAGTAATTACTCAAGAAGCAAAAACAAATGAAGTTTTGATGCTTGCATATATGAATAAAGAAGCATTAAACTTAACACTAGAAACAAAAATTGCCCACTATTTTAGTAGAAGTAAACAAAGAATATGGAAAAAAGGAGAAAGTTCTGGTCATCTTCAAAATGTAAAAGAGATTTTATTAGATTGCGATAATGATACATTACTTTTAAAAGTTGAGCAAATTGGTGTAGCTTGTCATACAGGAAGAAAATCTTGCTTTTTTACTAATTTAGAAACAAATGAAGAAGTTTCTAAAATCCAAGTTGATACAAGTTCTGCATATGGAATAGTTGATACTCTTTATCATACTATTTGTGAAAGAAAAAATGATGATCCAAAAAAATCATATACTGCAAAGTTATTAAAAGGCAAAGAGAACTCTATGCTAAAAAAGATTGTAGAAGAAGCAGGAGAATTAACATTTGCAATAAAAGATGACAATGAAGAAGAGATTGTTTATGAAGCTGCTGATTTAATGTATCATTGTTTAGTAGCAATGGCTAGTAAAAATATTAGTCCAGACAGAGTAAAACAAGAATTAGCTAAAAGATTTGGAATTTCTGGAATAGAAGAAAAAAATTCAAGAAAACAAGAGTAGAGTTAAAGCTCTTCTTGTTTATCTTTTCTAAAAACCTTAATAATAAAGTTTAATCCTATAAATATAAATAGTACACCAACTATTATAGATATTATTTCTGAAATTGACATCATTAATTCCTTTAGTTATTGTACTATTATATATTAGTTCAAGTAAGTAGAAATTTAAAGTTTAAGATTACTTCTTTTTATATATTATTCTATTTCCATCTTTATCAAATAAAGGATATTTCTTTTTATTCTTTTCCATTTTTTCATATATTGCATCTTCTAAATTAATATCATAAGCCATACATATTCTAATTAAATATATTGCAATATCTGCTATTTCTTCTTTTAAGTGTTCTTGTTTATGATTATCTAAATTTTTTGAAGCTTCTAAATCTAACCATTGGAAAATTTCTACAAGTTCTGAAACTTCTACACTAAGTGCCATAGCTAAATTTTTGGGATTATGATGTTTGTCCCAATCTCTTTGTTTTGAAAACTCTTTTATTATTTCTTTTATTTTTGTCATCTTCATAAAAAGCCTTTATGATAAATAGAAAGTTTATATTAAGTAAAGAGTTAAAACTCTTTACTTAACTAATGGCAACCGCATCCTCCACCATTAGAGCTTTTAGCTTGTGTTGATGCGCCTGCTGTACTACAAGCACTAACACCAGGAGGTGTAGTTGGTTGAATCTCTTCATTTGAAACATTATCACTTACTTGATCAACATATTCAATAAGTTTTTGTGAAGCTATCATATATCTTTTTGCAGATTCAGATTCTGGTTGGAAATAAACAACTGGTTTACCAGTATCTCCACCTTCTCTAATTGCTGGTTCTATTGGTAAGTGACCAAGAACTTGTGTATTATACTGTTCTGCTAATTCATTACAAGTTCCCATTCCAAAAATATCTGATTCTTCATTACATTTTGGGCATATGAAACCACTCATATTTTCGATAATCCCACCAATTGGAATATGAAGTTTTTCAAACATATCTAAACTTCTTCTACTATCATCAAGAGCAACATGTTGTGGAGTTGTTACATTAACACCACAAGTTACAGGTACACTTTGAGCAAGAGTCAATTGTGCATCACCAGTTCCAGGAGGCATATCAATAAATAAAATATCTAAATTTTCCCATAAAATATCTCTTAATAATTGCTCAATTGCTTTCATAATCATAGCACCTCTCCAAATTAGTGCTTGCCCTTCTTGCATTAGTGAACCCATTGACATTACATCAACACCATGAATTCTAAAAGGTTTTGCTTTGTTTCCAATAACTTCAACCTCTCTTCCTTGTAATCCCATCATTCGAGGAATATTTGGACCATAAATGTCAGCATCTAAAATACCAACTCTTTTACCTTGCATTGCTGCTGCTACTGCTAAGTTAACAGTTGTAGTTGATTTTCCAACTCCACCTTTTCCAGAACTTACCATTACAAAGTTTTTAATATGTGGTGCTATATTTTTTCCACTAGTACTATTACTTTGCTGTTTTTCTTCTTCAGGTTTTTTAATATTTATTATAACTTCTTCAACAATTCCTGATAGAGTTTGAGTAATATCTTCTCTTAATTTTGATTCAACTTCTTTAGCACTTGATGTAATATCAAGTGTTAATATACAGGCAGAACCATCAATTTGAACATCTTTTACAAAACCAAATTCTATAATTGATTTAGCAAAACCAGGATATTTTACATTTTCTAATGCACTTTTAATATCTGCTACTGTTGCCATATTAATTCCTTATTTTAAATTTACGATATTATATTCTAAATAGGATAATTATTGTCTTAATTATATTCAGAATATCTAATATTGTATTGTACAGAAAGTAAAATATTTTTTACCTAAAAAACTAGACAAAAAAAAAGAGTGGAAATACCACTCTTTTAAATTATTTTTATAAATATACTTTTACTCTGTCTCTTTCATTTTATCACCATGTTCTTCAACAATCTTTTGAGTAATCTTATATGAACAAAATTTAGGTCCGCACATTGAACAGAATTCTGCTTCTTTAAATACATCTTGAGGAAGTGTTTCATCGTGAAACTCTTTTGCTCTTTCTGGATCTAGACATAATTCAAACTGTTTATTCCAATCAAAACCATATCTTGCATCACTCATCTCATCATCAATATCTCTTGCACCTTTTCTTCCTCTTGCAATATCAGCACTATGAGCCGCAATCTTATAAGCAATGATACCACTTCTAACGTCTTCTGCATTTGGTAGCCCTAAATGCTCTTTTTGTGTAACATAACAAAGCATTGAAGCTCCATGCCATCCACCAACAGCTGCACCAATAGCAGATGAGATATGATCATATCCAGCAGCGATATCAGTTGTAAGAGGTCCTAAAATATAAAATGGTGCTTCATGACAATACTCTTTTTCTAATTTCATATTTCGCTCAATTTGATTTAAAGGAACATGACCTGGTCCCTCAACCATAACTTGAACATCTTTTTCCCAAGCTCTAAGTGTCAATTCACCTAAGACTTTTAACTCTGATAATTGTGCTTCATCACTTGCATCAGCTAAACATCCAGGTCTTAATGAATCACCTAAAGATAAAGATACATCATATTTTCTACAAATATCTAAAATATCATCAAAAGCTTCATAAAATGGATTCTCTTTATGATAGTGCATCATCCATGCAGCCATTAAAGAACCACCACGACTTACAATACCCATTTTTCTTTTTGCAATATGAGGCATAAATCTAAGTAAAAAACCTGCATGAATTGTGAAATAAGAAACACCTTGTTCTGCTTGTTTTTGTAAAGTTTGTAGCATCTTTTCAATACTTAAATCTTCAATTTTATCTTTACAGTCATGTAAGATTTGATAAATTGGTACAGTTCCAACTGGCACAGTAGAGTGATTAATTACACCTTCTCTAATTGCATCTAAATCTCCTCCTGTACTTAAATCCATAATTGTATCTGCTCCATATTTTAAAGAAACATCAACTTTTTCAACTTCAGTATTGATATTAGAAGCAAGGGCAGAAGAACCAATATTTGCATTAATTTTACATTTTGATGCTAATCCAATTGCCATAGGATTAAGGTGTTTATGATTTACATTTGCTGGTATAATTAACCTTCCTCTTGCTACTTCACTTCTAACAAGTTCTGGTTCAATTTTTTCAACTTTTGCAACATACTCCATATCAGGTGTAATAATACCTTTTTTTGCATAATACATCTGAGTTCTAACATTATCATTATTATGATTGTCTAACCAATCTCTCATTATAAAAATCCTAACATAAAATTTGTTTGATTATATCAAATTTTTTTTATATAAGCTTAATTATTTAATCTAAATTCTTATTATTAAGAATTACGTTTCGATTTTTCATAGTTTTTTTGTATAATAAAAATTAGTTTTAATATAGGGAAATATATGAGTAAAAAAATTATTGAAAAAATAGATTCACTGCCACCTTTACCAAAAAGTGTAATCGAACTTGAGAAATTTAGAAAACTTCCGGATAAAGATCCTGAAGAACTATTAAAAATAATTCAAAAAGATCCTTTAATTGTAACAACATTATTAAGAGTAGCAAATTCATCAATGTTTGCTTTTAGAAGTAAAGTAGATACTGTACATAGAGCAATTTCTTTGCTTGGAGTAAATTTTTGTATTTCTATTGCATTAGGTTCAGTTGTTCAAGATTTAATTAAATCTAATCTTGAAGCTTACAATATAACAACTGATGATTTTATGGAAAACTCAAACCTTGCTTCATCTTTTGTAAATAATTGGTTAAGTACTATTAATTTTGAAGATAAAGATGAATTAGTTCTAGCTGCCTTTTTACAAGAAGTAGGTAAATTTATTATTTCAGATGTAGTAATAGAAAATAATGAAATTAATGAATTTCAAAAAGCACTTAAAACAGATACTTCAAAAGCTGAAAATGAGTTTGTTGGTTTCACTTGTGCAAAAATCACTGCAAATATTTTTAAACATTGGAAACTTGATCCAAATCTAATTTTTTCAATTGGTTTTGTACAAGATTTAGATACATGTCCAAAAGAGTTTATAAAAAAATGCCAAGTTCTTGAAATAATAAAAATTTCATGTGATATTGTTAATCCATTAGATGATAATAATATACAAAAAGCAATTAATAAGGCGATTGAATATAATTTTGATATAGAACCATTAATGAATACTATTGATAGCTTGAAAGTAAAAACTAGTAACAATGCTTAAATTACACATAAGTTACATTAGACTATAATTTGTAACTTTTTTACACAAGGGGAAAGTTTGTCTAATGTAACACTGGTTATTCTTTGTGCAGGAAATTCATCTAGATTTAGTCTAAAAGCTAAGAAACAATGGCTTAGAGTGGATAATGATCCTGTTTGGCTTTATGTTTCAAAAAAGCTCACTTCATATCATGATTTTGATAAAGTTATTGTTACCTCTCATAAAAATGAGATTAATTACATGAAAAACTTTAATGATGATATAACTTTTATAGAAGGTGGAGATACAAGGCAGAATTCTATAAAAAATGCTTTAAAAGAAGTAGAAACTGACTTTGTAATGATTACAGATGTTGCAAGAGTTGATATCCCTATTGAAGTTATAAAAAACCTCATTCAACTCAAGAATGAAGCAGATTGTATTGTCCCTATATTAACTGTTTCTGATACAGTTGTTTATGAAGATGAAACTATCAATCGAGACAATATTAAACTTATTCAAACCCCTCAACTTTCAAAAACAAAAATTTTAACTCAAGCTTTAAAGACAAATACAGACTTTACAGATGATAGCTCAGCTATTAAATCAATTGGTGGCTCTATTAAATATACAAAAGGTAACCAAAGAAGTAAAAAGCTAACGTTTAGTCATGATTTAAGTATTATAGAAAAGCTTGAATCACCAAGTAAAAACTTTTTTACAGGAACAGGCTTTGACATTCATCCATTTGAAGATAATAAAGATATGTTCTTAGGTGGAATAAAAATAGATGCACCTTATGGTTTTAAAGCCCATAGTGATGGTGATGTATTGATACATTCAGTTATTGATGCACTACTTGGAGCATGTGGTGCAGGAGATATTGGTGAATTTTTCCCAGATACAGATAATAAATACAAAGGAGTTGATTCTAAAATCTTACTAGAAAATATTGTTAAGTTTATCTATGCGGTTGGCTATGAAATTGTAAATATTGATTTAACAATTATTGCACAACAACCTAAAATCAATCCATATAAAAATGAAATCAAGTCAAAAATGGCAAATCTTTTAAATTTAGAAAAATGCTTTGTAAATATAAAAGCAACCACTGCTGAGAGATTAGGTTTCATAGGAAGAAAAGAAGGAGTAGCTGTGCAAAGTATAGCAACATTAAAATACTACGATTGGAAGAAAAGATGAATATATTAATTATAGAAAGCGAAATTTATTTAGCACAAAAAGTTGTTTCAAGATTACTTGATGATGGACATAGCTGTGATTATGTAGAATCGCCAAATTTAGATAGTTTAACAAAAGAGTATGATATTATACTTTTATCAACATCTTTACCTGCATTACAATGCAAAAATATAATTAAAAGATACAAAGATTCAATTATTATTCTTCTTGTTTCATATATATCAGATGAAACAGTTACGAACCCAATTAAAGATGGTGCAAAAGATTATATTATGAAACCATTTATAATGGATGAGTTAGTAAGAAAAATTTATCATTATAAAGAGTGCAGAACATTAAAACAAGAACTAAATACAATGAGACGATATCTTGATTTTATGTTTAAAGATATTGAGTTAGAAGAGACTACATTACCTCCATCTTTTCCAATACTTATTGAAACAAATTCACAAAAATGTGCTGACAAATTAGTTTTTGAACTTTCAAAAAAACTAGATATGGGAGTAAAGTTTATCTCTTTTAGTAGTGATAACTGGCAAAAAGAATTAAATACACCTTTTAAAGGGATTATTTACTTAACAGATTACCATACCTTGAAAAAGAATGCAAAAGATAATTTAATCAAAATAATAGAAGATAAAAACTGTATTTTAACTTCACTAGAAAAAGAAGAGTCATTTCCATACAAAAAAATTGAGTTTAATAAGTCCGATTTAGTTGTTTTAAACAATAATATAATGACAATAAATGATTATGTAAAGCTAATGGTGCTATCATTCCAATCTAAGTATCCAGATACAGAACTTAGTAAAAAACTTGGTATTTCAAGAAAATCTTTATGGGAAAAAAGAAAAAAACTTGGAATTGAAAAAAAGAAATAAGGAATATATTTGAGAAAATTTTTCTTAACAGTTGGATTTAGTGGATTAAGTCCAATCGCACCTGGCACAGCAGGTAGTTTTGTGTCATTAATTATTGGTATATTTTTAATTCAGTATATACCAGCTTCAACTTTTTTTCTAATAGCATTATTTATTAGTGCTATTGCAGTAAAACAAATAGATTTATATGAAAAAGAGATTGGTATTCATGATAGCAAAGAAATTGTAATCGATGAATTAGCAGGAATGTGGATAACACTTTCTATATGTGGAATAAACAGTTCAAATATAGTAATAATGTCTATTTTAGCATTTTTCTTTTTTAGACTTTTTGATATTTGGAAACCCTCAATTATAGGTAAGATTGATAGAGATGTTAAAGGTGGTTGGGGAGTAATGGGAGATGATATTATAGCTGGTATCTTCGCTGGGATATCAACTGCTGGAACTTATTTTTTAATTGAAAAGTATCTTTTACCTATTATCTAAAACAAACGATTAATTTCGTTTGTTTAATTTTGTAACTTAAGTAGTATTAACTATCTTTATCCTAATTTAAATATTTATTTCAGTTATTTTTGATTTCTTTATATCTGCATTAAAAGAAATCGATTCTAAAACTTCAGTAACTATACTTGGTATTATGGTTACAATTGGAGCATCTGTTCTTGGTATAATTTACATGCAAAAACAAATCAAACAAAAAGAAATTGATGAATAAATTTTAAAGTCTAAAAATAGCTAGTTATATTTAGATTAAAAGCGGAGATTAATTTTTGCGAAGGAGTTTACAAGTAGTAAATGACTGAGCTAAAATTCATCTTCAACGAAGAAGATGAATATAAATAGCTATTTTATTTTACAATTTTTGCGAATTCTGAGAATATATACTTCGACTCATGAGGACCTGGACTTGCCTCTGGATGATGTTGAACTGAAAAAATATCTTTATTTTTATATTTAACACCCTCAATAGTATTATCAAATAGATTCATATGTGTTATATTAGCTATTTCTACAATATTATCAGGTACATTATAGTTATGATTTTGTGCAGTTATTTCTACAACTTTAGTTTCTGGATTAGCAACTGGATGGTTACCTCCATGTTGTCCAAATTTAAGTTTATATGTATCATATCCATGAGCTATTGATAACATTTGATGCCCTAAACAAATCGCAAATATAGGAATATTTGTATTGATTAATTTTTGAACTTCTTCTTTTTCATTTGTTAAAGTTAATGGATCACCTGGTCCATTTGATAAAAATACTCCACCTATCTCTGAAGCTTCAAATCTTGCTATTAGATCATCAGCTTTAAAACTTGATGGCACAACTTCAACTTCAAGACCTGATTCAACTAATTCATTTAAGATATTTCTTTTTACTCCAAAGTCAACAACAATAACTTTTTTATCACTCATTACTGCTTTATTATAAGCCATTTCTTTATGGTTCCATGCCCCATATTTATGAATATAAGGCTCACTAGTTGTAACTTCTTCTATATAATTAATATCTTCAATTCTAGGACTTTGCTCTAGTAATTTTTTTAATTCATCTTTATCATGGATTTTTGTTGATGCTATCATCATCATAGCACCCTCATCTCTTACAATTTTAGTTAAATATCTAGTATCTATATCACAAATACCTAATACATTATGCTCTTTTAAAAGTGCATCTAAATCACCTTTGGCTCTAAAGTTTGAATATTCATGATGATAGTTTCTAACTAATACACCTTTACAATGGCATGACTTACTTTCCATATCATCACTATTTATACCTACATTTCCAATTTCTGGCATTGTAAATGTTATAAACTGACCAGCATAAGAAGGATCAGAGATGATTTCTTGATAGCCAGTCATTGATGTATTAAATACTATTTCTCCAACACTTGTTCCTGTTGCACCAAAAGAATTTGCCTCTAAAAAAATCCCATTTTCTAAATAAACCCAAACTTTTTGCATGTTACATTAACCCTCTTTTTATTAATTCTTCTTCATACAATCTATTGTAAACAATATCATACTCATCTGTACCAGGTATCAATCTTCTTTTATAATGTTTTATTTTTTCAAATACCACTTCATCTGCTTTTTCAAAACCTTTTAAAAATTCATCAATTGAAGTAAAAATCACATTTTTAACTTGATTGTCTGAACAAGTATAATGAATATAATCTTCTTCCCATAAATAGTCTAATATACTATGTGCAATATCTGAAAACCTGTCTTCATTATTTAAAATTACACCAAATTCATTTGCCATTCTTTTTTTTGTCATCCAAAAAAGTTGTCTATAATCTGCATTTAAAAACTCTATTTCAGACTCTTGTTCTTCTAAAATATCTGCAACTTTTTCATCTAAATCGTGTTCTTTATCCATATCCTCAAGTAATATTCTCTCAATTTCTTGAACAATTTCTTCTTTTGTTTTTCTAACTTCAACAAAATCACAATTTATTAAGTCTCTTGTAACTCTTCTTGCAATATATTTTGTATGATGTAACTTTATTCTCATAACCTACCCTCTTATTATTGTATCGTCTCTTTCTGGTGAAGTTGAAATAATTCCAACTTTTACTCCTGTTAGTTCCTCTATTTTTTTAATGTATTTTTTTGCATTTTCTGGAAGTTTTTCAAACTCTCGTACTCCAACAACACTATCCCAACCATCAATCTCTTCATAAATTGGTTTAACATTTTCTAAATCTAAAGGCATATAATCGATTCTTTGCCCATTGTACTCATAAGCAACACAAACTTTAACTTTAGGGAAACCATCTAAAACATCAAGTTTCATTAATGATAATTGGTCACATCCATTTAATCTACTTGCATGCTTAACAGCAATGGCATCAAACCATCCACATCTTCTTCCACGTCCTGTTGTAACTCCAACTTCTTTACCAATATCTGCTATTTTTTGACCTTGTTCAGTAAAGTCTTCTGATGGAAATGGCCCATTCCCAACTCTTGTAGTATATGCTTTAACTATTCCTGTAACCACACCAATATCTTTTGGGTTTATACCAAGACCTGTACAAGCTCCAGCACTTACTGTACTTGAAGAAGTAACATAAGGATAAGTTCCATGGTCAATATCAAGTAATGTACCTTGTGCACCTTCTAATAATATTTTTTTACCCTCATCTAAAGCTTTCCATACCATATTTGTTGTATTTGCAATATATGGTTCAAGTTTTTGCTTGTATGATTCTAATAATGCTACTAGTTCATCTTTTGATGGAACTTCTACACCTAATACATCAAATATAGCTTTGTTTTGTTCAAAGAAATCAATTATACCTGCTGCAAGTTTTGATGGATTTAATAATTCCCCCACTCTAAAACCTGATCGTGCAATCTTTTCTGCATAAGCTGGGCCAATACCTTTACCAGTTGTACCTATTGCTTTATCACCTTTAAGTTTCTCTTTAGCTTGATCAATTTGTGCATGATATGGTAAGTTTAAATGAGCTCTATCTGAAATAAAAAGTCTTCCCTCAAGTCCTTTAAATTGTTCCATCTCTTTAATTATTGATTCTGGACATAAAACAACTCCATTTCCAATAATATTTATTGCTTTTGGATTTAAAACACCAGAAGGAATTAAGTGTAAAGCATATCTAACTCCATCTACCCATATTGTATGACCTGCATTGTGTCCACCTTGACTTCTACAAACCATATCGTAATTTTGGGCAAGCATATCAACCATCTTACCTTTTCCTTCATCACCCCATTGAATTCCAACTATTAAGTCCGCTTTCATAATCTCTAATCCTCTAATATTTTTAATAAACTATCTGTATAAAGTGCAAATCCTAGTGAAGTAAAACCTTCACTACTATACATCCCACCTCTACTTAAAATAGAGTTACCGTCAATAACTCTATAATATATTCCATCATAGTATTTTAATGAACCATAATATAAAGGTGAAATTATAAGATTATCATAATTTACTTCCAATGCCTTATTATATAGATTATCTAATTCATCTTTAATACTATTTGGTACAACTTTTATTACTTCTTTTAAATCAGCAATATCTTTTACTTCTAAAAGTTTTGTTAGCCACTCATTTTTTAATTCAAAAAGTTGTGCTATTTCTCCATTTTTAAAAACTTCTATATCTATATCTAATTCTTTGCTAATAATTCTTGGTATTTTAATATTTGCTATTTGCAAAACAGGTTTTATATCAAGCTCATTTAAAATTTTCACATTTAAATTTATAATATCGGCAATGTTATCATGACTTATCCACTCACAACCTATTTGGTATTCTTCATTTGAGGGATAAGTAAAAATTGGCTGGATATAAAACCATTTTTTATGACTTGTTGTTCTACCTAACCTTCTTGTGATTATTCTTACAACATCTAAAGTTGAATCAGCTCTTAGTGATACTTGTTCATTATCTTTATCAGAAAACTTTATTAGTTTTCTTCCATGTTGTATTGATTGGTGTTGCGAATAAGAAAAATTTGGAGTAATAATTTCTTCAAAATCATTTTTGTATAAAATATTGCTAATTTTATACTCTAATTCTCTTTTTTGTTTCGCTTTTTTACCAAAATATAATCTACTTCCATTTGGTATTTCATGCTCGAAAATCATATATTATACCCCAAACATTTTTGATAAAAATATTTTATTTGCTGTTCCATCAAAAGTTCTAATTTTAAGCTCATCTAATGCAAGTTCGATTGTATTTACAACCCAAGATGCTTCATAATCTTCAACTAATCCCATATGATTAATTCTAAAAATTTTTCCTTTTAAATGATCTTGTCCACCAGCAATATTTACATTATACTTTGTTTTTAAAATTTTTCTAATTTCATTTGATTGTTCTGTATAAACTGCTGTCATTGCTTTTGCTGGAACTTTTGGATAAATTTCAAATCCAATTGCTTTTAAGGCTTCTTTTGTAGCTTCTGCTCTTTTATTAGTATCTTCATAAAGTTTATCAAAACCTATATTCTCTTTTATATGAGTTAAAATCTCTTTAAGTCCAATAATTAGTGTAGTTGCAGCTGTCCAAGCAGTTGTATTTGTTTTTTGCTTTTTAATTTCAGTTGCTAAGTTAAAATAAAAACCTCTTGATTTTTTTTCTACTTTTGCTACTGCATCATTACTAAAACCAATTACAGCAAGTCCTGGAGGAAGCATAAGTGCTTTTTGACTTCCCGTAATAACAGCATCTAAATTTGAAGTATCAATTTCTTCTACTCCAACAGCAGTAATTCCATCTGCAATTATCATAATATCTTTGTTTAGTTTTTTAACTTCACTTGCTATTTGTTCAACTGGATGTCTTAATCCTCCAGCACTTTCACAAAGTTGAATAAAAATCGCATCTATATCTTTATCATTTTTTACTGCTTCAACTATTGATTCGACACTCACAGGAGTATTCCATTCATTTTTTATTTCAGTATAATCTATTTCAAAAGCTTCGCAGATTTTTCCAAATCGTGCACCGAATTTTCCTGAATTTATTGTTAAAGCTTTTTTATGAGTTAGATTAGTAACACAAGCTTCCATAGCACCTGAACCACTTGATGCTAGCATTACTACCTCATCCATTTTATATAACTCAAACAATAGTTCTCTTGTTTGCTCAAATATTTTTTCAAACTCTGGTGTTCTATGGTGGATTGTAGTATCTGCCATAGCTTTTCTTACAAACTCTGGTACAGGAGTTGGACCTGGTGTTAATAACATATTTAATATCCTTAAAAAATATCTTTATTTAGTAAAACTCAATATTTTATCCAAATTTATATTATGAAGAGGTTAATTTCCTCTTTACAAAAAAATTGAATTTTTACAGATTAGCTATTGACATTGACATAATTATTATGTATAATGACCATAATTTATGACTTTTAGTATAAAGTCAATTAATTTAAAGGAAGAAGACATGGCAAAAGAATTAAAAGAAAAAAAAGTTGCTAAAATAGCTAAAAAAGCTGCTAAAAAAGTAGTAGAAAAGAAAAAAGATGTTAAAAAAGTTGCAAAAAAAGTTGCAAAAAAAGTAAACAAATTAAAATTAACTAAACCAAAAGCTGCTAAGAAAGCTGCTAAAAAAGCTGCTAAAAAAGCTTCATAATAAAAGGCTAGTTTAATACTAGCCTTTTTATACTACAAAGACTTACTCTTTACAAATAAAAAAAAAGTTATAATTTCAAATTCAAATACTTAATATTTAAAACATACAACACAAAGTAAAAATTTATCAAGGATTATTATGAATTTAGATATTTGGCTTACACTAGTTATTGCTTCAATTTTTTTATCTATTTCTCCAGGCGCTGGAGCAGTAGTATCTATGAATTACGGATTAAAATATGGCCTTAAAAAATCTTATGGTGCAATTTTAGGTTTACAAACAGGACTATTTTTACAAACTTTTATTGTTGTTATTGGTCTTGGAACTATTATCTCAAAATCAGTTATGCTTTTTACTATAATAAAATGGCTTGGAGTTTTATATCTATTATATTTAGCTTTTACAAAAATTTTCGAAAAAGTCGAACTTGTTAAAGAAGAAGAGGTAATTAATACTTATAGTTTCAAAAAAGCTTATATTAGTGCTACATTGATAAATCTTACAAATATAAAATCAACTGTATTTTTAGTTGCATTTATTCCTCAGTTTTTAAGTACGCAATACTCTATGATAATGCAGTTTACAATTATATCTTTAACCTTATGTATTATTGATACTATTGTAATGACAGGATATTCAACTCTTGCTTCAAAACTTAAATTTTTAGTTAAAGATGTAAAAGCAATGAAAATCCAAAATAGAATCACAGGTTTTTTTCTAGCACTAGCAGCTTTTTTTGTATCAACTGCAAAAAGGGTATAAAAAATTAAAATTTAAAAAATCCCATATCAATTTTTAACTTGACATTACTACTAATTAGTAGTATAATTTCGCCAAGGGGTTTTAATATGAAGAATAAAACTACAAAAAGTTATGGAAAAAGAACTGACAAATCTATGAAAGCTGTCGTAAGACTAGAAAGATTAAGATTAAAAATTCATAATAAAACTGTAAATTATTTAAATAATTTTAACCTTACATTTAATCAGTTTAAAGTTTTAGAAGTTTTATATCACAGAGGTGATTTAAATATTAGCTCTATTACAAAACTAACTATGAGTACTCCAGGAAATATAACTGTTGTAATTAAAAATCTCAAAAGAGATGGTTGGATTGCTACAATTCCTGATGAAAAAGATAAAAGAGCTTCAATTTTAACTCTTACAAATAAAGGTCAAGAAGTTATTGAAGAAGTATTTCCTCTTCATGCAAAAAATCTATACAATTGGATGGAAGTTTTAAATGATGAAGAACTTGATACTTTATATGAGCTTTTAAATAAGCTTTATAAAGCAAACTAAAAAAATTTAGATCAATAGTACTAATTAGTACAATAAAAGGATAAAAGAAAATGACAAAATTAGTAAAACTTGGATTAGTTTCAGTTTTAAGTGCAGGTGCATTATTTGCAGGAACATACAATGTTGATGCAAGTCACTCAAATGTAGGATTTAAAGTGAAACATATGATGATTTCGAATGTTGCTGGCAAATTTGACAAATTCGCAGGTTCATTTGAATATGATGAAAAAACAAAAACATTAAAATCTTTAAATGGAGTAATTCAAGTTTCATCAATTAATACTTCTGATGAAAAAAGAGATAAGCACTTAAAAGAATCAGACTTTTTCGCAGCAAATAAATATCCACAGATTAAATTTGACCTTAATAAAGTTGAAGATGACAAAGCATATGGAAAGCTAACAATGAGAGGTGTTACTAAAGATGTTGTTTTAGATGTAGAAGTAAATGGAACAATTAAAGATCCATGGGGAAATACAAGAACAGGTTTAATATTAGAAGGAAAAGTTAATAGAATGGATTATGGAATCAAATATAATTCAATCTTAGAAGCAGGTGGCGTTGCTGTTGGAGAAAAAGTAAAGTTAACAGTAGAACTTGAGGGAATACTAAGTAAATAATTAAGTATTTTAACTTTTTAAAATAAGGGGTAAAATAAGTTTTAATTAAAACTTATTTATGCCCCTTTTTCTTCTGTTTTTGTCACTTTGTTATGTTAAGATAAATATTAGTCTTTAAACATGGTGCTTTTCTTACTTAAAAGCTAAATACTACAACTTTAATAAAGGAAGTTAGTATGAAGAAGCTTTCACTCAGGTTTTTTAAGAATGGTCCAATCAAACTAATTAATGACTCAAATTTTTTACTAGAAAATAGTATTATTTATGAGGGCAAAAGTTTTGATTTGAATAAGTGTACTTTTATTTGTCGATGCGGAAGAAGCAAAAAACAACCTTTTTGTGAAGGCTCCCATTCAAATAGTAGCTTTGATACAAGATGTAAAACTTCAAAAGAGAAGTTTTCTCAAACATTTAAAAATAACTCATTAACTTCAACTAATAATGAGTTGCATAATTGTGCACAACTAATTATAAAAGAAAACTCTCCCATTCTTGCAAAGGGTAATATTTCTTTAAAAATAAATAATATTCCAGAAATAATAAATAAAAGAAATTTTAATTTGTGTAGGTGTGGTAGTTCTAGGTATATGCCATTTTGTGATCGTTCACATAATGATATTGCAGGAAGATACTATACCTTTTAAGGTATATAGTATCTTATGGAAGTAGATTATTATTTATATTCTACTTCTTTTTCTCCTTTTGCTAATTCTCCAATTACATAAGCATCTGTATTTGCTAAAATAGCATCTACATTCGCAGGATTTACAACAAGAACCATACCAACACCCATATTAAATGTTCTATACATCTCCTCAGACTCTACATACTTACTCATAAAATCAAAAATTGGTAAAGTTTTAATTTTATCTTTGTAAACAATTGCTTTTAAATTTTCAGGTAAAACTCTTGGAAGATTTTCTGTAATTCCACCGCCTGTAATATGAGCTAAAGCATTAATATTTTCTTTATTTGCTTTAAACTCTTTAACATAAATTCTTGTTGGTTCTAATAAAACATCTTTTAATGCTTTCCCATCAAACTCATCTTCTAAACTCATTTCAAGGTTTTCTAATAAAAGTTTTCTAACAAGTGAGAAACCATTTGAATGGATACCTGAACTTGGAAGAGCAAGTAATACATCTCCTGCATTTACTTTTTCAATTCTATTTAACTCTTCTTTTTCTGCAATTCCTACACAAAAACCTGCTAAATCAAAATCACCTTCTTTGTACATACCTGGCATTTCAGCAGTTTCTCCACCAACTAAAGCACACTCACTTTGAATACATCCTTGAGCAATTCCTTTTACAACATCTGTTGCTTCATCAACTTCAAGTTTAGCTGTTGCATAATAATCTAGGAAAAATAGTGGCTCACCAAAGTTACATAATAAATCATTTGTACACATAGCAACTAAATCTATTCCAACTGTATCAAACTTTTTAGAATCAATTGCTAGTTTTAATTTTGTTCCAACTCCGTCTGTTCCTGAAAGTAATACTGGGTTTTTATAACCAGTTGGTAACTCAAATGCACCTGCAAAAGAACCAATACCTCCTAATACACCTGGTATTAAAGTCGATTTTACATGTGGTTTTATATTCTCAACAAACTGATTTCCTGCGTCTATATCAACACCAGCATCTTTATAACTTACTGTAGACATTATTTCCCTTTTTATGTTTTAAAGTTTAAAGCAATATATACTTGTATCTATTAAAATGTTACCTCTAACACAAATATGTTTAAAAACTTCTGTAATTTTTTAGCACATACAAATATATCTATGTAATTTAAATTTTTTGTGGTATTATATCGAAAATTTAATAAAACAAAAGGACGGATTTTATGTCATGTTCAATGAATGATAACCAAGCTTTTAATGAAATGATGGTACATGTACCTTTATGCACACATAAAGAGCCTGAAAATATTTTAGTAATCGGAGAAACTAGCCCTGAATTAAAAAAAGAGTTAGAAAAACACCCATTTAATATTGAGTTTGGAGATGAAGCTTTATTAAACTCTAAAGATGAAAAAAATATTGATATAATAATTTTAACTAATATAAAAATTAGTGAGTTAATTTTGGCAAATATCAATAGAGTATTAAAGGATGATGGTCTTATAACTTTTAAAACTGAAAGTTTTCAAAATGATGAAAATAGACTAAAAGAAGATTTACAATTAGTTGGAACAAAATTTTGGATTGCAATGCCATTTAAATTTGGTCATAGCACAGCTATTTTAGCTTCAAAACAATATCATCCAACTGCTGATATTATACTTCAAAGATCTGATATATTAGATGATTTAGAGTATTATTCAACAGAGATACATCATGCATCATTTGTTTTTCCAGCAGCAATACATAAAGCTTTAACTACAATAGCTAAAAGATAAACTTTAATAATCTACAATTAAAACTAAAATAAATCATTATTATAGTAATATTTTACTATGAATAATGATTTGTTTAAAAATGCAATTGCCTTAACAGGCGGAATTTCAACAGGAAAAAGTACAGTTTGTAATCTATTTAAACTTCACGGTTTTTTAACTATTGATGCAGATAAAATTGCCCACAAGCTTCTTGATAAAAACAGCCACAAAATAGAAGAGATGTTTGGTGCACAATATGTAGAAAATGGAAAAGTTTTAAGAAAAGAACTTGGAAAAATTATTTTTTCAAATGAAGAGAATAAACTAAAACTTGAAGCTTTACTTCATCCTTTAATTAAAGAAGAGATAATAAAAGAATCAAAAGTATTTGAAGAAGCAAATAAACCCTATTTTATTGATATACCTTTATTTTTCGAAAAAATGCACTATCCTATTCCTAAATCTTTAGTTATTTATACACCAAAAGATATACAAATACAAAGACTTATGAAAAGAGATAATATTAGCAAAGAAGAAGCTAAACTTAAAATTTCTAATCAAATGGATATTGAAAAGAAAAAAGAGTTAGCAGATATGGTAATTGATAATTCAAAAAATTTAAAACATCTTCAAAAAGAAGTTGAAAAAATTATGGGGGAGATAATATGACATATACAAAATATAGTGCAAGTGGAAATGACTTTGTAATTTTTCACTCATTTATTAAAAAAGATTATTCAAAGGAAGCAATTGCTTTGTGTAATAGAACTGAGGGAATTGGAGCAGATGGCTTAATAGTACTAATTCCAAATAGTGATTATGATTTTGAGTGGTTATTTTATAATAGTGACGGAAGCCACGCAGCAATGTGTGGAAATGGCACAAGAGCTTGTGCACACTATGCTTATACTAATAATTTAGCATCATCTAATATGAAGTTTTTGACAGGTGCTGGAACTATTGAATCTATTGTTGAAGATGATGTTGTACAAACACAACTTACAAAACCTATATTAATTAAAGATGAGTTTAGTCAAGATGGATTTACTTGGTATTTAGTTGATACAGGAGTACCTCATCTTGTAAGTATAGTTGATGACTTAGAAAAGTATGATAATAGTTTAGCTTCTAAAATGAGATATGAGTATAACGCAAATGTAAACTTTGCAAAAATTGAAGAGGGTAAAATATATGTTAGAACTTACGAAAGAGGTGTTGAGGGTGAAACATTAGCTTGTGGAACTGGAATGGCAGCTTGTTTTTTAAGAGCTAATAACTTGGGATTAGTAGAAGATATTGCAAATGTTTATCCAAAAAGTAAAGAAGAGTTAACACTTACAAAAAAAGATGAAAAACTATACTTCAAAGGTGCTGTAAAAAAAGTTTTTACAACATCAATCAATTAATATAAGAGGGAAAATATGAAATTTAGCGCACCATTAAAATCAGATTCAATAAAAGTTATGCTTCTTGGAAGTGGAGAATTAGGGAAAGAAGTAGTAATTGAAGCTCAAAGATTAGGAGTTGAAACAGTTGCAGTTGATAGTTATAATAATGCGCCTGCTCAACTTGTTGCAAATAAAGCTTATACAATCAATATGAAAAATAAAAATGAGATTTTAGATGTAATAAGAAGAGAAAAACCAGATTTTATTTTACCAGAAGTTGAAGCTATAAATATTGATGCTTTATTTACAGCTGAAAAAGAAGGTTACCATGTAATACCAAATGCAGATGCTGTTAATAAAACAATGAATAGAAAAAACATAAGAGAATTTGCAGCAGTTGATTTAGAACTTCCAACTTCAAAATATGAATTTGTATCTACATTTGAAGCTTTGCAAAGTGCAGCTTTAAACATAGGATTTCCTTGTGTAATTAAACCTGTTATGAGTTCATCTGGACATGGTCAAAGTATTGCAAAAAGTGAAGATGATTTAGCTTCATCTTGGGAACTTGCAAAGGAAGCTAGAGGAGATGCTAGTGAACTAATAGTTGAAGAGTTTATTACATTTGATTATGAGATTACACTTTTAACAGCAAGAAATGAGAATCAAACTGTATTTTGTGAACCAATAGGTCATATACAACAAGATGGTGACTATATATTTTCGTGGCAACCAATGAATATGAGTGAAACTGCAAAAGAAAAATCTCAAGAGATTGCAAAAAAAATCACTGATGGTTTAGGTGGAAGAGGTATTTTTGGTGTTGAATTATTTGTAAAAGGTGATGAAGTTTATTTTAGTGAAGTAAGTCCAAGACCTCATGATACTGGTATGGTTACAATGATTACACAATCTCAAAGTGAATTTGCCCTTCATATTAGAGCAGTACTTGGACTTCCTTTAAATTTTATTGATTATGGAGCAGGTGCAAGTGCTGCTTACAAAGCAAAAAATGATAGCTTTAATCCTACAATAGATATTAAAGATGAAGCTTTTACTAATACATCTTACGTAAGAGTTTTTGGAAAGCCTCAAAGCCATGAAGGAAGAAGAATGGCAGTTTCTTTAACATTTGACAAAAATAGTAGTGATAAAGCTTTACAACAAGCAAAAGAGTTAATTGAAAATTTCAATGATTAAATCAATCCTCTAAAGATTCTAAAATAGGAATCTTTAGAGTAAACTCTGCTCCTTTAAAACTATTTCCTTCATATTCAAACTCTTTATTTTTTACAGCAATTTCACCATTCATATGTTTTACCAAAATCTCTTCACACATATAAAGTCCTATTCCTGTACCTAAACTTTTATGTTTTGTAGTAAAATATGGTTCAAAAATCTTTCCTATTACATTTACAGGTATTCCTCCTGCATTATCACATATTTTTAAAATAATATTATTCTCTTTATCTTTATATATATCAATAAATATATATTTATACTCTAATGAAGACTCTTCTAGTGCATCTCTTGCATTATTTATTAAATTCATTATTACTTGTACAAGCTCATTATCAAAACCATATAAATCTATATCTTCAATATTTTCAATTATATCAATTTCTCTATTTTTTAATTTTGAGCTAACTAAGAAAAGTGCTTTTTTATATGTATTTTTTATATTAAATCTAACTTTTTCTTTATCAGGTTTAAAAAAGTCTCTAAAATCATCAATAGTTTGAGAAAGATGGTTACCAGATTTTACTATTGCATCTAAAACCTCATCCAAAAAGTCATCACTTAAAGTTCCCATTTCTTTATGTATTTTTACACTACTTGCACTAGTAGTTATAACTGATAAAGGTTGTCTCCATTGATGTGCAATATTTTCAAGCATTTCTCCCATTGCAGCCATTTTTGATTGGTGATGAATCATCTCTTCATTATCTTTTAGTTTCTTTTGAGCTTCTTTAATATCTGTAATATCATTTGCTATAATTAAAAGTTGTTTATTTCCATACCTATCAGTTATTGGTTTTTTAATAGATTGGAAATATCTTATTTTTCCAGTTAATATATCAGTTGATTCTTCATAAACTAACTTCGTCTCATCTAAATCCATAATCTCTTGAACACTTTGTAAATAGTGTTTTACTTGATCTTCATTTGGATTATAATCTCCATCACTTTTTCCTATCATATCCTCAGTTGTTGTATTATAAAGTCTTGCTATGGCTTGATTTACCAATACAAATCTTCCTTCATAATCTTTTACTATTATTATATTTGGATTTTCATCGATTATTGTATGAAGAAACTTTCTTTGTGCAATAATATCTTCTTCTCTTTTTTTCATTTGTGTGATATCTTCAATAATTGCTAAAACATAAAGTATTTCATTAAACTCATCTTTTATAGTTGAAACTGTAACATTTCCCCATAAAAGTTTATTATTTTTTGTAATATATCTTTTAGTGATTTTATACATTCCTATTTCATTATCAATAAGTCTATTAAAATGATCTTCATTTAAATCTAAATAATCAGAGTGAGTTATATCAAGATATGATTTTCCTAAGATTTCATCTTGTGCATATCCAAGCATATTTAAAAAAGCCAAGTTTGCTTCTATCATCTTTCCTGTTTTATCTGAAATTAAAATTCCTAAAGGAGAAAAATCAAAAATTGCTTTTAATCTCTCTTCTTTTTCCTCAATATATTTTTGAATTTCTCTTTTTTCAGTTATATCTTCTCCTGAACAAATTACTTGAGTAACTTTTCCTTGTCTTTCTACAAAAGAGTTTTTCCAAGAAATAAATTTTCTTTCTCCATTTAGTGTTAATATTTCATTTTCTACATATCTATTTATTTGCATATTTTTATTTGCAATCTCTTTTATAATATTAGCAATATAAGATTTTAGTTCTTGAGGAATAAAACTATCAACCCAATTCATAGAGACAATTTTTTCTTGTGATACGCCTAATATTTTGCAGGCTTGTTCATTTGCAAAAATAATATTAGAATTTTCATCCAATATTAAATATAGACCTTTTGTAATATTTAAATATTCTAAAATATTACTGTCAATCTGTTTTTGCATTTGGTTTACCTTTTATATTTGTTGTTGTTTATATTATATTTGTTTATTTAGTTAAAGTAAAGTTCTAATTATATTTTCTCACGTTTGCGTATAGTCTAAAAGCTTTTAATTGAGTTATTTATAAAAATACCTTTTTCTTATTATATGTTATTTAATCTTTATCTTTATATAATACCCGCCTTATTTAATCTAAAGGAATACTTTTGCAATACAATTACAACACAACTAATCTACTATCTAAAAAAATAAATGAAACAACTATAGTAGGTACTTTATATCTAGCAGCGCAAAAAAATATAATGCATGCTCCTATGTATGGCATAGAACATGATAAAAATGCTCTTAATTTAAATAAAGTGAATCTATGTAAAAATGCTACAAATGGGTGTGTTACAGCCTGTATTTATCATAATGGTCTATTTCAGAATTCACACTTTAGTAAAAACAAAATCAAACAAGCTAGAATCAAAAGAACATTTAAATTCTTACTTCAAAAAGAACAATTTTTCGAACAATTAATAAAAGAGATAAATGCCTTAAAAAGAAAAGCAAAAAAAGAAAATTTAAAATTACATATTCAACTTAACAAAACTTCTGATATTTTATGGGAAAAAGAAAACTTTATTTATAAAGATGTAGAGTACAAAAATATCATGGAATACTTTGATGATATAAAGTTTTTTGATTATACAAAATATAATATATTAAAAAGTAGAAAAAAAACTCCTAAAAACTATACACTTATTTATTCACGAGCTGGATTACACAAAGGAAAATTAGTAGATTCATGGGAAGATTTACAAAACTATTTAAAAAATAAAATAAATATTGCAATTGTTTGTACAAATAAAATAAAAGAAGAACTTTTAAATCAAAAAGAACATAATGACTTTTCAATTATAGATGCACAAGAGTTTGAAAAAGGTAATATCTCTCTTGATAACTGTATTGAGGGAACTATCTTAATTCATGAAGCAAAAATAGGAACTAATATAAATAAAAATAGTGCATTTGTCTTAGAGACACTAGAAGATATTGAAAAATATTTATACTAATCAACTAAATCAAAAGTTAATTTAAAACATGCACCTTTGTATTGAATATTTTCATGTACAAAGGTTTCATTAGATACTGCAATTTCACCATTTAAACTATCAACTATTATCTGTTTTGACATATAAAGCCCTATTCCTGTACCTTTGTCCTTTTTTGTAGTAAAATATGGTTCAAAAACTTTATTTATAATACTCTTATTTATTCCACCAGCTGTATCTTTTATTAATAAAATAACTTTATTATCTTGTTTAAAAACATCTATAAATATTAATCTTTTATTATCTGTATTTTTAAGAGCATCTTTTGAATTATTTATGATATTTATAAGCACTTGAACCAGTTCATTCTCTGCACCATGAATTTTTATATTTTCACAATTTTTTATAAAATATATATTATTTATATCAAACTGAGAGCTTAATAGTTTTAAAGTTTTTTCTACAACATCTTTTAAATTAAAATTGATTTTGTCTTTATTTGGCTTAAAAAAGTTTCTAAAATCATCAATTGTTTTAGACAAGTGCATAACAGAGTTATGAATACTATCCATTCCTCTATAAAAGTTCTCATCTTTTAATATATCCATTTCTTTTTCAAACTTAAGTCCTGTAACTGCTGTTGATATTACAGATAAAGGCTGTCTCCATTGATGAGTAATATTTCCAATCATCTCTCCCATTGCTGCCATTTTTGACTGCTGTGCCAAAATAGTATCTTTTTGTCTATTTTTTTGCGCTTCTTCTAATATCTTTTCTCTATATTCATAAAAACTTTTTTCCAATAATTTTATTACATAAAATGAAATTGCTAACATTATTATAGTTAAAACTGCTCCTAATAACAGAAAAGATTTTATTGTTTCTTTATCTTCTTTTTCTAAAGTTTCAAGTCTTAAATCAAGCTCTTTTTTTAATGAATCTTTATGAAATGAGGCATAAATTGCCCACTGCCAATGATCAAAACCTTTAACAAAAGTAATTTTTTCTTCATATTCATCTTTATTGTTAACATAACTGATAAAACCTTGATGATTTTTACTTTTTGCAATATTTAATAATTGTTTGTATGTTTTTTGATTTTTTTTGTTTCTTGAAGTAAGAAGTATCCCATCATAATCAATTACTGAAATTATTTTCTTATCTAAATATTTAATTTTTGAAATATATCTTAAGATATAACTTTTCAACTCTTTTTCATACTCTTGTGTATATTCACCTGTTCCTACAAAAATATTGTAAGGTTCAAATATTTTATGAAAACCTATTTTTCTTTTAATCTTTTTACTTTTTGGTTCTTCCCAATACCAATCATCATAAATTTCATTTTTTAACTTTAATGCTTTAATCCCCTCTTGAATTATTGATTTTCCAGTTATATCTTTATAATTCCATAAAGAGCGCCCTTCTAATGATTTCATAATAGGATGAAAAATATTATTGCCTTTCATATCGTAAATATAAAAGTATCCCCTTCCATCTAGAAAGCGCATTTCTTGTAATGCAGCTTTCATCATATGAATTATCTCTTTTTTTGATTTTTGATTTTTATATTCATTATAAAGTCCTTGCATAACTGAGTGGGCTTCATAAACTTGATATTTAATCAATTTTTTTAATCTATTCTCGCTATTTTGTTTATGAAACTGTATATACTCATAAACTCTATTTACTTCATTTTTTATTCTTTGTTTTTCTTGATTTATAAATTTTGATTTTATATTTGTTATTTCTTTGTGATAGTGTCTTTCATGTTCTACTAAAAATAGATACATTCCAATAATTGCAATTGCAAATATTAAAAAGAAAGGAAAAAATCTTATGATTCTAATGATATATTTTTCTTTTTTAGATAACATGGTTCTACTTTTGTTTTTATTGATTATACATAATATAAAATTATTTTTATATTTAACTTTCAAAACTATACTAATATAATCTTTAGTGTTTAACACTTTTTAGTTATAATTAGTTAAGAGGTAAAGGGTTATGACTTACAAAGATGAAAAAAAGCTTATTAATTTACTTAAATATTCTCCTTTAATTTTTATTTTTCTTATATTTATAACTATTAGTCTTTTTTTATACTCTCAAAATAAAAAAAATTTTGAAGATGATAAAAAAGTTTTAGAAGAAAATTTTATAAATTCAAATAAAAAAAATATTAAAAATGATGTAGAACATATCCATAGTTATATAAATAAAATTCAAAAAGAAACAGAAAATGAATTAAAAATAAATCTTCAGCAAAGAGTTTATGAAGCATATAATATTGCACTAAGTATCTATAATTTAAATAAAAAACGACCTAAAGAAGAAATAAAAAAGATGATTAAAGATGCCCTTGTAAATATTAGATTTTTAGATGGAAGAGGTTATTTTTATATCTATTCATTTGATTATGAATGCATTTTACTTCCTGTAAATAGAAGTATGGAAGGTTCAAACTTTTATTATTTTAAAGAAGGAAAAGGTAAATATCTAACAAGAGAGATTATTAAATCACTACAAAATAAAAAAGAAAGTTTTTTAAAATGGTGGTATCACAAACCTAATGATATGAAAAATCAATATGAAAAGATTGGCTTTAATAAATCATTTGAACCATTTAATTGGTATATTGGAACAGGTGAGTACATAGATGACTTTGAAAAAAAACAACAAAATAAAGTTTTAGATTATATTAGTAAATTACAGTATAAAAAAGATTATATTTTTGTAATAAACTCAAAAGCACACTATTTAAGCCATCCTATTAAAAAATATATAAATAAAGATATAAAAACAGTAAATAATGTAGAAAAAGATAGTATCGATTTTATAATAAATGAAGCAAAAAAGAGTAGTAAAGGGTATATTACTTACAAACAAAAAATTCGATTTGACAATAAAAAAAATTTAACAAAAACAAGCTACTTTGAATATATTCCTAAGTGGGACTGGATAATAGGAAAAGGTTTTTATAGAAGTGATATAGAAAAACAATTAAAAATTAGAAAAGATTTTTTAGATGATCAATTTAATGAAAATATACAAACATTATTTGTAATTTTATTTTTCATAATGCTAATATTTTTAGGACTTAGTCTTTATTTATCTAAACATTTTGAAGAAATATTTAAAAAATATAAAAACTCTATTCAAAAATATATTAATGAAAAAACAAAACAACAAAAAAATATTGCTTTTCAAGCAAAAACAACTGCCTTAGCAGAGATGCTAGTTAATATCTCTCATCAATGGAGACAACCTTTATCAATAATCAGTACTATTTCAACTTCTATGCAAGTTCAAAAGCAACTTAATTGCTTAGATGATAAAGATCTAATAAAAAACCTTGATACTATAAATAATACAACACAACAACTATCTAAAACTATTGATGAATTTAATACACTCTTTAAAAGCCAAGATATAATCTCTACATTTAGTAGTGATGAACTTTTGGAAAAATGTTTTAATATCGTAAAGTTTGATAAACAAATATTAATAAAAACATCTATTGATTCTATAACTTTAAGTAGTTATAAATCTGATTTAATACAAGTCTTAATTAATATTTTTAGAAATTCAAAAGAGGCTTTTTCTGAATCTATTATTAATAATAAGATTTTAGATATAAAGATGAAAAATAAAGATGAAAACCTTGAGATAACTATAGTGGATAATGCTCTTGGCATAAGTAAAAAGACACTTTCAAGAGTTTTTGAACCATACTTTACCACAAAATATAAACAACAAGGTAAAGGTAATGGTCTTTTTGTATGTAAAAATTTAGTTGAAAATAGCCTAAAAGGAACAATAGAAATAAAAAGTATTAAAAATTTTGTGGAGGTAAAAGTAATAATTCCTAAGAATATAAAAGAGTAAGACTTAGGCTTACTCTTTTAATAAAATATTATAAGTTATCTTCGTTTTTAGCAAGATATTCAGCAACACCTTCTTTGTCTGCTTTCATACCTTCATCACCTTTATTCCATCCAGCTGGGCAAACTTCCCCATTTTCGTTTGTGAAAATCATTGTATCAACCATTCTAATCATTTCATCAATATTTCTACCTAATGGTAAGTCATTAATAACTGCATGTCTAATAGTTCCATCTGCATCTAATAAGAATGAACCTCTTAAAGCTACTGATTCATCAAATAATACATCGAAATCTCTTGAAATTTGTTTTGTAATATCAGCAACTAATGGGAATTTAACTCTTCCAATACCACCTTGATCAACTGGTGTTTCTCTCCAAGCAAAGTGTGAAAATTGAGAATCAATAGATACACCAATTACATTTACGCCTCTTTGTCTAAACTCATCTGCTCTTTTAGAAAATGCAATAATTTCTGATGGGCATACAAATGTAAAGTCTAGTGGATAAAAGAATACAACTGCACCTTTTTCTCCGATATTTTCATATAAATTAAAATCTTCAACAATTTGTCCATCAGCTAAAACTGCTGCTGCTGTAAAATCTTTTGCTTTGTTTGTTACTAACATGTTTTTCCTTTTATTAATAGTTTTTTTTGTTTTGTTGGTGAAATTATATACAAATCATTTTAATCTATATTTGACTAATTTTGTTAATAAAAAAATTTAAGAAAATATTTATTTATTTATAATCTTTTTCTTAAGAAAATTTTTATCCTTTAAATTATATAATCTCATCATAATTATACAATATAAAACAAAGTAAGGAATAAAATATGTTAGATTTAGCGATAATAGGTGGGGGGCCAGCAGGATTAACAGCTGGATTATACGCCACAAGAGGTGGATTAAAAGATGTAGTA
>ASRN01000052.1_pt1 | contig 26080 bp, 21 predicted proteins | sample 693258 | NCBI WGS metagenome assembly ASRN01 (sample SAMN02169243, study PRJNA158439) | bioreactor metagenome | isolation source: day 82 sample from continuous culture bioreactor inoculated with sediment... | place: Germany: Bremen
TAATATGATATATATTGACAGGCTCCGGCGATACTGTCTATTATATCTTGCTCTTTTATAACGCTCATTCTTTTCCTTTCACTTAAAAAGTGACAATATTATACAAATTTCTTTATGAAAAAAATCTTTTTGTCACTTCTTCTTGAAGTTTTTGTCCAGAAAAGTGTGCTCTTTGCACAAGTTCCCAAAAATATCTGTATGTTGCTCTATCATGTAACTCACCATCATATTGAATTGGTCCCCATTCAGCATCTTGTGCTGCAAGTAAAATATTTTGAGCTGCTTGAAGTTCAGTAAAGTCTGGTTTCATCGCATCTACAATTGCTTGAATTTGTGTTGGATAAATTGACCACATTCTCATAAATCCAAAATCATTTCTTGCAATTTCAGCATCTTTGTAAGTTTGATATGGATTTTTTAAATCAAGTGTTACATTATGACAAGGTATTACATGATTTTGAATTGCTGCTTGACAAACTCTTGTTTTTGCAGCTGCAATTAGTCTATGATTAAATTGACCAGGACTTCTCATATTAATTGCAGGAATTGCACCTTGATATCCAGAAACAAAATCCATTAGACCAAAATCTAATACTTGTAACCAAGGTAAAGTAGCAATTTTTTCTACATCATTTAAAGCTCCATGTGTCTCAATTAAAATATGAATTGGAATTTCTCTTGTTATTCCTACTTCTTTGCATTTTGCTTGAATATAATCAACTTGAATCTTTACATCTTCAAAAGAAGTTGATTTTGGAAGAGTAATATAAGCTAATTTCTCACCAGCACCTGGAACTAAAATATCAACATCTTGTCTCCAATCTGGGTGAGAAAAGTCATGAATTCTTGTTCCTGCCATATCATAAGGATTTGCATCTGAATTAACAACTTTTACAATCATATTCGCATGTTCTACTTCTTTTCCTGTTTCTGCTCCATCTTCACAATCACAAGTAATATCAAAAACTGGACCTAATTTCTTTTGCATTTCAAATGCTTTTAATATTAATTTTTCACTTCCTGCAAAGTGTTCACAAGAAGGGATTATTGGTAAAGATTTTCCTGATTCAAATAGTGCTTTATTTGGATGTGTCATAATAGTTTCCTTTTTAATAAATTTTATCCCTAAATTTAAAAAGGGATTTCTTGTTTTCTTCGTCTACTCATTAAGTAGCCTGTTGTTAAACTCTCTTAGAGAAAACCTAAAGAGAGTAACGAGTTACTCTTATCTTATAAATTATTTTTTTGTTTTATTTTTTGGAATGATTACAGTGTAATCTAAATCAAGTACTACATTTTTCAAGTACTTACCATCTTCATCTTTTGGATTACTTATCTCTTCAGATTTTTGATTTTTAACAGCAACAGTTCTTAATCTTAATAAACCAATATCATCTCTTTCATGATTGATTTTTTCTAAAATTTCCGTGTATGCATAAATAGTATCTTTTGCATATGTAGGATTTGCATGTGCTCCACTATTAATAGAGTAAATCCATTGTGCATTTTGTAAACCATTAAAAGAGATACTTCTTGCAATTGATATTATGTGACCTCCATACATCAATCTTTGACCCATTGGTGTACTTTTCATCATAAAATCATCAAAATGTACTTTTGCATTGTTTTGATAAAGTTTTGTTGCAAGTGTATGATCACTATCATCAATAGTAATACCCTCAGTATGGTTTAATCTTTCACCAACTTCGTAATCTTCAAAGAAAAATTTTCCTCCAGTTGCATCAATATCAATATTATTTTGTATTGGTATATTAATTTGTTTTGCAATAGCTTGAGTTTTTTCAAATGTTGGAATATCTTTAATATTACTCATTTCATTTTTATTTTTCTTATGAACCATAACCCATCTTTTAAGGTTTAGAACCTCTTGTTCATCTTGGTTATAACCAATTGAGTGAACATAAACTACTCCACTTTTACCATTTGAATTCTCTTTTAATCCAATAATTTCTGTTTCAAGTCTAACTGTGTCTCCTACAAATACAGGATTAGGAAAAGAAACTTCTGCATAACCTAAATTTGCAATTGCATTTAAAGAGATATCTTGAACAGATTTTCCAAATGTTAAATGAAACATCAATAAATCATCAAGAGGTTTTTTCTTATAACCCATCTTTTGTGCTAACACATCAGATGAGTGCAGTGCAAATCTACTTCCAGTTAAGGCGATGTAAAAAGATACATCACCATCTGTTATTGTTCTTGGAAGTGGATGAATTATTTTTTGTCCGATTTTAAAATCTTCAAAAAAGTTTCCTAAATTAATTTTAGACAAAATAGACTCCTTATTTACCAAATAAATTTTGACCTAAAGATTTGTATGTTTCATATAATGAAATCATCTTTTTAGCCCATTTGATTTTTGAACTATCAACAAGTTTATTATTATATACAATAACTTCTCTACCATCTTTTGCTGCTTCTTCATATTTAGATATCATCTCTTCATATGCTTTCACTTCTGTTTGTTTTGGTGTGAAAATATCATTGATATATTCAATTTGAACTGGATGAATCAATGATTTTCCATCAAATCCTAAGTTATATGCATCTTTTGTTGAATCTTCACAAGCAAATTCATCATGTACATCATAATATGGTCCATCAATTACTGTTTTGCCATATGCCTTTGCAGCAAGTGCAATTTGCGATAAGTAGTTAAACATAGCTTTAGAACCTTTTTTAATATCGATTTGAAGCCTATTTGCTAATTTATTTGAACCAACAACTACAACTTCAACTCTTGAACTTGCACTACAAATCTCTTGAATATTTAAAACTGAAAGTGGTGTTTCAATCATAATCATCAATGTTAAATTTGTATCAACTTCATCAATTAGTTTAACTGCTTCTAATACATCTTCTTTTGTTTGTATTTTAGAAAACAATAGTCCATCTATTTCTAACTCTTTCGCTAATTCTAAGTCTTTTTTTAAATCTTCTGTTTTAAAATTATTTACTCTAAATACTCTTTCAGAATCTCCAAATTTTGAACCACTTTCTTTATAGACAGTTCTTAAAACATCTCTTCCTACTTCTCTTTGTTCTTGTAAAATAGCCTCAAAATCAAAAATTACAGTATCAGCTAAAACAGATTTTGCTTTTTCTACATTGTGTTTATTATATGCTGGAATAAAAAGCATAGATCTTCTTGCTTTGTATTCAACAACTTCTTCACCTTTTGTTTTTGCATCTTCTAAATCATGAAGATTTTTAACAAGCTGTTTTCTTAAAACTTTTCCATTTTTAGTTCTTGGGTAATCTTTCATACTAAAAATTTTCTTTGGAGCTTTGTATTTTGCTAAATTAGCTTGAGAAAATGTTAAAACTTCTTCTTCTTGCTCTTTTGTTAAGTTTTCATGACCAATTACAGCAATTGCTACAAGTGTTTTATCTTTTGCAATTTCTAATCCAAATGCAACACAATCTGCTACAAGTGGATGAGTTTTTACAACTCTTTCTATTTCATGAGGAGATACTCTAAATCCAAATGTATTGATAATGTCATCTTTTCTACCAATAAACCAAATATAACCATCTTTATCTCTTTTTGCATAATCTCCTGTAAAGAAGTATCCGTCATGTCTTGCTTTTGCAGTTTCATCTTCTAATTGCCAATATTCAATAAACAATCCAGGATCATCTTCTCCTATACAAATCATACCTTCTTCTTCAACATCAACTTCTTTTAATGTTTCAGGATCAAGTAGTTTAACAATATGACCAGGTTGAACAAATCCTGCACTTCCAGGTCTTATTGGATTATTAATAGAGTGTGAAATATAATAAGAACATTCACTCATTCCAATAGCTTCATAAATATCTTGTTTAAATCTATCTCTCCAAGCTTCAATCATCTCAGTTGAAAGATGTTCCCCAGCACTCATACAATATCTTAAACTTGGACAATCATCTATTGTAAATTTAGTTTTTTGAATGATTTGTCTATATATAGTTGGTACTCCAATAAATATAGTACACTTATGTTTTTTTATTAAATCAATCCATGTTGAAGCATCATTTGCTCCTTCATAAGCAATAACTGTATGACCATTAAATAGTGGATCCATTAATGCAGAACCTAAAACATATGTCCAGTTAAATTTTCCAGAATGCATGATTCTATCATTCTTTTTAAAATTAAACCAATACTCAGTAGCAGGAGTTCTTCCAACCAATGATCTATGTGAGTGTAAAACTCCCTTTGGATAACCAGTAGTTCCTGATGTATATACTAAATATGCAGGCTCACCAGCTTTTGAATTATAATGATTAGCTGTTTTATCTGCATTGTTTAAGATTTCATTTAATGCATATACATTAATACCTTTTGGTTTTTTATAATCATCAACGCTATTTGTTCCTGCAACAATAATAGTTTTTAGATTGTCTATATTTTCTAAATATGGAACTAAATTTTCATACATAGAAGCTGACATTACAATAGCACTTGCTTGTGAATCTTCAGCAAGATATTTAACTTCTGAACCACTTAATAGTGTAGATGTTGGAACTGCTATAATACCTGCTTTTATTGCACCAAAAAATGAAATAGGATAGGCTAAAGAGTTTTTTAAACATACTAAAACTCTATCTCTAGCTTCAAGTCCAATTCCAGTAAGAAAATTACAAATTTGATCAGATTTTTCAGCTAACTCTTTGTATGAAATCTCATCAGTTCCTAATTTGTCATCCTCAATTATCATTGCTGTATTATTTTCGTTTTCTGTTCCTACGTGAGCAGAAGTACAAGCTACACCAATATTTAAAAATTCAGGTACTTCAATTTTAATAGTTGAACTCATAGTATTTACTCCTTACTATATTTGACCGTATGGCCAGTTTTCTCTAAATGTATGAATTGGCATTTTATTTAATACAGTCAATGCAAACTCTTGGTGTTCTGGGCTTAAGCTTCTAAGTGCATAAGCTCTTAATATATTTTGTAATGCTTTTCCAAACATTGGAGGATCTAACATCTCTCCGTTATATCTAATAGCACCACTTAAAAGTGCATCTGCTTCAATTGCTGCTTTTAATACTGCTACATCATGTTCAATCTCTTTAGGACTTGGAGTAAATGCAACTTTACATACATTTATATGATTTGGTGTAATTACTTGTTTTCCTGTAAGACCCATTGCACATTCTTTCCTTGCATGTGCATATACATGTCTTGAAGCATCATCTCCATGTAAATCTAGCCATCGTCTAATATCTTTTTTTTCTAAACATGAATCTGGTAAAGAGTTAGGTGTAAGTAATACTTCAACTCCACCAATAACACCAGCACCTTTAATTCTTGCTTCCATCGTAAGAATATTAAAGAAAGTTTTTAACTCATCAATCCATCCCTCAGGAGTAATCTTATAAGCCATTGCTTTAGAAAAGTCATGAATACCAAATACAACATGTTTTACAGTTGAGTAGTCCATTAAATCAGATGCAATTTGAAGTGATTTAGGGTGCTCAATAATTGGTTGAATTGTAAGGTTTGCATTAATTGAAACTAACCAAGAAGATAAGTCTCTAATCTCTGCATCTCCATAAACTTCTCCAGCTTTTGCTAAAACAATTACATCAATATATTTATGTATTTGTTTTAACATCTTTAAATCCTCTTCATACTCATCAGTTCTAAAAGGATTAATTCTTACTGCAATTTGAAAATTTCTTTCTGGAAACTTTGGTAACTCTTGAATTAAAAGTTCTCTACTCATTGCTTTTTGTCTACAACCATCTTCTAAGTCAAAAAGTACAGTATGTGCTTTTGTCTTATATGCATGTTTTTGTAGTCTTAATTTTGCTTGTTCCATACTTTCATATGTACCGTCCAATGGATTGAACTTAATAGGGGGATAGTATATTTGAATACCAGGCCAGTAACCACCAAGAACTGGCGTTAAGTCATCATTTGCTGTTAATTTTGATAAATCTATGTGTGATGATGTCATAACTTTTACCTTTTTGTGTAATTTATTATTTTAACTTATTTCAAAAATTTTATTAACTGGATTTCACTTAATAAAATTTAATAAAATTACAGGGTTTCTGTAACTTGAATGTAATTAATCCATATGTAAAATAAACTATAACATAATTTTTACATATAAACAATATTTTAAGAAAAAATTTATAAATTCTACAGAGACCATTAAATAAGCTTTTGAAAAGGTTTTGAAAATATAGTTTCACATAGTGAGAAAATATTTTTTTTTCTTCTCATATACTAAAATAAAAACTTTAAAAAAAATATTTTTTTTAAAAAAATTTACGTTTTTGTAACACAAAACTATTTTAATGGTTAATAAACTGGTATATAAATTCACTTTAAATAAAAGCTTGGTAATATAATAAATAATAAATAACAAAAGAAGAGTAGGGTGCAAAAACAAAATAAATCACTATCAAAAGGCTTAATTGTTTTAAAACAAATAATGGCAAGTACTAAACCTTTGACAGCAAATATATTATGTCAAAAGTTACAAATTGATAAAAGTACAATGTCAAGATTGATTACAACATTAATGAATGAAGAGTTTATTGAATACAAAGCTAATACAAAAGAGATTATTTTAAGTAATATATTGAAAAAAATAATTTATAAAGATGATAGAGAAAAAATAGTAGAAAAAACGAGTGCATTGCTTGATGAAATTTTTTATTTAACTGAAGAGTGTTCTTATATTGGAGTTTTTGATAATAATTCTGTGTTATATTTAAATCAAATAGATAAATCAAAAAGAGTTTTAAAAACTAGAAATTCAGTTGGTCTTCATGCTCCAATTCATACTAATGGGTTTGGAAAAGCTATATTGGCTTTTAAAGAAGATATAAACTTAGAAACAATTGAACTTAAAAAATTTACTTCAAATACAATTACTAGTATAACAAAATTAAAAAAAGAGCTAGAATTAATAAAAGAAAGAGGGTATGCAATAGGAAATGAAGAACATGAATTTGGTTTATGTTCTGTTGCTGTTCCTTATTTTAATAAAAGAGGTGAGTTTGTAGGAACTGTTGGAGTTTCTGGACTTACAGTAAGAATGGATGAACAAAAACTCCATGAATATGGACAAAAAATATTTAAATTGGTTAATCCATATGCATAAAGAAAAACTCTTTATACATATTTATTAGCTATTTGTTTTACTACTTTAAATACATTTTCAATAGATTCTATACTAACTTGTTCTTTTTTTGAGTGAGGAAATTTTATAGTTGGCCCAATTGATGCAACTTTTATATTTGGAAATTTATCTTTGAAAATTGCGCACTCTAAACCAGCATGTATAGCCTCCAAACTAGCATTTTCATTATACTTTTTATAGATTTCTAAAACTATATTTGTAAACTCATTTATATCTGGTTTCCAAGCAGGATATTTTCCATCAGTTTTTACTTCGAAATTATGGTTTTGTAATAAAACAACAGTTTCATCTTTTATTCTTTGTAACTCATCATTTTGCATAGACCTTGCACTTAACTCAATTTTTATACTATCAATTGAAGTCTCTATTTTTGCAAGATTTATTGAATTAAGGACTACACCTAGATTTTTATCATATCCTCTAACTCCATTTGCAAATGTATATAAAAAATCAACTATTTTTTCATCAAAAATATTTAAGTGTTTTGAAACAGTATCAATTTTATCAATTTGCATATTTACATGTGAAGCAATAGGTTTTTGATTTGTAGCAATTATAGCTTTTGCATTAGCAGGAATTGAATTTATTCTTTCACCTGCGTAAATATCAAGAAGTTTTCCATTACACTCTTTTATTGTTTTTGCAAGTAGTTTTATAGCATTTGGAATATTTTTATCAATATCAACTCCACTATGTCCACCTTGTAAGTTTGTAATTGATATTTCATATAGTTCTAATTTATCTTTGTTTTCAATAATTTGTTTATTGAAATTTTCTGCAAATATATCAACTCCACCCGCACATCCAATACATATTTCACTTTCTTCTTCACTATCAAGGTTTAGCATATATTTTGATTGTAAATCTAAATCTAAGTTATTAGTTCCAATAAGTCCAATCTCTTCGTCACTTGTAAACAAAAATTCACAATCATAATTTTGACTCATAAGATACAGCATATAAGAACAGCCAATGCCATTATCACTTCCAAGTGTTGAATCTTTTGCTTTTAAAATATCACCTTCTTGAATAATCTCTGGAACACAATTTTCGCTTAGACATACAATGTCATAATGACTTTGAAAACTTAGTTTTGCTTTTGAGTTATTTTTTTTGCATAAAATATTATTTGTTTTATCAACTAAGCACAAGTACTCATACTCTTTTGCAAACTTTTGAATATAATCTATAAAAGGTTTATGTGTACCACTACATCTAGGAATATTTGTTATATTTTTGAAAATCTCTATTATTTGGCTCAAAATAGTTCCTTTTTTATTAAAATTTGAAGATTATATCTATTTATGTATTTATATTTTATTTAAGCAATTTATATTTATATTTTTAAATTAAAATATAAAATTAGTTTGAAAAAATAATTTAAAAAAGATATAATAATTACTTTTAGTATAAATGTAAAAAGGTTAAAATTGCAATTAAAAAACTATATTTATAAAGATTTAAATGAATTAAAATTATATATTGATAATAAAATTATTCCCCAAGAAAAATCCGATATTTTGATACAACTTTTTTCCACGGTTTATGAAAAAGATAAGATTAAAAGTATTATTAAAGTTATAAAAGAGCAACTGCCAAATTGCAAAATTGTAGGTTCTTCTAGCTCTAAAAATGTATGTATAAATAATGAAAAAGTAAATAAGAAGATTGTTATTAGTTTTTCAATCTTTCAAAAAAGTTTTATAAGAACAAAATATATTGAAAATCTAAGTATATCAAACTCAATAAAATTATCACAAGAGTTTATAAAAGATGACTCTAAAGTATTGATTTTATTTAATAGTGATGCAAAAAATAATATTGAAAGTTTTCTAGAAGCTATTAGTTATAATTTAAAAAATTCAGTACTTGTTGGAGGAAATTCAACTACAACTTTTGATTATGAACAAGCCTTTATAATAGAAGATCAAAAAATATATAAAAATGGAATTGTTTTAGTAGCAATTGATTCAAAAGATTTACTTGTTTCAAATACCTTTACTTTTAACTGGTCAAAAGTTGGCAAAGAGATGACTATTACAAAATCAAATAAAAATAGAGTTTATGAAATAGATAATATGCCTGTTTTAAAGCTTTATAAAAAATATTTTGGTGATAAACTAAGCTTAAATTTAAATGAATCTCTAATCTCTTTTCCATTAGTAAAAACTGTTTTAGGTGTTGATATAGCAAGAAGTATCATAAAAGTTGAAGATGACAATAGTTTTACTTATGCTGGAAATTTAAATGAAGGAGATAAAGTAAGATTTGCTATTGGAAATTTAGATGAAGTATATGATGATTCTGTTCAATTACAAAATCAATTAGCATCTAAACCTGTTGAAGCTATATACTTTTATTCATGCAAAAAAAGAGATCACTTTTTATCAAATAAATTAGATGTTGAGTTAAATGCAATTTCACAAGTAGCTTCAAGTATTGGAATTTTCACACAAGGAGAGTTTTTTCAAATTGGTAAAAAACTTACACATATGAATATTACCACAACAGCTATTACTTTATCTGAAAATGATATTTTAAGAAAGTTTAGCTCTTGTCCTATTAAAAGTAAAAGGTATTCTTCTTTAACAGCTTTAATAAATTTAGTAAATACAGTTCAAAATGAATTAGATGAAAACTTAAATTATTTAAATCAATATAAAAATGCAATTGATAAGCATACAATTGTATCAAAAACAAATAAAAAAGGTTTAATTACAGAAGTTAATAGCAAGTTTTGTGAAATATCTGGTTATAGCAAAGAAGAATTAATTGGGAAATCTCACAATATTATAAGACATCCAGAAGCATCAAAAGATATTTTTAGAAAAATGTGGAAAACTATACAAAAAAAAGAGGTTTTTCAAGGAACGATAAAAAATATGTCAAAAAATAAGAAACCATATTTTGTAGATACAGTAATAAAACCAATTTTAGATAAAAAAGGCAATATTATTGAATACTTGGGATTAAGACATGATATTACAGCTTTTGTTAATCAGAAAATTCAATTAAAAGCAGAAGTTAAAACTGTCAAATATCCATTTTTAGCAATTGTAAAAATTGAAGATTTTGAAATATTAAAAGATTTTTATGAAGAAGAGATTATTCATCAAATCGAAGATAAGTTCTCATTTGAAATTTTAGATTTTTTTCCTTTAAATTCAGGATATAAAAAGTTTTATTCTTTGGGTGATGGGGAGTATGCTTTCTTAAAAGAGTTGGAAAATTTCAACCCTGATATTATTGAGCATGAAATATTATTATTAAAAAAATTTCAAATAAATGTAAAAAGAGGTACTTTACAGTTTGATAAATTTGAATTTGATATAAGTGTAGTTTTAAGTATAAGTACAGATAAAAAAAGAAGTTATGCTGAGGCAAAACAAGGATTGAAACAACTATATAGAACAAAAAAAGATTTTATATATGCACAAGGGCTCACTTCAAATTTAAGTGAAATTGCAAAAAGTAATATTGAAACTATTAAAATGATTAAAACAGCAATTCAAGATAATAAAATTATTTCATATTATCAACCAATATATAATAACAAAACAAAAAAAATAGAAAAATATGAGTCTTTAGTAAGAATCATATCAGATGATGAAAAAGTTATATCACCTTTTTTCTTTATAGATATTGCAAAAAAAGGAAGATATTATAAACAAATTACAAGTATTGTTATTGATAACTCTTTTTTAGCAATGAAGCAGCTTAACATGGATGTAACTATAAATATTTCTATTATTGATATTGAAGATGAGATGATAAGAAATAAAATCTTTGCAAAGTTAAATGAATGCAAAACCTTAGCTAGTAAAGTAACTTTTGAATTATTAGAAGATGAAAACATTAAAGATTTTTCAATAGTAAAAGAGTTCATAAAAAAAGTAAAAGAGCTTAATGGAAATATTGCAATTGATGATTTTGGTTCTGGATATTCAAACTTTGAAAGACTTTTAGATTTTGAACCAACAATTTTAAAAATAGATGGCTCACTAATTAAAAATATTTTAAAAGATAGTTTTAGTAGAAATATAGTTGAAGCAATGATAGTTTTTGCAAAAAAAGAAGGTTTAAAAACTGTTGCTGAATTTGTTTCTTCAAAAGAGATATTTGATTTAGTAAATGAGCTTAATATTGATTATTCACAAGGATTTTACATAGATAAGCCAAAAGCTTTAGAAGATATTTTGTAAAGAATAGATTAAAAGATTAAGAGTGTTACTCTTAATCTTTTTGACTTTTAGCATGACAAACAGTATCTTTTAAATCTCTGTTTTTATAAGCTAAGGCAATTGTAATTGTCACAATTGCTATTGTATAGTAAACCCACATAGGAATTGGCACAGGATCACCTGTAGCGTATGAGTGCATTCCTGATAGATAGAAGTTTACACCAAAGTATGTCATTAAAATTGTACTAAATGCAACTGTGCTTGCAACATTAAATGTAAATGGGTTATTTAAGCTTTTAATAAATCTCATATGAAGAATAAATGCATAAACAATAATTGAGATATAAGACCAAGTCTCTTTTGGATCCCATCCCCAATATCTACCCCATGATTCATTTGCCCAAACACCACCAAGGAAGTTTCCAATAGTAATTGCACTTAAACCAATAATTAAAGCTATTTCAGATATTGCAGTTATACTTTTAATATTATCATCTAAATGAGGTCTATTTTTTCTAAAAATAAACATAATTAGTGCCATATAACCCAATATAGCAGCTAATCCAAAGAATCCATATGAAGCTGTTAATACTGAAACATGTATTGTTAACCAATATGATTTAAGAACAGGAACTAAGTTTGTAATTTGCGGATCAATATTTGTTAAATGTGCTGTAAACATAAAAATTGCAGCAACAATAACAGAGGCACTTAATGCAAGTAAAGATCTTCTAAAGAAAACTACTCCTGCAAATACTGCTGACCAAGAGATATAAAGAAGTGATTCATATGTATCTGACCATGGTGCATGTCCTGAAATAATCCATCTAAAGCCCATTCCAAATGTATGAACTGCAAATAGTATAGCAAGTACTGCAAAAAATACTTTTGTTGTTTTTTCTGGTTTGATTTTAGGATTAAAAATTACTATAAATGCTACAATTAACATTACTAAACCAGTTAATAAATAAGCAAGTGTTAATTTAAAGAAGATATCTAGTTTATTAAATAATATTTCATTCTCTATTTGAGATTTACTTGGAATAATATTTGAACCAACTTTTTCTTGATAGATTTGAATCATATCAATAAATTTATTTGCATTTTCATAATCTTCTGTAATAACTGAGTTAATAAAACCTCGAATCATTGTTTCAACAGCAGCTTTATTTTTACCTTGGAAAAATCTAAATGCATCTAAAGGATTATACCATTTGTGATTATCATCAATTCTACCATCATGAATTCTAGGGAAGATTTTAAAAAGATTTGCATTGTAAACCATATAAGATATATTTAGTTTCTCATCAAGTTTTAAAATGTCTTTTTCGTAAGTTCCTCTTTCTGTAGGTTTTTTTCTAAATGCTTTTTTAGCTTCTTCTTCAAGTTTATATTTACCTTCTTTTGTAAAAACTTCTGCAAAAGAGATATATTTTCTTGATTCATCAATTTCTAAAACTTGTTTTAGTTTTGGAGTTTTGATTTTTATCATCTTTACATGTCTCCAAAACTCAGGTCTTGTAAGCATTCCAAGAACGATTTGATCTGCATTCATACCAAACATTGCACTTCTTGAAGAAATTTTATGTAAAATTTCTTTGTTTAAAGTTGCTACTGGTTTCATTCTTCCAGCATTACTTTGAGTAACTAAATAAGAAAATTTTTCAGCAGTAGCTTTTGAATCTTCTTTAAATCCATTCATATAAGTAACAATAGAGTTTTGAGTACTTGAAATATTAGGCATATTTTCATTTGCTTTTACATCCGTTGTTAATGCAAAAGTACTAAGACAGGCAAGTAAAAATGATGCAGCGGTTCTATTTTTTAAAAATTTAGTCAATTTCCAAAATCTACTTTTTTTATCAAATAAATTCCAAATTAATCCTAAAGATAATAAGAAATAACCTAAATATGTTGGCCATTTACCAGGATCGTTGTTAACAGACAATATTGTTCCTTTTTCATCTTGGTCATAAGAGCTTTGGAAAAATAAAAAATTACCTTCATGCAAAGTTCTATTCATGAAAATTCTATAATCATAGCTTTTACCATCTTTTTTTATAACGGTAACTTCAGAAGCATAAGAAGATGGAGCCATACTTCCTGGGTATCTTTCAAGTTGAAAATCTCTTAATTTAATATTAAATGGAAGTTCTAAAACTTTAGCACCATACTCTAAAGTTACAATTGTATCTCCAAAATCTTCAATTTTCGTTACACCTTTTTGACCTCTTTTCCCTGGTAATTTAACAGTTTTAGTTTCACCATCAAGTGTTACATCAACAGTTAAAATACCCATTGAGGCATTTCCTTTTTTTGCAAACATATAATTATTAAATTTTACGTTTAATGTTTCATTGTCAAATTTAATATCATGACTAAATTTGTCATTCCAAAAACTTGCAAACTCTTTTTGATACTCTTTATAATATGTGGCATCTTGTTTTTTGATTTTTACTTGTAGATAAGGTTCAAGTGAAATCATTCTATTTTCTGTTTGTCCCTCTCTAATATGAACAATTCCTTCATAACCGATATATCTAGTAACTCCAGCTCCAATTAGTATAATTACAAATGATGCGTGAAATATAAATCTTGCAGGGTGTTTCCACATTTTATATTTATATATAATTGCACATAAATTAAGTGTAATTAAAACTAAAATAGTTTCATACCATATGTGATTGTATATTAAAACTCTAGCCGTAGAAGTTCCATAGTCATTTTCGATAAATGTTGCAACTGCTGCACCAATGGCAAGAATTGCAAATAGTATTAATGTAGTCTTAAAGGAGAATAAGACATCTATAACTTTTTTCAAAGCTAATCCTTTATTTTATAATATCCAAATATTATAGTTAAATTTATGTGAATTTTTTGTGTAGTAGTATATAAACACTAGCAAATTCATAAGTTTGAAGTATAACAAAAATCAATTTTAGTTTTATTAAACAAATATTTATTAAAACAGTTTTTTAACAAATATTTAATATAATCGCGTTATGAAATTAGAAGAGTTGAAAAAAGAAAGACAAAAATGTCTTGAATGGAAAAATGTAAAACCTTGGTATGAACAATTAAAACAGATTTATTCAATAAAAAAAGATAATATAAATATTGAAAATAGTGACTGGTTTAGTGTTGGTAAAAAAGAAGATTTAACAAAGGAAGAGTTTGAACTAATTGAAAAAACAGCAAAAACTTTAATCCCTTGGAGAAAAGGACCATTTAAAATTTTTGGTTTAGAAATTGATAGTGAATGGCAAAGTAATATTAAATATAACCTAATAAGACCACACTTTAATTTAAAAGATAAAGTTGTGGCTGATATTGGTTGTAACAACGGTTATTATATGTTTAGAATGCTTGAAGATAAACCAAAAAGACTAATAGGTTTTGACCCAAGTGCACTAACTATGTTACAGTTTGATTTTATAAACCATTTTGCAAAAACTAATATTATTTATGAAAAACTAGGAGTTGAACATCTTGAGCTTTACAATCATAAATTCGATTTTATTTTTATGCTAGGAGTTTTATATCATAGAGCTGATCCTGTTGGGTGTTTAAAATCTTTAGCAAAAGGATTAAACAAAAATGGAGAAGTTTTAATTGATACTTTTATGATTGATGGAGAGCAAGAAGTTGCATTAACTCCCAATAAAAGATATTCAAAAATACCAAATATTTATTTTATACCAACAATTTCAGCTTTAAAAAACTGGTTAAGTCGTGCAGGTTTTGAAAATATTGAAATATTAGCTGTTACTACGACTACAAAAGAAGAACAAAGAAAAACACAATGGAGTTTTGATCAAAGTTTAGAAGATTTTTTAGATAAAGATGACAAAAACAAAACTGTAGAAGGTTATCCTGCACCTAAAAGAGTATATGTTAAAGCTAGAAAGAAGAATTAAAAAAGATCTATAGTATCTTCTTCTTTCATATCATTGAAATTAAAAACCTGACTTCTACCTTTGTTTTTTGCTTCATATAGTGCAATATCTGCATTTTTTATGGTTGTATCAATTGATTTTTCATCACTGTATGTATAAACATCATATCCAATACAAGCCGTCTTTTTTAATACTTGCTCAGGAATTAATGAAACTTTAATCTCAACTTTTGAAAAGTCTTCAATTATTTTATTTGCAATATTAATAATATCATGTTCGTTTGAAGAACTTAAAACAGAGATTAAAAACTCATCTCCTGTAAGTCTTGCTACCATATCAAACTCTGAAATATTTGCATGAATAACTTTTGCAAGTTCAACTAAAACTCTATCTCCAATATCATAATCAAACTCATCAATTACAGCCTTGAAGTGATCAATACCAACCATTAAAAAGTAAATTTGTTTATACTCTTTTCCTGATAATAAAATTTGTTTATTCAAGTTTTCTACTAAATAATGTCTATTAAAAACATTAGTTACTGAATCTAATGATTGTGATTCTATAAAGTTCTTTTTAATTATACCATTTTGAATAATTGGTGAAATTTGAAAAAAAGCTGATTCAATAATATTGTAATTTTTATTTATTAAGTCAAAATGTGCCTTAGAAGTAGCACAAAATGATACAATTGCATTTAAGTTTGTATGGGTATTTATAATAAAAAAGAATGATAAACTATCATCTAAGAAAAATTGATCTCCATGTATTAAAATATCTTCTCTATTGTTTTTTTCAATATCAAATAAAGCAATACTTACATTATCTATTTTAAAAGTTACATTTAACCAATTGAAAATATCTCCTGACATTTGTTTTATATCTGAAGCAAATTGTAATTGGTCATACAGAGTAAATATGTCTTCTAAAGCCTTATAGTCACTTTCATTAGTGCCAGCTGATTTTATTAAATTTAATATATTGTGTCTCAAATTAATATCCTAAAATAGATCTATTGTATGCATTTGACTATCATTATAGACAAAAAACTCATTTCTTCCTTTATTTTTTGCTTCATATAAAGCATTATCAGAGCTATTTAATATCTCTTCAATTGTTTTTGCGTTATCAGGAAATAAAGAAATACCAATGCAAATTGTCTTTAATAAAGTTTGACCTGTTTTCTCATTTACTAAAATCTCCTTTTTACTAAAAGATTCAATTATTTTTTTTGCAATCATTATTGCATTTTCTTGACTTCTTACGTTTTGTAATACTACTAAAAACTCATCTCCATCAATTCTTGCTACAATATCAGAACTTCTTACTGTATCTTTTAGTAACTCTGCTAAAGTTATTAATACATTATCTCCAATATTATAATCAAACTCATCAATCACAGCTTTAAATTTATCAATACCAATCTTTAAAAAAGCAATCTTTTTATTTTCTCTTTTTGAAAGAGAAATTACCATTTCTAAGTAGTTTTCTAAATACTTTCTATTATAAAGTCCAGTAATTTGATCCTTTAGTGAAAGCTCTTTTATGCACTCTTCTAAATACTTATTATAAAGAGTTTGAGAGATAATGTCAAATGTAGTAACTAAAGCGTCATTATTTATCTCTAAATTATGATAGTGTTGTTCGTCATTACAATATATTTCATAAGTTATTATTACATTTTGACTTAAATTAATTAAATATGTAAGCTTAAAGTCTGGATTAAAAGTACCATTTTTTGTTTCAAAAATAATTTCATTATAATTATTAATAGAATCTTTAAATAAAATTTTTAAATTTTTCACATTGTGGCTATTGCTTAGTGATATAGCAAGATATCTTAATGAGTCGACAAAAAGTTTTACAATTTTTTTATCTTCATTAATTGTAAATTCAGCATGCTCAATATTTTTTTGTTGGTCTTCTAAAATTTGTCGGAATGAGTTTACCATTATATTACTCATAAATACCCTTTTATAGATAATTTAACCACGTTTTTAACGAATCTTTTTCTTGAAATAATGTTGTTTTTGGTCCATGTCCTGGATGAATTCTAATATTTCTATCCCATTCTAAAATTTTATTTATACTTTTTTTCATATCTTGTGGACTTGAAAAAGGAAAGTCACATCTTCCAATTGTGTTATTGAAAATAAAATCTCCTGAAAAAAGGTTATCTTCAATTTCAATTGCTGAACATCCAGGTGTATGACCTGGGAAATGATGAAATTTAACTTTTATTCCTTCAAATTCAAACTCTTGATCAGGTTCTACTAAAACATCTGCACATGAGGGAGTCATCCCTAAAGCATATGGATCTTTTTCTAACATAAAATTATCATCTTTAGGACAATAAATTTTTATATTTAAATCATCACTTAACTCTTTATTTGACCAAACATGATCAAAATGACCATGAGTATTTAAAATAGCAATTGGGTTTTTTACATGATATTTTACCCATGCTGTTGCATTAACTCCTGGATCAATGATTAATTCTTTGTTATCAATTATAATAATATAACAGTTAGTCTGATAATCACCCATTGGTTGTTTAAGTATTTCCATTATTTTAAACCTTACTTAGATAGAATTCATTAATTTTTTATAATATATATACATTATAGCAATACAGAGGTAAAAAATGGATTATTTTAAAAGCTTAGAAGAGGTATTCGTTGAAAAAAAACCAAATAAAAAATTTGAATTATTCCAAAAGTTTTATGAAAGTTTTAAAGTGTCACATTTTTCTTTTAAAAATGATAATGAAGCTTGTGAGATAATTAAGCCTTCTTATGAGAATTTTTTGAAAATTGTTCCTGCAAAAGATATAAAAATAAGAAAATATTTTGATACAAAAGAAGGAAAAATATCACTTCTTCATACTATTGCACATATAGAGTATAGTGCAATAGATTTAGCATTAGATGCAGCTTTAAGATTTGAGAATTTACCAAGAGAATATTATGAAGATTGGTTAGAAGTTGCAGAAGATGAGATAAGACACTTTAAAATGATTGAGAGTCTTTTACATGAACTAGATGCAAAGTATGGTGATTTAGAAGTTCATACAAATCTTTTTGAAGCAATGAAAATTACTCAAACTTTATTAAGTAGAATGGCTGTTGTACCAAGATACTTAGAAGCAAATGGCTTAGAACAAAATCCAAAAATAATGGAAAAATTAAAATCAAATCCTGATGAATTTAATAAAAAAATACTCTTAGCTTTAGACACTATTTTAAATGAAGAGATTGATCATGTAACCAAGGGTGATAAGTGGTTTAAATATGAATGTAAAAAATTGAATTTAGCCCCAGAAAAAACTTATTTTAAAATTTTAGAAGAAGTATACCCTGGAAGTACAAGTAAAAAATATATTATTAATTTTGAAGCAAGAAAACAAGCAGGTTTCTCATGTGAAGAGTTAAAGTTTTTATCAAAAAAAAGTGATTGTAAATGATAAGTTTTAAAAGAATTTTCTTTTAAAACTTACTATTTGGAATAGGGTGGTTTTTTATAACAAAATCTATATCCTTATCCCCTCTACCACTTAAATTTATAAGTATTGTTTCATCTTTTGCTAAAGTTTTAGCTAGTTTCATTGCAAAACCAACTGCATGAGCTGATTCAAGCGCAGGAATGATACCTTCTAATTGAGATAATTTATAAAATGCATCAACTGCTTCTTTATCATCACATAAACCTACTTTTGTTCTACCTTGTGTTTTTAAAAAAGCGTGTTCAGGGCCAACTGATGGATAATCAATACCACTTCCTATTGAATAAACTGGTGCAGGTTCACCCATTTTATCTTTTAACATAATTGAGTTAAATCCATGCATTATACCTTCTTCCCCATAAGTTAATGAAGCAGAGTGTTCACCAATTACATTGCCTTTTCCCATAGGCTCTACTCCATATAACTCTACATTATCTTCATCAATAAATCCTGAAAAAATTCCCATTGCATTACTTCCTCCACCAACACATGCTACAACATTATTAGGTAGATTAGTCTCATGTTCTAAAAACTGCTCTTTTGCTTCAAGTCCAATAATACTTTGAAAATCTCTTACCATCATAGGAAAAGGATGTGGCCCTACGACAGAGCCAATACAATAAATTGAATTATCTGTATCATTTAAATATGCTTCAAATGCTGAATCAACTGCTTCTTTTAAAGTTTTTAATCCATGTGTTGCAGGAATAATATTTGCACCTAAAATTTTCATTCTAACGACATTTGGATACTCTTTTTCTATATCAACTTCACCCATATGTATTTCACATTCTAAGCCAAAATAAGCAGCTGCAGTAGCTAATGCAACACCATGTTGTCCCGCTCCTGTTTCAGCAATAACCTTTTTTTTACCTAAATGTTTTGCTAAAATAACTTCTGCCATGCAGTGGTTTAATTTATGGGCTCCTGTATGATTTAAATCTTCCCTTTTTAAATATATTTTTGCTCCATTACAATAATTAGTTAAATTTTTTGCAAAGCTTATAGGAGTAGGTCTTCCTTGATAATGTTTTCTTACATATTTTAAATCTTCAATAAATTTATCTGAATTTTTTATCTCTTCATAGGCTTTTATAATCTCTAAAAAAGGTTTTTCAAGTTGTGGAGGTATAAATGAACCTCCAAATTTTCCAAAATATCCATTTTCATCTGGATATGATTTTAAATACGGTTTTTGCATATATGTTTTCCTTTTGAATAAATAGCATTTTTAAAAGTATTATATTTAAAAATTTGTTATAAGCTAGTTATAGGACTTGTCTTTATAAAATATGATGGTTTTTTAAAGTAAAACTAAATAAAATAATTCTATAGTTTTTTAAAAAGATGAAAAATGAATAAAAAAATAGTTTTAGTAGTTGGTGCTAGCGGAGTTGGTAAAGATACTTTATTAAATGAATTAAAAAAAATATTAGATGCAAACTTTATAAAAAGGTATATAACAAGAATACCAGATATTAATGAAACAAACTATTATCTTTCAAAAGAAGCTTTTATTATATTAAAACAAAACTTTTTTTTTATATCATCTTGGAGTGCTCATGGAAATTTCTATGGAATTTCTAAAAACTGTATTAAAGATGATAGTATTAATATAATTTCTATTTCAAGAGCAGTAATTCAAGAATTTGAAAAAGAGTTTGAAAATGTTTTTACTATAAATATAGTTTTAGATAAAGATACTTTAAAGAAAAGATTAATTAAAAGAAATAGAGAAACATTAACACAAATAGAAAATAGATTAAATAGAACTTATACTAAAATAGAAGCTAAAAATTTATTGGAATTTTGTAATGATAAGAGCATAAATGAATCAGCAAAAAAGTTAAAAGAGTTAATAATAAGTTTAAAGTAATAAAGCAAGGGATTTAGTCCCTAACTTTAATTAAAACCATTTTTTAACTTTATCAAACATACTTTCAAAGCTTGATTCATGTGGTTTACTCTCTATTCCAAAACTCTCTTGAAGTTTAGTTAATAGTTCTTTTTGTTCTGCATTTAATGATTTTGGGTAAGTTATTTTAATTTGAACAATTAAATCACCTTTTCCATATCCTTGTACAGACTTTACACCTTCACCTCTAAATTTAAATTGTTCTTTATCTTTAGTTCCAGCAGGAATCTCTAAGTCAACTTCACCTCTTAAACTAGGTATTTTAATATTCCCACCAAGGGCAACTTGAGTAAAGAATAATGGAACTTCAATATAAATATCATCTCCATTTCTAATAAAATGAGAATCCTCTTTTACAGAAATTTGAATATATAAATCACCTCTTGTTCCATCAGGTGCAATATTCCCTCTGTTTGAAACTCTAATTCTATTTCCATCATTAATACCTTCAGGGATACTTACTTCAAAACTATCTTCTTTTTCATGATATCCTGTACCACTACATTTTTTACAGTTTTGAGCTTTTGATTCTCCTGTTCCTTGACAATGCGGACAAGTTTGTGCAAAAGTCATAAATCCTTGTCTTATATGTACTTGACCTTGACCTTGACAAGTAGAACAAGTAGATAATTTTCCATCTTTTGCTCCTGTCCCTTTACAAGTATCGCAAGCATCTTTGTATTTATAAGTTACATCTTTTGTTACACCAAAGATAGCTTCATTGAATTCAACTTCAACTTCAATACCAATATCCAAATTGTAATTGTATGATTTTCTTTGTCTTCTTCCACCACCAAAATCAGCTCCACCAAATGCAGAGCCAAACATCTCTTCAAAAATTGAACTTAAGTCATCAAATCCTGCGCTTGAGAATCCTCCACCTTGGCCATGTCCTTCAAGGCCAGCTTTACCATATCTATCATAAATAGCTCTTTTTTCATCATCACTTAAAACTTGATAAGCTTCATTAGCAGCTTTAAATCTATCTTCTGCTTCTGAGTCATCAGGGTTTTTGTCAGGGTGATACTTCATCGCCATTTTTCTGTAGGCTTTTTTTATTGTACTTTTATCAGCACTTTTGCTAATTTCTAATACTTCATAATAATCTAATTCAGTCAATATTAGTACTCCTAACTTAATTTTACGCGATTTTAACTAAATTATGATAAATCTTTGATATAATCCGCCTTATGAAAAAAGGATTAGAAAAATTTTATGAATTAGTTGAGGCTTTTGAGTCTCTTCCTACTATTGGAAAAAAATCAGCTTTAAGATTAGCTTATCATATAGTAATGAATGATAACTATTGTGGTATAAAATTAGCTCATAGTATTGAAAATGCTATAAAGAATATAACTAAATGTACAAGATGTGGTTCTATGAGTGAACATGAAATTTGTGAGTTTTGTTTAGATGATAGTAGAAATGAAAAAATTCTTTGTATAGTTCAAAGTGCAAAAGATATTTTTATAATCGAAGAGTCTAAAAAATTTGATGGATTATATTTTGTAATTGAAGATTTAGATGAACAAAGTATTGATAAATTAATAGATTTAGTAAGAGAAAATAGAGTAAGTGATATACTTTTTGCTATTACTCCATCACTTGCAAATGATGCTTTTATACTATTTATTGAAGATAAATTAAAAAATTTCGATATTAATTTTATGAAAATCGCACAAGGTGTACCAACAGGTGTTAGTTTAGAAAATGTTGATTTAATTTCTCTTTCAAAAGCAATTGAGAGTAAAGTTGTTATTTAAACTAGATTATTTATTGGGAATATATAACTCTTTATTATAAAATAGTTCACTCTATCTTTTATAATATAAAACTATATGCTCATAAGTGTAAAGCATTGTTAAAAAAATAGTAGAATAGTTATACTACTCTACTATTTAATAATTAATCTTTGTACGAAGAATAATCACTATAACCATACTCATCTCTACCACCAAAAAGAGTATGTGAATCTTTGATTTCAGATAATGGGTAATTATTTTCTAATCTACTAACTAAATCAGGATTTGGAATAAAATATCTTCCAAAACCAACTAAGTCAACTAAATCTTTTTTTATTACATCATTAGCTCTTTGTAAAGTATAACCACCTGTTGCAATTATTGTATTTTTAAAAGTTTTTCTAAGTTCATTTCTAAAACTTTCAGGAATCTTTGGTGCATCATCCCAATCAGCTTCACATAGGTGAATATACAAAATATCTAATTTATTTAACTCTTTTGCTGCTAACATAAAAGTATCTAACATCTCAGGATCATCCATATCCTTAAACTTAATAAATGGAGACAATCTTACACCTGTTTTTTCAGAACCTATTTTTGCAATTACTGCTTTTGTTATTTCAAGCAATAGATTTATTCTATTTTCTTTACTTCCACCATATTTATCATCTCTAATATTTGAGTTACTTCTTAGAAATTGATCAATTAGATATCCATTCGCACCATGAATTTCAACACCATCAAAACCTGCTTCAATTGCATTTTCTGCTGCAGTTGTAAACTCTTCAATTACTTGAGATATATCTTCTGTAGTCATTTCTCTTGGTTGCTCAACTGGTATCATTGTTGCATCTTTACTTTCAGGTGTATCAAATATATATACTTGTGTATCTTTTGCTATTAGTGGTGATGGACCAATTGGTTGCCGTTTATTTACTTTTGAACTTGAAACTCTTCCTACATGCCAAAGTTGTAAAATAATCTTTCCACCCTTATCATGCACAGCTTTAGTTACTTTTTTCCAACCTTCAATTTGCTCTTTTGTATAAATACCTGGAGTATCTGCATAACCTTGTCCTTGCTTAGATATTTGTGTTGCCTCAGTTATAATAATACCTGCACTTGCTCTTTGAGCATAGTAGTTTGCATTCATTTGTGTTGGAACTTCACCTTTAGCACTTCTTGATCTTGTCATTGGTGCCATTAAAACTCTATTTTTTAAATGAATATTATTCATTTTGTATGATTCGAAAATATTTTTCATAATTTATCCCTTTAGATATTTATTTTAATTAGTCTTCCAATTTAGTTTTAACTATTAAGTATGGAGAAACACCTTCTTCTTTTTTATTATTTAAAGCTGCCGTTTTATCAAGTTGATTAACAGTTGCATAAACATATCCATCATTTGCAACGGCTAAACCATCAGGCCATGTTTGATTTTCTGGTAATTTAGCGATTATTTTATAAGTATTTTTATTTGATACCCCAATTGCTTGTTTTTCGATATCAGTTATATATACATTTTGATTTTTATCAACAGCAATTCCATCACTGTATGATTTTGGTGCATATTCTTTGATATTTTTTATTACATTTTTTTCACTATCAAAACTATTTGCAGGAATTCTATATATTTTTTTACCATGAATTGCTCCATAATAGACCCAATTAAATTCAGGATCGATTGCTATTGGATTTAATGCAAAACCACCATCAAAATCAGGCATCATAGATTTATGACCTTGAGCAAATCTTTTTGAAAGACCTGTTTTTATATTAACAACTACAAATGCAGGTTCAGGTTTACTTTTTAAATCACCTTGAGTCATATCTGCAATAATTGCTCTATTTCTTTTCTCATCTAAAACAAAGTCTTGTAAAAAACTAGCTTTTGTAAGAACATTAGAAGGGATTTTAATAATATTTTTTAATTTATTTTTCATTGTATCCCATATTATAAACTGTTTTTTTCCTAAATCTAATACCCAAAGATTACCTTTACTATCTACTTTTACAGCAATAGTTGCACCAATAATTGAGTTGTTTCCCAATGAATATTCTTTATTTGGATATACATTTTTACTTCCCATTGCACTTAATTCAATTAATTTAATAGTAGGATTAATCAAAGGATGCATAGATACAAAAATTCTACCTTCTTTTGATATAGTTAAATTTGCAGGTCTTTCATCAAAAGTTGCAACAGTTTTTACTACATCAACACTATTAGAAAAGAGTGCTGATACTAATATTATTGATGTTAATAATACTTTTTTCATTGATTTTCCTTAGTTATACCATTTTGATATATTATTAATATTTTGTCTAGTTTTTTCCCTTGGATTCTCTTTTCTATATCCAAAAGCAAGCATACAAGACACACCAAATTCTTGGGAATTAATATTTAAATCTTCTTCTAAGAAAATTCTCATTTTTTCCATATCAAAACCTTCAATAGGACATGAATCAACACCAATGTAAGCAGCAGCTGTCATCATATTTCCTAAGGCAATATATGTTTGTTTTGTTGCCCAGTCAAACATTGCTCTGTCATTGTTAAATAAATCAAAATCGCTTTTTTGAAATTTTTCATAAAAACCACCTTTTAACTCAATGATATTTTCAGGTAAATTTTGAATATCTTTCATCATATATGAAATATATTCACTGTCATAAATCATCGAATTTCTTTTTCTTGAAAGAATAATTACAAAATGACTACAAATTGGTAATTGACTTTTGCCACCCCATGTAAATTCTTTTAATTTTTCTCTTAAATTTTTATTTTGAACAACTAAAAACTGCCAAGGTTCAAAACCAAATGAACTAGGACTTAATCTTCCTGTTTCTAATATGTACTCAAAATCCTCATCTAGAATTTTTTTATCTTCATCAAATACTTTACAAGCATGTCTGAATTTCATTGCATTTAAAAAACTCTCTTTCATTCTTTTACTCCTAAAAACTTTTATTACTGAGAACTATAGACTTTATAAACTTAAATGTATCTTACTTTACTTTAGGTAAGTAATGGAATTAAATATATTTATGGTATAATAATTTTACAAAAGGATTAATTTTATGTATATAGTAAATAATAAAGAATATAGCTGTTCAGTGGCAGTAACTTTAGATATTTTTAATGATAGATGGAAATTGTCTATTATATGGCACTTATTAGAAAAAGATAAAAGATTTAAAGACTTGCATGAGAGTATTCCAGAGATTACTCAAAAGACATTAACAGTAAAACTAAAAGAGTTAGAAGAAAAGAATATAATAAATAGAGAAGTTTTTCCAGAAGTTCCTCCCAAAGTTGTATATTCATTAACATCAGCAGGAAAAAAATTAAGACCTGTATTAAAAGAGATGTATGAATGGGGAATTTCTTATGCCCAAGAGCATGGAAAGATTACAGAAGACGAAGCTTGTTGTGAAGTAGCCATTTCAGAAAAAATTGGTTTTAAATAATAATAGTTAATTTTAATATAAGAAGAATTTTTGTTGGATATATTTAAAATATCTTCACAAGATTCTTCAATATTTTAAAATAAAAGTGAAAGTCAAACTATTTTGTATTTAAAAATAGAAAAATGATATTAAAAAATTTTACTCTTCATTTTTCCATTTTGCATAAAGTTCTTGAGCAGATTTAATTTCAGCTTCAGA
>ASRN01000057.1_pt1 | contig 24843 bp, 25 predicted proteins | sample 693258 | NCBI WGS metagenome assembly ASRN01 (sample SAMN02169243, study PRJNA158439) | bioreactor metagenome | isolation source: day 82 sample from continuous culture bioreactor inoculated with sediment... | place: Germany: Bremen
AAAGTAGTCAATGCCAACCGACTACAACTGCATGTGTTGGCGTACAATCTGTTTAATTGTTTCAGACGATTGGTTCTGCCGAAGAGCATGCGAAAGATGCAGATCGACACCATTCGTTTAAAGCTGCTCAAGATTGCTTCGAAAATCGTGAAAGCAGCAAGATATATTTATTTTAAGCTATGCAGCAGTTGTTCTTATAAAGATGAGTTTTATGAAACTCTCGAAACCATAAGACAACTTCCGCAGCTGGAATAACAGTAACTGATGAACATTGGCAACTTAAAATCGAAAAAGTGACATCTGCAGGATTAGTTTACCCTTTTTTAGGGAAACCATAAGCCATTACGGACTACACCCTGCTAAAAAAGATGCCGAGTGTCGATTTTAAGGTTGCTCATAGCTTGATGAATAATTCAGGTTTAATTATGATTCAAACCTCAAAACTAATTATATTTAAACGAAAGTTGGTGTTATTATGACATTAGCACAAGAATTTATTCAAGAATTTGAACAATTATCTGATAACCGAAAACGAGAGGTTATTGATTTTATTGAATTCATTAAACAAAAGGAAAATAAGAGCATAGAAAATGCTATGAATGAAATCATTGCTGATAATTTAGATGCACTAAAGGAGTTAGCAAACTGAAGCGTAAGCCAAATGGCTTACGCTCTTTTTATTGTACATAATTTTTTATAGCATCTCTTAGAAACTTGGTCATACCTTTATGCTCCGGGTCATAATAGGCGCTAAAACGTTCATCTGCTACATACATCTCAGCCACGCCCATATGTGCTTCTTTTGAATACGTATCCCAGTAAAAGCTAAGCCATTGTCTATGCAAATCTGCAGTTCTTTGCGCTTCTTCTCCTGCTGGATTTCCTGATTCATAGGCTTTTTTTAGAGATTCCAATACAGCCTCTTCAAGTTGTTTAACTTGACTATAGTCTTCTTCAGATAATTTCATCATCTTGGCATTGGACTTTTCAATAGCCTTTTCACCATACTTTTCACGTATTTCTTCACCATATTTCTCTTCATTATCTTTAATGAGCTTTTGTTTAAATCCTTGAAATTTTTCTTGATCTTTCATTGTTGTTTTTCTCTCCTTTGACCTTATCGTTTTGTTGACATTATCAATCAGTTGATTAATTTGTTTCTTTTTTTCAAGAAGCTTTAGCAGATGGTCTTGCAGTGCTCCTAGCTCATCAAAATCGGGAGCTTCAAGTATTTTCTGGATCTGGACAAGCTCAACACCCATCTCTTTATAAAATAAAATCTGCTGCAAGCGATCGATTTCATCTGCACCGTATATTCGATATCCTGATGTATTTATCCTTGCTGGCTTAAGAAGACCTATCTCATCATAATACCGTAATGTTCGTGTGCTAACACCTGCTAATTTTGCTAATTTTCGCACTGTATATTCCATCGTTTCACCTCCTGATATACTTATGATAAAGGCTTACGTAACGTCAATGTCAAGAAAAAATTATTACTGAAGCGTAAGCCAAATGGCTTACGCTTCTCTTTTACTGATTTCATTCTCTATTAATGTCTTTGAAACATTCATTGCACTTATTAAATTTTTAAGACGCGTATGGGAAGTTGCACCTTCTTTAGATTTTTCTTGAGCCTTTTCAGACTTACTAATGATTGAAGATATGGGGGCAAGTGAATCTCTAAACTCGGTCAAGCTATACTCATCAACTTTATTATCACACATAATTAATGCTTTTGAAATATATAAAGCTTTTATCCTGTTGACAAGTAATGTATGTTGCGACGTACCTTCTTTAAATTTAACTTGAATTTTTTCACATTTTTCAATAGTTGATGTAATCACTTGAAGTGCTTTCTCAACTTCCCTTTCTAGACATTACTTTAATTCTTTAATGGCTTAAGACTCACATTTTTTCACCGGAATCCAAATTTCACTTCTATATTTAGGATTATTTGTGTTCGGACTGGCATTCCATAAGATTTCCGGTCCCTGAATCGCTTCGTATCCAGAAGACGGGAACCATTCTGAGTATATCCTACCCCATAGATTCTGAAGTGTTTCCGGAAACGGTCCAACCGATTCGAATACCGCCCATGTCCCAGCATCAATATTTAACACATCGAATTCTTCCGACTCACTAGTCGAACTAGCTACTCCAATATAGTGGTCCAACTCACCTTTTTCTTGCATTCTTCCCTCCGAAAAATTAGTAGAAGCACTGATAATACCTTTTGGCTCCACATCTGACATTGCTTTTAATTGTTGAACAATCTCTGGTGTTAATAAGTCCGACATTTTTGCAATCTCCGGATTAACCCCCTCAAAAACAATCGGAACTTTTTTCTTGAATCCCACTAGTCTAAATGATTCTTTTTCTACAATACGATAGTTCATCTCGCATCCTCCTTTGATTGATAATTGAAAGGTCATTCGAGGAAAAGCTTTTAATTGTGTATCCTGGCTTCTTGCTTTAGAAGGTAGAATACCGTGCATGGCATAAAAAGCACGAGAAAATGCATCTGCTGAATTATAGCCGTATTTAACAGCTACATCAATTATTCGCATACTTTTATCTTTTAAATCAAGTGCTGCTAAAGTCATTTTTCTTCTCCGAACATATTCTGATAAACTTACACCGGATAGAAAGGAAAACATCCGCTTAAAGTGATACTCTGAGCAGTAGGCAAGTTTAGAAACTTGCTTATAATCAATATCCCCACTTAAATGTTTTTCAATGTATTCCATTGCACTATTCATCTTATTTAAAGAATCCATCCAATAACCTCCTTTCATCATCCATGTTATCAAAGAATGTATTTAGTCATCCGACAATCTGTGCACAACATAGTCGAGTCACGAGTTTTGATTCATTTCACGCTTCTTAAACCTATTTTATAAATGTAACCGGATTACCTACACGCTTTATGGGTAATGATGGTTCTCCATCTGCATAACCTAATGATAAACCGCCGCATATTGTTTCGTTTTCCAAAAGACCTAACTCCTGCATATAACCTTTGATCGCTGCATTTTCATCAAGCCAGTGAAGTTGATTAATCCAGCAGGAAGCAACATTTAGTGAGGATGCAGCGAGCATCATATTCTCTAAAACACATGCACTATCTGCCATCGCATTACCATAGTCTTTTTGATTAGCTACAACGACTAAAGTAGGGGCATTATAAGAAAAATCATATCCCCCTTTTATAGAAGCCTTAATAGAAGCTTGAAGACTTTTATACATCCCATCCTCCAAGATCATTTGACTAAATGCTTGCTCTACTAACTTTTTCAGCTCTTCAAGTACTTCTTGTTTTTGTATAACAATAAGATGTGTTGTTTGATTATTTCCACCACTTGGTGCATAACGACCTGCTTCTAAAATACTCATTAATTCACTATCTAGAATCTGTTTCGTCTTATACCGTCTTATGCTTCTTCTGTTTTTTATGTTTTTTATAATTGCATTCATTATATTTCCTCCCAGACAAATACTCTTTCACATATTCACGTTAACAGGCACTGTAAATTTGCTAATTTTTCATGAGAAATTCCATTGCATTCATAACCCAAATCCCTTCATCATTCATTTTTGGGTCGTTATCCATTGTTAAAATATATTTAGGATAGGAATCATTTATTGCCTTCAGAGAGCGAACTTCTCGATCATATGTTTCTTGCGTTCTTACCGTGGCCGCAACTTGTATATAAATAGTTTCCTCGCTCGATTTGGCTACAAAGTCAACTTCCATTTGCCCGATTTTTCCAATATAAACCTCATAGTCACGTCGTAGCAGTTCTAAATAAATGACATTTTCTAAGATATGTCCAACATCGACTCTTTTTCTGCCAAGCAATAAAAATCGCAAACCCAAGTCGGCAACATAATATTTTTCATGCGTTTTTAAATGTTGTTTTCCTTTCAAATCATATCGTTTAACCTGATAAACGATATAGCTTTCCATCAATCCTTGAATGTATGATTCAACAGTATGCGTAGATATCTTTCGTCCCATGGAGGTCATTGTGTCGCTTATTTTCTTAATGGAAACAATCGAGCCAATAGAATCAAACAGAAACCTTATTACACTATCAAGCATCATAGCATCCGCAATTTTTTTCCTGGCAACAACGTCTTTAAGAATCACCGTATTAAAAACCCCTTCTAAATACCCTCTTATCAACATAAGATCATCTTTTAGTTCTAGTGCATAAGGAAAGGAGCTAACCTCTAAGTAGCGATTATAGAGATTATCTAAGCTGAGATTCTCATTTATTCCTCCTGAAAATTCTTTTAGACTTAGTGGCAACATAAATATTTCTACATATCTTCCCGACAGTAACGTGGCTAATTCTCCTGACAGCATATTTGCATTAGATCCTGTTACATAAAGATCAACATTCTTTCTAATGTATAAACTGTCTAATACACGTTCAAACTCTGGCACCATCTGTATTTCGTCAAGGAATATATAATTCATCTCATTTTTCATCTGTCCTGTTATGTATTCATGAAGCTTATAAGAATCAAGTAAATGACTATTATTCATATCTTCAAAACTAATGGCAATAATCTGGTCGCGCCGCACTCCAGATATCATTAATTCTTCTCTAAACATCTCGAGTAATGTGGATTTTCCACATCTTCGTATTCCCGTTATAACTTTAATTAGGTTCTTGCCTTTATATCCTTTTAATTTATTTAAGTACATTTCTCTTTTAATCAAAATATCACCTCAATTAGAATTTTACTTCTATTTTTTTTGATTGTCAAGAAATATAGAATCTCAATTCTATTATGTGAGCCATATACTCTTTCATACAATTTTAACCCCTAACATCCCTACAATCTCAGCTGCTTGAAACATGTTAATTTTAGCGCCTTGTAGCTCCGGTAATCCTTCCGATAACATAATTCCCTCGATATCGCATGTGGAAAGGTCAACATCTTTTAGTGATGTCTTATAAAAATCAACACCTTTAAGATTTGTATCCGATACTCTTGTTTTTTTCAATGTGACTCCTGAGAAAAAAGCTTTCTCAAACTTTGCCTCTTTAATATCCCCATTTTCCCATACAGACTGGGCTGTATTTACGTAGTTCATCGAACAATTCTGAATGGACAAATATTTAAAATGGCTGTTGCTAAAATTGGCTCCATCGCCTTTACAATTTGTAATTGTAGCTTTTTTCCAAAAAGTATCGATGAAGGTACAATTTGAAAAATCGCAGCTTTTAAATGTCACATCATAGAATCCACATTTAGTAAAGTCACAATGAATGAAGCGACATTTCTCAAAGTTTACCGTTTCAAAATCAATGGAGGATACATCCACGTCTTCCAAGGTTTCGCTTTCAAACGTTATATTTTTTATGGTATTTTCATCGTCAATTCTTACTTCTGGAATTTTTTCTGCTAGCATAAGAAGTCCTTTCTTTTAATATGATTTTATTTATTACTATAATAACATATAATAACCTGTTCAGCTTGTCCACTTGGCTTTTTAAATTCATTGTCTTATATTTTTAAACATGATAAACTAAATACATGATATTGTATCTGAAAACAAAGATAAACAGTTGAAAAAGGAGAGATTAATATGAAAAAATTTGGGGAAAATTCAAGATTCAGAAAACTTATCTATTATATTTTAGGTGTATTAGAGGTATTGCTTGCTTTTAGACTTGTATTAAAGATTCTTGGATCAAATCCCGAGAATATGTTTGTAAATGCTATATATACTTCTTCCAATATATTTTTAACGCCCTTTAGCGGAATATTTAGTAGTGTCGCAACTGAGGGAATAGAAACAAATGCAGTATTAGAACCGGCTGTTATTATCGCCATGATCGTCTATGCTCTTATCGTGTATGGTATTGTCAAATTAATTGAAATAATTATTAATCGTAGCGATTCAGACGTTCGGTAATTATATATTCCTCAACTAAAAGAAGCAGAGTAATTACTCTGCTTCCTCTAATTGGTATATCCCTCCATTAAAATCAAGAATGTACAACTCTTGATTGGAATCAAGTCCAAATGAAGGTATCATTAAATCTGTCGATAATATTTGTTCATTTTGAACTTGACCTTCTTCATCTATCCACAGTCCCCATAGGGTTCCAGATATGAAATCTCCATAGACGTATACACCCAAAAGACTCGGTATGGATTCTCCATAATAGGAATATCCACCGGTTATTGATTGTCCTTGTGAATGTCCGTATTCATAGATTGGACCAATCGCTTCACCTTCAATCACCACACTATCATCATATATGCTTGTTCCTTCATAGCGGGACCATCCGTAGTTTCCACCGTTTTCAATAACATCGATTTCTTCGATAGCATTTTGTCCGACATCACCTGCCAGCATGATATCCCTATGTATATCAAAACTAAATTTCCATGGATTTCGAAGTCCATAGGCATAAATCTCACCCATTGCATTGTCTTGTCCTGCAAACGGATTATCTGCCGGTACTTGATAGCGCATATTCTCTGATGATACGTTAACATCAATTCTTAAGATTTTCCCTAAAAGATTGGTTAAATCTTGGGCATTGTTATCCGGATCTCCTGCTGATCCACCATCTCCACTGGCAATGTACAGATAGCCATCCGGTCCAAATGCAATGTGTCCACCGTTATGATTGGCATAAGGTTGACTGAATTCAAAAAGCAATTCTTGACTGTCTTGATCTGCCAAATACGTACCGTTTTCTCCTTCTATTGCTTCATAGGTCACCAACTTTGAAAAATAGTCTTCTGTATAATACACAAAAAATCTTGGGTCATCCGGAAAATTCGGATGAAAGGCAAGTCCTAATAGCCCCATCTCATTTTCTGTTGCATCAACTGTCTGAGTTAAATCCATAAATATTTCAGATGTATTGTCTCTTGTGTCTATCCGTTTAATCAATCCCTGTTTCTCAACAACATATACAAAGGGACTTCCTTCATAGTCATATGTTAATTGTAAGGGTTGATTAAAATTTATTTCCGCAAAAACAGGTACTAAATTATAAGTTGTTAAATTAAATCCGATAGCATAAGGGTTTAAGGTTGTTTCCTCAGCTGTGGTCTCGTCTGTCGTTTCATCTTCTGTCGTTTCATCTTCTGCCACTTCTTGGTCAAATTCATCTTCTAACTCATCGAGTTCGTCTTCTGTCGGTATGTATTCTTTGATTGCATCCTCGTTAATAAAATCTGTTTCTTCACTACACGCAGTGAGTAACATACTGAGTATCACCGTGCTCAAAATTAATAGTATCCGTTTCATCAAATCACTCCAAACTTAAAACATTACTGAGATTGATTTTCATTTGCTAATACTATTATACCATTTATTCATTTTTCATTCCAATACCTTCTCACTTATTAGGTTATTGTCTTATATATTACCGAATAACTTGAGCCTGTATCTGGGCCTGTATCGCAAGCTCTGCTGCTAAAAAGGCTTGGTCTTGAGACATGGCCTCTTCCGTTCGATTGATACAATCAAAAATCAGTTGGCCAAAAAATGGAAAGCCGACTTTTCCTTCGACATTCAAATATTGCTCTCCGTTTTTGTTCACTAAGTAAACATGATTACCTCGTGAGTCTTTCGCAATATCTACGTATTTCCGTAGCTCAATATAGCCTTCCGTACCGAGGATAACTGTTCGACCATCACCCCATGTTGATAATCCATCCGGAGTATACCAGTCCACTCGAAAATACATGGTACTCCCTTGATCTGAGACCAGGTTTGCATCTCCAAAATCCTCGAGTTCCGGATACATGGGATGATTATAGTTTCCAACTTGACTATTCACGACCTTGGCTTTATGAACATCTGCAAAGATTAAGAATTGGTATATTTGGTGACTTCCTATATCACAGAGAATTCCACCGTATTTTTCTTTAAGAAAAAACCAGTCCGGGCGACTTGGAGCATTTAATCGGTGCGGTCCAAGGCCAAGCACTTGAATCACTTGACCAATAGCACCTTCATCAATAAGTTGTTTGGCATAAACTGTACTTTCCACATGTAAATACTCGCTATAATACACTATATATTTTTGTTGGGTCCCTCTGACAACGCGTTTGGCGCGAGCAATTTGTTCTAATGTCGTAAAGGGTGCCTTATCTGTAAAATAATCTTTTCCGGATTCCATAACCCGACATCCGATGTCACTTCGTTCACATGTAATCGCTGCTGAAGCAATGAGCTGGGTGTCCGTATCTTCCAATATTTTCTCAAAGGAATCCACCGGTGTAGCCATCGGATATTGTTCTACAAATTTAGCGACACGTTCTGCGTTGTCATCATATACATATTTCAACCTAGCCCCGGCTTCAATAAGTCCCTTTGTCATTCCATAAATATGCCCATGCTTTAAAAAAGCGACTGAAAAAATAAATTCATCCTCTTGTTTTTTCATACGCTTACCCTTTTTTATCTGATATTTGATTTTGCTTTCGATAGTCCTTTGGTGTCATTCCTGTTAATTCTTTAAACACTTTACCAAAATAACTTTGTGAGGTAAAGCTTAAATAATAAGAAATCTCGGATATGGGCCGATCCGAATACTTGAGAAGATTTTTTGCAATTTTTATTTTTTCTTTATGAATATAATGAACAACGGTAATTCCTTCTGATTCCTTAAATAACCGAGCTAGATAGGTTTCTTCAACGCCAACATCTTTGGCAACATCTGCAAGACTGATTTTTTTTAGTATATTGATTGCAATGTCTTTTTTGCAATTATCTACATATGTATTAGAGGCAAAACGCTCTTTCGCCATTTGCACTAACTGAGTGAATGCGATAATCGAGCGTTTTTGTACTTCTCTAATCGTGTTAATATCTTCTGATTGCGCAATTTGTGTAAGAAAATTATCACTAAGTCGACAACTGTCTTTGGCTGATACCCCGGCTTCTAATACCGATCGAGATAATAATGTGACAATGGCAATTGCCATGTATTCTTCATTTTTCTTCAAGGAACAATGCGTTTTTATGGGATAACGTAATTGAAGCTTATCCAGGCTTTTTTGTGCTTTTTCGGTATCTCCACTCATAACAAGATCAATCAGCATATCCTCATTAATTGCCGTTTTATTTTGTACTGTTTCATTTTGCTGGTTTAGTATAAGTTTAATCTTCTGAATTGCAAGCTCATTAATTAGGTTAGGTACATTCATACTTCTCCTCCTCAATTGTTTGGTCACTCCTTCCATTATATCACGCTTGCATGAAAATTATTATTCAATTTTTTTACTAATTCGTATTTGTGGTAAAGAACGAAAGTGATTCCAAAAGTTGTGAGGCGTTGTCAATGATTTTATTCAAATCATTTTCTGTGTCTTGAGAAAGAGATTTCGCAGAACTGTTGACTGCACTCATGTTTTCTACTACTTCACTAGTTACTTTAAGCAGATTTTCTGTTGTTGCTAAAATTTCTTCACTTGAGGCAGCTTGTTCTTCTGTCACAGATGCAATGCTTTCCATCGACATGGATAATTTTTCAATCTCATCTAAAGACGTTTTCATCCCTGTTTTTGTTTCCATTGTTACATCAACGACTTTACCAATGCTCACTTCGCTTGCTTTAACTTCATTAATTGCACTATTTGAATGTTCGTTTAACAGTTCAATAATACGCGTAATTTCACTTGATGCTTTGTTTGATTCTTCTGCGAGTTTACGTACTTCTTCAGCAACAACTGAAAATCCTTTTCCTTGCTCTCCTGCTCTGGCGGCTTCGATTGCTGCATTAAGCGCTAATAGATTTGTTTGATCTGCAATTTCTGTAATTCGATCAACAAATGCGCTAATATCATTAATTGATGTTGCGACATCATTCATTTTTTTGCTGATATTAACGGATTGAATCCGCACTTGATTGATTTCATCATCGACACTTTCCATGTTTTTTGCAACCTTCTCAGCAATTTTCTTGCTTGCTGTTGCTGACATAGAACTTTCTGTTGTTGCTTCTACTGAACTATTTGTACCTTTAGATATTTCTTCAATAGCAATCGTTACATTACCTAGGGATTCTTCGTTTTCTGAAGATAACATCAAGCTTTTAGCGAGCTCTTCTTCAATACTTGTATTGTTGGCTTTTGTGCGCTCAATGACTTCAAGTGCAATGGCTTTAAATGCATTCGCATCATTTAACACTTCATTAATGATTTTACCTAGGTTTTGTTCCATTGCACTAAGTGCTGCTCCCATTTCAGATAATTCGTCTTTGCCTGAATGGTCAAATTGCACTGTTAAATCACCTTTTCCGAAATCGTTAAGTTTCCGTATATATTCAGATAGGGGTAATCGTATACTTCGAGTAATAAAATATGTACTCAAAAATCCCACACCAAGGGCAAGCACCGCAATGAATATAATAACAAAATACGATCTTGTCCTTGTTTGTTCAATGCCGTCTATTGCTATTCCTTCTGCCTCTTCGGCTATTTTAGATACCTCAGATGCGAGTTTACTTAATTCTTGAAAGGATAGCTGTTGCTTAGCTCGCAACTCTTTATAATTGCTTAATGCTAATAAATACTGCTCTGTACTTTCAATCGTATAATTTGCGTAGATTTTAAAAGAAGCATCTGTACCTTTATCAATGGCTAATCGTAGTGTATCTAAGCTTGTATTCAATAACCCTACTGCTTTATCATAGGCTTCATCATTTGAGGTATGGATGTAATTTCCAACTTCAACTTCACCTTTAAGAAAATAATCAAAGCCATTATAAGCCGTTTTATAGACATCAAAAGCTTCTTCCATAGGGTCAATATCGCTTTGATATGTCACTGAATTGTCTTGAATACGTAGTACTTGATCCATTTGAGAATAGGCTTCGAACGCACTACTTTGTCGTACAAGCATGGCTTCATTCATTTGATTTTGTATATCAACCGCACTGTTAAAGGCCTGACCAAATTGGTTCAGCAATGTTACCAAATTCGTCATTGCTTCTTTGTCCTGATCTTTCTGCATATCTGCCATACTACTTGTCGCATAATGTATTGCTTGCTGAATTTCTTCATTAACACTATCTACCAATATTTCATCCGGTGTAAGTTCATATTTCCTCACCGTTTCTCTGGCTAATAATGTATGATACTTTGCTTGGGATACTTTATTGACAATATTGACATCATTATTAATCAATTCAAAGTTTAATAGGCTATTTACACTGACGATTAGCAACAAAATACTCATAATAATAAAGCCAGCCATAATTCTCTGGCTAATCTTAAGTCTGCGAATCATTTTCACGTTGAGCACTCCTCTCTTTACATTCTAAAAACAGCTTATACTGTGCTCAAGTCCCACTCTTCATGAATTTTAGGAACGTCACTAATAAGACGTTTTGTGTATTCAGCCTTTGGAGATAAGATTACTTCATCCGCAGTCCCTCTTTCCACAATATTTCCATTTTCCATAATAAAAACATGGTCCGATATATAATAGGCTAAGCCAATATCATGGGTAATAAATATAATGGTCATTCCTATTTCTTTTTGTAGTTTCATCAACATATCTAAAATCGTTGCTCTTGAACAGGCATCAATCATGGATGTCGGCTCATCCGCCAATAAGATACTGGGCCTTAACAAAAAAATTCGTGCAATCATTAAACGTTGCATTTGTCCACCTGACAGTTCAAATGGATATTTATTGGTTAATTCTTCGAACTTAAGATTCACAAAGGAACATGCTTCTGTCATCAACTCGATTTTTTTTGCCTTAGGTAATCCTCTATCTCCTCGCATATTAATACAATCTAGTAACACTGTGTCGATTTTGTGAAAAACATTATATGATGAAAACGGATCTTGGAATATTGCTTGAATATTTTTCCAGTATTCTTTTTTCTTTTTTCGCGTACTAATATCGCGTAATTCACCTTTATAGTAAATTTCTCCTTCTGTTGTTTTTAATAAACCAAGAAGCATTTTAGCCAGCGTCGTTTTTCCACTACCACTTTCTCCAACAATAGAGACTAATTCGCCTTCTTCAAATGCAAAGTCAATATGATTCACAGCAACTGTTTTTTTGTCACCCATACCAAAGACTTTGGTTAAATTTTTTCCACTTAAACATAATTTTTTATCACTCATTTTTGTACGCCTCCCTTAATTCGTCAACGCCCAAAACACATCGATAACTTCGGTGTTCATCAAATGTTCTCATTTCCACATCTCCAACAACACATTCCGGTTTAACAAAGGGGCATCGTGGTGCAAAACGGCATCCCTTGGGTGGGTTCTTAAGGTTTGGTGGCGTTCCCGGAATCGCTGTTAATTCTTGTTCTCTAACCCCTGTTTCAGGAACTATAATCGACCCCATCAATCCATGAGAATATGGATGCATCGGATCAAAAACCATCTCCTTAGCTGAACCTCGCTCAACAATTTTTCCTGCATACATAACCATAATATCATCGGTCACATTATATAATAATGGCAATTCATGGGTGATAAAAATCATGGACCGAATATACCCTTTATCCATTAAACTTTTTAACATTTTAATTACTTTTTTCTGGCTGGTTACATCAAGGGCACTACTGGGTTCATCCGCAATAAGTACTTTGGGTGATAAAATCGTTGATATAGCTATAACCGTTCTCTGTTTCATACCTCCTGAAAGCTCCACAGCATGCTGATTAAGAACTTTTGCAGGTAGTCCTAATTCTTCAAATCGATCTTTTGCCATTGTATAAATTTCTTGCCTTGTTTTTTTAGGAAAGTGGGCATGTACAACATCTTCTATAAAACGAATAATCTTTTGCGTCGGATTTAATGCATTCATTGCAGCTTGGGGAATATAGGCAACTTCGCGACCCAATATTCTTTTACGAACCACATCCGGGTCTAGATGTGAAATCGTCTGACCATCAATAATAATCTCACCTGATGAGTAATGAAGGGGTGGAAAATAATAGCCCATTAAACTCAAAGCTAATGTTGACTTTCCACACCCGGATTCTCCTGCTATACCGAGTGATTTCCCTTCTTCTAACTGAAGCGTTACCCCATCCACGGCATATATATCTTCATTGAATCGTGTAATATATTTTGTTTTTAAATCCTTGACTTCTAGCATAATTTTTCCCATAATCGACCTCCTAATCTCTTAGCGTCGGATTAAAGACTTGATCTAATCCTGTATTCATTAAGTTAAGGGAAAATGAAATTAAAGCGATGGTCAAAATAACGGGGAAATATGCCCACCAAGATCCACTTAAGTGTGCAGAGTACAGCATTGCCCAGTTCATCATTAGCCCAAGTGTCGGCACCTCCGTTGTCTTTGGTCCTAGTCCTAACATTGATAATTGGGCTTCAGCCAATATCGCTGAGGATATTTGAAGGATAAGAGCCATAACAACATAAGACGCTATGTATGGTAAAATATCTGTTAGAATTATACGCCATAAATTGTGTCCGGATAATTTACTTAAATTAACGTGGTCACGATTTCTTAAGGAAATAACTTGCGATCGCACAGCACGGGCTGTCCATATCCAACTCGTAAATCCAATAACTATAGCCACAGTCTTAGCTCCCCGTTGATCTTGGCCTATAGAATAAGATATTAAAATCAATAGAATAAAGGCGGGAATAACTGTAAATATATTGGTTACAAACATAATAATATCATCAATAATTCCACCAAGAAATCCTGCCAGCAAGCCTAAAAACAAACCTATAAAGGTCGCAATACTTCCGGCAATAAGCCCAATCATAATTGATGTTTTAATTGCTGCAACGAGTTGCTTAAGTACATCCCGTCCAAAATTATCTGTTCCTAGTGGCAAGCGAACAACATTAGCTACGTTGTTTAAATTTACATAGTCTGTTCCTTTAATTTCCTTGACACTTTCTAAACCTTCTTGGCCTTCTCTCGCTAAATATTTCAACTCTGTATTCAAAATACCGTCAATACTGGCATCGACACGTGCATAATAGTTTCTCTTTGCTTTGGTCATTCCCGGTGGTCGAATTGCCGGGTCGTAATGTTCTTTCCACAAAGCGAGAAGTGCGTCTGTATCATTTATATCCAATTCAGAAATATCAATTTCCATGGCTTCAAACCAAAGAATCATTTCAACACGATCTTCCATACTAAGTGCAGCATCCAATCGTTTTTCGGCTGACCCTTCAATAACTAAAGTATGGGTTGTTGATTCAACCGAATCGTATACTGAAACATAGGTTCCCGGTTGAGCGAAGGTTCCAATGCTCACTGTTTTTAGTGGATTTCCCGGATTAATAAAGGGATAAATAATGACTAATAGAAGAATGGACATTAACACGACAAAACCAAAAAGAAATTTACTTGAATGAAATACTTGTTTTATTATTCGTATCATATTTTTCGCCTCCTATTCGTCAAATTGGGCTGCTTTGACGCGAGGGTCAACAAAGCCATAAACAATATCCAAAGTGAATGTCGTTACTAATACCATAATTGTAATAATTAATGTTGTAGCTGATAATAGTGGATAATCCGATGTCGTTACAGCGCTTAGTAAGGTTGTTCCTAAACCCGGATAACTGAATATAATCTCGGCAACTAAGGCCCCACCAATCATACTTCCAAGGGATAATGCTAATCCTGTTATCTGTGGCAACATGGCATTTCGAAATACGTAGCCAACGATTTTACGATCTTTAATTCCTAAAAATCGACTATACTTTACATAATCTGCATTGAGTTCATAAATCGACATTGAACGCATACCTATAGCTTGTCCTCCAATTGCAAAGACAACTATTGACCAAAATGGCAACTGATAATGGCGAATAATCGATTTTACAAAATCCCAACTAAAGTGGGGAAGCATATCAAATGCGTAACCACCTGAAGTCGGAGCAATCTCTAATTTTAATGCAAATATGACTAATAAAATAACAGCCATACCAAACGCAGGAATACTACTTAAAAATAGTGCTACCGGCAATAGAACTTTATCAAATCCTTTTCGAATATATGCCGCCAATGCACCGAGTATATTTCCTATGAACCATCCAACAATAATTGCAGGCAACTGCAAGCCAACGGTCCACCAGATTGCTGAACCAATAATATCTGAAACTTCTCTAGGATATTGGCTAAACGACAATCCTAAATCTCCGGTTAAGGCATTTCCAAAATAGGTGAAAAACTGAACATACATGGGTTTATTCACACCAAATTGTTCAGCATAGTTATCATACATTTCTTTTACCGCTGATGCTTCTGACATTCCCTGTGCAGATCTAGCTGTGATAACCGCAACAGGATCTCCCGGCATTAATCTTGGTAATATGAAATTCAATAATACAGCGACAAAAAAAGTTATTAAAAACCAAATGATTTTTTTGCGAAAATACTTAACATAGCCACTCATTTATGTCCCTCCTTTGTTTAGAAAATCAGCCATGCTGACTCAGCACGGCTGATAGTTTTAAACTTACTGAACCAAACTCAAATCATATAATCCGGCTATACTGTATCCGTCAACCATAATATTTGGTGGAACGTTTTTGCCATCACCGGCTTCAGGATAACCTGTCCAGACAGACTCGTTGACTGCATGGAAATTATTTGGTCGATACATAAGTGTAAATGAAGGAACTTCTGTTAGGTATATTTCAACAGCTTCTGTATATAAATCTTGTAAGGCGTCCATGTCAGTTTCTTTTGGAATCGCTCTAATGATTTCATCAACACGATCATTGGCATAATGTCCCCAGTTTCCGGACCAGTTACCTTCAATACCATTATATTCTGAACTCATTAATTGTCGTACACGTGCCCATGGTTGTGTCGGAGCAGAGCCATCTGTCCACATCATGAATATGTCGTATTGATCTTGACTTGCTGCTGTAACAACAGTTTGAAAAACTGACCACTCAGGGAATTCACTGGTAATCTCGATACCAATTTTTTCGCCTGCTGCTGCAACCATCTCAATTGCTGCCATCCAGTCTGTCCAGCCATTCGGACATGTTGCATTAAAGGATAAGTTTTCTCCGTCTAATTCACGAATGCCGTCACCATCTGTATCAACAATTCCTGCTTCATCAAGAAGGGCATTTGCTCCATCAATGTCATTACCTGCCCATTGAAGATCTGCTACAGCTTCTTGTCTGTACATGGATTGTTCTCCTTCAGTTGGATTCATAAGTGAACGAGGAACCGCATCAAATGTTGGTGATTGATTTGTCATCGCGTTTGAAATGATTGCATCATAGTCGACAGCTAATGCAATGGCTTTACGAATAGCGACGTTTTGTAATGCCGGAACATCCAAGTTATACCATGCTGTCGGAAGAGAACCTGAAATACCATAAGGCTCTTCTTCTAAATATGTCGAAATCGGAAGATTATCTTTTAACCATAAATCTTGAATATTTGGAATAAATTGTTGGCACACATCCACTTCGCCTGCTTTAAAAGCAACTTCACCTGCAGCATTGTCAACATAAATCGTATGGGCTAAATATGTTGGTTGTGGTAAGGATCCCCACATAGAAGCATCTTGTCCCCAATAATCTTCATTGCGAACAACGACAACACGTTGATCATTTGCAAAATATGGACCATAGGCTCCAGAATATACAACATCTTCTCCTGGATCTTGCTTCATAGCAACAGGGTCTCCACCTGTTCGTTCTTCAACGGTTTGAATCCACGCTTTTTGAAGAACATAGGTTGTACTTAGATATTGCTCAACCATCAACGTGTTTTCTGCTATACCGTCGTCTGTTAATTTCGCATTAACGACAATTGTTTTATCGCCTTGAGCTTCAACACTCTCAATATAGGGCTTTAAACTATTCCCTTGTCCATTTCCTATTTTTACAATTGTATCAAATGTATATACAACATCTTCAGCAGTTATGGGAGTTCCGTCACTCCATTTTGCAGCATCTTTTAAGTTTACTGTAACCGATGTACGATCTGCATTCCATTCAAAATCTCCATCTGCTAATAAGGGTTGCATGGATCCATCTAGGAAGTTAAACATATATAAGGTCTCAAACATTGGAACGCGCGTTCCGGCTGCTGTTTGAGTAATAAGCAATGCATTGTTCATATCATCCGATAATGGATTCCATCCATTAATCGCTCCCCATTGCAATCCGGCAAAATATAATGTTTCATCACGCGGTAATGTCCCTTCTACATCTCCTTCATCTGAATCTTCATCCATATCTGTATCTGTATCTGTTGTTGTGTCAGTTTGGGCAGTATCTGTTCCAGCATCTGTATCTGTTGTTGTATCCATGGAATCATCTGATGAGCATCCTGCCAAAATTAATGTAAAGGCTAATACCAATGCAGTTACTACTTTTAACATACGCATTTTTTTCATAAAACGTCCTCCTTTTAATCCCTTTTATTTGATTGTCTAGATAAAAGATCTAGTATCTTCAGTATAGAATTAGCAAGGGTTGATGTCAAGCATTTTTACTAATATAAACTTTATTTTTCTTATTTTTTAGGCAAATATTAACAACATCTTTTAAATTATCACTATTTTTAACTAATTATTGTTGATTACATGTCAAATATAAGCTATTTTTTTGGATAATTTGATATTGTTTTTCACAACACAAAAAAAGACGACCTTATCATCTTCCGTAAGATCGTCTTTTATATTTTTCTTTTATATTTTTTTAGTTATTTAGAGCTTTTAAAAGTACTTCTAAATCATCATGACCAAATTGCCCATTACCAAAACTAATGAAGTTTCTCAAAGGCATATATCTAAACATGGCTTCCTTCATTTCTTTTGTAATTGCTTCTGCTGCAATGTCATCATTTTCTTCACCTTGGAAGACTTTCTCCATCTCTTGCATAAAGGGTTCAAGCACTTTTGCTTTTTCAGGCACTTGAAGCAAGTCTCCAATCAATGTATTGGCTGTACAAACCATTGGAATCTCTACCGTTGATTCAATCGCCACATGAGCGCTTAGTTGAATATCACGGGATGACTTTCCAACAACAATTTCATAATCACCTGATGGCACATACCAATCATTAATTGTTGTATTAAAGTAGGCGAAGGAACGTTTATCTAGTGTGAACTCAACTGTCTTACTTTCGCCAACTTCAAGTTCAACCTTTTCAAAACCTTTTAATTCTTTTATCGGTCGGATGACATCTAAGCTTTTGAGTGGCACGACATAACATTGTACAACTTCTTTCCCTTTACATTCCCCGGTATTGGTTACACGTAAAGATACCGTCACTGTATCCGTATCCGACATTTTTGCTGTGCTAATATTTATATCCTTATATTCAAAGCTTGTATAACTCAATCCATGACCAAAGGGGAAAAGTACATCCATGTTCTTTGCATCATAATAACGATATCCCACAAAGACACCTTCTCGATATTCTACTGTGTCTTTTTCTCCCACATAGAATAAATAGGACGGATTGTCTTCTAAGCGTTTAGGGAAAGTCTCTGCCAATCGTCCACTTGGATTCACCTCACCATATAAAATATCGACTGTTGCTTGACCAACACTTTGGCCTGCAAGATAAGCTTCTAAGACAGATGAAACCTTATCAATCCAGGGCATTTCAACTGGTGATCCATTATGCAACACAACAATCACATGTTCATTGACTTGAGCTATAGCTTCAATCAGTGCATCATGACTTTCCGGCAATCGCATATGCGTGCGGTCATAGCCTTCGCTTTCATATGCATCCGGCAATCCGGCAAAGATAACGACTTTATCCACTTGCTTGGCCATATGAACTGCTTCGTCGATTAACTTTTGATTTATGGTATCTTCTGCAATACTATATCCACTAGCATATAAAAACTCGTCTTGAGAAAGGCCTAAATATTCACATGCACTCTCAACCGCATTACTGGTTTTATGGGTATTTATATGTGAACTTCCTCCACCCTGGAATCGTGGCTTCTTGGCAAATTCTCCTATGAATGCAACTTTATCGTTTTTGCTTAATGGTAGCACCTCTTTATTTTTTAAGAGAACCATGGATTCTCTTGCTACTTTGCGTGCAATTTCATGGTCTGCATCTCGGTCAAACACACTCTCAGGCTTACGATTCGACTGATAACGATCAACTATTGTCAGAATATCTTCCACTGTTCGATCCAGGTCATCTTCACTTAAGGCACCCGATTTTACTGCCTCAATAATTTTTTGATCATTGACGCCAAAGGATGATGGCATTTCTAAATCCATCCCTGCTTTTACTCCTTCAACACGATCGTTGACTGCGCCCCAATCACTAACAACAAAACCGTCAAATCCCCACTCGTCACGTAAGATTTCTGTAAGTAGTCGCTTGTTTTCTGATGCATAGACTCCATTAAGCACATTATATGAACACATGACAGTCCATGGCTTGGCCTCTTTGACAGCAATCTCAAAACCTTCTAAATAAATCTCTCGTAAGGTTCGTTCATCGATCACTGAATTCGAACTCATGCGTCGATGCTCTTGATTATTTGCAACAAAATGTTTGATACTTGTTCCGACACCTTGGCTTTGAATCCCATTAATCTGACTCGCCGCCATTGTCCCTGATAAATAAGGGTCTTCAGAAAAATACTCAAAATTACGTCCACATAATGGGGAACGTTTAATATTCATGGCCGGACCTAGAACAACACCTAGGTTTTCTGCTTGGCATTCCTTACCAATGGTTTCTCCCATAACTCGAATTAAGTCCTTGTCAAAGGAGGAGGCTACCGTTACACCTGTTGGAAAACACACCGCTTTGATACTCTCATTCACTCCTAGATGATCCGCTTCATCCGATTGCTTTCGGAGTCCATGAGGGCCATCACTCACCATCATTTGAGGCACGCCTAGGCGTTCAACTGCTTTTGTTCGCCAAAAATCTGCACCTGAGCATAGTCCTGCCTTTTCTTCTAACGTGAGTTGCTTAATGATTTCTTTTACATTCATATCCTAAACACCCTTTCTTATTCTATATTCTCAAGTATACACTACTACTTTTTCAAAATTAGGTATATCAGGATTTTTAATTTTTTGTCATTATCTTGACTATTACTCCTTAAAATTCAATGCCGTGATATTGATTTCGATATTCATTGGGTGTTATTCCCGTCACTTCCTTAAATCGTTTTCCGAAATAACTTTGGGAATTAAAACACAAATAGTCCGAGATTTCCGAAATGGATCGGTCTGAATATTTGAGTAGATTTTTAGAGACATGAATTTTTTCTTTTTGTATATATTGACCTACCGTAAGACCTTCCGAACGTTTAAAGAGTCTTGCCAGATAGCTTTCTTCAATACCAATATCCTTTGCAATATCTGATAGACTGATTTTTTTGAAAATATTCATGGCAATATCCTTTTTACAATCTTCAACATATTTATTGGATTGAATGCGCTGTTTGCAACTTGCCGCAAGTTGAGTAAAGGCGATCATTGCATTCTTACTTTCTTGGATTATACTCTTAGCATCTTCACATCTAGCAATACGTTTCAAAAATACATCACTTAGTTGAAAGCTTTCCTTGCTTGTTACTCCCGCTTCTAAAACAGCCCTTGCTAAAAGTGCAACCATAACTACAGCCATGTATTCTTCACTTTTCTTCATAGAATTTTCAATAACCATGGGATATTTAGGCCGACTCTTCTCAACATAAGATTCAACTTTCTGAATATCACCACTTTTTACCAAGTCAAAAAGCACCTCTTCATCAACATATGTGTGATTTTCGATGCTTTCGTCCTGTTGTTGAAGAATATAATTGACTTCTTGTTGTGCAAGTTCTTGGGATAGATTGTTTTCATACATGTCCTTACCTCCTAGAGCTCAATACATCTAAATGTATTGTAGCATGTAATATGGATATGTACATTAACTAATTTGGTCCTTTACGACAGCAATTTTTCAAGCATGTTTTCCTTCAGAATCATCAATTTTTTTAATGAATTTGGCAGGAACTCCACCTACAATCGTGTTCGCTAGAACGCTCTTTGTCACCACCGCGCCTGCAGCGATGATTGCACCATCCCCAATGGTTACGCCAGGAAGCACCGTTACATTTGCACCAAGCCACACATTCTTACCGATTATAATGGGGGCAGGGTGTAGGTTGCTCCGCTTTTCTGGAGCCATATCATGATTAAGCGTAGCCAAAACTGCATTGTGACCGATTAAGGAACCATCTCCAATAGTAATGCCACCTTGATCCTGAAATTTACACCCCGCATTAATAAACACATTTTTTCCTATAGTGATATTTTTACCGCAGTCTGTGTAGAAGGGAGGAAACATAACAAAAGACTGATCCACTGGTTTGCCAGTAATCTTTTCCATCAAAATGCGGATTTCTTCCGGTGAATGATAAATACTGTTCAGTTCAGTAGTGAGGCGCATGACCTCATTGCTGAGCTCAATCATATGGCGGTGTACCTCCGAGCCTCCAGTAACTGTCAATCCTTGATTTAGATGGTATAAAAATTCGTTTAAATCCATTGCTTTTCTCCTAACGGTCAATAAATGTTAATCTCTTCTGCATAAAAGTTATGCTCGTTCAAATTACTTATTTGTTATTATATTGGAAAAGACCATCAATAGCAAATACCTATAAACAATAGTTTCCCATAGTTTTTATAAATATCAAAAAGTGCTATACTATAATTTAAGAATGATTAACAAGAAAGGAAGAATAAAAGATGGAATTTCGAGTATTACGTTATTTTTTAGCAATTGCAAGAGAAGAAAGCATTACAGGGGCAGCAAAAACCCTAAATGTGACACAACCAACTCTTTCAAAACAACTCATGGAATTGGAAGATGAACTGGGAAAAAAACTGCTTATTCGCGGAAATCGAAGAGTCACGCTTACAGAAGAGGGGATTCTTCTTCGCAAGCGGGCACAAGAAATTATGGAATTAGTGGATAAAACAGAAACAGAAATTGGCAGTGTGGATGAAGTAATAAGCGGAGACATTTACATCGGAAGTGGGGAAACAGATGCCATGCGTCTTATTGCCAAGACAGTAAAAAAACTACAGGAGGAGCATCCACATATTCAATACCATTTATACAGCGGGAATGCCGATGATGTACTGGAACGCTTGGATAAAGGACTTCTGGACTTCGGAATTATTATTGGGGCAGCTCATATTCAAAAGTATGATTATCTGCGTCTTCCAGCAACAGATACATGGGGCTTGCTTATGAAGAAGGACAGTCCACTCGCCTCCTTAGATAGTATTCGACCGAAAAACCTGATAGGCATACCATTACTTTGCTCTAGGCAGGCCCTTGCTGGAAACGAATTATCGGGATGGATCCGCGGAGGTTCTGAAAATCAAAATATAGTGGCCACTTATAATCTGATTTACAACGCTGCTCTCATGGTGGAAGAAGGAATTGGTTATGCCTTGTGTTTAGATAAACTGGTTAATACAACTAGTGTCTCCAATCTCTGTTTTGTACCTCTGGAGCCTCGATTAGAGGCATCTTTAAATATTGTTTGGAAGAAGTATCAAGTATTTTCTAAGGTGGCAGAAAAATTTTTGGAAAAACTACAAAAGGAAATTCAAAACTAATTCAGAACTCAATCCCTTATTATTTCCGACTGTTATGTTGCCTGAAATATGGGTACGAATCTGATTTTCACATCCCCCTTGGGCACAAAGTATACAAAAAGTGAGTACTTCTCTCTACTTTCTTCTGTAACTGTTTTTTGACTGTCAACCGGGAGTTTTATATTTTTCTCCCTAAAAACTTTATTCACTTGAACAACTGCAGACTGTGCTTTTCCAAGTCCAATATAAGCTCCACATTGGTAGATTGCTTCTTTGATTTCTGCAGGTTTCAGACCTACGCTAAGCGCTGCTTTAGTATGTAATCTTACTTCATCCATAGTTTGATTGGTTGTGGCTACTACAAGATTAATCAATTCTCTTGTTTTTATATCCACTTTACCATGTTGATAAACTTCTCCATAAATCAGATTCTTACTAGTGACTGTTCTCAAAACAAAAAGCTTCTCTGACGAACTTGTTTTCTTCTATTTCATGCTCTCCAACAATATCTCTTTAATATCTTCACCATCTAATACTTTGTAGCCACCATTAAAAATAGGACATCCGGCTACTATACCATCAATCATTTCTTCGGTAACACCTAGTTCTTTTATACTCAAAACCACACCGATTTCTTGCATAAAAGCTTCCATACGTTCAAGACCTTCTTGAGCAATATTTAGTGAAGTCTTGCCTTCCGGATTAACATTCCAAACGTTAATCGCATAACGTTCAAACTTCTTAAGCCCATATGGCATAATCCATTTATAATATAGAATGGAAATTGCTGAAAGTGTCATGCCATGTGTTGCATCAGTATAAGCACCAACAGATTGTCCAATCATATGAACCATCCAATCACATGTTTTTCCTTTTGCAACAAGAGTATTAAGTGCCCATGTTGCTGTCCACATAATATTACTTCTTGCTTCATAATCCGTTGGATTCTTGACAGCAATCTTTGCACTATGAATCAAGGATTTGAGCAAGCCTTCCATAATATAATCTGACGTATTATCATCTTCTCCAGAAAAGTATTGCTCAAGAATGTGGGACATAATATCAAAAAAACCGGCTACCATTTGATACTGTGGTAAGGTGTATGTATAGACCGGATCCAAAATTGAAAACTTCGGAAATACATTTTCCCCAAATACATGTCCGATTTTTAATTTTGTTTCATGGTTTGTAATAACTGCACCGCCATTCATTTCTGAACCAGTTCCAACCATTGTCAAAATACATCCAACAGGAATAATTTTATTATCTACATCTTCCATACGTAGAAAGTATTTTTCCCAAGGATCTTCATCGCAATGTGCTGAAACAGAAACCGCCTTAGCATAATCGCAAACCGAACCACCCCCAACTGCCAAAATAAAATCAACATTACCTTCTTTTGCTCTTAAGCAACCTTCCTTTAATTTATCAACGGTTGGATTTGGCATAACACCTGCATCTTCGAAAATTTCTTTCCCACTTGCTTTTAGAATACTTACAACTTGGTCATACAGACCGCTTTTTTTTATAGAACCACCACCATATATGAGCAAGACATTATCACCATAATTTGCTAGCTCTTCCTTCAAAAAATCTATCGAATTTTCTCCAAAATACAGTTTTGTTGGATTTGAATAAATAATACTTCCTAACATGATTTACAACCTCCATTTTCTCTTGCATTAATTATCGTTGATCTGCCCTGAAAACTGAACATCTATATCACCACTACCAATCACTTCTAGCAAACCTTCTGTATCATCTATATGTCCAATGGGCACATAGCTATAAGAAGTTGGAAATGTTTCGTAAAACAACACAAGACCGGCCTCATCATAACACATAATATCCCCTGCCTGGATACTACCGATTTTGCTTGCCGTTTCATTTTTTATTACACTCGGTAAAACGGCGTATTTTTCGTTACTGTTTACATCATCCATTTTTATAGTTAATGGTAGCATTTGCAAAAATACATTTGCTGTTTTGTTATCCTCTAACGTCGCAGCAAATGTTTGTCCTCCAATTATTACATTGATTTTCATTTCCTACTCCTGTCGCAACTTCATAATACTCTAGCATCATTTTCCTTTTGATATATTCATTGTAGATCATCCAACTCTCCATATCAAATACCTATATTGAATATCTTGATATGCTTATAATGAATATCAAGAATTGTTACAGCGATTTAATACACTTGCATATGATTAAGGCTTTCTAAAACAAAAGGATACTTTTGGCGAAAGGAATGAAAAGATCCAGAGCTTAAAAAAA
>ASRN01000060.1_pt1 | contig 23422 bp, 29 predicted proteins | sample 693258 | NCBI WGS metagenome assembly ASRN01 (sample SAMN02169243, study PRJNA158439) | bioreactor metagenome | isolation source: day 82 sample from continuous culture bioreactor inoculated with sediment... | place: Germany: Bremen
GCTGATACTGGCGGCGGCTCTGGTAGCTCAGGTTCTGACGGTGGCTCTGGTAGCCCGAAAAGTAAACTCGCTCTTGCAGCGGCAACAGCAGGGAAATTAGGGCAGGGCATTAAAAGCATGGCAGTTGAGTCAGCCAAGGAAAAAATCAGCAAAACTGCTGGTGGAAAATTAGCTGAAAGAATAAAAAACCCCAAACCTAAAAAGGATGAATAAAGTGAAAATTTATAAAAAAGTTAGCTTAATTGCTCTGGTATCGGTTCTTAGCGCTGGTTTTACCAGTGCGCAAGCCTCTCCTTGCGGCGTTGAATTGTGCTTGTCTGATTTTGATGCAGCTCAGAATGTCAGCGAGTGCAGCTCAGAAATAAATGAGTTTTTTGCAATCATTGAAAAAAAGCGGGGTAAGTTTTCACCGTCCCGCACTCTAAAGAAGCGCCGCGATTTTCTTTACAAATGTGAAAGCGGTAACAACTCTGACAAAGAGCGAATTTTAGCGAAGTACGGCGCTATTTATAAACCATAACCATTAGGAGTAAGAAAAATGCTTACGTTTTTTGCCGACTTGCCCGCCCAGCTACAGGAACGTGTTGTTTGTTCTGTTACCGCTGCTATTCAGTACGAAATTCCAGCAAATATTGTCTTAGCTGTTGCTGAAAAAGAGGGTGGCCGCGCTGGGCAGTGGGTAAAAAACACTAATGGAACTTACGATGTAGGTTCAATGCAGATAAACACAACGTATTTAAAGGACTTATCTGCATACGGAATCACAGCAAATGATGTAGCAGCCGAGGGCTGCTACTCATACAGCTTGGCGGCTTGGAGAATACGGGGCCACATCAAAAATGATAAAGGGGACTTATGGACAAAAGTTGCTAATTATCACTCTCGAACACCAAAATTCAATAAAATTTATCGAGCAGACTTGATAAAAATTGCTGAGAAGTGGGCTGACTGGCTGGATGAACATTATGAAACTATTGATATAAGCCAGCCTGCAAAAAGTTATGTAAACAAGCAATCTGAAAGTGAAAGTAAAGCTCTGACCGAGAAAACCTATACGCCTCGCGCAATATCATTTTATTAATATGAATATTTCTTACGGCAAAACAGAATTATTAAAGTGGGCTGCATTAGTGCTAATGCTTGGCGACCATGTTAATAAATTTTTGTTTAATGGCAATTATAGTGAGTTTTTATTTAATGCTGGGCGTCTTTGTTTGCCTATTTTTGTTTTTGTACTGGCAGCAAATCTAGTAAAAACAGATAAAGAAACGCATAGACGCACAATGCTCAGAATATTTTCTTTTGGCGTAATCGCTTCTATTCCATATTATTTACTGGGCACAGCATTGCCTTTAAACATTCTGTTTACGTTACTTTTAATTGTCATTGTGATTTATTTATTGGAATTAAGAGTTGTAACCGCTTACTTTCTGGCTGTTTTTGCTTTTATCGTAGGCGGTGCTTTTGTGGAATTTTGGTGGCCTGCCATTATTTTAGGGGTCACACTGTTTTACTTCTTAAAGTATAAAAACAAACTTTGCGCAGCTGCCGCACTCGCAGCACTGGTGAGCCTTTTTTATATAAACGGGAATCACTATGCTTTACTTGCTTTGCCACTGGTTTTTATTACCCCATCTGTAAAAGTTCCACGCTTACGCTGGGCGTTCTATGTTTTTTACCCCCTACATTTAGCAGTTCTTTTGTTGGTGAGAATACCGATGGGCGCTGCTGGTTACTTATTTTTCTGAGGTAATACAATGAGACTTAACCTTAGTTCATGCGCTTTACTGTTAGCTTTATTTATCGTAAACCCCGCGTCGGCGGCAACTTATCAAGAGGGTTTAATAAGCTCATTTCCTAATAACGGCACGACTTTTACGCCAAGCATAATAATGCAGGAGCGCTTGCAGTACGCGCCCAGAGCTTCAATGATTGTTATTAACGGGCGAACAAGTACCGCCAAAAACTCGGCTGCTGACGAGCTTTTAGCATTGAAACGTGCCCTTTCTGCCCGCAAATACATCATCGAAAAATATGCCGTTTCACCTCTAAAAATACAGGTGAATTTTGTATCAGCATCTGACTACATAACTGAGAACGTAACAACTCAAGGTCAGCTAGAAAATCAGCGTGTCGAAATTATCATGCACTTTTTACAGCCAGAAGTTGAGCACGAAATAAGACGAGAATCAGCCAAAAAACGCACCCAAACCATTACACTCCAAAATAAAAGGGGTGAGCGAACTTTCAATCAAGAAACTCATCCAAAAGCTAGCGTTACTATCAACGGCGCTAACTTTGCGCCTATTAAGCCCGCGCAGCCCCGCCCCGCAAAAGTCCATGTTAAAACAAACCCGATTGATTTATTTTAAGGAAAATATTTATGCGCTTATCAAAAAAATACTTAGCTTCGGCCCTGTTACTTGCCTCTCTATCTGGGTGCAAAACATTGGAAGCTTTAGACCAGGCACTAAAAAACGCTCAAATAGATATGCCTGCGCCAACCACGCAAGCCCCTATTAGTGATTCGCTGTCTAAAATATGCAGCCAAGCAGAAGCAAACCCAATCAGGGCAAGCGACCTGTATTCTAATAAAATATTAATGGTTAGCGGGGAAGTACAGCTAATAACTGAGCGTTATCAACCTCGTTATAATGTTCTTTTAAAGGCAGGCACTGTTTCTGTTCATGCAGGAAGCGAGGATAAATCAGGTGTTGCGCTACTATCTGTGGGCCAACGAACTACTGTTACTGGCGTTATTAAAGACATAGATTATGATTTTAACGGGTGTTCAATCTCATTAAAAGAAGCTACTTTTTAAGGAAATAATAAATGGACAACATAGTTATAAAAAAAGCTTTAAGCTGGTTTCATAGACTATTTTTTGTTCTGGCGTGTGTTGCAATTACATCAGTCGTTTTTATCGTTTACTTAGGAGCGGGTCTTGACGCTGATCAAGCTAGGGACGCAATGAACGTAATAGTTGGATTACTCTTCTTGGCGGGTGGTTGCCAGATTGTAAGAGATTTTTTACCAGTATCTAAGTAAAAAATAAGCCCACAATGCGGGCTTATTTAACTGCGTAATTTTATTTACATGCTATGACGTTTCGCTAGGCGAAACGGGAGCAATAATAAACAATTTGTGTTCGCTTGTGTTTGCAAGCATAGCGTTTAAAATTTTTTGAGCTGCTTTTGTTTTCAATTCTTCTGTGCAGGTTTTAACTGCAAATATCGAAACTGAACCGTTACTGTTTTGCACTTCAATCATTTTATTACCTCTCCTATCTCAGAGTATATTTAAATTAAGCACTACCTACAGCTTGTTTAGCTATATGATGTATTACCCTTACTGTCGCTACAGCGTCAGCACTGGCACTGTGTGCCTTGCCTTCAAACTCAACTCCACAGGCAGTCATAGAATTTGAAAGGCTAATACTTCCATATTTATTTGTTGCTCCAAAATAGGCCGCTGCCACATCATACATAGCGCAAAAACTTTTTTGCTCTATCCACTTATAGCAATCTGCTGTTTTATCATGAGCGCTATTAAGCATCACATCATAATCAAAATTGATATTAAAAGCTGTCCACTTATTATCGCCAATGATTTTAGAAATCTCTACAGATACCTGCTGAAAGCTTGGGGCTTGCGCAATATCTTCTTTTGAAATCCCATGAACATTAAATGCTTCAATACTTATTTCGTCGTCGGTATACACATAAGAGTCAAACAACACTTGGGCAGTCTTAACGCAAACCAAAGCAATTTGTATTACTTTGCCGTTTAAATCGCTTGTCTCGGTATCAAGGCAGTAAAGTGGCTTGCTGTCCTCTACTGCTGCCTTAGCCACCTCAACTGCCCCGCCTTTCTTACTGGCGTAAAAGTTTGCTTTCTTAAGATTTTCAGCTGCTAAAATTTGAGCACTAGAGCGAGGTTTTTTAGACAGTGCTTTCATTGGTACGCACTGACTTAGGGTGTAGCAGTCCACATGCCTACCAAACCCGTTTTTAAATGAGTAATCGCTTACAGCATCTTTAGCGGGTTTAGCCCTAAAAACAGCTTTCAGGGTTGATTTACAGTGCTGTTTGTCATCCAGCTTTAGAGCGGTAACGGCTGCTCTACGTTCTTCAAAAGTCATAGACTCAAAGTTTTCTATTTTTTCTTTATAAAACTCAAGTGTATTGCTCATATAATCACCTATAAGACATTGATTATCTTTAATGCAATCTGGTAAGGCGCGTTTAAGAAATAATTTCTTTTAATTTTGGTAACAATTCAATTTCAAGATAATTCCTTGCTTTCTAAGTCAACCTCAATTAATAAAGCAAGCTCTTTTACAAACAAATAGTAGTACCCGCGCCCCACAGCATAAAAACATGGTGTGATTCCGACTTGGCCAATCTCTTCTAACTCCAGCCCGCTAATAATTGCAAGCAATTCATTTTCGCTCATATATGAAATACTCGCTTTTCCAGCTATAAGCTTCTTCATGGCAGAGTCCACTTTAACTGATAAGTTATAGTTTTTAACGCTAGATTCAAAGTGTTTTATAACTAATAAACAAAACTTATCTTGAAGCTCAATCGCTGATTCTAGTTGGTAAATATGCTCGATAGATTCATTTAAAAGTTCTTCTATAGTCTTTTTGCTTCTAGCGGCATTAGACTCTAAGGCGCTGTATAGGTTTTTTGGTACGCTTAAATTAATTGCTTTCATTCATTTTATCCTCTTCTTTTTTTAATTGGCTTAATCGCTCAATAACAAAAGGCTGTTGTTCTAACTTTTTGCCAACCCTTTCAAATAATCACCCTAGCTTATTGTAAACTGCTAATAATATGTTTATAGACTGATTAGAGCGCTCAGCAAGCATCTTATAAACACTGTCAGGTGAATCGCTATAATCTGCTGAGAACTTTTCAAGCCTTTTGATTTCCGCAGAAACCGCCGCTTTGACTTCATGGATTTCATTTTGAGTTAAATTAATTTTCATTGTATTGCGCCTTCCTTAATATCTTCAACATCCCACAGCCAATTTTCATCTTTACCTGATATTTTCCAGCAACCCTTAGCTTTAACTATGGTTACAGGCTCATTTTCAAACGGGCAAAGGAACTGACCAGAATCATTTTTTATAAGAAACTCTTTACACCAACTTTCAATATCTTTTTTAGTGGCAAACATTACTTTGCTCCCTTATTTTTTGCCGCCTGCTTTAAAGCAGTCACAGTATCTTTTAAATGGTCAATTTCACTGCACAGCTCAGCGTTTTTCTTATGCTCAACATGCAGCTGCTCATTAAGCTTACTTAAAGTAATCGCATGGTCTTTAGCTTCGCTTGCCGCTTCTTTCGTAACCAAATCAACCCTTGCTTGCAGTGCATCAATCCTGCCCTGTAGCTGCTCTGTGTATAGCAAGTGCTGCTCAATATGTTTCTCTTGCTTTTCTATTGTCACATCAGCAGCATCTTTCTTAGCGTTCGCCACCGCCTCGCCTCTTTCAGCACTTGTTGCCCGCAGTAACGCTTGCTCTGTTTCATCGCGCTTCTGGCTAATAATATTCTCCAATTCAGCTTGTTTTTGTTTTTGCATTTCCTGACTTGCCCGCGCCGTTGCCAGCTCCATACGCTGATTTTCAACCAAACTACGCAGCTCTTTCAGTTCTTCTTTGGCGTCATCCGCTTGGCTTTTTGCATTACCAAGCTCGTCAATTAAAGTGCTGTTTTTCGCGCTTAAGTCCGCAGCCTGAATTTTTAGTTTTTCGTGCTCTTCCTCCAGCTCACCAGCTTGGTCTAGCAGTTCTTCATAGTCTTTCTTGACGCTTAGTAGGTCGCTTCGTAAATCAGCAGTCCGTCGGTCGATAGCTCTTTGAATGTCGCGAGCCAAGTTGTCCGCGCTCTCTTGACTGATACGCTCGCCCTCCTGAGCCTCTTTAGCTGGCCGCTCGGCTTTCCAGCGGTTAAGCATTTTGCCTATTGTTGCGAAGCTGCCGAACTCGCCAACTTTTTCATAAACAGTACGAACGGTAGGGCTTAAACCCTCTGCAATGATTGCATCAGCAGCCGCCTGAACTTCCAAATATGACAAAGGTGCTCTGCGTGTATCTAAATGCTCTTTTGAGTTTTTCATTCTTCCGCCTGTTATCCGTTTGTTATCCTTAGTAACAATAACAACTGTTACCCGCTTGTTATCAATTATACAGCCCCTCACTAAAGTGGCAAGCCTATTTATACTTTTTACTGAAATTTGAGCACAAAAAAAGGCGGGGAAAGCCCGCCCTTTTTAGCTGCTAAATTTTAAATCTTAGCTGCGCGCTTCTTTGGCTTCTCCACCTCATCTTGTTTATTGCCTTTTTCCGCTACTCGCTTTTTGGTTTTTTCGATTGCCTTTGCCTGCTCGCTAATCACTTGTTTGGACGCAGCTGTCACTTGGCGTACAAGCCCTTTCTTGCCCAGCTCGCTCTTTTCTGCCAAGTCATTAAAGTCTGTGTGCTTTTTCATGCCTGCGATTGCAGCCAACTGAGCACCACTCAAAAGCTCCGTTTCTAGTCGCGCTTTTTCTGTTTCGCTAATTTGCACTTTGTTTTCTGCCGCTGCTTCCAGCTGTCTTGTAGCTCGCGTGTGGGCTTTATACAGCTCTGGCGTCACTGGTGGCAGGTCTGCTGGATAAGTATTTTCGCCTGTCGCAAAGGTCGGGAAAATAGCTTTGCCGCCCACAGCCTCAGCCGCTTCTAGCGCTTTTACTCGCCCAGAATTAACGCCATGGGTAAGGGCAAGAGCAGCATCATCGTCTCCCGCGATAACAATAGGTTTATCTGGGAATTTTTCACTTAAAGCCTTAGCCACTGCCGTAAGGTTTCCGCTATCAAATGCCGCTACGGTAGCGTGTCCCAGCGCTTCCGCAACACTTGCTGCGGTCGCATAGCCCTCGGCAATTACAAGCACTGGTGCTGCTGCAACCGCTTCAAGCCCTCCAACTGCATGAAAACAACCCTCTTTGCGACTATCTTTTGCAAAGCGCTTCGTTCCATCTTCTTGTATATATTGTGTAGTCCACTGTTTACCGTTTGCGTCGGTTGCTGGAATAAAAGTGCGCTTACCCTCTGCATCAGTTAAAACACCTTTATGCGCCTGAACACCTTTTGCTTTTAGGTAGGTTGTGGTTTCTAGCACTGGACTTAAGCCCTCTGCCTGCTTTTCAAGCTTTGCAGCTGTAGCCAGCTGGGTTTCTTCTAGCGCCTGCGCACGGTCTGCTAATTTCTGAGCTGCAACCGCTTGCATTTCTGCTCGCGCCTCTGGGTTCAACGTATAGCCTTTTGATTTCCAGCGCTCTTCTTCGCCAGTACGATTATTTTTCATGTAGCCCGCTGGGTGGCCGTCGGAATGACCAACGTAAAAGCCTGACTTTTCGCCCTGCTTATCACCCTCAACGCTGACCCTGCGACTCTTACCGTCCATGATGGGGTGGCCGTCTTCTATAATAAAATCAAGCGAGCGCAAGAAACTTCCAAACTCTTCTTGCGGCGTCATTGCTGGGCTTTGCTCTCCCAGCGCCTCGACCGTTCCGATTTCCCATTTAGCAAGCTTTTCTAAGTCCGCATTTTCGCCCGCATACCATGACTTAGCAGCCTTATCCCAGCGAGCACCCGCCTCTTTTGCCGCTCCACGTTCTTCATAAGGCACAGCGAGATATTTACGCCCTGCTCCCACCTCTGCCGCTTGCTGGCTATCTTGAGTTGTTTGAATGGCTTTTTCTGCGTTCTGGACTTGCTCGGCTGGCTTATTCCATTTCTCAAATTGCTTAGCATCAACCCCTGCTGGCACATACCATGATTTTTCTGCTCTATCCCATCGAGCACCAAGGTCTTTCGCTTCACCTTTTTCTTTAAAGGGTACGTTTATATATTGACGTTCGCTTTCGATTGCAGGCGCACTCATTGATTGCTGTGCAGGCGCAATGTTTTGTGTTGCATCCATTAGGGCATGGATAGCATCTTCTTTACTGGTGAAAATTGGCTCGCTTGCACTTATGCCTTCTTGGTGAGAAACGTAAAACCAGCGGTCTAGCTTTTCATTTTTATCAACGATACCCCCAGTCTGTGGGTTGTCATTAATAACCATGCCGTCCGCTACTACTTCTTTCCACCCCTCGGGTAGCTCGTTTTTTTCTACAATCACTTGGTTCTGCTCCTGCTCTTGAACCAGCTGCTGCTCAAAACTCAAAACAAAATCATTTATTTTTTCTGCATCAGCTGCCGCTCTGAAAATCTCCATTGGGTCATCTTTTAAATTCTTAATCCATGACGCCACATAAGAAACGTGCTGGCTTGGGTCGTGACCAATTCCCAACTCATCCCCAAGAATCATTGATGATATTTCTGCCCGCAACTCTTCTTTGGCGTAACCATCCGACCCAAAAGGGTTTGATAAGTCACGGTCTAATCGCGTCGGGTGTCCAGTCCAGTGTCCAAGCTCATGCAGAGCTGTTGCATAGTAAGCATCGGCACTTTCAAACTGAGTACGCTCAGGCAAAGTAATGCTATCTGTAGACGGCCTATAAAAAGCACGGTCGCCGTTTTCATGTTTTATTTTCGCACCTGACGCCGCCAAAATATGCTCCGCTCTCTCAATAGCATTCCAGCTCTGCTCTTCAACTTTTTTAATGGCGACTGGCGGCATTCCATCGACTTGCTCACCATTAAAAACGGTGGCATAAAAAACTCGCGGCCTTTCAAGCTTCACGGTGATTTTTTTCTTTTTCCCGTTCTCGTCTAGCTCAGGTTTTCCTTTGGCGTCGAGCTTGTCTTGCTCTTCGCTAAATTTCCAGTATTGCACCGTCGTGCCTTTTTCTCCTTTTTTGACCTGCGCACCCATCCCGCTAGCTTGGTTGTAAGTCAGCCAGCGCGAATCCTCCCGACCTTGGGCCATAAGGTTAATTGCGTTAATTCCTCGGTATCTTTTACCGCTTGTTGCGTTAATTGGCATCATCGCGTTTGGCTGTCCAGCTTTCCACGGAATCTGCCAAGGTGCTGTTCCAGCTTCAAGTTGCTTAATTAAATTTTCCGCTACTTGCTCGTGAAAGGGTTTTTTGATTTCTTTTTTCATTACTCCACCTCTCCATCACTGTTTAAATCAATAGTGCTTTCTCGGGCTTCTTGCTCAGAAAAAGCATCCTCAACAAAAGCACCTGCACGCTCTGCTTCATCTGGGTCAAATTCGACTTCAAAGCTTGGGGTTTCTGCATCAATAAGTTTCGCCCGCAAAACTTGCTCTGCGGCTTCAAAATCATCAGTTACTGGAACAATAAAATCATTTTCTTTAGTCATGGTGTTACTCCAAAAAAGTTAAGGTTTCTTGCGATAATCAGGCTTACCCTTAGCGTCTGGGTAAGTTTGTTTGCACTCTGGGTAGCCGCTGCAACCCCACCAAAAAGTGCCTTTCTTTTTCCCGTCACGACGAATTAGTCCTGCGCTACACTCCATGCACTTGTGCAGTTTTGAAATTTGAGCATCTTCTTTTGCTCCTTTAATCTTTACAGAACCGTCGCCCGCTTTTTCCACTTGGTCTTTAATAAAATCCTCCTGTTTTTTAATAAAGTCATCTAACTGGCCCTCACCCAACTCAATACCTTTCAGCATTCGCTCGTAAAGAGCCGTCAAAACGGGGCTTCTAACAACCTCTGGTAACGCACTGATAACGCTGCGTCCTAAAGTGCTGCTAACAATCTGCTTACCCTTTACTTCTAAGAAATCCCGCTTTTTTAACTCACTAATAATTGATGCTCGCGTTGCAGAAGTTCCAATACCATCACCATCACGCAACACTTTTTTATGTGCAGGATTCGTTACAAATCGGTGAATATTTTCCATTGCTCTAATCAAAGTACCCTCGGTAAAACGGGCGGGCGGCTTGGTCTTTGAGTCTTTACGAATTACCTCTGAGCACATAACCGCATCGCTCTGCTTCATCGCGGGCAGGTTTTGGTCGTCGGTCTCTTCTTCGGTTTCTTCTTCGTCGGCCTGATAAACGTCTTTCCAACCATTCTTTGTTACAACTTTTCCTTTGGCGTAAAACGCTTCGCCTTTAATCTCTGAAACTACAGTTGTTTGCATGTACTCATGCTGCGGGTAAAACTGAGCCAAATAAGCCATTACAATCAGCTCATAAATGTTTTTTTCTGCGGGTTTTAAGCGACTTTTATCTGCCTTTTGAAGTGTAGGGATGATGCCGTGGTGGGCTGTGACCTTTTTGTCATTCCATGTGCGCGATTTAATAGACGCATCCGCTCCGTCAACTATTCCTGCAAGCTCTGGATTAACGTGCTTTACAGCAGCTAAAATTTCTGGTGCGTCGGCATGCTGCGCCTCTGGCAAATAAGCACAATCCGTTCTGGGATAGCTTGTCAATTTATGAGTTTCATAAAGAGACTGGCATGTATTTAAAACCTCTTCGGCGCTATAACCGTACTTACTGGAAGCCAAAACAGTAATATCAGACAAAGCAAAAGCTAGTGGTTGGTTTTGTTTTTTAGCTTCTTGCGTGTACTCAGTAACTTTCCCGCTCTGCCCTTTAATGCTTTCTACCAGTTGATTTGCAACAGCTGTATCAACTAAGCGCCCCTCACTATCTAAACCCGCCTGCTCTTCTTTCGCTTTCCAGCTTGCAACAAAAGCACCATTCTCATGTTTTATTTTTGCGTGGATTGTGTGAAATGGAATTGCTTTAAAAGCCTCAATTTCTTTATCGCGCTGCACCACCAAATTTAATGTTGGTGTTTGTACTCGACCAACCGTTAACAAGGCTCTGCTACCGCCTCTCGCGGCTCGCAAGGTGTAAGCCCTAGACAAATTCATACCTATTAACCAGTCAGCCCTCGCTCGACCTCTTGCAGCATCCGACCAGCCCGCGTAATCAGCATTATTTTTTAAGGCGCTCAAACCTCGCTTTACTGTCACACTATCTTGCGACGATACCCAAAAGCGTTTGACGGGTAACTTGCAATTAAAATGCTCAATCACATCATCGACTAATAACTGGCCCTCGCGATCGGGGTCGCCAGCATTGACAACCTCTTTAGCGCTTTTAAGTAATTTACCTATGATTTTAAGCTGTGCTTTTGCCGTTTCTTTTGGATGCAAAATCCATTTTTCAGGAATAATTGGCAGCTCTTCAACACGCCAGATTTTGTTTCCATTCTTCCCCCGAGGTACGTCATCAGGCGTATATTCATCAGGCTCTGCCTGCTCTAGCAAGTGACCAAAGCACCAAGTAACCGTGCTACTGCCGCACTCAATGTAACCATCCTCACGACCTGTAACACCTAAAGCCTCAGCCAGCGCTTTTGCTACCATCGGTTTTTCTGCGATAAAAAGTCTCATACAGTCTCCTTATTACCAGTTAAAAACTGGCTCTATTTTTGATTTGATTTGTGATTTATTTACCAGCCCAAAATAGCGAGCATCAAATGAATTGGCGCTGCTGTCGGACATTAAAAGAACTTGACTATCATCAAGGACTACTTTTTCAGCTATGAAAATCTGCATTAAATTGCCGTTTCCATCTTTTACTTTTGGAGTGCTGTTTGTAAGTTTTTTACCGTTCACAAAAACACCGTTGACGCCAGATGAAACAACGTCGTCTTTAGCAGCTAAAATCTTTTTCATCATCAGACCTGTACTTCCATCGCAAAGCCCTGTGCTTATATAGCCCCGCTTTTTCGCTTCTAAAAAAATCTCGGCATCCGTTGGACAAAAAAGAACGTAATCCCCTTTCTTAGCTTTTACGTCTGTAGTTTTATAAAACCCCAGCGGTATGCTTTTAGTTGTATTTACGCGCATACCAGAAAAATAAAAAACAGCTGCTAAAGCCATAATTAAAAGACCGACAACCGCAAAGATTTTGTAAGTGATTTTTAAATTCATAGCGTTATATCCGAAACGGATTCCTCATTAACCAAAATAGTGAAGTCGCTTTTTGAGGGCGCTGGAATCGCAGCTCTTTTCTGAAAAATAGGGTCTTTAAAATACAAAGGCTGCTTGCCGTAAATTGCTGGGTAGCCCGCAACATAAACAACCATATCGCCCGCCTCTTCAATTTCACCGCTCGCAGCCTTTCTAGGCCCAGGCATCCGTAAGCACTCATCAGGCGTTAAAAGCGGGCGCTGCACCTCCTGAATCGTTCTTGAAACCTGCCCCATCATTGCAGAAGTACGCTTACCGCTTGTTGTGATTTGCTCTTTAACGACGGTCGTCTGACCTGTTAGTCGTGACAAATGCTCTGCTGTTTCAACTCGGTTTGGCGGGTAAGCATTCTGAACGTGACAGTTAGAAGTAATCGTTTCATCTGGGCCATAGCCAGTTTCGCGACTTTTAAGCTGGTTAATATCTTGGCAAATTAAATAGCATTTAATTCCGTAACCAGCGACAAAAGCTAAAGACTCTTGCAAGATTTCAAGCTTGCCAAGGCTCGGAAACTCATCAAGCATCATCAGTAATCTGTGCTTGTAGTGCGCCACTGGGCGGCCATTCTCAAAGTCCATTTTGTCGGCCAATAGCCGTACTACCATATTGACCATAATGCGCACCAAGGGGCGCAAGCGGGCCTTATCGTTTGGCTGGGTAACAATGTATAAAGTTGCTGGATTGTCCATGTGCATCAAGTCTTTAATTCTAAAATCAGACCTGCTCACATTGCGCGCAACCACTGGGTCTCTATATAAAGATAAGTAGGATTTTGCTGTTGATAATACCGAGCCTGCTTCTTCTTCTGGGCGGTCTATCATGTCTCGCGCCGCAGAGCCTACCGCTGGATGCACCGCGCCATTAACGTGTGCAAAGGTGGTCATTTCTGTCCACAACTCACTAATATCTTTTTCTGGGTCGGCAAGCATTTCGTCAATTTTTGGAAGCGTTGCATAGCCGCCGTTATGTTTTGCAACATACAAAGCATGCAGGATGACGCCAACCAACAAAGCGAAAGAAGTCTTTGCCCAGTGCGATTCAAGCCCTTTCCCGTCGGGGTCTACAATTAACTGTGCAAGGTTTTGTACGTCTCCAACCTCGTATTCCGTTTCTAGTCGAATTTCATCTAGTGGATTCCATCGAACGCCGCCGTTGCCAGCCGCTGGCTCAAAACGCAAAACTTTGTTGTTAGCGTACTTCTGACGCCAGCCTGACGTTAAAGCCCACAGCTCCCCTTTCAAGTCAGTTACTACAGCACTTGCAGGCCAACTCAGCATTGTAGGAACAACCAACCCAACACCCTTACCGCTTCGCGTTGGTGCGTAGCATAAAACGTGTTCTGGGCCATTGTGTCGCAGATAATGGAACTCGCCTTTTTTATCCTCCCATCCTCCGACATAAACGCCCGTTGAATCTGCGTCTCTGGGTAAAAGCCCCGCTTCTTGAATGTCTTTTTTATCAGCCCACCGCGCCGAACCATGCAGATACTGATTTGCTTTTGAGCTGTTAGAAGTAACAATTTTAGTGATAGCCATTGCGAGCAAGCCCGCAGCAACCACCATTGTTCCAACTCCCCCAGCGCTGACTAATTCGCTTGGGAATTTGTCGTGCCATTTTGAGTACCAATTAACAATGCTCCACGGTGGATAAAAACCATCTAAGTTAGCTCCTAGTGCTACGTGATAATTAGCTTTATGAGCAAAAAACTGAGTTGCCGCTTGCATCCCAGCAGTTACCGTTGCCACCGCCAGAACAGGCATGAGTATCTGCCTGTCTTTCTTCGTTCTAGTCTGTGGCCCAACTTGGTTATTTAATGCTTTCACCTACTTTTACCCCTACCTGAACCTGTTTGAATTGCACCACGGTCTGTAATCGAAAGTGGTTGCCCGATTTTCACTCTCCTTAATCTGCTGGCCGTCGCGCTATTAACTGGCATTACTAAAACGCTGTCGCCATTTTTTATTAACGCTAAATCCTGATTGTCTATTTTTCTTAAACCAGCAAAATTAAGATTTTCACTTTCTCCATTATATCGTAAGTGCTTCGATATATCGACGCCTTTTTGCCTTTTACTTTCTCTCTCTGAAATATATTTATCCATAGCCGCAACTTGACTTGCCGTGTACTTGGAATGGGCTTTTACTCCTCCCCCCCCAGGTACAGGCCGTCGCAATTCGTTATTTGATTTGGCTCTTTGCTGCTCCACGTTACGAGGAACATCACTCGGCAATAGCACTTCACCTCTTGGGGCGAACTGAACCACACCGAGTTCGGACAATCCTCGCAAACGGTTTTGGCTCTGGGGCGGCGGCTTAACTCCAACTCTTGCAACGTTGGGCTTGCCGAGTAATTCTCTGGCTGCTCCTGCTCCTGCTCCGCTTCGCTGTCTGTTGCTATCAGCTCCACTTCGGTAGGCAACTCGCTCTCTTCTTCCAGCATTGCTAGTGCTGCGTCCAGTTCTGACTCTATCGTTTGGTCTGTCATGTTTACTCTCCGCTAAAAGTTTTTGGCGCTTCGCTTCTAAAACTGGGTCTGCAAAGCTGATTTGAATTTTTGACTCCACCGCTGCCTGCACCGCTTGAGCTTTAAATAAAGCACTCCCAGTAACAGTGATTCGGTTTCCATATTTCTCTGCCGCTAAAGCCAACGCCTCTTTAAAAGTCTCTCTATCGGCTTTTTCTTGAAGCCTCAGCCGCTGCCCATCGTCTTTAATCGCTCCTTTCCCTCGTAAAACAAAAGTGCCTTTTTTTGTTAACCCGTCTTTTTTCCTGCGCTCTGATTTTGTCTTTGATTTTGGGCCAACACCCTGCAAAGTGTTTTTGTTGTTTATTGCCCCTCTCGCCCTCAGCGCAGCAATCGCCTCATCATTGCCTTTTAATCCCTCGCTTTTTAGCCAGTCTGCCCACGTTTCGCGCCGATTGTTTTTATAAAGCTTTGCTGTTTCAGCTTTTGCGTCTGCGTTTATTTTCTGAATTTGCCTCTTAAGCGCACTACTGGCTTGAGCATATAAAATCCGTTTTGCAAGTTGACTGCCTCCCATCAACTTAATGGCCTGCCTGCGTAGTTTGTTGCTTGCTTTTGCGTCATTGATTTTGCTTGCCTTTAATCCCCTCAAGGCAATCAGCGCTTTACTTTGATTGGTTTTGTTCTGTGCTTGACTCTGCTGATATTGAGCATAAAGCTCCACGGTGTTAACGCCTTTCAGCTCAATAGGTTTTTCTGTGTAAGTTCTTTCAGCTTTAATAGGTGCATGCTGACTAACCTGATATTCCCCTAAGCGTTTTTCTAAAGCTCCCCTGCTCAAATCCCTGCTTACGGTGCTTGGCTTAACTGTCACACCGCTACCAATAGACTCAATCACAAGCCCATTTCCCCTTGGCGTGATACTTAAACCGTTCGCCTGCATGACTTCATGCAGCTGCTCCCAGCTTTTTGCGGCTTGCATATCAGATAAGCACTCTCTTTTAATCCAACTTGAAAGGCTCTCAATCCCTGAATGTCGCTCCATATCGTTAACTTTGCCCTCGCTTAGCGAGTGTCTGGGCGTGTGATTGTCGCGCTCAAGGCCATATTCGATTTCTAACTTTTCACAAATTTCAGCCAAAGTTTTATAGGCTTTATACGGCTCTTGCATGGTGTGCTTTTCTGGATGAATTTTATTAATTGCAATATGTATATGTAAATTATCAGTGTCGTTATGCACAGCACTAATTCGCTGATGGCCTGTAAACCCAAGAGAAGCACAAACCCTTTCTTCAATGTCTTTTATTACCCGAGGGTCTGGCGATTCGCCCGCCCTAAAGCTCAAAAGTAAATGGTAGGTCTTATCTCCTGTCGCCCTCTTGTTCATACCCTGCGTTGCTAAAATTTCCTCGGTAGCGGCTTCCACCGTTTCTGAAAGGCAGTTTGTCACTGTCACAATGTCTAGGCGGTGCTCCTTTCCTTGACTGTCAGTTATATAGGCGACCAGCCCAGCAAAATCACTTTTTGCTTGGCTATTCATAGCAACATGCTTACCAATCATTTTTATCACCTAAAATTTTAGCGGCTAAAATTTCCATCACTCAGCTTTTGGCCTGACTATCTTTTTCATAACAGCAGCCATCTCAGATTGGTTTATTTCGATTCGATTAAGAAGCGCAACAATTACAGGTTTACCGATTTGAGCCGCTTTAAAGTCATCCGTCAGCCAAAGTTTGAGCAGCCCGCCCAACCGCCCTAAGTCGCCATTAATTCTTGCCAACTCTCGGACTTGCTCATAATCAACAACCCCAGTCACTTGATAGCCCTGCCCAATCTCACGCAAATAAGCAGCGACACTCAAACCAACCTGCTTAGCCATTCCCTCTATTTTCTCTTGCTCATCAGGCAGCACTGGCACTCTTAAGTGATGACTTCTTTTTTGTATCGGTTTTTTTTCTTCTTCATCCATTACTTAAACTCTCTTGATTTATGCGCTAGGTATTGCTCTTAAAGGCGGTAGCCGTTTGCTACGCAGTACAGGATTCCCGTTGAGCACGAAGTGCGAATAAGGGATAAGTGAAATTAGATAATCGGCTTGCCCGATTAGCTAACTTCACCTATCCTGCCCGCTTATCAGCGTTGATTACTCCAGTAATTATAATTACCGAATCGAGAATATAGCAACTATAGTTAGTGATTGGAACGCAAAGGGATTGCATAAGATTAAAAACCAAGTAAAATCACGCTATATAACGTAAAATAAGGTTTAAACATGCTTTAATCATTCCATAGACACGTTAAATAACCAGTTTATTACTGCTTTATTCACTATTGCGCTAAAACTGAACGGGGTAGCAATGACAGCGAAAAAATACACCGATGAGCTAGCCGAATGGGTGCATAAGAAAAAAAGCACCCGTCCGAGAACGATTGCAAAAATTAGCTTTCTCGCGCTGAAAAATGATATTGAAGAGGCTCTAAGCAGCGGGTTTACCATGCTTATGATTTGGGAACATTTACGCGAAACAAAGCGATTGACGGTTAGTTACAACACTTTTACAAAATACGTTTCTTCTTACATAACTAAAAAACAAGCGGAAAACTCACCAGAGTCAAAATCACGACCAGTGCAATTTTCAGAACCTAAAAAAGAATCAGAAAAAAAGAAACCAACCAAAATCGCAGCAAAACCGATGCGCGAAAAAGGAACTGGCTTCACTTTTAACCCAACCCCTAACCCCGAGGATTTACTCTAATGGCTAAAATTCACATTATTTTGCAAGGAAAAGGCGGCGTCGGAAAATCAGTGATTGCGGCGACTATCGCCCAATTTGTAGCAAGCAAAGGACAGAAGCCTTTGTGTATTGATACTGACCCTGTGAACGCAACTTTTGAGGGTTATAAAGCTCTCAGCGTTCACCGCTTAAACATCATTGAAGATGATGAAATCAATACGAGAAATTTTGATGCTCTAATCGAAAAAATATCAACAACCGAAAGCGACGTGATTATTGATAACGGTGCAAGTTCTTTTGTGCCTTTGTCGCACTACCTAACAAGCAACGAGGTTCCCGCCCTTTTAAAAGATATGGGCCATGAACTAATAATTCATAGCGTAATCACAGGAGGTCAAGCAATGATTGACACGCTCAGCGGCTTCTCACAGCTCGTTAAGCAGTTTCCAGAAGAGGCAGGCTTTGTTGTGTGGCTAAACCCGTACTGGGGCGCTGTGGAGCATGAGGGTAAGCCGTTTGAGCAGCTTCAAGCTTATAAGGCTAATAAGCAGTTTGTATCTGCAATAGTTAGCATTCCCGATTTGAAAAAAGACACCTACGGTCGTGATTTTGCTGAAATGCTTCAAGCCAGAAAAACATTTGACGAAGTTCTTAACGATGATTCACTAACAATCATGACTCGCCAACGATTAAAAATTGTTCGCGAAAAACTTTTTGCTCAGCTTGAGCAAGCGGTGATTATATGAGTACCGAAGTCGAGGAAATCATTAAAGAAATTGCTATACGCCACGGCATAGCCGTCGGTCGTGACGACCCAATAATGGTGCTCAGGACTATTAATGAAATACTCCTAAAAGACTCTATGACCGCTCAGGCAGAAATATTAAGCGTTTTTAAAAGCGAGCTAGAAGAGGCTGCAAACCGCTGGGATTTAGCAGCCAATGAAAAAGCAGAGAAAATGCTAAACGTCTCATTAAACGCCAGCAAAAAAGCAATGAGTAGCATGCTGGATGCGGGGGTTAAATCTGCCATTGAGGAAATTCATTCCTCACTAAAAGCAGATAAGAACTCAGCCCTTGATTTAATCCATCAAAGCATGAAAGAAAATAGAAACGTATCTATGCTTAACCTTGTCGCGTCAGCACTAACAATCACTGCGGCTTTAATTGCAGTTTTTGCCATTACTACATAAAGGATTTACATAATGAGTATATTTCACGCGATTTTTAAAGTAGCGCCCAAACAAGAAAGTTTAGACCTGAAAAAAGAGTTGGACGATAAAAAACAACATATTGTCAGTCTTGAAAAAGAATTGTTAAATCAAAAGAAAGCTCACCTCGACTTGGCTATTGATGTGCGCCACCTTATCTGTAATGCAGCAATGAACAAAGAAGATGAAACCATTGCAGAAGAGCTTATTTGTATTGGTCACGTTTTGCCCTACATTTTAACCGAGGAACCGTTCGGGCTAGCCTTGCTCGAACCAGACCCAAATCCAACCTATCGGAACAATCTTTCTGAGCGAAACAAGTTTCTAAAGAACCTAGAAGAAAAATACTCCTACTCACTCAGCCTTGATTCTGAGCCATCCTTTACTGTTAGGTGTCTAGTTAATCTAGCTATGCAACTTTTTCACGAAAACCATGAATTATTATTTAAAAAACCATACTCATAACACCTTACACTCACAGTACCCAATAAAAAACCCGCTATATGCGGGTTTATTTATTACAGCTTGCACAGTCAAGATATAGATTTTGATAAAGACAAAGACTGACCACGCCCAAGGCTTTTACTTGCAACTTGCTTCCGCTCCTGCTCTTCTTTTCGCAAGCGAGCTTGATGCACCCTTTGGGCTACTTGCATTTGCTCCCAATCTTTTAAAAGTGCAGGCTCTTCTTTTTTAAGCTTTTGAGTTGCAAACTCAACAACTTTAGGCGCATGCAATCCCATCCCATCTTTTATTTCTCTAACCTGCTCCAAGCGCGTATTTAAAGTAAACATTCTTGCTTGCGTTTGAGCCTGTGCATTTTGCCATTTAGCTCTTGCACCGAATCCCGCAAACACGCTTGGCTTTTGACTCAGCATTTGTTTTTGCGCTGCGCCCTGTCGGTCAATTAAACCCTCTAAGCGAGTCTCTATCCTGTCTATTTGCTCATGCTTCACCTGAGTCATAACAGCCAGTACGTTTTCATAAAGCTCATTAATTGGCGAGCCGTTTACAGCACCGCGTAATTCATTTTGCTCAGCAAGTGCAGAGCCAATCAGCTCTTTGCTGCGGCCCTCTCTAAACGCTTGTAGTACGTCTTCTTTTGATATTCGCATTAAGTCACCTCTATAGATTTATTTCCAACTCCACAAATTTTGAAACGCATAAGCTGCAAGCGACACTAAGACACCCGCAAACCACCAACCAAAAACAATTGCCATTTTTATCCCTCTCAATTTTAGCTGCTAAAATTAATTGATTTTATACTCGCCGTCTCTTTGTCTTAAAATAACTGGTTTACTGCCAACTGTTGGTTTTTTTTCAAAGCAAGCCACTGGATGTTTAATAATATTGTTCCCGTCCAACTGGTACACAAAATCTTTATCGGTGTGAATCACCAATCCTTTGCATTCACTTTCTAAAGAAAGCTCTTGTGATAAATAAAGGTCATAAATTCCTGCCTTTATATTTTTTCCCGCTTTTTGAATTTTTTCATTCTCCCACTCGCCGTTGCTCTCCGTCTGGACTATTCGATGCTCATTCATAACGACCAGTCGTGTTTTCATCAAAGTTCACCAACCGAAACTATTTTAATATGGTTAACATCTGCTTCAAATTCATGCCCGTCATCTTCATTTTTCAACCAAGCATGCCCAGCTGTCGGGTTTTTCTTGATATTTAAAATAGCTAAACGCCCATCATACAAAACTCGAACCGCTGGCTTTTTCAAAACACTTAAATCTTCTTCTTTAAAGTCGGCTGCTGGCTCACTTTCACCACCACTCTGGTCTTCCCACTCAGACTCTTCTTCTTGGTTATCTAAAGCATCAATACCAGTCACACCGCTACTTTGCTCTTCTTTTTCTTCTTCTTCAAAATCACTGGCCGTCGAAGAATCAACGCTTGAGCTGCCGCCCTGCTCTTCTTCCTCAAAACCACTGGCTGCCGAAGCATTAGCGCTTGAATCATCACCCAAGCTCTCTGAAGCCTCGCCTACGCTGTCTTCCTCGCTCTCTGCATCTTTGGACGCCTTAAGCTCAATAAACTCTTTAAAGAGCTTCACAGAAGCCCTAGAGACCTCCTGCGTTTCATCTGCAAGCCATAGCTCAACATCATCAGGGTATTTTTTGAATAGTGAGACAAGTTCATTTATTGCAGTAACATCACTTGCGCGCCCGCTAGTAAAAGCATCTGCAATCACATCAGGCAACTCAAGCAATGTAACGTGTTGGGTTACAAAAGCTGGTGACTTACCAATCGACTTAGCAATAACGCCTTTCTTGACACCTTTTGCCAGTTCACGGCCAATAAAATCAGCGATTTCACGAGCCGTTAACTCATTACGTTGCAAGTTTTCAATAACTTGGTCTGCCTCGTTATAGTCTTGGTCAATAAAAGCTGGAATTGTTGTCTTGCCTGCAACCTTAGAAGCACGGTAGCGCCTCGCACCGTGATTAATAATATAAACACCATCCTCGTTTATACGAACCGAAATAGGCGATTTTACGCCGCGCTCTCGGATAGTTGCGGCCAGCTCTGCAATGCTGATTTGTGAAAATCCTGGGTTGTCACTCTTGCGGGGCTGGTCTGGGTCTTCCTGAATCAAATCTAAGTCGATTTCAAGAAACCCGCCCTCTTTTGGGGCTTCATTTAACAGAGCTGATAAGTCGCCCATATCACCCAAACTTTTAGTGGTCATTTATACAATCTCCATTTTTTTAAAAATATAGTCAGTCATTGCTTTTACTTCATGTGCCGCCTTTCTCGCAGCGGTCTTTTTTATTTCCCACACTGGAATTTGCTCGCCCAACGCTTGGGCAATACTGTCACGCGAACCAACTGTGAACGGCAAAATCAATTGGGGGTAAGCCGCTCGCAATGCTGCCAAGTTTGATATATGGCGGGGTTTTCTTGCGTCAACTTTATTTGGAATCATCCCTAAAAATTTAAGCTTAGGATTCTGTTTTCTTAAGTTGGAAATAACAGCAACCATTTTTTTCATTCCCTGCAAGGAATACGCCTCAAGCTCAATCGGTGAAACCATGTAATCTGACACAAGTATTGCAGCTGTCATCGCCACACCTAAGCTCGGCGCAGTATCTATCAAGCACAAATCAAAGTGCTCTGACATAATTTCAATTTTTGTCCTTAATTGCGTTGCAGCTTCACCAAGCGTCATTTTATCTAAGTTAGCCAACCCTGCATCAGCCTCAATAAGAAAAAGCGACTGTTCGTCAGCAGAAGCTAAATGCTCTTGCAGCTGGCTGTCAGAACCAATAAACAATTTGCTAGCAAGAAAACCACTCTTATAATTCTCTAAAGTCCAAGAAGCATTACTTTGAGTATCCAAGTCGATAACGACAACTTTTAAGCCTTTCTCAAGTGCATCAAACGCCAAGTGGCAAGTGGTAAATGTTTTGCCCTGCCCGCCTTTTTGAATTGCCGTGACCAACACTTTCATAATTTCACCCCTAAAGACTTCTCTGCCTCACTAGCCCACTTCTTAACTAAAAAGGCTCTTTGCTCTGGCAAAACAACAGTTATTTCTTCATATCCAGCTGGGATTTTTGCATCCTGAGCTGCATCCCAAACTTTTTTTACAATCTGCGATACTGCGCCACCTGTAATCCCGTAATTTGCAGCTTGGTCACGCTGCCTTAACCCGTCAACGAGAACAGCTTTTGCTATATCAATAGTTCGCTGCCCGACACTCAGCGATTTAATAGTATTTTCAAACTGAGACAAAGTTAAACGCCTTTCGTTGCGCGCTTTCCGCTGCTTATCCATTTTTACCTGCCAGATTTTTCAGAGGGCTTGGTACATAAAACCGAACCAGCCAATCAAAAAACATATAAACAAAAATAACGCCAAACAGTTCAAGCCAAGGGTAAGCATTAGGCTTTCCCATTAACCAAAAAACAGAAACCAACTTAAAGAAAAGATAAAAACTAAAAAACCAGCGAACTACAGGCCAAGCAAGCTTTAAAAAATACCAGACTGCAACCCACACCCAACCAATGAAGCTTATGATTTTGTTAACTTTGGTCTTTTTTAATTCAGTTTTCATGGTATCACCAGTCTTAAACCTTATTCGTTATAGTGTATTATATAGGAAAAAGGATTAAAGTCAACAAGTTTAGCTAAACAACCCGCTATTTTTAGCTGCTAAAATAATCTATTCTTTCACTTCCCATATTGGGCCGAACCCTGCCACATACGCCAATAATGCCCACGCAGCATACGGGATAGGTGCGTCACCTGCTGCCCAGCGCCGCGCAGTGCGACTACCGCGTCCGCTTCTGCTACTTTGTGGCGCTAACCCTAAAAGCTCAGCTATCTCACCGCCAGTAAGGTTTGTTTTTTGCATCAACACCTTTACTTCCTCTGGCGTTGGCTGAACCCATATCGCAGCATGCGTTAAAGTTTCTGGTCGAATTTGTACAGCATCTGAATTACCGTAAATTGCTCTGCTTTCCATCTTTATCACCATAATTAATCATTAAAATTAACCGTAGGTAGCAAAAGCCACCTACGTTGATTCGCTATTAAAGCCAGCCGTTCTCTACAAAAGAATATTCACCCTCAAGTCCGACTATGAAATGGTCAAGCAGTCGAATATCAACTAAAGCCAAAGCCTCTTTTAGCTTCTCAGTCACCATTTTATCTGCTTGGCTAGGCGAAACATCGCCACTTGGATGATTGTGATAGGCCACGCAAGCTGCTGCGTTCTTTGATAGAAGAGCCTTTACAACTTCACGCATGTGAATGCTTGCGCCGTCAATAGTGCCTGTAAATAGCTTTTTAACACCAATTAAACGATGCTTTGTATCTAACATGACAACGCCAAAAATTTCATGCTCAAGCCCAGCGCACTGCAAGCGTAAAAAATCTTTCAAAACTTGGGGCGACTCGAAAGGGGCTTGTGATTTACGCGACTTATCCAGCAAAATTTTCTTTGCTTGATTGATGATTTGTGTCTCTTCGCGGGTGAAAATTGTCATCTTGCTTCTCCATCTGACCGAAACGGAATGTCTGGCCTTTGTTGATGTGTCTATTG
>ASRN01000061.1_pt1 | contig 22841 bp, 25 predicted proteins | sample 693258 | NCBI WGS metagenome assembly ASRN01 (sample SAMN02169243, study PRJNA158439) | bioreactor metagenome | isolation source: day 82 sample from continuous culture bioreactor inoculated with sediment... | place: Germany: Bremen
ATCGGCAGCAGCCACATCAACACCCTGCTTCTGATTAGCACCAGCAGCATAACCATCGCTTTTAAAGAATGAGTTAAATGCTGACTTGGCACTATTCAGCGTTTCAGCAGCTTGCTCTTTAACCGCAGGCGCTGTTTCATTTTGCATAATTTTGTCTTTCTTACCGCTAACCCACTTACCAAGCGCAGTTACACCACTTGTTGCGCCACCTACAAGAGAAGCGCCAGCATCAGTTGCAGCGGCTGAACCTGCTTTAATTTTCCCTGCTACAGCGCTTGATTCAACGCTAGTTTTCAGCTTGTCAGTTGCCGCGTCTAGCTTCTGCACGACAGCGTTATTTTCAACGGTAGCCTTAATGTTTTCTGTAGACGCGCTAATTTTCTGCACGACAGCATTTGAGCCGACACTGCTCTTTAATTTGTTCGATGCAGCGCTCAGTTTCTGCGCCATCGTGGATGACGCATTCACCACCGCATTACTTTGAGGCTCAATTGTTGATTTGAGTTTGTCACCCGCAGCGCCAGCAGTTGCCAGAGCAGAACGTCCAGCCGACTCAACAGCGGCTTTACTGTTAAGAACCCCAGCTTTCAATTTGCCAAACATGCCGCCCGACTGCTGAACACTCGGCGCATCCGCATTAGGCGTTGCTGCTTGCACATTAGAACTACCAGCCATAATGCCAACAGCGAGTACAGGAGCTATAACTGCGGACGAAACGATTTTATGGAGACGGCTATTGTCAGCAATCGCACTATTGAAATCGTTAAATAATTTGCCAGCCTTTTTTAAAAAATCACTATTTTTTGCCTTATCCATATTCGCTCTCTCAAAAGTCCATTAACAAATATTAATTCTCTTCACCGTTGGCGCAGTGCTCTTCAACTAAGTCTAAAAACCCAACAACGGCTTCTAAAGCACTTTGAGAATCTTCTGGCAAAACCCCACCCGATGCCTCAACAATCGCAGCCAAACTCTCCATGTATTTGACGGAGTGTTCAGCCGCAGTTTCACGCGCTTCATCATCAAAGCTCGGATGCGTAAGGATGAGTTCATTAACTGAGTCAAAGCGGTTTTGAAGTTCGTGCAAGTCGGTAATAGAGGTCATATTTAAAGCCTTATTAAAAATTATTGGGCATCCGCGCAACCGAATGCAGGAGCCACTACCTGCTTGGTAAATACTGTACAGCGCCAGCTTTTAAATTACCTAAGTGATGGCGCTGTACACAGCTTTTTGAAATACAGAACGAACATTGTGTGACTGCTCGATCATAGATACATTGCCCATGCCATGCTCACCTATTTGTAACGGTACTAACGCGCAGAAAAGGCATCTACGCAACCCAAAAGCCTTATAAAGTATCGTATCATAGCATTAAACCAAAAAAATCCACTAATAAAAAGCAGCACTGTATTGGATTTGACTGCTATATGAGAAGCTTTCTAATCAGTTACATTCTTGGAGCACTGTTAGAATAAACAACCACCGATGTGGCCTGCTCTGCGGGTGCTGCCGAATAGCCTTTACTGCTATAGAACGCATCCATTGGCGAGTTAGCAGGCACTATCGTTTCTTTCATACTCTGTATCTTGCCCGCAGCGCTTCTATCACCCGCATCAAGCCCTTGCTGATACAACTCAAGTGCTTTGTTGACATCCCGCTCTACGCCCACGCCCATCTTGTACATGTCACCGAGAAAGGTACTTGCTGGCGCATGACCTCGGTCGGCAGCACTCTTAGCCATGCTGTACGACTTATCCAAGTCTTGAGTCAAGCCACCCCCATTCAACTGATATAGCTTAGCAGCCAGCAATTGCATACCAAGATCACCGCGCTCAGCCAAGCTATTAGCCAAGAGCAAGGATTCAGGCCAGTCGGCCCTTACCTCATCAAAACTGTGTAGCAAACTGGCAAGCTGTCGTGTTGACTCAACATAACCCGCATTGGACGCTGCCTTCAGTATGGTGACACCCGCTTCGGGATTATAGACACACCCCACAACATGCGCCATACCGAGCTTGTGCATAGCCCCCATATCACCAGCCTTAGCCTGATCGCTAAGGTCATAGATTGCCTGCTTTTGCTCTTGTGTAGTACCGACAACAAAATCGTACATAACCCACCTTTATTCCTGTTTTTCAGATCCAGCCTTTACTTAATTCCGTCATCGAGGGAGCCAGGCATTACAGCGCGATCACCCTCACCAACAAATTTTGGCGTAAAGAAATACGTGGCAACAAAAACCAGAGCGAACATTAAAACCCAAGTAACGGACGACGAAGACGTGTATGTGCCTACTGAAAACGCAGTGAAAGCGCATGTAATAGAAATAGCCATTCGCTGCAATGTGGGTTTTCTTAAAACACGCCCCAAGATAATTGCGGCCAACTGCACAGCTAAGCAAAAGATCATGCCCGTGCGCGTATAGTTGGACAAAACACCAATGACTGACATGCTTTCCAGATCAATCATAAGCTCATCCCGCGATTATCTGGCGCCGCCTCATCCAAATCAAAAGAATCAATCATCAAAAAGCCTTCGCTGTCGTAGAAGCTTTCCAGCTGCTCTTGATTCGTCATAGTCTCACCACTATTAGCAATATCCGTTACAAGGCACTGCTTTTCTGCTTTTTCGATGATCATAAGCGTCTCTTAAAGTGATCAGCCACCTTTAATGCTATCAGGTAGGAATCATTCAAAATAGCTGGCTTGGCGGCTATAACTAGCATAGTTGTTGAAAACGTTAAAAACATGAGGCAAATACAAATAAAACCTGCTTTTACAATACTTATTTTAGGTGTAATTTTTACAGCTCCTATTTTTTCGCGTTTATTTACACTGTTCGGTATTTTGGAATCCCGCAGGCGTCTACTATTTACACGATCAACTCTAAATTCTTTTGGATTATAATAAGAGTCACGCACCTTCTTATCTCGTTCGCGCTCATTCGCTAAAAACTCGTTAATACTTTCACTATTATTTTGTGGCTTATTTTCTTTTTTAAGCGACTGCCCTCTACCCTGCTTTCCCTTAAACTCTTCTCGATACCAGTCTCTATCTTCAATGCTCACTCAAAATCTCCCCCGCGAGCCTTACCACTCGCACACTACCAGGCATAGCTAGCCCATCTTTGGTGTTGGTGAGTTTTTAAAGCTCGGTTTATCATCGAGGTGCGCCCCGTCGATATTCTTAAAACCTTCGCTCTGCTGGAAAGCATCAAGTGCGGTTTGAAGATTCGCGCCAGCAGGATTCAACTGGTCAATAACCTGAGCCGCCATAGCTTTAGATGCTTTCAAATCAGAATGAACCACTGTTGGCATCATTGGAATATGTCTCGCTCGAAGCGCTCGAAGCTCTGCCCCTTTCACTCCCTTTGGATTACCCGGGTTTGAGATCTCGCCCCGCTCGAATTTTATTTGCTCAAGCTCTTTTAGATTGTCACTCACTTTGACTGCCCACTTGGCAACCAGGATAGCGGCATAGGTAGCGCCAGCAATACCCACGCCAGCCGTCAGCGCACCAGCATCAAAGCGCATGGCTTCTTCACTGATTGGCCGGATAACACCCGTTAGATTTGATTCTTGTTCGCGCAAATAAGCTTCTAAAGCACCGTTCATAAAAACAGCACCCCCACCAGTAAAAAGCCCTGTAGCAGCGGCCACTCCTAATGAGTTACATTTACGTACTGATTCTTTGAAGTCCTCAAAAACAGCATTCGCTTTTTCAAGGAAAGATTTATTATCCATAGCTTCGTTACCTATATGAACAGGCTGCACCGCACTTAACAGTGCAGCCTACGGTTTAGATGGCTCGATAATAACACGATACAGTGCCATTATTTCACACAGATAGTGTTATTAATTTAACTTCATACCGCGCTTAGCTGATATGTCTTGGTGCTTTGCATCGCGCTCACGCATAGACTGGTACTCATCCGAATAGCCAACGCTACGAAAAAACGCAGCAAACGCCTGCTCAGGTCTGTTTTCTCGGTCAAAAACTATGTGAGCAGTTTTTTCAAGATCCTTAATTTCGGCATCCATTGAGTTAAGATCACTATTCCGATCGCTTTCTAAAGCCATTGTGTAAGTGGCTATTTTTACAAGATCACGCTCAACCTCAACCCCTATGCTATAGGCACGAATAAGCTCAAAACTTGCAACCTCATCCCCAGTCGCCGCTTTCTGCTCTAAAGCTTTAATGCTACGAGAATCAAATGCTTCGTACTGGCCTTCATCATCACGCATGAACTCAAGCCTTACACTAGCACTGCGTGACCCCTGCTCTACTGCTCGCTCATAACAACGCTCAGCTCGGCCTAAATCCACTTCACAACCATGCAAGCCCTTTTGATACATATAGCCCATGCGCTCTAAGGCATTAGGATCACCCTGCTGACAAGCCGCCACAAGTACTGCCATCCCTTTCTTTGCATTCGGTATAGCCCTTACTGGATCGCCGGCAAACACATCGTCTACTGTATGATTTGCACCTGACTCAACAACATAATCAGGCTCTACCCCCTCGCCGTCCAAATACATCTCAGCTATGCCGAACATCGCACCGGTGTTGCCTTGCTGTGCTGAGGCACTAAGCAGCTTAAATGCCTTCACGCTATCTTGCTCAACACAAGTGCCTGATAGGTGCATTCTCCCTAGGTGGTACTGAGCAGATGGCTCCCCATGACTGGCCATCTCTTTAATCAGCCCAACGCCCCGGTCAATGAGAGTTTGATTCTCAAATGAGGCAGCACCTTTATTCCAAACATCAGCGGCAAACTCATTGATCAGCTGCTTGCTTTCCTCGAACAGCTCTTTTGCGTCCTGTCGGCTTAAAGGTCCTGTAACAACCTTGCTCTTAATCTGCTCAATTTCTTTGAGCTGTATATTTCTTCTTGAAAAACGCTCCGTTACCAGCAGCGCACCATAAACTAAGCCGAGAGTCACCAGCCCGCTAACAGCGGTGCTGGCTATAGGTCCCGCGCTCTCACCTAAGACTGAAGTAAAGTACGGCTGACCCAAAGCCTCTGTGATTTGTGTGTAGAGTGTCCCACCGGAAAGCGCAAAGATGATGCCGGTTGACTGTTGTAAGCGCTTACTTCCAAACAAAGTACTCAGAAAGCCCTTGTTGATACTGTCCGCTTTTTTACTAAACTCTTCATTAGTCATGTGAAGCCCTCAGAGCTTAGGCTTCAACCGGGCTAGCGCAAAAATCATCTACCAGCTTTGCATAACCAGCAGCCAAAGTAACAACCACCACAAGGTCATGCGGCAGCTCATCACTATCGACATCAATAATTTCTTTGAGAACCAAAATATATAAAGCCGTCTGATCAGCAGCGCTTTCGCGAGTTACGTCATCGAACTTTGGGTGTTCTAGAATTTTTTGGCTAACGCCCTCATAACGGTGGAGTAGCGCCAGAACATCTTTTTTGGTGATTTTTTGAGTTTCTGTAGTCATTGTTTAAGCCCTTGTGTTTGATTGAGGTTTGAAAGTGTTTCGCTGGCGATAGATGTATAGCCAGCGCTATAGAAAAAGGAATCAAATGAAGCTGTGTGATCGCGGTGCACCGCGCCAGCCAGGTGCATATCAGAGGGAACGCAAAGCTGCGTACTGGTAAGGATTAGATTACCGTTGACGCGAATGCTATCAGGCAGCGCCAGCAATGCGCTGCCCGTTAAAACAAGATCGGCACCGACCTGTAAGCAGCTTGGCAGCATCTTTAAAGGCGAACCCGTCAGATCGAGACTGCCACCAACCTTAAGCCGCTTAGGCAGCTGCTGCATGGTTGTGCTCTGGATGATCAAGTCACCCACAACAATCAGATTATCAGGCAGCCAATCTATGCCTGCTCCACGCAGATCTAGGTCGCCCTTAACGATTAAGCTCTCTGGTATGCCAGTCTTGCGCCAGCGTGCCTGACAATCTGATTCGGTCTGCATATTCTGCTACCTACAGTTAATTCTTCATGCCAAAGGATTTATCTGCAAAGAGCGCTGGTGCCTTCTCATCTTGATAGCCATCACTATCAAAGAAAGCCTTAAAGCTCTCACTAGGAGTCGCCTCATTCATGCTCTCCAGCTCTTGCGCTAAAGTTTTTTTATTGTAGAGGTGTTCATGCAATGCAGGATTTGTTACCTCCAGCAGCTCTTCGATATTTTTGTTTAAATTACCGTCACCAGCATGAAGCTTAACGGTATCGCCCTGTGGATTCGGCGTAATGATTATGACGGCTCTATCAACAAACTCAGCGACAGCGTCACGGAAACTAGCAGAGTGAAACGCCTGATAGCAAGCAGGGCGAGTTTCATTGGTAAAGTCCGAAGCTACAAAATGAGCGTCACCTTGCCTCACCAGCCAGCCATCACCCGTCTTAACAATGCTTAATTTGATTTGATTCTGATCGTCAGACTCAAGCGTGAATGAATTTACTTCCCCGGTATTAAGTTGCTCCAGGTGGTGCAGTAGGGTTACTTCGTTTTCACTGTCTAATTGATTCATATACCTGACCCTATATTTACTGTTAGTTTTTCATGCTTTGTTTCGATACCGGTTGGCTGGCAGCCTCGCCTATGCTTGCGAAGCCTGGGCTATCATAGAAGCCATCTAGGGCGGCCCCTGCTTTACTGGATGCCAAATCAATCACGCCATAAGCCATTTGGTCTTTAGTCGGTGTGGTCTGTGGCTCTTCCTCATCCATAACCTTGTGGCACTCATCGAGCATTTTCACCATGTCGGAAAAATCAACTTTCCCACTGGCCGAGAAGTGTTCTTTTAATAGCTGATAGGATTGCTGGGCAGTACGCTCTGTAAGGCCATCCAAGAATGACTGTTTGAAACTCTTGCCGGCAGCCAGTGTTGCATTGAGTTGCACGATGCTGTTTTTCATGTCTGAATTAAACGTTGCGAGATCCAGTGCATTTCTTGCGGCCATAGCTCTATCAATCAGCCATTCACATACCGCACTGTGTTTTCTTGCGGACGTAACTCCATGGCTGCATTCACCCTCAGTCATCACCAGTCCATGAACTGCGTAAAACTGTGAATTTTCAGCTTCCTTGAAGTTGGTTTGATACTCGTCAATCAAGCTTATAAGGTTCGCTTTTTCTCTTTTAAGGCCATTCAGATAAATTTCCAGTAATGCTTTATCGTTTTTCACCGCGTCAGGCATTTCAAGCAAGTTAAGACCTGCCTCTAATGCTTCCAGTCCAGCCTGAGTGCCAGCGTCATCTTCGTTACCGTAATTATGTGCTGTAGAGTGCATAGCCCCTCCCTAAGCTTTTAGCTCTTTCATGGCCATACAAAAACGAGCACCATACAAATCTAGCGGCTCTTGGATTTTTACAACTTCGTCATACATCAACTGCCCCTGATCGCAATGCACAGTTGTCCCAAAAGAAGCCACACGCTCTCTTGTCACAGAGCCGTCACTGGTTACAGTAAGGCTCAAGCAGCTGGCGCTATAAGAATTGTGTTTACTGTAAATCCAACTGGCTTCTGGTACGGAGTAAATGGATAGCACAGGTTGCTCACCGTTACACTCGATCACTACTCGCTGCTTATGCGTTACCAGTATGTTGCCGGCATCAATTCCATATTCAAACGACCACTCAACTCGCACGTCGTATTCACCCGGACCTTTGATTGGTAAATACACACCGGTCCGGTTTTTCTTTTCTGTAAGCGTTAAAAGCATCAAATTTGGAAACGGTCTATCCAGCTTTAAATCAAGATCAAGCCTTACATTATCGAGATAAATATTGGCCGTTATCATGCGACGCAGGTCGATCATGAAGTAACGATCAAACTGATACTCTGTTAGACGCAGCATAGGCAGAAGGTGCAGAAAGACCCCTTCCACTGTTCGCCCCGCCTCGCCTGACAAATCTTTTATGATTAAATTGTATTTGCTTGCCTTGTAGGCACTATGCATATCCGAGTGCTTACTAGCCTTTCCCACTGCTTCTAGTGTCATATCAATCTCACTTGCGCACTGCTGGAATCTGAAATATAAGCGCCAGCGGGTTTCATTTGTTAAAATATCATACACTATCATTATACCGAAGCAGTTATCTCACTCAAAAGGTTCTTTTATGAGCACTGAACGCGCCAGCCACGAAGATCAATCAAAAGCTTTACTGATTGCTAAAATCTATTTCCAGGGGCACTTAAACTCAAAAGAAGCTCAGGATTATCTGGCGCAGCGCGGACTGTCAGCGCAAGCTTGTAGACGATTTGAGATCGGTTACGCCCCAAACAAGTGGCGCGGACTCGTTGATCATTTCAGCGCTCACAGAATGCGACTTGCAGCGAAAGACGCTGGTGTAATAACCGAGAAGCAAGACAACAAGAAAATGCTAGACGTTTTCCGTGATCGCCTCATGTTCCCCATCCATAATGATGCTGGCGCTATTATTGGATACGGTGGTCGCTTGTTACCGCAAGAAAAGCCAAGCGAAAACTCTGATTATGTGGCACCAAAATACATCAACACCCGTGAAACCGATCAATTTAATAAAAGCAAGATACTGTACGGCCTGCATCAGAACCGCGAGCACATCCATAAATCCAAGTCGGCCATTGTGGTTGAGGGCTATATGGACGTTGTGTGTATGGCTTCAGCAGGAATCGCCACAGGTGTTGCACCAATGGGCACCAGCCTGACGGTAGAGCAGCTACATAAGCTACAAGCTGAGAACGTGCGCTCAATCTACCTATGCTTTGACGGTGACTCTAGCGGTCAAGACGCCGCGCTGCGTGGTGCGCTTCTAGCAGCTGAGCACGTCATGCCAACCGCAGAGGTATTTATCATTACTCTGCCCGGCGAGCATGATCCTGACTCGTTTATCAAAAGCCATGGTGCTGACGCTTTTCAAGATCTTATCGAAAAGGCTGAAACGCTACCGGTTTACATTAGCCAGCAATGTGTTGACGCTGACATGCGCAGTATTGAAAGCCAAGCCAGTTACCTTGCCAAGCTGGAACCCTTCTTAGAGGCATCATCAACATTTACTCGTAACGCTTTACTAGAGATCGCCCAAGGCATTACCTCGTTACCGTCAAAAGTTCTTTACGAAGGCAAATACCATGACGCTACCGCTGGGAAAATTTGCAAACTGACGGGCAACTGGGCGCAAATGATTGTGCACGGGCAAATAGATCATCAGGAAACACTCAGCTACAGCGCCAGCGGCACATTTAACACTGATCCTTTGCATGAGCTATCCAATCAAATAGAAAGCAAACAGAAGCCTAGTAGCGAGCTCTACAACTTTGCGCTGGCGCACGGACCCTTGTCGCCGCGGGAAGTTGAATCAACGCATAACCGCATTCAGGCGACAGTGGCCAACCAAAACTTCTCAAGTGCTTTACAGCGCGTCATTGACATGCCTTTCGATTCCAGCGCTAAGCGCGAGATCAAAAACTTAATTCGGTTTGGATAACAGGACTACTAAAACATGGCAACAATTCAAGACGTAAAGCTCGATGTACCTGTGACATTTTTTGCTTCCCGAGTGCTGGGTATACGCTCAAGTATTATAGAGAGCGCTATCACCTACTCCATGGAGCCGCACCAAACTAAAGCCTTTATAAGTGAGCTAAAGGATCAAGCCCTTTTGTCCCTGATAGAAGACACCTTGCAAAGCCTTGCTCAGCGAAAAGACGGGACTTTGTTAAAGCACGCATTCCCGACGCTTGACGAGGTTAAGCAGGCGTTTACTCGCTTGAGCAGCATTCCTGATGATTTACGAAACCTATTAAACCAATGGGAAGATGCTGGCGCCAATGAGGTTCTTATAGAGTTTGAGCAAAAAACGAAGTGATATAGCCCCTTTAGCCGCCCGAAACCGGCGCTGCTAAGCCGCAGCCACCAACAATGGAGCAAAACCTTATGTCTCAACATGAAAATCACGAACATGGAGCTGTTTACTTTGATCCAGAAGGCTCTAAAAAATATCCATACACTACTTGTGTTGAAGATTTGCTAGGCGGTATAGGTCAAGTCATTCACCCTGATGGCGACTGTCAATTTGCAGAATATGATAAAGATACTCTTGTCCTGTATTCACCTAAACTACCGGAACCAGAGCTAGAGCTGTTCTGTAAAGAGCATATCGAACGGTACAAGCAACACTATAAAACGCACCAAACGTTGATTGATAACTACGAACAAGCCCCTAGTATCGAAGTGTTTTGGTGAGCAGCGAAAGCGAACGCATATTTATGCGCATACATGCAGACGGGCGCGTTCACTTGCGTTCGCTCATGATTTTTCTTAAAACATCATCGCCACGTTTGTCATAGATCCGCGTTGTATCAAGACTGGCATGACCCAGGACCTTTTGAGCAATTAGCTCTCCATGCTCTTTAATCATTTCAGTACCCATAGTGCGACGCGCATCGTGCGGTCTAACAAGAACAGGTAAGCCTGCTTTAATTGAGCGCTCCTCCAGCAAACGCAGCACGCTGCGCCCGTTAAGCTTCTTACTGCTGATGACGCCGCTCTTATTGATTCCGACGAGAATATGGCCACCGCCCTTACCGTGAAGCGCCTTACATTCTAACCAGTTTTTAATATACGGAATTGCCCAAGCAGACAGAAACCTTGACACAGAGTTACCACCTTTAACTTTAACTCTAATTTCACATGATACAAAATCAATATCAGCCTGAGTCAGTGATATGGCCTCTTCGCGACGTATACCGGTGCCAAACAAGATAGCAAGCATTGCAGCATCGCGTACACCCTGTATACGGTTATCATTCATGCAGTTGTCAAGAAGCGCCTTTTGATATGCGCGCTCTACGCACATGCCGCGTCCCCTTATATTTGCGCCGCGAGGGAACTTCACCATTTTGATGCGAGCATACGTATCGCCGTCCATGCTTTTATTCAAAAAACACACCCCAGCAAGACCCCGTAGGGCTGACAAATACCGTCGAATCGACGTACTATGAATTTTATCGCGCTCGCGCCACATATCAATAAGATAAGTAAAATCAGCAGGAGTGATCGTGCCCCATTCGACATCTTCAATACGACCACTCTCAGTTAAAATACCTAAATCAGCAGCTATGCGCTTAAAGGTCAGTCGAGTTGCGTAGCGGCTAGTTGCCGACTGATGACTAAAATAGTCCCTCAAAGCCTGTGCAGATATGCCAGGCGAGTGCAAGCGGCTACGACCAACGCTTTTACTATTCTCTCCAGTAATCACGGCAACCGATCTATTGTCATCCATCATCCTGTACCCTCTAACCCGTTTAGCTTTGGCTGGCGCAAAAAGTGCCATAACTTATACAAGCAAGCAGCTATATCCTTGAGAATAAGCAACACCATAAACACCATGATTGCATAGAAGTTTAGGTAACATTTCGCCATGTATTTTTTTTAAATAATTATATGCATCGCACCCAGTAGCATCAATGCCGATACTCATAGAACCCTGCTCACCCTGTACCATAAGTTGATCAAGATAATTCATGGCCTGCCCTCGGTTGAAAAATATCTGATCATTGACCATAAATGAACCTTCAACGCCTAGCGCCGGCAAAGCCTCCCGCACCTGTTTAGGTTGTTTTACAAGCACCGAGTCCCAGCGCAAGCATCTATCGAGAACTACGTTTGATATAGGATGACTGGAAAAAGAAGAGCGATTGAATGTTAGCCAATCCACGCATAGCTGAAGGTCATCAAAGAGCCCTTTGTTTCCTTTTCCTCGCTTAAGAAAAGCCTCTTTATTCACAGTGGTCAAAATATGTATCTTCTTCCTCAGTCGACTTAACTCTAAGTCAATGATGCTTTGAATAGGTACGCCGTCAATAATTTTAGGCCCGTGCCACATAAGCATGACCTGCACAGCCATTGGCATACTATAGGTGTTTTGCATTCCAGCCACCCCCTGCACATTCAACTCCAAGTCTTTATAAAAATTGACCACGCGGCCAGCTCTGCATTGCTTGACGTGCTCTATAAAACTGAAACGACAAGGAAAATAGTGCCCCCGCTCAATATCATTGGCACTGGCGTTGCCGCGCTTTAATTTGCTTTCAGGGTTTCCGAAAACAAAAGGCATGTCTTTGTCTTCTTGCGCGCCATCATGGGATCTCTTTAACTTAGTTATCACAACTTTACCGCTCGCTTCAGTGTGCTTTCAATATCGAATAATGCCATTATATCACATCGTTTTTGCTCTTAAACAAAAGGCACACAAATGGAAGATCTCGCAGAGCAGTTACTACAGAAATATTCACGCAAACAAATTGCTGCGCTTATTAACTTGCTTGCACCACAAGCCCCCACGGGCTCAATGACGGCGGTAGAGTTCGGGAAGCTACTAGACAAGCTTCAGCGCAAGAAAAACGCTTACAGCGAGAAGTCAGTGGCGATAGCGAGGCTGTACTGGGTAGAGGGTGCAAGTATTGGTGAGGCCGCACGCGAGTGCGGCGTGTCATACCAGTGTTCATACTCGCTGATCAATCGTATTAAAAAGAACTTCTTGTAGCTTTAATCATTTTTAAGATTCGATAACAAGTTATCAAGGTTCACGTTTTCAGCGTTTGGCATTTTTGTTTTCGGGTAAGTAAATGCGCTTGCAATCATTTCAAAGCCATCATTCACCGCTGACAGCGCCTTGCTCTCATCAGCTGAATTAGTCATAAACAGCTCAGTTTGAACCATCGCTGCCCGAGCTTCATCAACTTCATTTACCGAACCAAACCAAGGCATCAAGGCTAAAGCGTTCCTTGTGATCTCAGCAATTGGAGTTAGCGCTTCACTTCTTGAATACTCAGATTCTTCCGCTGGCATTTCATCTGGGATCTCGCCATCGAAATAATGGTTATAATCTTCTTGGTACGACTCCGGCATTTCGTCATTACCATCACCGGTGATCTCCATTCCTAAGTAAGCGTTGAGCGGGTCCACCTCTTCTTTTGGACTTGGTTTAGATGATAACGATCCAGTGCCGCCGGTATTGCCCGAATCAGTTTCTTCCTCGGAATCATCATCGCCCATATAAATATCGCCTTCGGTTTCGTCGTAGAGTAACGAACCGCTCATATCAGGCATGGTAATGTTTGTTTCTTTAGCTAATCGTTTATTCAGCGCCTGCTGCTTTTGTTCAATAAAGCTTGGAGACTCGTTATCTCTCAAAAGCGAAATAAACAACTCAGCCACGCTTTTCTTGCTATCTAAGTCAGCATCAACCACTCGGCGCAGTAAGCCTACTAATTCGCTTTCATTATAATCTGCTTCCAGCAAGTCTCTCGCGCCGTATACCGACTCAATAACCCCTTGATCAAACATCCTTTCGTTATCGTTATCGCTCAAAGTCTGCTTGGCCAAACGCTCTATGACCAGCATCGAGTGAAAATAAAGATTCATTGATGCAAGCATTTTGCGAGAATCATCACGGATCATCACCAGAAGATCTTGGTATTCACGGCTAGGAGAAAGATTATTTAGATCAATAAGCTCTTCAATAGTTGGGATCGCAATTTTTGCCATGCGAACAGAGTACCAAGAATCAACATAGCGAGTTAATGGGTCACTCCCTTTCTCGTTGATACCGTGGTTATACACCTGAACCGCATGCGTTTTACCTTGGTACATAATAAACGCTTGGCCTAAGCCTTGAGCCTTGATTGCAGTAGAAGTTAGCCTGTGGCGCTTTTCAACTCGCGCACCGGGGCCAGCAAAGAAATCGCCTAAATCGCCTTCGCGCTCATAGTTATCACGAACCATCACGTTGGCTTCACCAGAGAACTCAACCGCTAAATCCGTAGTTTCCTTGTCATCCAAATACATTATTTGCTTGATGGCACTGTTCGCCATGATCTGCTTGGTTGTCCGGCTGATATTTTCAAGCATACCTGGTGCATCTTGAGTACCGGTCATTACCGAGAAGCCCAGTCCTCGGGCTTGAGCGTTAATCATTTCTTGCCCTTCAACAAGCATGTATGCGTTTTCATCATTCATGATGCCGTAAGGTATGTCTGAGTTGGTTGGCAGGTTATGCACAACATCATCTACAGAACCCTCGAAAACCGTTCCAAGTCCTACAACCATACCGTTACGAGTCGCTGTTAGAACAATCTTACCAAGGCTTGATAACTCTTCCCCTGACTTCTCCATCGAGGGAAGCAAGGTCATTAATATGCGACCGTTGAGTACCGCGTCTTGGTAATCAATCTCTCCTAAGCCGACCATGTAGATATGGCCGTAGGTATCAGACAAAGAAGCAAGCGAGCGCGTAAAGTACGCCTGACTAAAGCCGAACTGGCGAGTTACTTCTTCCTTTTGATCACCAATATCTACGTTTTCATCATACCCAGGCAATGACTCTAAAAAGCCCTTGAGTGCATCGCGGCTCTTTTTAGAAATATTATTGTTTCTAAAAAGGGTGGCAAACATTTTGAATGCCATATAATCACGTATGATACCGGGATCAATTTGTAATTTACCAATGTCCCGTAAGTCAGTGAGAGCAGGCAATAGCGAACTAACAAGGCTAATCGCTCGCTCGGAGAAGATCTTGTTGTCACCTTCACTCTTCGGTAGCAAAGACACTAGCAACTGAGTACTTGATTCAGCTGAGCCTCTTGCAAAAATAGCGGCATCATTCGATATCCGCTCTGCGGGGTCGCGCTTTTTAGAAGAGCCACCGGTGATATAGTTCGTGACACGAAAGTCATCATCACGCCCAAAAATACGACAAAACGTAGCGATCTGAAGCATGGCCTTCGGGGCAGCTTTAGCATCTTGGAAGGCAACGCCAGAGCCTACAGATAAAAAGTTACTGATGTAGCTGACAATAGATTCTGTTTTGCCAGCTCCCGTGGTACCAAAAATCAAGAAATGCTGAGTGAGCGACTTGAAAGAAATCCAGACTTCACTCCATTTTAATGATCCTCTGGTTCTGATATTGCCCATAAAAAAGCTGCCACGCGCTTTGTAATGCCCACTCCCGCCCGGCTTCTCATCGTTTAAGTCTTTTTTGTTGGCTTCCATCGGCAAGTGAATAGGCAGCACATCCGGCTTACTTACCACTGCATACCAGAGGATAATTTGAATCAATAGGCCAAAAGGAATAAAACCAGGCCAAAGCAAAGTGATGATGGCCGCAATGACAGCCCAAACAAACGGTATTGTTGGGGCCTGCAAGCCATCCCACATCTTTTTATATAAGGTGCGCGAATCAACAATCGTCCTTGACTGATCTATTTCATGCCTATCCTGAATTACACCGGCATCGCGATCTCTAATCATGGCTCACCATCCGTGTTCTTACGATTTCTTTGGCGCTCCTGCTCAATATGCTGCTGCTGCCTACGCTGCATATCTCTGTTTTTCTCAGCCGCATTACCACCAGCTTTCTGATTCGCCATTTCAGCTTTTGCATCATCAAGAACTTGGTTAGCCTCTTGAACCATCCGCTGCTGCGAAGCCTCACTGTACTGCCCTGGGTCTATCCAGTGCTCCTTTGACATCACTGTTCTAAATGCAACAACAGCACCTGCTACTGCCGGAACAGCAATACTGCGCCCAGCCAGCACTTCAATTTGCGCATGCGCCCAAGGTCCAGCAGCTTCCCAGTAGGCCACTTGACCACCATCCCCACACAGGCAATACCAAAGCACCCTATCCATAGGCTTTACCCATAAAAGGTTTGAGTGCATCAGTCGGCCTTTTTTACGAGCGGCGCTAAGTAAACCCTTGAGCACGTTATTCTTGTGATAATGAAGCGCTTCAATTCTGCGAACTTCAGTGTTGTTGGCGTACTTGGCAATAAGCTGATCAACACCATCAGTGTTAGCTAAGTGAGGAGAGACAAGCTTGCCACTTTCATTAAAAACAGCCTCGCGCCAGCTGAACGCCACCTGCTCCACCATTTTCCATGCCTCACCTTGCTCACCGGCAATCTGTGTGCAGAAAATAGCGTATAGAGCTTTCTCTAAAGGGGGTAGGTTTTCATGCCCAGACCATTTAGGCCCAAGCTGGCGCACAAACGTCTCATGACACTGACTGATATTAAAGGCCACATATTTATAGTGAGGCAGCAGTTCTCGCTTATGAGGAAAACCCAAAACCTTTTCTTTTAGCGTGAACGGCGGTATTGGGAACATTGTTTTCTTGTCAATTTTACTGCTCTCAGTGACAACCTTTTTACCCGTCCATAAGATTTGATTATCAAGCGCAAAATCAAGCGGTAAGGCATAGGTTGCCCAAGGCCCCTCGTTAGGGTCTTTTTTAAGCAGGTTCTTACCTTTAATGATTGCCGAAGCTGGGTAGTATTTGGACTGAATATCTATCATTTGATAAACATTACCAATCCGTCTCTTATACTTGAAACGAACCACCCCTTTACGAGTCGCCCAGCCCCACCACAACATAAATGGCAGCAAGATCCAGCGCCCGACATAACCATGAATTTTAAACATAGTCATTAAAGCCGTCCAACCGTGCCGAGTGGGATCTGTTTCAGGAATAAACCTGATCGCCATAACCAGCTCTTTATGCTCAGCCTTAGTCATTAAAAATGGTAAGAACTCATAAACAGCGGCATACGCTTTAAAGCAATAATATGAAACGTAAAAGCTAATCCACAGCAAAGGCTCGCGCAACAGCAGCCACATACCAACAGTGAACATAAGAGCCAAAAGCCCGAAAAACAGAAACTCCATGCCTCCGCGACCTTCGCTCTGCCCCCCCTGTTGGTAACTTGACATGCTTAGTTCTCTACTGCGTAAAGCTGACTAAAAGCGTTTTTAAGACGCTTGGCGTAAATATCATTGAACTTCGGCGTAAACGAGTGGTAACGCGCCAGCGCAGACAAGTAAGCGTCCTCACTGTCCATTGAGCTTAAAGAACCAGCTGGCACCACAGTAGATAAGTGCCACGCAGCAACGCGAGCATTTAAACAGCCATCATTACGCAGCTGCTCTTCGCTGATCCCATAGCCTTTCAGTTTTCTCAAGTGCATTGAGTTAATTTGGAATAAGCCAATATCATACGAGCCGTTATCATTAGCACGACTGTTCTGCCCAACCGTCCCGCCCTCAACATACGCAATAGCCAGCATAATATCGGGGTGCACCGAATACTCTTTTTGGATTTCAGCTAAGCATTGAGCCGTTAAAGGTGTTTTAGGTGTTGCCGTCGCGCCAGCAGCTAAAGCCAATCCGCTTACTAGGACCAATGATTTCAAAAGTGTTTTCATAGTTTTATCTCATTCCAGGACTTGGCGTTTCGCGTTTGGTTGAAGCCAAGTCGTTAGACTTTCCCACGGCTGGCTGCCTTAGTAACTCAAGAGAAGCTTGTGCTGACACCTCAAGCCCTCCATAGAAGTTTTCAAACTCATCAAATACGACATCAAGCGGATAACCTGTCACCAGTACAGATTTCCGTTCGTTAGCATCCAAGCTTTGAAGGTACTCCAATGTAGCCACTGCATTATTGGCCCACGATGAAGCCATAAGCTTTCCAGCATTACTAAGCAGCGTAGAGCCTATGTAGCCGCGCTCTTGCGGCGACAGCTTCCACTCACTTGTCAGGTTCACCAGCGTTTCATCAATAACGCGGCCTTTAATCACTTGTGAGACTTGCCGAGCAACCTGTTTTGGATCGCTATTGAAGTAGGTAAACGCTTGATACTCTGCCATCACGCTGGCTGTAGCCATCATCAAAGCATTTGCAATCTGTAGATCGGGGTTATCTGGATTGTCATAGTATGTTGAGCCAATGCCCTTCCCCTCACCATTGGTGAGCGCTTCGATAATTGGCTCTAGGTATTGTGACTTACGAACGCTCTCAAACGAGCCGTTGTTACGCTCAAGCGCCGACACAATGATATCCATCACTTGTCCGCTAATACGGCTATGCAGCCAAGCAGGGACCTCTTTATCTTCAAGCCCATAGGCTATACGACTGACCTTGTAAGAATCTTCACGCACAGTACGCAAAACATTACTCATCAGCTCTTGAACACGCTCAGCATCGTTGTAATCAATGTTTTTAATGATGCTTAAATACAACGGCGCGATAACACGGACACCATGGCTTGCGATTTTTACGGCATCACGAACTTCTTCTTCGCGCTCCATTTGCTTGCCGGCGTTTTTAAAAGCATTGCTGAGCAGCGACTGAATATCAGCACCACCTAACTTCGCGTCAGATCCACTTTTCGATCCTAGAAGCTGACTATCAAAATCAACATCAGACAACTCCTTGTGCTCATCAGGGCCATTTAAAAATTTAGACAACATATCTTCTTGCACAACTAGCACCTCTCTTGGTTATTGCTTTGGCGCAAACGACACAATGCTATTGATCTTCATGCTATCTATAGGCGAAGGACGCTGATTGAGATCGAGGGATTCTTCATAAGAAGCAAAGTCAAGCAAAGTAGGCCACTTAACCACCTGCTCCGCCATTGTGCCAAACTCAAGATGATCACCTACCCAGTTCGCTTGAAGATCATCAAAATACGCCTCAATGGGCAGCACTCTTAGCTCTTCAGGTAACTGATTCCACTCATCCAAGGTGCAACCCACTTTCTGCAATCCAGCCACGACAGCGTGCTCAAGCGCAGCATCAAGAAAATGATACGCAAACGACAAAGGGAGCTTTCCAGAAGCAAGGCCAGCACGATTTTTAAATAAATAATCGCCGGACACACTTTTAAAGGGCATGCCCTCAATCCCGGTCAACTTAGAAATAATGCTGGAATGCAAAAACAAAGCCCAAGGAAGCGGCCCTTCCTGATCCATTGTGTCTGCCAAATCAAGCGGCACTCCCTTCAAGGAAAAGTGTGCAACACCCATCTGCTCTGTTCGAGCAATCAATATTTGGGTGATACGATCAAGGGCTTCTATCTCATCAACATCATTCATTGCATCACCATTCCAGCATTACTCATTTCGCGCACTATACGTCATACAATCAATCATTGTCATTATACGATACTACAACCAGCCAGACGAGCGCTATCAAACCCTGATTTTACTCACTCTTTTCTTGCTGCCAACCGCCTCAACATAGTCGTTAAGGAGATCTGGATTTGCACTTTTTAACGTCAGGCTACCCTGAGTTAAAAAAGCCGACATCCAACTGGCAAAGACGATATTTGACTCATAGAGAAACTGACTGGGCAAAGGAGTATCACTGACCCCTTCGGTCAAAGAATATGGTGCTACTGCTGCCCCGCCTTTAAGGCACATCATGAGCTGGCCATCCTCTTTGGGAGCAACATAATCGACTGTGAGGTCTGCTGCAGCCTCTTTGTCAGATTCTACACCATTATCCAATGGAGCCATTAAATACAACGCCCTACGTGCTCTAGTCATAGCTACATAGAACAAGCGTCGCTCATCTTCAAGTCTAATCGCGGCCTTCAAACCATCCTCTTTCTTCTTGGCCGCCAACGGAAACTTACCCTGCACCAGCCCCACCATAAAGACATGATCCCACTCAAGCCCTTTTGATCTATGAATACTTGTGATATGCACAGCAGCAACCGCTTTTTTGGACACCTCATCAAATGATTTTAAATCTGCGACATGCTGCAAGAAATCTTTCGCACTTTCTTTACGCTGCTTAGCATAGTCAAGAAACGATTCAACCAACTCCAAGTGCATTTCTGAATCTTCTGGCCTTTGGTACGCACCTACAATTTTCTGCTCAAAATTAAAGTCGCTGAACATCTGCTTCATAAACTCATAAGCAGTCATTCCGCGAAGCCCATTCATTCCTTTAACTGAACGCCAGTGCGTAGCCATCACGGCGATAGCATGCTTCTGATTCTGAAACTGTGCCGACTGAGGTTTCAAATAGTTGTTCGCGAAAAAAGAAAACCCCTCGCCATCGACCGGCTTGGAAAGAACAGTCTTACACAGCAGATTTTGATCATCCCAGCCCAAACCTAAAAACGGGGCAAAAAGAACGTCTTTCATCTGAATGATAGAACCAATATCAGGCTCCCCCGCATAAGGCCGCCCTGCAATAGCGCCAACCCCTACGTTCATCCAACCAATGAGCATCTTCACCCAGGGGTTCTCTAGGACAGCAACCTTCTCACCACCTTCTAGTCGAAATGGGATGCCAAACCTAAGAAGCTCAAGCTGTACCTGTCCCGAACGGCTATACGCACGCACAAGAACCGCGATCTCTTCAAGCGGTACTGGGTTATCACCAGTGAGAAGAGGTCGCAGGCTTTTTATAATGCTATCGGGGTTTCCTTGAATAAGGTGCAGATTTGTTTTTGGCGTACCCTTACCTGACACGCATAATTTATCAGCACGGTCTTTGTTGTTATGTATCAGGTAGTTCGCAGCACACGACAGCGCATGACCGTATCGCCATGTGCGCGATAGCTTATAAACTGTGGCACCAACAAAATCACGCTCGAAATCGCGTAAAATATAAGATGGATTCGCACCGCGCCATGTGTAAATCGTTTGATCATCGTCACCGACAACCATTACTCGTGCACGCTGACCAGCTACCGCTGCAATCAGAGCCTGTTGAGACTCACAAATATCCTGATACTCATCAACGATAACGTGATCATACCGGTTGGCCACAATCGCTGCGGCTGACGGATCTTCTCTAACAGCCATTACAGGGTCATAAATCAGATCACTAAAAAAACGTAAACCCGCTTCTTTACGCGCTTTCTCATAAACGGCGTAAGCTGCCGGAAACCAGTTTTGCTTTTCAGACCACTCACCATTTTCAAACACTTGATAAGGATCGGCCAAATCACCCTTCACCCGATCAACAAAACCCAAGAAAGCATCCGCAACCATTCTTGGATATTTAGCGTTCTCAGTAAAAGGTTTGATTACAGACATAGCAAACTTCGAGGCAGCACTCGTTGACTGGTCAAACTTCCACGCTGGCACTTTTCCCGCTTTCACAAGAACCTGAAGGGTTAGTGTGCCAAGCCTATGGTATGTCGCCGAAACAGGGGCGTTCCTTTTCCCCATGCGTCTTTCAAGCCTTTTAGTCATATCTAAAGCAGCTGACTTATTGAACATCACCACAATCATTCGACTAGGCAGAACTCCCTTCATTTCAAACAGATAATTCATTCGCTCCACTAACGTGGTCGATTTACCTGATCCGGCCACTGCCAAAACCACAGCATGCTTAAGCGGGTCATGCTCGACTATTTTTTTCTGCTCATCAGAGACTTGAACTTTCATTTTTACGCCTTAAAAACTATCACAGCCTGACACTATACCAAACAAGAACGCAAAAATAAGGAGCGGCACTTTAAAGTAATTCCTACAACTGTAGGAGGACACTCGTTTGCTTAGTCAGGACAATGCATCCTTTTAAGAAAAGTCATGGCTAACGCATCAATTGGCACCCTAATAAGAGAGTATCGTCACCGCGCCCAACTCACACAGGAAGAGCTAGCATTCAACGCCGGTTTAAATCGGGGCTACATTTCCCTGCTAGAACTTGATCAACGTAACCCTAAGCTTGAAACCCTCCAGAAAATAGCGCTGGCGCTAAACACTCCACTCACAACGATTATCTTTGAGTTGGAGTTTGGCGATGAATAAGAAAACAGCCACCCTCGCCGAAGCGCTGAATCAATACAAAAGCCGTGTTTCCATTCTTAAAAAAGGCTTTGTCCAAGAAGCTTATCGCATTAAAAAAATATCAAAAAGCGAGTTGGCCAAACTACCTATCCGTTCCGTTACCTCTGTTCATATTGCTGACTATCGAGATCAGCGCCTTGCCGAAAGAAAGAAATCAGGGATCGGGACTATTTCAGCGTCAACTGTTCGACTTGAGCTATCGCTGCTTTCAAACGTGTTTGATATTGCTCGAATTGAATGGGGCATTTGCGGCGCAAACCCAACCAAAGATGTGAGAAAGCCCAAACCCCCACCAGGACGCGACAGGCGATTAACTGCCCGAGAAGAGCGTTCAATTTTACGGTACTGTAAAAGCCATAGTAACCATGAGCTTCTATCTATCGTTTTGCTGGCGCTTGAAACGGCCATGCGACAAGGCGAGATTTTGTCGATACGCTGGGAAGATATAAACCTAAAAGCCCGAGTTGTACGTCTGCACGAAACTAAAAACGGCAGCAAAAGAGACGTACCCTTGACGCTGGCAGCACGAGACGCAATAACGCGGCTTGGCGTAAAGAACCAAGGCAAAGTTTTTGAGTACTCATCAAGCGGAATAAAAAGCACTTGGCGCTTTATGCGTGAAAAATTAAAGATTGAAGATTTACACTTTCATGACCTGCGCCACGAGGCCATTAGCAGGCTTTTTGAAACCACGGCACTGGATGCTATGGAAGTCGCAGCAATAAGCGGCCACAAGTCTTTAAGCATGCTCAAGCGCTATACGCACTTAAAGGCTCACAAGCTTGTTAGAAAACTGGAAGCTGGGAAAAATAAAAGTCGTCAGATCATGCTTTCAAATCTGATCCCCTACCCTGCTGAAATCAAGAAAATAAAACTTGGCTCATGGACTGCCCGTTTACCTGATTTTGAAGAGTCGGCAACAATCACCGGCGATTGTCCAGATACACTTGTTCAGCAAATGGCAGCAGAGCTTTTAAAGCTAATTATTTTCAGGCTTAAGGACGGCACCATCATCCCCAAACCCGATCAGTACCTGGATTTTGTACATGAAGAACACATTCACATGATTGACCCATTAACCTCGAATTAAGCGAAAACTGTTGTGCAAAAAAACAAAGAAACACCTGCTCTTTAAAAAAAAGATCTTTTAAAACAAAGACCTACAGAGATTGATACTGAAAAAACAATAAAGTATCAAGATTTTTGGTGTTAAACAGGCTTGTTTTGCCAATCCG
>ASRN01000064.1_pt1 | contig 21671 bp, 20 predicted proteins | sample 693258 | NCBI WGS metagenome assembly ASRN01 (sample SAMN02169243, study PRJNA158439) | bioreactor metagenome | isolation source: day 82 sample from continuous culture bioreactor inoculated with sediment... | place: Germany: Bremen
ATACTTTCTCATCTGCTTGTTCTAAGTTTGCGCTTGTTATATAACTCATTTATTGCTCCTTAGTTTACTCTTGATCAGCGTGTAAATCTATTTCACCTTTGATAGGTTTCATAGCTGGAAATAGTATTACATCTCTAATTGAATGCTCATTAGTAAGCATCATTACAAGTCTATCTATACCAATTCCTTCACCAGCACAAGGTGCCATACCATAAGATAAAGCATTTACAAAGTCTTCATCCATCTCATGTGCTTCATCATCACCTTTATCTTTTGCAGCCATTTGTCCCTCAAATCTTTCTAGTTGGTCAACTGGGTCATTTAACTCACTAAAAGCATTTGCAATCTCTTTACCTGCAATAAATAATTCAAATCTATCAGTTAAATGAGGTTTTTCATCACTTCTTCTAGCAAGTGGAGAAATCTCAACTGGATATTCTGTAATAAATGTTGGGTTGATTAGTTTATCTTCTACGAAAGCATCAAATAACTCACCTTGTAATTGTCCAAGGTTTAAGTTTTCATCAGCTTCTAACTTATGCTCTTTTAAATATGCTAATATTTTATCTTTATCTTCTGTTATATCTGCTGGAACATTTCCTACTGTTGTTAATGACTCAATTAGTGGAATTTCACTAAATTTTGTAAAGTCAATCTCTTTATCACCATAAGGTAAAGTCATAGGTAAATCTAAGTGTTCAAATAAATATTCAAAATACTCTTTTGTTATTTCAATTAGATCTTTATGTGTTTTATATGCCCAATAAAATTCAATAGAAGTAAATTCAGGATTATGTGTTGCGTCCATTCCTTCATTTCTAAAGTTTCTATTTATTTCAAATACTGCTTCAAATCCACCAACAATAAGTCTTTTTAAATATAATTCAGGTGCAATTCTTAAAAATCTATCAACACCTAATGCATTATGATGAGTAACAAAAGGTTTTGCATTTGCTCCACCAGGAATTGGGTGCATCATTGGAGTTTCAACTTCTAAAAAGCCTTTATCTTCAAAAAATCTTCTAGTTAAACTTATAACTCTACTTCTAATGTGAAAAGTTTTTCTTACTTGAGAGTTCATAATTAAATCTAGGTATCTTTGTCTATATCTTAACTCTTTATCTTGAATCCCATGATATTTTTCAGGTAGTGGAGAAATAGATTTTGTTAATATTATTAACTCATGCACATGTAGTGATAATTCACCCTTGTTTGTAACAAATGGATAACCACTAACTTCAATAATATCACCAACTTCTACATTCTTTTTGAAAATATTATTATAAAATCCCTCTGGAAGATTATCTCTTGCTACATAAATTTGTAAAATTCCACTCTCATCTTCTATTTTTAAAAAACTAGCTTTTCCCATAAGCCTAAAAAATTTAACTCTTCCAGCAACTGTATAGTTTCTATTTTCATCTCTTTTATCTTCTTTTTGAAAGATATCTGTATTAACATTTAGGTATTTACTAATAGTTGTATTTCTTTTACTTGAATTTGAATATGGATTTACACCTAATTCTTTTAAAGTATTTGCTTTTTCTATTCTTTGTTGTATATATTTATTTTCAAACAATCTATTTTTCCTTTACTATTATTTTTTTATTTCTTCTTGTGTATTTGTTTGTTTAACTTCATTTTAATTTGTTGTTTGTTCTTTTTGATCTATATTTTCTTTAATTTGTGTTGAATCTTTTACTACTTCATTTGTAGCTTTATCTATCTCTTGCGAAACTTTTTCTTCGATTGATTTATTGATAGTCTCTTTAGTTTTATTTACAACACTATCTACACCACTTTCGATATTTTTAGTAACTTTAGTTGTGTCAAGTTTTATAATGTATCCCCCAACATCAATTAAGTAAGGGAATGTAATAGAGTTTCCAACTTTTTCATTTATTACAGATTTGAATGATTGGACTTGGTATAAAGCATAAGCAATTACAGAGAAGATTAAAAATATTTTTGCACTACCAAATAAGAAACCAAGAATTCTATTTATTGCACCAAGACCACTTAAGTCTGTTATTTTACTTAATATTAAAGCAATAAAATAAACAAGAACCCAAAATCCAATTAATGCAACAATAAAACCAATAAGTTTTATAGTAGCTTCATTTTCTAAAGCTAAAACAGGAGCAATTAAATTTCCAACTTCTAAAGAGAATCTTGAAGCTATAAAAATACCCCCAATAATTCCTACAATACCTAACACTTCTTTGATAAAACCTCTAAATAGGCCTTTAAGACCTAAAATAACGGTAATACCAGCTACAACCATATCAAAAATACCAAACTCTTGCAACGTTAGTTCCTTTTGTAAATATTGCGTATTATATCTAAGTTTTTCAAAATAGAAGTTTAATTAAAATTTATGAAAATTAAAGCACCATAATACTCTTTGTTATTGTAACTAAAAGTACTATTTTTAACCTCAATTTCATATTTCATATGTTTTACTAAAAGCTCTTGTACCATATAAAGTCCCATCCCAATTCCAAAAGCTTGATGTTTTTTTGTAAAATATGGTTCTAAAACCTTATCTAAATCCTCTTCATCAATTCCATCTCCTGAATCTCTTATACTTAAACAATTGTTTTTAATCTCTATGGAAATGATTCTATTTTTAATATCTTTATTTGTGCAAACTGCATAAATTGCATTATCAAAAATACTCAATAATGATTGTTGAAACTCTTGTTTATATCCATAAATTTTTATATCTTTATCCATACTATAATCAATAATAATACTTTTTTCTTCAAAAGTTGAATTTAGAAATTTTAGTGTTTCATGAATTGACTCACTAAGTGTGAATTCAATTTTTTGTTTTTCTTGAACAAAAAAGTTAGAAAAATTATCAATAGTTTTTGATAAGGTTTTTGTACTTCTTAAAATCATTTCACAAGAGTCATTAAAAGTTTTATCATCTAAAATTTTCATCTCTTTTTGTAATTGCATACCACTTGTTGCAGTACTTATTGTACTAAGAGGTTGTCTCCATTGATGGGCAATATTGTTTAAGGTTTCAGCAATTGCTGTGATTTTTGATTGTTGAAATAAAAGTCTATCTTTTTCTTGACTTTTAAAAATCTCATCTTTGATTTTATCTTCTAAAGACTCATTTAATTTTTTAAGTTCCAATGTTTTTTTATTTACTAATTTTTCTAAATTATTATTTAAATATTTCAGCTGTTGTTTTTGTTCTATTTCAGAGCTAATATCTGCAAGTGTAACTATAATATAGTCATCATATTCACCTTTTGATACTTTTACTGAAAAGTGCCTTATACTTCCATAATGATTTTTCATTGCAGCTTTGAAGTTTTTATGTGGCTTAGAAAGAATATATTCAGCCCAATTTTTGCCATCATAATCTTTATCAAAAATATATGAACTATCTTGCATATCAATAAATTGAGTACAAACACAAACATATTTATTCCTAAACTCTTGTAATGTTCTTATATCTTTAAAAAATTTAAGAAGTTGTTTATTTGCATTTATGATATTAACTCCATCAGTTATAACCATAATACTTGATTGTGAATCCAAAATTGATTGCTTTTTATTTTCTTGAATTTTTAGCTGTTTTATATGTTTTTTTAATCTACTATTTAACCTATTTACATTTTTTGAATCAATATTATATATATATAAAGTAAAAATAAAAACTAAAATAATAAGTAGAATAACTACAAGCATTATCATTTGTCTTTTATAATCTTTAATTGCTTGAATATCTATACTATTTTTATCTTTAAAACTAATAATAGAAGCTAAATGACCGCCATTGTCATCTCTTAGTTCATATGAAGTGATAAAAAGAGTATTTTCTATTTTGTAATCTTTTATATTAAAATAGTTATTTATATTATTTTGTTTCAAATAGTTTATAAATTTTTTAGAAGCATCTAAATTAGAAATATAATAATCATCAACAAAGTTTGTTGTCAAAGAAAAAATCAACCTATCTTTATATTTTTTATCAACTGCAATAATTGAATTAATACCTCTTTTTTTAAGTTTTTTACTTATTGAATTAAAGTGTGTTATTACTTCTAAAGCACCTAAAAACTTTCCATTTTTAAATATTGGAGTTCTAGCTTTTATACTTAAATCAAATTTTCCAACACTAATTGAAGTAGTAATGTCTTGTTTTTTTAACATCTTATTTAAATCTTTTCTAAATAATAAACTATCATTTGTTTTTTTTGTCCAAGATCTATATATTGAAGTTCCATTTTTATCAATGATTTGAATCCAAACATTTTTGAATTTTGTGTATTTTCTCATTTGAGATGAGATTTTTTCATATTCAAAGTTTTTATAAGTTTTATTTTTCATATATGAATATAATCTATCATCTTTTGCAAGGGAAATAGCAATGGCCAATGTGGCATTTTGTTTATTCTCAATTAGATTTTTTATAAACTCTTTGGTGTTTTTAGCACTCTCTTTGTATTTTGAATCAAGTAAATTTTTCTCTTTGTTATGGATATATAAAGAAGTGAAAAGTACTACACTAAGTGCCAAAACTACAAAAAGTAGTAAAAATTTATAAGCGTTTTGTCTATATAGCATTAATATGTCTTTTAATTAAAATATTAGTCAAAATTATTATACATTTGTAAAACTTTCATATTATTAAAATGTTACAGTATAATTACACAATATTAAGAAAATCATCAATTGAAAATATTCATGAAAGATTAATAATAATTAGATAAAATTTTAAAATGATAAAAAGATACCCAACAAAAAAGATTTATGTAGGAAATGTTCCAATTGGTGGTGATGCACCAATTCCTGTACAATCTATGACTTATTCTAAAACATCAGATGTTCAAGCAACTGTTGAGCAAATAAAAAGACTGCATTTTGCAGGTGCTGATATTGTAAGAGTAGCAGTACCAAATAAAGAAGCAGCTACTGCTTTAAAAAGTATAAAAGAGCAAGTGAGTTTACCTATTGTTGCTGATATACATTTTCATTATAAGCTTGCATTAATTGCTGCTGAAGTTGTTGATTGTATTAGAATTAACCCTGGAAATATTGGGGATAAAAAAAGAGTAGAAGAGGTTGTAAAAGCTTGCAAAGAAAGAAATTTACCTATTAGAATTGGTGTAAACTGTGGTTCTTTGGAAAAAGAGTTTGAAAATAAATATGGACAAACAGCACAAGGAATGATTGCAAGTGCTGATTACAATATCAAATATCTTGAAGATTTAGGTTTTACTGATATTAAAGTATCTTTAAAAGCAAGTGATGTTCAAAGAACAGTAGAAGCTTATAGAGGCTTAAGACCTATGAATAACTATCCTTTTCACTTAGGAGTTACAGAAGCTGGAACACAATTTCACTCAACAATCAAATCCTCAATTGCCTTAGGAAGTTTACTTCTTGATGGAATAGGAGATACTTTAAGAGTTTCAATGACAGGTGAACTTGAAAAAGAGATTGAAGTAGGGCGAGCTATATTAAAAGATGCAGGATTAGTAAAAGAGGGACTAAATATAATCTCTTGTCCAACTTGTGGAAGAATTGAAGCTGATTTAGTAAGTGCAGTAGCCCAAGTTGAAGAAAGAACTAAGCATATAAAAACTCCTTTAAATGTTTCAGTTATGGGATGTGTTGTAAATGCAATTGGTGAAGCAAAATCAGCAGATGTTGCAATAGCTTATGGAAAAGGAAGTGGATTAATCATCAAAAAAGGTGAAACAATAGCAAAACTTCCAACTGATAAACTACTTGATAGATTTTTACAAGAAGTAGAAGAAGAAGCAAAGAAAAAATAAGTTTTATTTTTCTTTGCTTGTTAGTTACTATTAGATATAATAAAATCTTTATATAAATATGGAGATTTTATGGATAGTGTATATAGCATTAATATAGAAAGAGCAGTTTTAAGCTCAATACTTTTCAACCCTGATGAGATAGAAGAAATTCTATCAATGTTAAAACCAAAAGATTTTTATCTACCTGCACATCAAAAAATATTTGAAGTTATGAGTAACCTTTATCGTGATGATATGCCAGTTGATGAAGATTTTATAAGAAAAAAAATCAGCACAAAAGATGTTGATGACTCAATACTAATAGAAATACTTTCAGCAAACCCTATAACAAATACAATAGCTTATGTAAAAGAGATAAAAGATGGAAGTGTTAAAAGAGAGCTAGCATCACTAGCAACTACTATAAAAAAAGTATCAATAGAAGAAGATATCCCAGCAAACGAAGCTTTAGATACAATTCAAGGTGCATTATACAAAATCTCAACAGATAGTGCTACATCTGAATTAAAAGATATGCAAGAGATCACAGGTGATACTTTAAGCTATATCAAAAAAATGAAAGAACTAGGAAACCAACACCTAATAGGTGAAACAACAGGTTTTCATGATTTAGATAAAAGAACAACAGGATTTAATGAAGGTGACCTAGTAATCATAGCAGCAAGACCAGCCATGGGGAAAACTGCACTTGTGCTAAATATGGCTTTGTCAAATGTAGAAGCAGGAAAAGGTGTGGTACTTTTTTCACTGGAAATGCCAGCAGAACAGCTTATGCTAAGAATGCTTGCTGCAAAAACTTCAATTCCTTTACAAAATTTAAGAAAAGGTGATATGGATGATGACCAATGGAGTAATCTTTCAAGAGCTTTTGAAGATTTAAATCAAAAAAAACTTTTTGTTGATGATGGTGGAAGTGTTAATATCAACCAATTAAGAGCAAGAGTTAGAAAATTAGCTCAAAATGAAGACAATAATATATCAATGGTAGTTATTGACTACTTACAACTTATGCAAGGTACAGGAAATAAAGATAGGCATCAAGAGGTATCTGATATTTCAAGGGGACTTAAGATGTTAGCAAGGGAGATGAAAATCCCAATTATTGCACTTTCTCAGTTAAACAGAGGACTTGAAAATAGACCTGATAAAAGACCAATGCTTAGTGACTTAAGAGAATCAGGAGCCATCGAGCAAGATGCGGATATCATAATGTTTGTATATAGAGATGATGTTTATAAAGAAAGAGATGAGGCAAGAAAAGAGAAAGAAGCAAAAGATAAAGGTGAAGAGTATAAATCTACTTTTGTTAACAAAGCAGTTGAAGAAGCAGAGATTATTATAGGAAAACAAAGAAATGGGCCAATAGGAACAGTAAAATTAGAGTTCCAAAAACAGTATACAAGATTTGTTAATAAACAAAATAATTCAGAAGCACCAATTGAAGTTGTATTTGAAAGTGTGGCAGATACAAATAAAGAGACAAATATAGACGTACCTCAAATACTTTAAAAGTTTTTAGGTATAATTTTTTAATTAAAGATGATTTTATAGGATTTTAGATGATAAGAAAATGTTTATTTCCAGCAGCAGGCTATGGAACAAGATTTTTACCAGCAACAAAAGCAACACCAAAAGAGATGTTACCAGTACTTACAAAACCACTTATTCAATATGGAGTAGAAGAGGCTATTGACGCAGGTTGTAATACAATGGCTATAGTAACAGGAAGAGGAAAAAGAGCTATTGAAGACCACTTTGATATCTCATATGAATTAGAACATCAAATAAAAGGTTCAAGTAAAGAACACTATTTAACAGAAATTAGAGATGTGATAGAAAACTGTACTTTTTCATATACTAGACAAACAAAGATGAAAGGTTTAGGACACGCAATCTTAACAGGACAAACCCTAATTGGAGATGAACCTTTTGCAGTGATTTTAGCAGATGATTTATGTGATAGTAAAACAGACGGTGTTTTAAAACAGATGGTAAATTTATATGAAAAATATCAGTGTTGTATAGTTGCTATTGAAGAAGTACCAAAAGAGCATACAAATAAATATGGAGTAATTTCAGGAAGAGAGATTGAATCAGGTATTTACATGATTGATAATATGGTGGAAAAACCAGAGCCAGAAAATGCGCCATCAAACCTTGCAATTATTGGAAGATATATCCTAACACCAGATATTTTTGAAATAATAGAAAACACAAAACCTGGAAAAGGTGGTGAGATACAAATAACAGATGCCTTGCTAACTCAAGCAAAAAAAGGAATGGTCTTGGGATTTAAGTTTGATGGAGTTAGATTTGATTGTGGAAGTATAGATGGCTTTGTAGAAGCAACAAACCACTTTTATAAAAAAATTTAGGAAACTCGAATTTATTCGAGTAAAAAATAGCAGTTTTAAATTCATTAAATACAAATAAAAGGAAATAGATGCAATATAGTAAAAGTTTTTATCAAATAAAATCAAGTCAAACAATATTTGATTATGTAAAAGATGAAATAACAAAGATTGGTTATTATTCACTTCCTTTTCAAGATACTTCAAAAATAAAAGAGTATGCAAAACAAGTATCAAAAAAACATATTGCTATTGTTGGTATTGGTGGAAGTACTTTAGGTACATTTGCTATATATCAGTTTTTAAAAAGAACAAAAGAGTTTGATAAAAAACTTCATTTTTTTGAAACAACTGATCCTACTGATATCAAACAAAGAGTTAAAAAACTTGATTTAGAAGATACTTTATTTTTAATAATTAGTAAATCAGGAACAACTATAGAAACAATATCTATTTTTAAGTATTTAGCATCTTTAGTGACAATAGATGCTAAAAATTGTGCAATCATAAGTGAAGAAGATAGTAAACTAACAAGCTTTGCAAAAAAACAAAATATGACAACTTTTGATATTCCTAAAAATGTAGGTGGAAGATTTTCTGTATTTTCAATAGTAGGACTTGTACCCTTAGCAATTTTGGGTGTAAATATAGATAATTTATTAAAAGGTGCAAAAGAAGTTCATAATAGTTTTTTTAATCAAAAAGGGTATTATGAAACAATCATGGAAAAAGCAAGATTTATGGTTGAAAATAAAAATAGATTCAATATAAATGTAATTTTTTCATACTCTGCTAGTTTGGAAGGATTTAATAAGTGGTATATTCAACTTTGGGGTGAAAGCTTAGGAAAAATAAATATAAATGGCACAAAACAAGCTTTAACTCCAATAGGTCTAATAGGACCTGTGGATCAACACTCATTTTTGCAATTAATAGCAGAAGGAAAAAGAGATAAAACAGTTACTTTTATAAAAGTAGCAGACTTTCAAGACGAGACAAAAATACCAGCAAATACTCTTAATGGATTTGAAGAATTAGAGTATGTTGACAATCTAACTTTTGCAAAACTAATAGATGAACAAGCAAATGCTACAATTAAGTCTTTAAAACAATTAGGTGATATTCCACATGATGTAATAACAATAAATAGAGTGGATGAATACAACATAGCAAAACTAATGTATAGTTATCAGCTTCTAACCTCAGTTGTTGGAAAGTTTGTACAAATTAACACTTATAATCAACCAGGAGTAGAATCTGGAAAAGAAATCTTAAAAGAAAAACTAAAAAACAAGGGCTAACTATGATATATGAAAAACATTGGCAAAAATATGATGAGTTTATACCATATGAATTACAAATGAGTTTTGATATAAGACTTTGTAATGTAATAAATATTTTAAATTACTTCTTCCAAAATGTACTTGTAAGAAAGCCAAGTTTTTCAAAAGTCAATTTCTATTTAGCAGGTTCATGTATAAAAAAAGATCTTTTTAGGGATTTGGATATGATTTTTCCATCAAAACAGATGATGGAAGAGCTAAACCAATGCTTGGATCAAAGCTTTTTTGAGTATGAAAATAACTCTTTAACTTATAAATTCCATGATGATATCTTTCAGTTTGTGTTTAGACCAAAGTTTGAAAATAAATCACTTGAGTTTACAATTGATGGCTTTGATTTTGATTCTACAAAAGTAGGATTTGAATGTGTTTTAGATGTGAATACAAAAGAAGTTACAGTTATAAAAAGTGATGTAAGAAAAGAGTTTATCTCATATATAAATACAAAAGTTAATAATCTTTCAAAAATAAGCGTAAATCCTTTTGTATCTTTGCAAAGAGCAATACATTTTTTAAAACGAGGAGATGAGGTTCCTTATAGTGTATTTTTAGATATTTGTTCAAGTATTGCTGATATAAAAATCAAAGAGAATGAAGATATAAACAAGCACTTTGAAAGACTTCAAGGTAACCCCAAAAAACTAGAAAATATAAAAGATGCAATAAGTGAATATATAGAAGAAAAAAAAGATGAAATTTAATAAAAATAATAAATAATTTTATTTTTATTAAAAACCTAATATAATTAAAAAAATTATAAAAGGTTTATCATGAAAAGTGCTTTTTCTTTACTAGAATTGATTTTTGTCTTGGTGCTATTAGCTTTAATAGGAAGTTATGCAATTCCTAAATATATGAATACAAAAAATGCAGCAGTTATTACAACAGTAAAAAGAGATATCTCTACAATAACTAGCTCCTTACAATCATATTTTTTATTACATGGAAAAATAGATGATTTAAATGAAGTTGTAACACTTGGAAGCGATGATTGGAGAATAGAAGAAAATACTATTACTTATAAAACAGCAAAAGGTGATTGTGTTTTTATTAAAGTAAATAATGAAGAAGAACAAATAGAATTGAATATTAATGAAACACTTGATAATATTTGTAAAAAATTAAATGAAGCAGGAGTTGTAAATACTACAACCCCACTTTATTAAGATTAGGAAGAAATATGCAAAAAGCCTTTTTTATAGATAGAGATGGCGTGATAAATACAGATAAAAACTATGTTTATAAAAAAGAAGACTTTGAGTTTATAGATGGAGTTATGGATGCTTTGTTGTATTTGCAAGAAAAAGAATTCAAACTATTTATAATAACAAATCAATCAGGAATAGGAAGAGCTTATTATCAAAAAGAGGATTTTGAGAAACTAACATCTTGGATGCTAAAAGAGTTTGAAAAAAATAGTATTAAAATCCATGAAGTGAAATATTGTCCCCATTCTCCTGAAGCAAACTGTAATTGTAGAAAACCAAAAACTGGTATGATAGATGAAATTTGTAAAGCATATGATATAGATTTAAATAACTCATGGTTAATAGGAGATAAAGACTCAGACATAAAATGCGCCCAAAATGCAAAAGTCAAAAATACAATACAAGTAAAATCAGGGCAAAAGTTTGATGAAACAAAATCACAAGCAACATATGTACTTAATAGTATAAAAGATATAAAAAAAATAAAATTGTAATACTATCAGGTTTCGGAACCCCGAATTCATTCGGGGCTTTTTTGCACGGATAAATTCGAGCCTCCGACACATTGCCTCCCTTTGGAAACTCGAATTCATTCGAGTCCTTTTTAATATAACTTGTTCAAAACAAGCCACTACTCATATAAACTATAAACTCTTCTTTCCCAATCTTTTAATTTTGCTTTTATACATTTTATGATTTTATCAATATCATCAAACTGCTTTATTAAAATATGAATATGATTTGGCATGATACTTAATATTATGACTTCATAAAGGTTACTTTGATTTTCCAATATAATATCTTTTACACTATCAATAAAATGACCATTTATATATGCACCCAACGAAGAGTTATCTAAGTAATTATCAATTTTATATTGTTTAATATGGTTACTCAATGATAAATCATTTTCAAGTTTTTTAAGATAAAAATTAATACTATCTTTTGTACGAAAAGTGATAAATTGATAATGCTCTTTTAAATTTATATGAGGAAGTTTTTTGTACATAAATAACCCTTTTATTATATCAGGAACCCCGAATTCATTCGGGTCTTTTTTGCACGGATGAATCCGCGCTTCCAATTTCACTTGGATTTTCGGAACCCCGAATTTATTCGGGTCTTTTTTACACGGATAAATCCGCGCTTCCGACATTTGCACGAATAAATTCGAGCCTCTGGTGAACTTTTTTACTCTTTTTTTCTTACTCTTAAAAAAGAAGCAAATTTTGGTTTATTGTATTTGGTAAATCCATAATACTTAAATGTCACAATTTCACCTATTTTAGGTGGATTGTATCTTTGCTTATTTGTAAAACCTCCTCCTAGATTAAAAACTATATTATTTTGAAGTTTTATTACTAAGCTTTTCATTCTGTTTTTATCTTTTTTGTCATAATTTATATCTATGATTTTTCCTTCCATATCAAAAAACTTTTTTACTTTTAAGATATCTTGGCTTCTGCCTTGGAAGTAATGTTTATGGGGATTTTTTATTATTACGCCTTCTGCATTTTTAGATACTAGTTTTTCTAAAAATTCTTGAAGATGTTTTTTGTCTTTACATTTTATTTGAGGTACAAATTTGATATATTTATTTGGCTTATTTTTAAACCAATTTTTTACTTTGTTTAGTCTTGTTTGAAAATCACCTTTTGCGTTTGGTACCTCAAAGATATTATAAGTTATTTCACTCCATTTATTTGAGGCAATATCATCTAATACTATACTTTGTATGTTTTCAAAGTCACCTCTTTTAGTCCATAACTCTCCATCAAGTTCAAAACTTGGGAAATTTTTCGTGAACTCTTTTTTTGTATTTATTTTATTGCCATTTTTTGTAAGAAGTTGCTTACCATCCCAATATGCACGAATACCATCAAGCTTCTCACTCATGTACCAGCCTTTGATATTTTGCTTGTCATATGTCATGGGTTTTTGAAGATTGTTTGCAAAACAAGATATAAAAAAGAAAAATAGAAGAAGTGATTTTTTCATGAAAACTCTTTAAAATAATTTTAAAAATTATAATATTGTAAAGTTGAAAGATAGTTTAAGTGTTTTTTGCATCTTGGAACCCCGAATTTATTCGGGGCAATTTGACACGGATGAATCCGCGCTTCCTTTATATTTGCTTGCAAAAACCTAATTTAATTGAATTTTAGTTAAAATAGATGACTTTATAAACATAAGTGAGAGATATAATGAAATATAATGATATAGATTTTAATAATAAAACGATTTTGATTACTGGAGCTGCTGGATTTATTGGTTCTAATTTGGCTTTTTATTTTCAAGAAAATTTTCCTGATGCAAATGTTATTGCTCTTGATTGCTTTAGATCTGGGCAGACTTTCTCAAATGGAAACTTGAAAAGTTTTGGGCATTTTAAAAACCTTATTGGATTTAAAGGTACTGTAATAAGTGGCGATATAAATGATACTGATCTTTTAAAAAGATTGGCTATACAGTATAGCTTTGATTATATTTTTCATCAAGCAGCTATTTCAGATACAACTGTTAGTGAACAAGACTTGATGATAAAAACAAATGTAAATGCATATGAAGAGCTTTTAAAAATAGCTATAAACCACAATGCAAATATGGTTTATGCAAGTTCTGGTGCTACTTATGGAGATGCTTCTAGTCCACAAACAGTAGGAAAAGAAGCTCCAAGTAATGTTTATGGTTTTAGTAAACTAATGATGGATAATATCTCTTATTCTTATATAAACAAAAAACCAAATATCTCTATTGTTGGGCTTAGATACTTCAATGTTTATGGTCCAAGGGAGTTTTATAAAAATAAAACTGCTTCAACTGTTGTGCAGTTTGGACATCAGTTACTAAAAGGAAATGCTCCTAAACTATTTGAGGGAAGCGATAAAATACTTAGAGATTTTATATATATTGAAGATGTTATTCAAGCAAATATCAAAGCTTGCGCTCCTTTAAAAAGTGGAGTTTACAATGTAGGTACTGGAAAAGCTAGATCATTTCAAGCAATAGCAGATATTTTACAAAAAGAGCTTGGAACAAACTTTGAAACACAATACATACCAAATCCATACATAGGACAATATCAGTTTCACACAGAAGCAAATATGCAAGATAGTAAAGAAAATCTTGATTTTGAAGCAAGATATGAGCTAGAAGATGGAATAAAAGCTTATATTCCAGAAATAAAAAGACTTTTCAATGATGAGGTAAAATAGATGATTACATATGATAAAAAGCCAAATATTTTAGTGATTGGTGATCTTATGATTGATCATTATTTATGGGGAAAATGCGATAGAATATCACCAGAAGCGCCTGTACAAGTAATAGATATCAAAAAAGAGACAACTGTTTTAGGTGGAGCTGGTAATGTGATAAACAATCTTTTATCACTTGGTTCTGATGTGGGTGTTATCTCTGTTGTAGGTGATGATGATACAGCAAAAGAGTTAAAATCTATGCTAGATAAAGAGGGGGCAAAATCTTTTTTGATAGAGCAAAAAGGAAGAAAAACTTCTAAAAAATCAAGAATTATGGCTTCTCACTCACAAGTAGTAAGATATGACCATGAAAGCAAAAACTCTATTTCATTTGATAGTGAAAAGAAGATTTTTGATAAGTTTCAAGAACTAATAAATAGATATGATATTATTCTTTTTTCAGATTATGGTAAAGGTGTAATTACAAAAGAGCTATCAAAAAAGATAATTGAGTATGCAAAAAAATATGACAAAAAAGTAATAGTTGATCCAAAAGGTGAAGACTACTCAATGTACAAAGGTGCATATTTTTTAACACCAAATAAAAAAGAAGCACAAATTGCTTCAAAAGTAGAAATAGAAAATGATGAGACTTTAAAACTAGCACTTGAGAAGCTAAAAGAACAAGCAGAACTGCATTATTCTATTATTACTTTAAGTGAGCAAGGAATTGCACTTTTAAAAGATGAAGAAGTTATTATTCGACCAACAGTAGCAAGAGAAGTGTTTGATGTAACGGGTGCAGGTGATACTGTACTTGCAGCGCTTGGATTTGCACTTAGTTTAAACAATAACATCGAAGATGCTTTAGAGTTTGCTAATTTAGCAGCTGGAGTTGTAGTTGGCAAAATAGGAAGCGCAACAGTGACACTTGATGAGATTGAAGAGTATAAATCAAGCTTAAATAAAAGCTCAATTGAATTACATATCAAAAGTTTTGAAAAGATTGAAAAAATAGTAAAAAGATTAAAAAAACAAAACAAAAAGATAGTATTTACAAATGGATGTTTTGATATTTTACACAAAGGTCATGTAAGTTACTTAGATGTTGCCAAATCATTTGGTGATGTTTTGATTTTGGGATTAAACTCAGATGATAGTGTAAAAAGATTAAAAGGTGAAAACAGACCTATAAATACGCAAGATGACAGAGCTTATATAGTTTCTGCTTTAGAGTGTGTGGATTATGTAGTAATCTTTGATGAAGATACACCTTATGAGCTTATTTCAAAAGTTCAACCAGATGTTTTAGTAAAAGGTGCTGATTATGAGGGCAAAGAAGTTGTAGGAAGTGACATAGCCCTTGAAACAAAACTAGTTGAGTTTGTAGATGGAAAAAGCACAACAAAAACTATAGAAAAAATCAAAAAAGTGATAAAGTAAATGATTGAATTAACACAAGAAGAGAAACAAATATTATTAAATGCCATAAGAGATGTACAAGATTTTCCAAAAGAGGGTATAGTATTTAAAGATATTACAACACTTTTAAATGATAAAAAAGCTTTTAATCTTTTGATGAGTCATCTTGAAAAAAGATATAAAGAGTATAATTTAGATTATGTTGCAGGTATTGATAGTAGAGGATTTATCTTTGGTGCAGCACTTGCTGATAGATTAAATATAGGTTTTGTTCCAGTTAGAAAAAAAGGAAAGTTACCAAGTACAACTGTATGTGAAAAGTATGAGTTGGAGTATGGTTTTGATGAAGTTGAGATTCATCTTGATGCTTTTCATGGAAAAACAAATGCAAGAGTTCTTTTGATTGATGATTTGCTTGCTACTGGTGGCACTGCAAATGCATCTGCAAAACTAATAAAAAATGTAAAAGCAGATTTAGTTGAAGCTTGTTTTTTACTAAATCTTACATTTTTAAATGGAAAACAAAGAGTAGAGCAACACACACCTGTATATACAATACTTGATGTATAAAACAAATCTGGGGAGAAAAAGTTGGAAAAAGAGATACGAACTATACAAGAAGATGAGATTGATTTAAAAGAGTTATTTAAAACACTATGGCAAAAAAGAGTTTTTATAGTAGTCTTTACTTTTATAATAACAGTTTTAGGAGCTGTTTATGCTTTTACAAGAACACCTATTTATGAGGCAAAAGTTGTAATTGAAATAGGAAAAATTAATAATTCAATGATAGAGAATACTCAAAATCTTATAAAGAAATTAGAGATATTGTATAAAGATAAAGATTTAGAACAAGTGACTAAAGTTACAAAAATTAATGATATTAAAAAGACTAATGATTTATTAGAAATAAGTGTTCAATCTAATTCAAATGAGAGTGCATTAGAAAAATTAAAAGAAATTATTTCTTCAATAAAGAAAGAACATAGTGAAAAAATAAAATTGCATAAAAATTATATATTAAAAAATATTGAAAACTTAGAAAAACAAAAAAATTTACTTGAATCAACAAAAGATGATTTTGAAGAAAAAAATAAGATAAAATTTGAATTATTATCTAAAATTGATAATTTAAAATTAGAAATCGCGGATGAAAAAATCCTAGAAACTAAAATTTTAGGAAAATTTATTACTTCGAAATATCCTATTAAACCAAAGAAAAAACTAATAGTTGTAGTATCTTTTGTGACTGGATTTATTTTATCTATTTTCTTAGTGTTTTTCATGCAGTTTATAAAAAGTTTTAAAGAGGATGAAAATGAGTGATTATATCCCAAAAAAGAGTAAATTTGATCCTGATGAAAATGGTCATTTTGGTATATTTGGTGGAAGATATGTTCCTGAAACATTGATGCCAATACTTGAAGAGTTAGAAAAAGAGTATAAAAAATATAGATTTGATAAAGAGTTTTGGAGTGAAGTAAATGAACTTTTGGAAGATTATGTAGGAAGAGAAAATCCTTTATATCTTGCAAAAAATATAAGTAAAGAAGTAGGGGCTAAAGTTTATTTAAAAAGAGAAGATTTAAATCATACAGGTGCTCATAAAATAAACAATGTAATAGCCCAAGGTTTACTTGCAAAAAAACTTGGTAAAACGAAAATAATAGCAGAAACAGGTGCAGGACAACATGGAGTTGCAAGTGCGACAATCGCAGCTCTTTTAGGTTTGGAGTGTACTGTTTTTATGGGTGCAAAAGATGTACAAAGACAAGAGTTAAATGTATTTAGGATGAAACTTCTAGGTGCAAAGGTTGTAGCTGTACAAAGTGGTAGTAAAACACTAAAAGATGCTATGAATGATGCAATTAGATATTGGGTAACAAACGCAAGGGATACATTTTATATAATAGGAACTGTTGCAGGTCCACATCCATATCCTATGATGGTTAGAGATTTTCAAGCTGTTATAGGATATGAAGCAAGAAAACAGATACTAAAAAAGGAAAATAGACTTCCTGATTATGTTATAGCTTGTATTGGTGGTGGTTCAAATGCTATTGGTATGTTTTCACACTTTTTAGAAGATGAAGAGGTGACATGTATTGGTATTGAAGCTGGTGGCTTAGGACTTGATACAAATAAACACGGATGTAGCTTAGAAAAAGGAACACCTGGTATTGTTCATGGACAATGCTCTTATCTTTTACAAGATGATAATGGACAAGTAATCGAAGCTCACTCTTTTAGTGCTGGACTTGATTATCCAGGTATTGGACCTGAACACTCTTTTCATAAAGATAATAAAACAGTTGAGTATGACTCAATCACAGATAAAGAAGCACTAGATGCTTTTGTGTGGTTAAGTCAAAAAGAGGGAATAATTCCAGCATTTGAAAGTGCCCATGCTATTGCTTATTTGAAAAAAGCAAAAGAAAAATTTAAAGATAAGATTATAATAGTTAGTTTATCTGGTCGTGGAGACAAAGATATGATACAAGCAAAAAGCTTACTTAGTTTTGACTAAGGAAAATGATGGAAAAATTTTTTAAAAAAATACAACCACACTCTGGGAAAATTTTAACTTTTATAGTGCTTATTTTTTTCTCATATCTAGCATATAATTTATATCATGCTCCTGTAAGTGGTTTTGAAAATAAGTTTGTTTATTTGCTTAAAGAGCATGGTTATATCATACTTTTTGCTTGGGGTATGTTAGAGGGAGAAGCAGGTCTTGTAATGGCTGGACTTTTATCCCATACAGGCGATATGAATCTATACTTTGCTATTTTTGTAGCAGGTCTTGGTGGATTTGCTGGTGACCAAGTATATTTTTATATAGGAAGATTTAACAAAGGTTATGTTCATAGAAAGTTTAAGGGTCAAAGACGAAAGTTTGCCCTTGCACATTTGCTTTTAAAAAAGCATGGTTGGCCAATAATCTTTATGCAAAGATATATGTATGGTATGAGAACAATCATACCAATTTCAATAGGTCTTACAAGATATAGTGCAAAAATGTTTGCTTTTATAAATCTGCTTTCTGCTTGGCTTTGGGCTGCTATTACTATCGTGCCTGTTTGGTATTTTGGTGAAGAGATTTTGAAAGTATTGCATTTTTTAAAAGAGCATTGGTATTTTGCCTTACCATTTGCAATAATCTTTGGTGGAAGTATAATTTACTATTTTAATAAAGTTACTAAAAAAAAGGATAAATATGTTGAAAATAAACTTAGTTGATAAAGAGAAAAAACTAAAATCAGGTTTAGAGATAATCATCTTAGATGACCTAAACAATACAAAAGATAAAAAAGTATTAAAAACACTAAACTTTGAAGCAAAAGATGAGTGTTGTGAGCTTTTATTACAAAGCTCAAAAATATATGTAGGATGCGAAGCAAATGACTATGATAGCATAGCAATAGCTGTTGCTACTGCTATAAAAAAGTTTAGTTCAACTACACTAAAAAGTGCAAAAATTCACTTAAAAGATACAAAAAATTTAAAAGCAGTAGTTGAGGGTGCACTTTTGGCTGATTATAAGTTTACAAACTACAAATCAGAACAAAAAAAGATTAAAAAACAAGAGTTTAATATAGTTGTTGATGAAATAAATAAAAAACTAGAAGATACTTTAAATGAGTCAATAATCATAAGTGAGGCTGTAAATAAAGTAAGAGATATGGTAAATACTACTCCTGGTGATTTTTACCCTGAAATCATGGCAGAAACAGCAAAAGATATCGCAATGGAAACTGAACTAGAGTGTAAAATATTAGATGAAAAATATTTAGAAGAAAACTCTATGAATGCAATGTTTAGTGTAGGTATCGCATCAGTACATGAATCAAAACTTATTCATTTAGCACACAAACCAAAAAATGCCAAGAAAAAAATAGTGCTAGTAGGTAAAGGTCTTACTTATGATTCAGGAGGATTATCTTTAAAACCAGCTGATTTTATGACAACTATGAAATCAGATAAATCAGGAGGTTGTGCAGTACTTGGTATCGCTTATGCAGTTGCTAAGTTAAACCTACCAATTGAACTACATGCAATAGTAGGTGCTGTTGAAAATATGATAGGTGGAAATGCATATAAACCAGATGATGTTTTAACTGCAAAAAATGGTAAAACAATAGAAGTAAAAAACACAGATGCAGAGGGAAGACTTGTACTTGCTGATTGCTTATGTTATGCACAAGATGAGATAGAAAGTATTGACTATATTTTTGATTATGCAACACTTACAGGTGCTTGTGTAGTAGGAGTTGGTGAATACACAACTGGAATTATGGGAAATAATCAAAAACTAAAACAAGAAGCAGTAAAACATGCCTTAGCTTCTGGAGAGTACGCAACATCACTTGATTTTAATAGATTTTTAAGAAAAACAATAAAATCAGATGTTGCAGATATAAATAACATAGCAAGCACAAGATATGGAGGAGCAATTACAGCTGGGATTTTCCTTGATAATTTTATAAAAGAAGAAAACAAAGACAAATGGATACACTTTGATATAGCAGGACCTGCATATGTTGAAAAAGCATGGGGATATAACCCTTTTGGAGCAAGTGGAGCAGGTGTAAGAATGACACTAGAGTTTTTCAAAAACTTAAAATAAAGGAACCCCGAATCTCGGACACCCGAATTCATTCGGGTTTTATCTTTTCACATTTTTTGCACGGATGAATCCGCGCTTCCATCACACTGCACGAATAAATTCGAGCCTCCAAACTGGAACCTCGAATTCATTCGAGGCACTATTCCCCTTTCTACTTACCTAACCAACTATTAACCACTTTTTATATACAATAAAAACAAAAAATCAAGGTATAAACTATCATGCAAAATAAAAATTATAAAATAGCAATAGCAGGTACTGGATATGTAGGACTATCAAACGGAGTTTTACTTTCTCAATACAATGAAGTTGTTGCTCTTGACATTATCCCTGAAAAAGTAGAACTATTAAACAATAAAAAATCACCAATAGAAGATAAAGAGATTGAAGAGTATTTACAAACAAAAGATTTAAACTTTAAAGCAACTTTAGATAAAAACGAAGCATATAAAGATGCTGATTTTGTAATCATTGCAACACCTACAGATTATGACCCTAAAACAAACTATTTTAATACAAAAAGTGTAGAATCTGTAATAAGAGATGTTTTAAGTATCAATCCAGAAACTTTGATGATTATTAAATCAACTGTTCCAGTTGGATATACAAAATCTTTGGAAGAAAAATTTGAGACACAAAATATCATCTTTAGTCCAGAGTTTTTAAGAGAAGGATTAGCTTTATATGACAACTTATATCCAAGTAGAATAATAGTAGGTGAGCAAAGTAAAAAAGCTGAAACTTTTGCGACATTGTTAAAACAAGCAGCAATTAAAGATGATATAAGCATACTTTTTACAGACTCAACAGAAGCAGAAGCAATCAAACTTTTTTCAAATACATATCTTGCTATGAGAGTAGCTTTTTTCAATGAACTTGATTCTTATGCACAAACTCATAACCTAAGTACAAAACAGATAATTGAGGGTGTAGGCTTAGATCCAAGAATAGGAAGTCACTATAACAACCCAAGTTTTGGATATGGAGGATATTGTCTTCCAAAAGATACAAAACAACTAAGAGCAAACTACCAAGATGTACCAAATAACCTAATAAGCGCTATAGTAGATGCAAACAGTACAAGAAAAGACTTTATCTCTGATAGTATCATAAAAAAAGCAAGAGAACTATCAAGTGATACAAAAGAGATAAAAGTAGGTATATACAGACTAGTGATGAAATCAGGAAGTGATAACTTTAGAGCAAGTGCTATTCAAGGAATCATGAAAAGAATCAAAGCAAAAGGTATAGAAGTAGTAGTATATGAACCAGTACTAGAAGAAGAAGACTTCTTTAACTCAAAAGTTATAAAAAACTTAGAAGAGTTCAAAAAAATAAGTGATGTAATAGTAGCAAACAGAATCTCAGAAGATATAAAAGATGTAGAAAACAAAGTCTACACAAGAGATATCTTTAATAGCGATAGCTAAAGGAACCTCGAATTCATTCGAGGCATTTTACTTTTTGCACGAATAAATTCGAGCCTACGAACACTTTTGCACGAATAAATTCGCGCTTCCAAAATAGCTAAATAAAACCTCGAATTCATTCGAGTCACTATAAAAAATCACAAAATAGTTTCAAAAATGTCATCTAAATTAACCAAAATTAAAACATAGTTTAAATATAATATTGCCACTAAAATAAAAGGTAATAAGATTTGAAGATACTAGTAACAGGAACAGCAGGATTTATAGGAAGTCATTTAGCTATAAAATT
>ASRN01000065.1_pt1 | contig 21655 bp, 24 predicted proteins | sample 693258 | NCBI WGS metagenome assembly ASRN01 (sample SAMN02169243, study PRJNA158439) | bioreactor metagenome | isolation source: day 82 sample from continuous culture bioreactor inoculated with sediment... | place: Germany: Bremen
TTCGAACCAGTGGCCAAGTGATTAACAGTCACCTACTCTACCGCTGAGCTAATCCGGAATGCGTGTTCCTTTAATGGGCTGGAATTATAGTAAAAATTTACTCTTTTGTCAAGTAATATCGAATAAAATTATAAAATTTTATAAAATTTCAAGCCACTACTATCAATTATAGAAACTACTTGCTCTTTTAGTAATTTTTCTAAAATTATTTTTGAAGAATTATCAAACATATTTTCAATATCTTCACTTGTTAATGGTCTTCTTTTTAACATAGATATTATTTCATTTTCACTAAATTTTTGAATTTGATTTGGTCTATTTTTATAAGCAATATTTACATTTATTCCATTAAAAGTATTTGCAACACTTTCTAAAACTTCAAAGCTTACAGGTTTAACCTTATAAGCAGGTGGTCTATCAATTGTACCAATATCAACTCGTTTAGGGTTAATTCTTTGAATAGCCTCATAAAGTAGCTCAATCTCTTCTTTTTTATCATTTAAATCTTTAACAAAAAGTATTTCTAAAACAAAATTATTATTAAATTTATTTGAAAACTCTATCATTGAAGGAATGATTTTTTCAATTTCAATATTATTATGAACTCTATCAAGTTTTTTAAAACATTTTTCACTTACACAATCAAGTGATAATTTAACAGTATCAAGTTTTAAGAGTGCATCAAAAATCTCTTGTTTATAAATAGTACTTCCATTTGATAAAATCAATGTTTTTGCATCTTTTTTTATCTTATTTAATTCATCTATTAATTCATCAAGAAATGGGTATAAAGTAGGTTCTCCATTTGCTGTTAGTGTTATAACATCAATTTTAGGATGATTCTCAAAACTCTTTTTAACTTCTTTTATAACTTCACTAACACTTGGATAATCACTCATAGAATCCATCGTTTTTGCAGGTTCTAATTCACAATATAAACAATCAAAATTACATTGTTTTGTGCTAGGTGATAAATCAATCCCTAAAGAAATTCCAAATCTTCTTGATGGAATTGGACCAAATATTATAGAGTTTGAATATGACATTTTATTCCTTTAAATAAAAAAAGAGAAGCTTAAAAAGCCTCTCTTTTATAATAATCGCTACAAACTAAAAAAGTAAAATAGTTTACTTTTTCTTAACGTTTTACGCCTTTTTTGAAACTCTGTGACACTCACTTACAAAATGTTTTGCATTTTCTACAGGTACATCTGGTAATATTCCATGACCTAGATTAAAAATATGTCTTTTTCCACCCATTACTTCTTGAATTTTTTCAACACAAGCTGTTGTTTTTTCTTTTGAGTATAATCTACATGGTTCCATATTACCTTGAAGAACATATTTATCACCAAGTTTTTCTTTTGCTAATGCCATTGGAGTTGACCAATCAACACCAAATACATCAAAGTTTCCATAAATATCATCTAAGTATTGTCCAATACCTTTAGGGAACATAATAACAGGAATATGTGGATATTTCTCTTTTAAATATTCAGCAATTTCAACCATATATTTCCATGAAAATTCAAAATATGCTTGTTTTTCCAATGCCGCTGCCCATGAATCAAAAATCTGAACAACATCTGCACCTGCAAGTATTTGTTTTTCCATATAATACTTAACTACTTGTGTAACTTTTGCAAGAAGTTTATGCATAAGTTCAGGATTAGTATAAATTAGTTTTTTACATAAGTTATATGTTTTAGTTCCTTTTCCCTCAATCATATAAGTAGCAAGAGTCCAAGGAGCACCAGTAAATCCAATAAGTGCTTTATCTTCTGGTAGTTCTTCTTTTAATAATTTTAATGTGTCATAAACATATGTTAATTTATTTGCTGCTTCTTCACCACCTAATAAAGCATCAACATCAGCTTCATCTTTTAAAGGTTTATGAAATACTGGTCCCTCACCTTTAATAAACTCTAAATCCATTCCCATCTCATGTGGAATAACTAAAATATCACTAAATAAAATTGCTGCATCAACTCCTACGATATCAAGAGGTTGAATAGTAACTTCACATGCCTTTTTAGGGTCATGACAAAGATTTAAAAAACTTCCAGCTTCTGCTCTTACTTTCATATACTCAGGTAAGTATCTTCCGGCTTGTCTCATCATCCATACAGGAGTATAAGGAGTTTCCTTACCAAAACAAGCATCTACAAAAATTTTTGACATTTATATAACCTTTTATTTATTTTTTTCCTATCTTCCCTAAGAAATACAATCCTACAGCTAAGGCTGTAACTGCTAGCGCAAAATATAACATCTCTAAAGCAGAAGTATAATTAGTATGTAATACCCTTTGAAAAAAGTTTACAACTAAAACCATAATTATAACTTTTGCAATTTTATCTTTTAATTGATCTAATGATGTTATTGACAGTATTTTTGAGTCTTCTTTTGCTGATTCAATATGATCAATTGGAGAGATAAATAGTTCATAAACTCCAAAAGAAAAAATCAACATAACAACTGCAATTAAATACAAATCAACTGCACCAATAATACCACTTACTATATCTTCATGAAAATTATTTGGATGTGCATTTGTTATGATTGTATCAAATGTATATTTAGTAACATTCCAAATATCTAAACTTGCAACTACAAATAAAACTATAGCTCCAAGTAGTCCAAATACAACAGCCAAGATTACTAAAAATCTTGTCTGCCACATAGCTTTTTCAAAAAGCTTCTCTATCATTAGATATCATTCTCCATTTCAATCCACTTCAATGCTATTCTAACTGAGTTAGTTGCAGCTCCAACTCTTACTTGATCTGCAACATTAAAATAATGAATAATATTATCTGCATAAGCATCTTTTCTGATTCTTCCTACAAATGTTGTATCTGTATCTGTTGAAATAATTGGCATTGGATATTGATTATTTTCTAAATCATCAATAACATCTACATTATCAAAATTACCTAAAACTTCTTTTACTTTATCAATATCAACTTCAACATCATCATCAAATGTAACAGTAATTGACTCACTATGACTTCTTAATACAGGAACTCTTACACAAGTAGCTGCAATTTGCATTTGTTTATGTAAAATCTTTTGAGTCTCATTGATCATTTTCATCTCTTCTTTTGTAAATCCATTTGATTGAGCTACGTCAATTTGTGGAATTACATTAAGTGCTATTTGATGAGCAAAAGCTTCTTTTTTAGTTTCATCTAATTTAAAAGCAAAAAATGCTTGCATCTGTTTTACAAGCTCTTCCATACCAGCTTTTCCTGCACCACTTACCGCTTGGTAAGTTGATACATCCACTCTTTTAATACCATATAATTCATCAAGTGGTTTTAAAGATAATACCATTTGAATAGTTGAACAATTTGGATTTGCAATAATTCCTGTTTCTTTCCATTTTGAAATATCATCTGGATTAACTTCTGGTACAACTAATGGAATATTTGGCTCCATTCTAAAATGACTTGTATTATCAATAACAACAGCACCTGCTTCAACTGCAAATTTTGCAAACTTTGCAGAGATACTTCCACCTGCACTAAAAAAAGCAATTTCTACATCATTTTCTTCAAATGCAGTTTCAGTAAGTTCTAAAACTGTATATTCTTTGTTTTTATACTCAACTGTAGATCCAGCACTTTTAGCACTTGCTAATGGAATTATATTATTAATTGGAAAATCATATGCATCCATTACTCTTAAAAGCTCTTCTCCAACAGCACCAGTTGCTCCTACAACAGCAACATTAAATTTTCTCATATTTCTTCCTCTTCATTTATTGTATATAGACTTAATCTAATTAACTATTTTGATTATTTGAATCATCATTATCAACTAAATTCGTATCTTCAATAATACCTGCTAAATCAGTTGCAGATTCAATATCAAGTTCATCGTCTTCTTCTTTAGGGCACTTAGCAATTGAAACTACTTTATCCCCTTTATCAACGTTAACAATAATTACTCCAGAAGTATTTCTTCCTGCTTTTCTAATAGTATTCATATCTACTCTAATCATCTTACCAATAGATGTTAAAGCCATTAAATCTTGTGTTTCATCAACTAAAACAGAACCAATTACATTTCCAGTTTTTTGATGTAATTTCATAGAAATAACACCAGAACCAGCTCTATTTGTAAGTCTATATTCATCTACTGTTGTTCTTTTTCCAATACCTTTTTCAGATACAGTTAATAGCTCTTGTTCTTCACTTATAATTACATCAGCATCAACAACAAAGTCAGAATCAAGTTTAAACTTAATACCTCTTACACCTCTTGTGCTTCTTCCTTGTTCTCTTGTTTTATCTATTTCAAATCTAATACATTGACCTAAACTTGTAAATATCATAAAGTATTGCGAACCTGGAATAGTAATTTTAGCAGTTACTACCTCATCCGCATCATCAAGAACAATTGCTCTTACACCATTGCTTCTTATATTACTAAATTCAGCTAAAGATGTTCTTTTTACAATACCATTTCTTGTAAAGAATGCCAATGATTTGCTCTCATCAAAATCAGTAGTTGGAATAATAGCCATGATCTTCTCATCTGCTCTTAAGTTGATTAAGTTAACAACTGCTTTTCCTTTTGCTGTTCTACTTCCTTCTGGGATTTTATATACTTTTAACCAGTATAACTGACCCATATTTGTAATAAACATCAATGTATCATGAGTATTTGTCACAAAGAATCTTTCAATAAAGTCATCATCATGTGTAGTAACTGCAACTTTACCTTTACCACCTCTTCTTTGTTTTTCATATGATTTAATTGGAACTCTTTTTACATATCCATTGTGAGTAATAGTAACAACCATTGGCTCATTTGGAATCAAGTCTTCAATATCAATCTCATCATATGAGTCTTCAATTTCAGTTCTTCTTTCATCTGAATATTTCTCTTTTATTTCTTGAATTTCTTCTTTAATAATTTCATTTAATTTTTCTTCTGATTTTAATATGGCTTCAAGTTCAGCAATTAATCTTAATAGCTCTTGATATTCAGCTTCAAGTTTATCTCTTTGAAGACCTGTTAATCTTCCAAGTCTCATATCTAAAATAGCTTGTGATTGAATAAGTGATAACTCAAATCTTTCTTGAAGTTTCTCTTTAGCATCTGCATCATTTGATGATGATCTAATAATTTTTACAACTTCATCAATATTATCAACTGCAATTTTTAAACCCTCTAAAATATGAGCTCTTGCTTTTGCTTTTTCTAAATCAAAAATAGTTCTTCTAATAATAACTGTTTTTCTATGTGATAAGAATAGTCTTAAAAGTTCTGGAAGATTAAATACTTTTGGTTCTTTATTATGAACTGCAAGTAAAATAATCCCAAAAGTAGTCTCCATTGGAGTTGATTTATAAAGATTATTTAATACAATTTCACTCATTGCATCTTTTTTAAGTTCAATTACAACTCTAATACCTTCTCTATCAGATTCATCTCTAACTTCTGAAATACCTTCTACATTTTTTTCTTTTGCTAAAATAGCAATTTGTTCAATAAGTCTAGATTTATTTACTTGGTAAGGAAGTTCATCAAGTACAATAACCTCTTTTTTACCTTTAGTTTCAATATGATGCTTAGCTCTTATCTTAACTCTTCCTCGACCTGTTTTATACGCATCAATAATTCCACGTCTTCCAAAAATAGTACCACCTGTTGGAAAATCTGGACCTTGAATAAACTGCATTAAATCTTCAGCAGTTGCTTCTTGATTATCAATAGTATAAAGAACAGCTTCAAGTAACTCTTTTAAGTTATGAGGTGGAATTTTTGTTGCCATACCAACAGCAATACCTTCACTACCATTTAATAATAAGGTAGGAACCCTTGTAGGTAATACAGCAGGTTCTTTTAAAGTGTCATCGTAATTTTGAACAAAATTTACAGTATCTTTATCAAGATCTTTTAAAATCTCTTCTGAAATTTTAGTCATTCTTGCTTCTGTATATCTCATAGCAGCTGCATTATCACCATCAACCGAACCAAAGTTACCTTGTCCATCAACAAGAGGTGCTCTCATTGAAAAATTTTGTGCCAGTCTTACCAATGCATCATAAACTGAACTATCACCATGAGGGTGATATTTACCAATAACATCCCCTACAATCCTTGCAGATTTTTTATAAGGAGATCTTGCAGTCATGTTTAGATCATGCATTGCATACAAAATTCTTCTATGTACTGGCTTTAATCCATCTTTTGCATCAGGAAGTGCCCGTCCAATAATTACACTCATTGAGTAATCTAAATAAGAAGCTTTTACACTATCTTCTATATTAATATCTATTATATCTTGATCTTCGAAAAGGTTTTCCATAAAAAAACGCCTTTATTTTTTATATTTGTTATTATTTTAGCTAAATGGGGCTTAGTATTAGTTAATATAGTAATTTAAGCAAGAAATAAAAAAAGAGATTAAAAAAATTAATCTCTTTTTACTTAAATTTATATTTATTATGATTTTTCATATTCCATAATTAGATTGAAAACTTCATCTTTTAATTTCAGTTTTTCTTTTTTCTTTTTATCAATTTCTAGCTGATCGCCAAAATTTTTTTCTAACTCAATTATCTCTTCATCTAACTCATTGTGTTTATCAAAAAGCTTATGAAAATGAGCATTTTCCTGCTTTAACTTTGTAATTACATCTCTGTGTTCGTGAAACATATTTAATCCTTTTAGTTGAGTTAGTACAATTATAACAATTAAATTCTTAGAATAGATTATGTAGCTTGTATATTTATTATAAAATGATTTTTTATATAAAGTGTGTAATTAAGAAGCTAAATTGCTTCTTAAGTTCTGTAATCAGCATTTATTTCAACATACTTGTAACCTAAATCACAACCATATGCAGTAAAGCTCTCTTTTCCTAATCCAATATCACAAACAATCTTAAATTTATCATTTTGAAGTACTTTAAAGGCTTCTTGTTCAATTTCATCATTAAATATAAGTTCACCCTTATTATATACAATTACATTATTATATGAAACAACAAGCTTTTCTTCATCACACGCAATCTTACTTGCACCTATAGTAGAAGCAATTCTTCCAAAGTTTGGATCTTCACCAAATAGTGCTGTTTTTACTAAAAGAGAGTTTGATAAGGCTTTTGCTGCTTTTTGTGCATCTTCATAAGTTGCAGCATTTTTAACTTCAAAAGCAACAGCTTTTTTTGCACCCTCACCATCTGCTACCATTAGCATTGCCATATCATGCATTACTAATCTTAAAACTTCAAAGAATGCTTCTTTATTATATGCATTAGATTTTTTATTTGTTAAAAGTAAAACCGTATCATTTGTAGAAGTATCACCATCAACTGAAATAGCATTAAAAGTAGTTTCACTATTTACTTTAAGTGCTTCTTTCATATCCTCTTTAGGAACATTGGCATCTGTACAAATAAAACAAAGCATAGTTGCTAAATTGGGATTTATCATCCCCGCACCTTTTGAAACTGCTCCAATTTTAAAACTACTTCCATCTTCAAGCTTAACTTCATACATAGTAGTTTTTGCATAAGAATCAGTTGTCATAATAGCTTTTGATAAGTTTTGTGCATTTTTTGTTTTCAAATCAAAAGATTTTGCACCTTCTACTATCTTTTGAACAGGCAAAGGATTTCCAATTACACCCGTACTGCTCATGATAGGATTTGTAAATTCATGATTTAGTGATGAAAAAATTGAATTAATATCTTCAATTCCTTTTTTTCCTGTCATTGCATTTGCATTTTTAGAGTTAATTAATACAAAATTTGTTTGAAAATCTTTTTTATACATCAAGTAATGTTTAAGTGGAGCTGCTTGAAATCTGTTTTCTGTAAAAACAGCTTCAACATCACATAATGTATCACTATATATAAAACCTAAATCAAGTGCATTATTTGCTTTAAGCCCTGCACTTATTCCATCACAATAAAATCCATCTATTTGATCAATCAAACCTTTTATAGGCAAAATAGTAAACATTTTATATATCCTTTGGTTTTTGAGAATAAGAAAGTATTCTTTTTGATTTTGAAATACCTCTATGGCTTCCTACAAGTAAAAGTTTGCAGTTTGCTCTAATAACAGTATTTCCTTTTGGCATTTGAATAAATTTTCCAGTTGCTTCTGTAATACCAATAATTGAGACCTTCATTCTATCTCTTAAATGTAAATCTTGTATTTGTTTATCAACAGCCCAAGACTCTTCTCCTACAAATGCTTCTTCCATATCAATAGGAGTGTCTTTTTTGTATAAAAACTCTTCAAGTACATTTTCCATATCTGGTCTTATTGCCATTGCACTTACTCTTTTTGCCATAAGTGATGGAGGAGCTACAACTTTATCTGCACCAAGCTTTTTAAGTCTTACTTTATCATTTTGTGTTTCTGCATTTGAAATAATTAAAAAAGGACTTCGACCAAGCTCTTTTTCATATAATCTAACTGAAGCTATAAGTGTAATATTATCAGATATATTTTTTGACAATGAAATAGCACCCTTAGCTGAACTTAAATGAGATTTGAAAAAAGCAACCTCTTTATAAGGTTCTTCATTTACTATATAAGGATACCCATACTCTTTTGCAATCTCTTCTATATCATCTCTTGGGTCAACTACCACAAAGGGAACATGATTTTCTCTAAATTGTCTTGCTAGTTGTGCAGTATATTCATTATGATAAAATATAACAAAATGTCTTCTAAGCCTTGCAATTTTATATAACATTTTTCTTTCCTTAAGAAGTTTAAAAAGTGTACCATTTGATATAGTATTGATTAAAATACCCACAGAAAATGTAAGTACTGCAAAACCTGATAACATCAAAGTTACTGTAAAAATTATACCTTGATTACTGAAATTTGCTTCATTTAAAGCACCAAATCCAGTTGTAGTAAAAGTATATGCAGATTGAAAGATTGCTTTCATAATAGGATAATCTTCAATATATACATATCCTAATGCACCAGTCATTAAAATAATCTGAATAAGTATTAATGGTAGTCTAAATGGTCTTAATTGTGAGTATATAAGCGGGTTTAAGTCATATTCAGGTTTATTAGACCTAATTTCCCAGCCTAGTGCTTTTTTAATTCTTTTTAAGAAGCTCATGAAAGCACTTTTCTAAGCGCCTTCTTATGAGTGTTTTTTAAGAGTTCTTAACTCTTTAGCAGAAATTCTGATTTTTTTAGTAGTACCATCTTCTAGTGTTACTCTTACAGTTCTTAAGTTTGGTAAAAATCTTCTTCTAGTTCTGTTTTTAGCGTGACTTACGTTGTTTCCAACCATAACGCCTTTTCCTGAGATTAAACATCTTCTTGCCATATTGATTTCCTTATTTATTTTAGTGAAAAATATTCGCGTATTGTATCTTAATATTCTTAACATTTAGTTAAAATGCTATCTTGTTTATACACTTTGTAAAATTAATTCTATTTTTTCTAAATTTTTATCTATTGTAAACTCTTGTGCAGTAATTCTATTTTGCTTTTTTATATGCTTTAAATCTTCTTTTCTTCCTAATAGTGCATCAATTTTAAATGCAGTACTACCATCACTTGGCATCATCATAGTAGCAAATACATCAACAATTTCACTTGAAGCGCAAGTTGAGGGAACAAAAACTGCACATTTAAAAAACATTGCTCTTAAAATATTTTTTGCAAAAGCTTTTGTATGTGTGGGTAATACAAAAATATCTGCTACTAAAAATAGTCTATTTAAATCATTACAATCTGTAAAAAATAAGATCTTTTCATCTAAACCTTCTTTTGATAACTGAAATCTCAATCCTGAAATTTCTTTTTTATCTCCTGCTACTATTGCTTTTAAGTTTTTAAAGTTTAAGTTATTTACAATATTAATAAACTCTTTTGAACCAGAATTTTTAAAGTTTTGTGCAGTAAAAAAAATAAACTTAGTATTTGTATCCAAATTGAACTCTTCACAAAATTGTTTTTTTACTTCTTTTGGTTTTTTATACTCAGCATCAATACTTGGATAAATAATTTCAATTTTACTTTTATCTACTTGTTGTTTTATTAATTCACTTTTTTGCTTATTTGAGTTTACAATAATCTTTTTTGCATTTTCAATTTTTTCAATATCCTCTTTTTTAATACTGCCAGTATGGAAATATACATCTGCAAACTCTTTTTTTGCAAAAGTTAATTTATCTAAAAAGGTTCTTTTCTTTACTTTTTTTATATTCTCTTTTTCCAAAAGTCTATTTATAATTTTCGTTTTTACTTTAAAATCTATTGTTATGTTTTTCATATAATTTTTCCAAGTTTAATATTAAAATACATAATTTTAACCAAATTAATTAAAATGACTATAAAACACCATTTAATTACTTTAAAATATTCTTATGATAAAATATGTTTAACTAATTTAAAGGATATTAAACATAATGAAACAAGTGATAGCAGATGAGTTTCAAGCTCACCTTGAAACAATAAATAATACAATTAAAACTATGCAAGATAAATTAGAAACTGCATCACAAATTGCAGTTGAAACTTTAAAAAATGGGAATAAAATTCTTCTTTGTGGCAATGGAGGAAGCGCTGCTGATGCACAACATATTGCAGCTGAACTTACAGGAAGATATAAAACTGAAAGAAAAGGACTTCCAGGAATTGCTCTTACAACAGATACAAGTGCTTTAACTGCTATTGGAAATGATTATGGATATGATAGGGTTTTTGATAGACAAGTTGAAGCTTTAGCTTCAAAAGGAGACTTGATTATCGGACTTAGCACAAGTGGTAATAGTAAAAATGTAATAAATGCATTAAACCTAGCCAAAGAGCTTGGTTGTAAAACTATCGGACTAACAGGAAAAGATGGAGGAGCTATGAATGAAATTTGTGATGTAAACTTAGTAGTTCCATCAAATGACACTCCAAGAATTCAAGAAATGCACATTCTTTTTGGACACACTATTTGTCAAATTATTGATAATAATTTTAGTTAATTAATTATCAACTACCCTTAAAACATCATTTGCTGTAATAAGTTTCATGCAGTTATGATGTTTTAAAGGACAAACTCTTTTCATACATGGAGAACACTCTAAATTTTTTGTTATAATATTTTCACTTGGATTATTCCATTGATTTGTTTCTTTAAATCTTGTTGGTCCAAAAATAGCTGCTGTTTTTACTTTATATGCAGCTGCTACATGCATAGGCCCAGAATCATTTGTAATAAAAATATCAAGACCTGCTATCTTTTCTATAAGTTCAGGAATTGTAGTTTTTCCTGCTAAGTTTTGATAATTTGAAACTTTATTTGCTATAAGTTCATCTTCTATATCTTTTGCAATATCTGTTTCACTGGGACCTCCAAAGATTACAATATCATGGGTTTTTGACATGGCAATTGCTACTTTTGCAAACTCATTTGGATACCATCTTTTTGCACTTCCATAAGTAGCTCCTGGATTTATTCCAAGTGTTGCTTTACCATAAGAAAATGGTTTGAAATACAATTTTAAATCACCTGCTTTATTTTGTAAATTCAATTCATGATTTACAAAATCATTGTATCTTAGTACTTGATGAATTTGCTCTTTTTGGAGCCTTTTATAATTATATTTTTTTTGTGAATCAATAAAAAACATCATAAACTTTGAAGAAAAACTTCTTCTAAAAGAAAGAGCCAAATCAACTTTTCCTATTTTTTTAGCTAAAGAATAAAGATTAATATATCGATTACCCTCTTTTTTTGTGTTATCGACAATTACTTTTTCTATATTTTTAAAATTACCCAAAGCTTGTGTTGAAACATATGAGCCAAGAAGAATTATCTTTGCCTTTGGATATGTTTTTATAATATTTTCAATAGCAGGCGTTGTCATAATTGCATCACCAAGCCAAGTTGGGATTTCTATAAATATTTTTTTAATCTTCATTTCATCTTTCATTTAAAACTTCTTTTAATGCATAAAATTGTGGTAATTTTACTATTTTACCATCTCTATTATCAACTAAACCATAACCAGGAGCTATTAGTTGGTGCCAAAAAACTTTTTGTATCTTTTTACTTTTCTTTGCAATGCTTAAGTACTTAAGCATGTACTTTGAGTACTTTTCATTACTAACACACTCTTTTTCACTTGTTGGAGCATATGGAGCAGTGTTTGATAAAGGCCAATTTACTTCTGTAATATAAATCTTATCATTTGATTTAGGTGAAAGTTTACACAAAGAGTAAAGTAAATCAATTTTATTTTTTGTATCAAAAAAAACATACTGAGTATTACAAGGAGATCCTCTTCTATCTACATATAAAAGAGTACTTATCTTATCATATCTTATATTATAAAAATTAAACATAGCCCTTGCATTATAATAATACTCAAAATCTATTGTACTTGGACCTATTAACTTTAAATCTTTATATTTTTCATCTCTTAAATCTTGAGCTATTTTAAAAAATTCAAGATACTCTTTTACTGCAAAAAATCCCCATTTTGCTCTATTTATAGTTGTACCTATTTGATACTCACTTACAAAAGAGTTAAAGTTTGAAAAAACAATATCTAAATCTTTTTTTAAAAGTTCATGGTTTTCTATATGAGCTCTATCTTGCATGATATTTATTAAAATATTTTTAGAAGATTTTTCATTAAAACTTTTTGCAAATTTTACATAAGAATCAATATTTTTTATATCCCAAAGAGGTACTCTAATAATAAGATTTTTAATACCAAGCTCTTCAATAAGTTTTTGCTGTGTATTTTCCCCATCATCTTTATCTAAGTTTACTCCAAGACCAATAAACTCTTTATTTGAAAAGTTATTCTTTCCTTTAAATAGTTTCATAAGTAAAATTGCAAAAGGTAAGATTAAAAGTGAAGAAAAAAGCATTTTTACATAATCAAAAATATACTTTTTTCTCATAGATTTTTTATAAGCTTTATCTTTTATAACACTTGGCTGATCTGAGTATTTATCCCAAGTAAATGCTTGTTTACTCATAATTAAAGCCTAGTAAAAGGACGTTTTCCAAGTTCTGCTCTTTTAACATCCTTCTCATACATTTGCATAAACTTATCCCATTGCCTTTTTATTTTATATTTAGTATATAACTTTGAAGTTTTATAAAGAGTAAATTTTATACCTGTTCTTTTTGCACCTAACCCATCTACAATAACCAATTTGTATTTATTTTGGGATATCTTTGGACAAAAAATATTTGTAAGACTAGTATCAACAAAAAGAATTAAATTCTTTTCTAAATACTCTTTTAATTCAGTAATCAACTCTTTTTGTTCATCTAAAGGTATAAGTTTATTTGCCAAATAGTATCTAAAACTTTTACTAGGTGTTTTGTCAAAATCTATAACTCTATCAAAAACTAAGCCTTCACCCAAATTTGTATTTTCATAACCATAACAATTAGTTATTTGAGATAAATCTATATTCCTTCTTTTTTTTATATAATTCATATACGAATATTCTAATCTATTTTGATTATTATGTTCTTCTTTTTTGTGTACAATTTTAATTACTTTTGTATCATCACGAGGATGCAAATAACAATCTCGCTCTCCACCTTTTGCAATAAGTAAATTCTTAGTTAAAATAATCAATTATTTCTCCAATACTTTTTTATATGTATATTCTAAAAATGATTTACAATCTTCCAAATCTAATCCTGTATTGATATAAGTGTATACAAAAGATGGTTTTTCTAAATAAATCTTAAAATTACAATTTTTATATTTTTTTACATCTCTTTTTCTTAATTCATCTTTTCTACTTAAAATAATTTTTGGTTTAGCATCTAAATGAATCGTCCAAAAAACTCTAGGAATCAAAGATAAAAGTCTATTCCAATTTTTTCTTAATCTTGTTTTTTTATCTAAAAAAGAGATATTTTCAAGTAAATAATCATTGAAAAATCTATCAACAAAAACTACTCTTTTTTTTAAAGATGAATTAAAAATCAAGTATGGATAATAAAATAAACCTGCAAGTAAAATCAATAAATAGTGAACATCATCATGTTGATCTTTTTCTGGTTTAAAACCTAATTTTCTTTTCAAAAAAAGTTTATTTATAGGATACATTAAATTATAAATAATAGAACGTCTAACAATTTTTTTAAATCTTTTATAAAAAATATTTTTTTTCTTTATATCAATAGCAGAAGTTAATAAAGTTGTTTTACCAACTCCATCAGGACCTATTATTGGATAAATTTTTCTACTTTTGTATTTTCTAAACTTTTTCTTATAAATCTCTTTTTCCTTTGAGATATCTTCGTCATACTCAACTTTTACAAAAAAAGTTTTAATCTCTTTTAAATTGAAAATTTCAATAATTACCAAATCTAATTCTTCTCTTATGATATTAAAACAGAATTTATTTTTAGAACATAGTTTAAAAACTACTTTTAAAAAATCATTTAAATTATTATTACTAATTAGATAATTATTATTTTCTAATTCTTTTATTTCAATTTTTTTACTTTTAACTTCTAAAGTTAGTTTATATAAAAAATCAGTAAACATATTAATCATTAAGTATTCCCATTAAACAATTTTCTATTTTGTTATACTCTTCTTTGGTATAATCACTTGATAACATAAAATTATTTTGATTTTTTTCTTCACTTATTGTTGCCCATCTTTTAGAACTAGCAAATAATGAATCTCCAAAAAAAGAAATTGTTTTGGTATTTGTAGCTCCAGCTAAATGCATAGGTCCTGTTGAAGTACTAATGAAAATATATGAAGAAGCTATATATTTAGTAAACTCAAACAACGTCATCTTTGAATCAAAGATTTCTACTTCAAAATCAACTTTAGAACAGATGTAATCTTTTGACATAGCATCATCTGGTCCAAAAGTAAAAACTGCTTTTTTTGAAGTTTGACTTACCTTTTTTGCTAGAGAGATATAATCGTCTAAAGATAAATTTCCATCGCTGCTTCCACCAAAGCCAGGATGAAAAACCACTCTATTCTCTTTTTTTACATCAAAACTTAATAAAGGTTTTGTAAAATCTAATTTTATATTAGGAAAAAGTAATTTTGCTAAATCTAAATTATATTGCCATTCCGTTTTTTCTACTTTACTTCTTCGTTGTTTTATTCTTTTATTAAAAAATATTTGAGCTATTTTTGTTGCAGGGGCAACTCTTATTTTAATAGCGCTTTTAAAAAGAAGTTTTCCCAAAGTAGTATCAATAAAACAAGAAATACTTGCATCAAATCTTTTCTCTTTTATTTGTTTTAAAGTAGTGTCTAAATTTTCTTTATCAAATAAAATTACATCATCAATGAAAGGAATCTTTTTTGCAAAATCAAAATTAATTTTACCAACTAGTGCTGTTAATTTTGTATTTGGATATTGCTCTTTTATAGCTTTAAATAAAGGTAAAGTCACAACAAAATCACCAATTTTATCATGTCTAGTAATAAGTAAATTCACTATTTCTTACCTCTGATTTTTCTTTTAAACTCTACAAACTCTTTTAATTTTCTATCTGATATTTTTAGTAGTTTTATAGCTTCATTTTTATCTGCATTTGCTAAATTTGCATATGTTGTAGCTATTAAAATTATATCATCTTCATCTAACCAAAGTTTTGCAAAATTATCAAGTCCAGTATTTAAATCAACTGTTTTAAACTCCATTCTATTTATATCTACAACTGAAAATTCATAACTGTTATCATTGATAGATACTAGTGTATTCCCAGCTGAAAAGTCTTTATGATAAACACTATTTTCATGTAAATTAAAAGTAAATTCAACAAATTTTTTTATAATTTCTTCTCTATTTTTAAGTTGTTTGTTTCTTAATGGTTCTCTAATAGTAAAATCATACTCATATTTTTTTGCTATAAAAAAACTCTCTTTAAATAAGAAGCTTTTATAAAACTCTATATAGCCAATTGGTTTTGGAGTATTTAAACCTAAATTTCTTAGTCTTACTGCATTTTCATATGACTTTTTTGCTTTTGAATCTCTAAAGTAAGCATAGACTACTTGATTTATTATATTAGGTATTTTAAAACCTTTAACAACTGTCTTTATACCTTTATACTCAATAACTTTTAATTCATTTCTAGCTTTATGAATAGTATTTGAGTTTACTTCAAAAAACTCTTTTATATTTAATAAAAACTCTTTTATATTTTTAAATCTATCATTTATTTCATATTTAAAACTCAATTTATTCCTTATTGTTATAATTCCCAAAAGTTAATGCAAATAATTTTTAAAAAAGGGGTTACTTTTAATTAATTCTTTTCGCTTAATAGAATTTACAAATTTCTCCCAACTTTTATCAATTTTCTTTAAGATAAAATAATCACTTTGATATAGAAAAGGATTATAGTTACTATGTGCTAATCCATCAATTATAACTAACTTACTATTAAGTTTATTTCTTTTATACACAATATTTACCGTATTTAAATCTTTTACGTAAATTCTATTTTTATATAAATATTGTTTTAAAGAAGGAATACACTTTATTATTTCTTCGATTTCATTATCTGATATATTTAAATTATTTAAATATTTATCTAATTCTATTGCAATAGAGCCATCAAAATTTCTTATTAATTCAAAACTTTCAGCTATACCAAGATTTGTTTCTACACTACCATAATATCTAGAAAGCATATCAAAAGATATATTATTCTTTGAAAGTATTTTATAATATTTCAATTCTCTTTTTGTTTCTTTATTTTTAGTTAAATCTATTTTTAAACATTTTATTTTTTCATGAGGATGTTCATAACAAACTCTATTAGTTCCTTTATTTATAAATAAATTTTCATTTAAGAAAAGCATTAATTTTTTATCCTCCATTATCAATAATATATTTTACCATATTTAAATTTAAGGATATAAACAGATTTTTTAGAATAAAATTCTTAAAAATAGGAAAAAGATTATTTACATGAATATTAAGAAAAAAATAAAAAACTTTTTATTTAAAAAAATTGTACAAAAAGATTACAAGAATAAATTGTTAGATACTAAAATAAATAAAATTTTAATTATTAGAGATGGAGGCATTGGAGATGCAATTTGTAGTTATCCTTTAATAAGAGAGCTTAAAAAATATTTTAAAAATTCTCAAATTGATATCTACGCAAGTAGGAACAACTACTTTATGTATAAATATGTTCCAGAAGTAAATAAAGTTTATTTAAAACACAAAAAAAGACATTGGATTAAAACTTTAAGTGAAGTTATTAAAATGAGAAAAGTTCATTATGATCTAGCTATCGATGACACTGTAATTAGATTTCATAGAAGTTTATATACTATGATTATCAATCCAAAATTCGCATTAGCCTTAGCAGGTAAAAAAGAAAGATATGGATTTAATAGAGAAAACTTAAGTTTTTATTATAAAACATATCAAGCTCCAAAAGAAATAATTCATATTACTGAAGAAAGACTAAAAGTTTTAGAACTTTTAGGAATTAAAAACTATGACACTAAAATGTGTTTTTATTTGCCAAATAAAAAGAATAAAGAAATTTTAGATTATATAAATAAATTTAAAAATTTTAAACTAATCGGTTTAAATACAGATGCCTCACATAAAAACAGAACATTAAATAGCAAACAAATTATTAATCTATGTAAATTGCTAGATAATGAAAAAATTAAAATTATACCTTTTTGCATCCCTAGTAAGCTTAATTACTTTGAAAATTTAATAAAAAATAATAATTTAACAAATGTAATTCTACCTTTTAAAACTAAAAGTATATATGAAGCTGCAGAAATAGTAAATAAACTTGATTTAATAATAACACCTGATACAAGTTTTGTACATATTGCATCAGGTTTAAATATTCCAACAATTGGCTTATTTTGGAATAGTGCGGATAAGTATATTTTATGCGCTCCAAAAAGTGAAGTATCAGTAGCACTAAAACCAATAGGGAAAGAACAAAATTTATCAAATATAGATATAGAAGAGATTGCTTGCCAATCTCTTAAAATATTAAAACTAGAAGAATAATTCTTAAATCTTCTTTAAATATTTATTTACAAATTTATCCCATCTTCTATTAATTCTTCTTCTTGCAAAATATGGAATTTTATTGGGAAGTGTAAAGTGAGAAACATCACCTAATCCATCAATTAATACAAGTTGTGATTTTTCTTTACTTATTTTTCTAAGTAGAATATTTTTAGGCATCATTCCATAATTAAAGATAATTCTATTTCTTAAAAAATACTCTTTATATTCATTAATCTCTTGTTTGTAAAAATCGACACCATTTTCTTTAATATAATGTGCAAATGTTTTTGAAACTTCACCATCATAATCACGAACAACCTCAATTATGAAACCTTCACCATGATTTGTATCAATTTCTCCATAAAACTTTGGAAGATGTTGCCAATCATTCATTCCTCGTTTTATTAACTCTTCATAATAGTTAACTTCTTTTTCTGATTGTTTATTTTTTTCTCTTTTATTATTTTTATAAGTTACTTTTACTGCTTTGTTTTTATCTTCAGGATGTAAATAACAAGCTCTTTCACTACCTTTTCCTATAAAATCTTTATCATTTAAAATCAGCACTTTTTCTCCTAAATCGTTTCAAATAAAGTATTTAATTTTTTAAACTGTTTTTCACTATCAAACTGTTCTTTTGCTTTTTTTTCTCCAAAGCAAGCTAGTTTTTTTCTTAAAATATCATCTTTATATAACTTTTCTATCTTTAAAGCCAAATCTTTATAATTTTGATTTTCAAATAGAAGTCCAGTTTTTTCATCATCAATTATTTCTAAAACTCCACCAGAATTTGAAGCAATAACAGCTGTACCATTTCGCATAGCTTCAATTGTAACTAATCCAAAAGTTTCATTTTTTGAAGTCATTAAAACTACATCACAAGCTTGCATAAATTTTGAAGGTTCATTTGTAAAACCTACAAATAAAACTTGCTCTTCTAACTCATATTTTATAACTTTTTGTTTTAGCTTTTCTAAATACTCTTCACTCATAGCATGTCCTATGATATAAGCTTTAATATTTAGCTTTTTTTCTTTTAACAACTTCATAGCTTCAATAAGTAAATATTGTCCTTTAAACTCATTTATTCTTCCAATAAGTCCTACCATAAAAGAGTTTTTTACTTGTAATTTTTCTTTAAAACTTTCTATTTCCTCTTGATTTAAAAGTTTTTCATCTTTTGCTCCAAGATATAAAAGTTTAGTTCTTGGTCTAATATCTTTAGGAATAAATTTATTGACTTGTTCTTGTAAAGCTTTTGTTACACAAATAATTGTATCAATATTTTTATACAAAAACTTATGATAAAAATCACTTTTAAATCTTGTCATTGTCATATGTCTTGTTTGTATAATTTTAGGCTTTCTTTTTGATAAAATTTTTGCAAACACAACAATAGGAATATCTTTTGTCCAATGAAGATGAACAATATCAATTCTTTTTTCATCAATAATTTTTACTAATTTAAAAGCTAAAAAAAAAGAAAAACTATTTTTCCTTTTTAATATGAAAATATTTTTTTCATCTTTTAAATAATTTTCAAGTTTTGAATTTCTTGAAATTGCACTATATACATTAAACTTAGTAGATAAATGTTTAGAACAATTACTCATATAAAGTTCTAATCCTCCCAAATCAGGAGACAAACAAATTTCTAAAATAGTTTTATTTTTCATTTTTTTGCATCTCTAGCATAATTGCATATTTCATATAAGAACTAAAAGCAGATACAATAGCAACATTCCAACCATTAATTCCATGAAACGCGCCACCTTTTAAAATCAATGTTTTAAAAAGTGCTCCAACTCCATGAATAAAAGGATCAAAAACATTTGCACGCTTACCATCTTCATATGCTAAAACTGCACCTCTTTTAATAAACTTTTCAGTTGTTCTTATCATATGAATATAATCTTCATATGAATAATGTAACATATCAGCTTCTAAATCACAAATATTTTCTGTCTCAACTTTTGCATGACCTTTTGCAGTTGAGTAAGCACATTTTCGTCTATTATAAAGTCTTGTAACTCTATCTGGATACCAAAGCTTTATAAAGTTATCTCCTACATAAGTTTTTCTTGCAAAAGAAAAAGCATCAAAAGTAGTATTTTCTAAATCAAGTTTTTTAATCTCTTCTATTGCATTTAAATCTAATCTTTCATCTGCATCTATACTTAAAACCCAATCATTCTTTGCAAATGGAGCTCCAAAAGCTTTTTGTGGACCATCACCTAAATACTCTTGCTTTATAACTTTAGCACCTAAACTCTCTGCTATTTCACATGTTTTATCACTACTTAAAGAATCAATAACTAAAACTTCATCACATACTGTTTGTACCGATTTTATAACTTCTTTTATATTCTTTTCTTCATTAAGTGTTATTATATTTGCTGTTATTTTCAAATTTAAAATACCTTAAATATTTATTTAATAAGTTTATATTATATAATAAGTTTAATTTAAATTCGATATAATGGCTTTTTTAAAGGTAATGGATGAAGCAAAAAACTGCAATTATATGTCTGTCAAGAGTAAATGGAGGGATGGAATTAGCCTCTGTTAAACTAACAAGATTACTAAGTAATAAAGTTGAAATTGAATTTATTGCAAGAGATAATAGCTATATTTTAAATAAAAAAGAACATTTTGAAAATTATAATATAAAAGTACATCAAGTAACATTTTCTAGTAATTTTAGCTTTAAATTAATAAAAAGTGTTAGAGAAATTTTAATTAACAATAAAATTAAAAATGTAATATTTCTTGGTGCTTCTGAGATGAAATCACTCTATTTTGCAACGCTTGGCTTAGATATAAATTTTATAATTAGGCAAGGCTCTAAAAAAACAACTTCAAAAAAAGATATTTTTCATAAACTATTTTATAGTAATGTAAACTATTTTGTTGGAAATTGTGAATATATGAAAAAAAATATTTTAGATATTCTTCCAATACCTCAAAAAGCAAAAGTAACAAGAATATACTCTTCTTTAAGACTTGAAGAAGATATTTTATTTAAAGAGTTCAATGGAAAAATTAATTTAGTACATGTAGGAAGAATTCATCCAGGAAAAGGACAATTTGAAGCAATTAAAGCTTGTGATATTTTATATGAAAATGATTTTGATTTTAAATTACAATTTTTAGGTGATATTCAAGATAAAAATTATTATGAAACAATGATTAACTACATCAAAAATCTTAAATATAAATCAAAAATAGAATTTATAGGATATACAAGTGAAGTAAAAAAATATTTACAAGAAAGTGATGTATTTATTTTTCCAAGCTTAGGAGAAGGTATGAGTAATGCGATAATTGAATCACTTGGATTTGGACTAATCCCAATCATTTATAACGACACTTCATCACCTGAATTTAAAGATTTAGGCTTTCATATTCACTTAACATCACAAAACAGTGTTGAAGAACTTGAAAAAATAGTTTTGAATGTAGCAAAAAATTTAAAAGAAGAAAAAGAAAAAGCAAAGAAAAATCATCTAAAAGCTTTAGAGACTTTTTCTTTACAAAGAGAGCAAAAAGAGTATTTGACAATTTTAAAATAAATAAGGAGTAATTTTGAAGATACTAGTAACAGGAACAGCAGGATTTATAGGAAGTCATTTAGCTATAAAATT
>ASRN01000077.1_pt1 | contig 18943 bp, 9 predicted proteins | sample 693258 | NCBI WGS metagenome assembly ASRN01 (sample SAMN02169243, study PRJNA158439) | bioreactor metagenome | isolation source: day 82 sample from continuous culture bioreactor inoculated with sediment... | place: Germany: Bremen
AAGCGATGAGATAATAATAGTCGTCCGCCCAGGTCAATGCATAGGGACTGACGCAATAAGTCTCACCATTTCGTCTGAACTTTAACTTTTTGTTTACGGTATAATCAAAATATTTAAATTGAACACGCTGATTTGACCGGATGGCACGATGAATGGTATCCACATTATAGTAAATACTTTCGTTCATGGTTTTAATCCGATCATTCACAATGACTTGGCGATGAAGTTCTTTGGCTTCATAGCTACTGGTTAATGTTTCGATTTTTTTAATGAGTTCATTACTCTTTTTGTGGGTGATGAATTTCGAAGACTGGACAGCGTCCACTAATAACTTGAGCTCAGCGAGCTCAAAGTCACGTTTGCCAATATAGTAATGATTTGACCGCCCCTTTTCGCAAATAATATCAATGCCGAAATCACTTAGTAGCTGAATGTCCGTATATATGGACTTGCGTTCTGCAGAGATGTCGTAAGCCGAAAGACACCTTATAATATCATTGACAGTGACCGGATGGGCTTCATCGGACTTTTCCATCAGTATTTTTAGAATGTATAAAAGCTTTAGCTTTTGATTTGTATTTGCTGACATTGGTTATTGCGCCCCTCTCTCATGACTATTCAACCTACTCATTTTCTCCTCGATGGGCTACTGTTATTTGGTCAACCCAATCTTCTTCGATATACACCATCCCATTTCGACCTTCTACCTTTCGGGTAGGTCCCGCCTTATATAGCTTACAGCTTAATGGACCATAACAAAAAGTTTCAAATCTGTATTTCTTCTTAGCCCTCGGATTCCAGTTATCTACAATAATCTCAACCGGCATTTTCGCTCCCCACATACAGCTACGACACTTTGTGTCATAGGTCCTAGTAGATAATCTGCGATGACCTCTTTTTCTGTATATTTCCAGCTCTGGTGGTGCCAGTTCCCAAGGAGATGATGTATTATTGCCAGTACCAAGTGAAATAACTTTAATCTTAGAAACTTTATAATACTGAGTCGGTTCAGTGTTAGGATCTGGCACTGGTAAACATGCTCCGGAGATGACATCATTTACTTTGAATTGATGTTTAGCGTGAGCTGCTTTTCCAATACCGACAGAAAAAGTAGTTTTATGATTGTCGATTTCTCCGTCTAAGATAATTGCGTAACCAAGATATACATGGGAAACTTCGTCAAAAGATCGAAGCAAACGGATCCTTGGTTGTATTGATATGATTTTTCCTATGAATATATGTTTATCCATCTTGCTTGTGACCTCCTTGTATTTTTTGTCGACGCTTTGATATATTGGGTTACTTATCTATCATCATTTTATATTTATACTCGCTCCCAGTTAAGTATGTGAACATCCATTTACATTAAATTTACATTAACAGGTACTGTGACTTCGTAATATGGTTTTTTCATAATTTGTTACGGCAAGATGATGTGGTTAACGAACGCATTATAATTTTAAATTAATCAAATCATTTTTTTCTTCTACTTCAAACTGTGGCCATACTTTTTTTATGTAATCAATTATTTTTACTCTTTGTGTGCGCTTTGCCAAAATAGATAAAACGAATTTCTTCTGCGACCAATTTTCAACAAGAGATTCAAGTATTCCACTTACCTTCAACTGGTCAATAGATTTCACTTTTACTTTTATATATCTGCTATCGCTATCAAAATAATACCCTTCAATTCTATACAAAAATACTTCTATAGAAAGTTTAAGATCTGCAATATCTTCAATATACTCTATTTCATTCTCATCAAATAACTTAAACAAGTATTTTCCAAACGTCACTTCTTTTTGAACTCCCGTTCGAATTTTTTCTTGAATCATGTTTAGCATAAACAACTTTTCTTCGAATGGATCTGTTAAGTTTTTATTTTTTGATGTACTATTGCATCCAATCCTATTTCCAGATTTTATCTTTTTAACATTTTTTATATTTGATTTTCTAAGATATATATGTGTAACGCCTTCATTAACTAAATCTAACTTCAATGATTTGATTTTTTTATGTCGAAAGCTATCTTGTAAAAAGTCTTTAATCGCACTCCCATTGTGATAGCCGTGTATTACCTCAATCGAATCTATAGGATAAGACTTAATTGCTAAAATCTTATTAAGAATTCTGTTGACTTGTTCTACCGTATAGCAATGTACATCAATCTTAAGGAGATAATCATCTGAAGAACTTCTCTCAATACCTATTTTGCTAATATCATATTTTGTCATCTCTGTATTAAAAAGGCTAATGTAAAGTTTCTTACGTAATTCATTACTCATGCTATATCCCCTCGTAACTTATTCTAGAAAATTTCACTCCTCAAAAATCTCCTGTAATATGGTTTCTTTATAGCTTTGTCATTTTGACATTTTAGTTAGCGTATATCCTAATCATTAAAAATGCTGTTTAAAAAGCATGAATAAAATTATGCGCTTTAAAGAACATTTTCATTCAAAAACATAGCGACTTATATTTCCCACTTCTCATTTTGATTAATCTGTAACATTTGTAGAATTGTCTGACATTTTTAATATATAACATGTCTTTTCTGTTTTTTTCTTCATATTACCTGACACGCTAGTGAACGGACACGTTAGTGAACGAAAGTGAAGCATCATAAATTCAAGAAAGACGGACAACTAGCTTGACAAATTCCGGGACTTGGTGAAATTTTTACAACAAGTCCTACAGGTAATTCTTGTATCTCTTGTTATTTTCGTGATATCAACAACATTTGGAACAGTGATAATTCTACTTTTACTTTCTAGACTTACAAAATATTTTTAACTCAGCATTAATCTGTCTTAAATAGTCTTGCGTACTTTGTAATAGCCATAATATCTGTGGAATTTCTTCATTCTGTTTTTTTGTCTTCTTGCTAGTCAATTGTTTCTCTAAATCCTCGCTTGCCAATCCACTCGTCACAATCCAAACTTCTCTCTTCGAATAGGCATCTGTAATAAGCTTCTTATATTGATCATAAAAATCTTTTTTTATTGTACTACCTGCTCCCACGGGAGGTGCAATTACATATCTTGACATCTCACGTGAAAACTCTACTTTTTTACCACTAATTTTTTTCGACCAACTTCCTTTCCACATCTCGTCCCAGCGGAGTTTATGTTTCGTCAAATGTTTTAGATTCTCAAAATCTGTATTCATTATATATTCAACATTTTTATTCACTTGACCGCACAAATCTTGTAGACCAGATGCACTCAGCTCACTATCCTTATGTTTACAATGTATATAATAAATTATCTTCTTATTTGTATCTAATCCGATGAAATCTGCTATTTCAGTATTCATATCATCACAAACCATGTAATTAATGTTTGCATATTTATTACTCTTAATAATGTCACAAGTGACATTGAAAACACTTCCCTTAGGCCATTCTGTTAATACTTTTGTACCTTTTGTCGTCGCAGTACATTTGGTTTTCTCGACACCCAATTTTTCATCAGTACAATCGCTCAATCCTTCAACTGCTTCAATTTTATCCCATAACGAATAGTCACTAATCGAATTAAATCTTGTTTCAATATTAGGTTTAAAATATATTCCGTTATAATATGTCACTTGCTTTCTACTATAATACAACCTAAAGTTCTTATATTTAAAGAATTCATTTAATAAATATTTTTTTGACACTCCATATAAGTCATCTTCAATTACTTCAAATTCTTTTGAATCATCAAAAACAAGGTAAGCTCTTTTCTTGCCACCACTTTCATATTTTATTTCACCAGGAATTTTATTAGATCCAATTGATAATGTAAATCTATCTTTTATGATTTCAAGGTTCTGACTTTCTACAAGTCCTGAAAAGGATCTTGATTTACATATCATTTCAACATTAAGTTCTAACATAATCGCCTGTGCATCACAATCTGGTTTATCCTCTGGCTGAGCAAACCGTGTAAAAAAGGTATTTCCATTAGTACTTTTCTCAAATATATTTACCAATCCATCACACCACATTTTATAATCACGATAGTTAACTCTCTTATTGTCACTAATTCTAGCCCTAGATGGATTTATGTATCGTTTAATCTTATCTTCACTGGCAACATTTATATACCCATCTGAATAATTAACCAACGATAGCTTTTCAGTAAGATCTGGAGATGTTTTATTCAAGCTTATCCCACTACGAACTAACGTACTCGCACCACTTTGAACAAGATTAGTATTTGTATATTTTGTGGATACAATATCAGCATCCTCATTGAATAGCCGAGTCATATCATTTAAAGGTACCTCAACTAAACCCGAATTCATAGCCGTTAATGTGTAACCCGATGAATCATAATAAAACAAATAATAATCTTTATAGTTATTACTGACCATCTCTTTTTCATAAAGTACAACTACTTCTAGTTTTGCATCAACATATATACCATTTTTAATCAATTTTGAATTCGTTTGCTTCTCATAACATAGAATCCAATAATTATTATGTTTTGTGTCCTCCCATTCCATCTTAGCAAGCAGCTCTGCTTTATTGTATATTTTATTTGATATTACATTTTTACAATCATGGTATTCACTTTTAGATGACACATATACATTGGCACTTTTTGGTATACTCAAATAATTTTGAAAATTATGCGGAAAAGAAATTTTCCGCTTTAGTTTGCCTTCAGTGAATTCTACATCACCATCAACCTCATCTTTGTCAAATTCTAAATACAGCCCCCACTGTTCTTTGACACTATCACATACATTCTTTGCAGCATGCACATAACCAATGTCATTAAGAGAAGATTTTCTTACAATCCTCCCTATTTGCTGTACCAATGATTTAGAACTAAAAAACATGTCATGTAACACTACATGATTTATATCATTATAATCAAATCCCTCAATAAGCATTTCATCATGAATGAAGATAGAGTAATTTGATTTCAAATCATAAATCAAATTACCTCTAGTTAGAAAATCATCACCTTTGGTTATCTTCGAATGCATACCAACAGCAATACCGGATTCTCTATTATTTAATATTCTGCAAACATCTTCAATAACATCTTTGTCATGGACCCTAGCAATTATTTTACCGGTCTTTTCACGATATATATTATATAAATACTCTGCGAATTCATCTGTATCATTTAGTGAGTAGTCACTTTCCCTTACTTCAATGTCGCTTATAAAGCCTGCGCTAATTGCTTCTGTAATAGAATATGAGTACCTAAATTTTTCATCAATATGGAACAACGTACCATCAAGTCTAAAAGGTGTAGCCGTAAATAGAACCGTCTTAGACTTTAAGTCTCTATTTGCTTTAGACCATCTTTTGGCCGGTTCTCTGTGTCCTTCATCAAACAAAACTAAATCAATATTGCTAGACAAAAGCTTAAATTTATTTTGATCTGTTTTATTAATCGAAAGTAGCTTTTGAATGGTTATGATGTAAATACACTCATCCATGAAAAAGTCATTATCAATATTATCTTCACCTTCTATCAAACGAACTTCCTTAACGTTAGATGTGAAACCAATTTTAAGCCAAAATCCTTCTTCTATTTCATACTTCAATTGTCTTGGGATCACAGAATTAGGGGCAATTATTAATACGTTATCATAGATATTACCCGCCATGGCTAAAACTCCCGACTTTCCAGCACCAGTTGGCAACTTAATCAATGCTTGTTTTTTGGAACTACTTCTTTGATAATCATCTATAACATCTAGTGCTTCTCTTTGGTAAAATCTTATTTTAGAATAGCATGAGTCATTGAAATTTTTCATACAAATGCCCCCTTTCCTTATCACTGGACCTAATAATACAGAAAATAGCGAATATCAGCCTCCCATTTTGTTCTGTCCTTTATCGGTAAAATTAAATTATAATTGATCATATTATAATGATGTGTACCTCAAACTAATATAGTCTCTCTTTAATCAGATTATAATAGTCTCTCTCTAATCATATAAGCCACCTCTGAATTCTTTTCTACCAAACAATTAAGAATAATAATCACTTCTTCTTTTTTTCTTATGTTAGTCTTCAACATTTCTCTATATCTGTTGACGTATTTTCGAACTATATTCTCCAAACAGAAAATTGTATTCGCTGACATCTTATTTACATGCACCTCTTGATTACTCAATAGCATTGACGATATCCAAGGAACTCCTTCTTCTAAAAACAATGATCCTATAGAATATAAAAGGTATGCTATCCCTTCTAAAACTTTCGGACTTGCTGATAAATCCACTGTTATTCGTTTATAAAAATCTATATTTTCAATTTTCAAACTATGCCATTCGGTAGCACCACTTCTCCAGTATCTAAAAGCTAATATATATGTTTGAATAGCTTCTTCCCCATAAAATGGAACTCTATTTTTAGAACATTCAATAACTTTGTCATAATATGCCCACCAAACTTTCCAGAAAGTATTAAATGTATCCATTTCATCTTCTGCCAAAAGCAGTTCATCGAAAAGATATCCGGCCTCCCTATTGAGTTCAAATTTGTTTACAAAATGACAATTAAATCTATCAACTTCTTCCAGATTTCTATTCAACAAAAACTTACTATATTCCTTCAGAAATTTGTGTTTTTCCGTGTACTCGTGAGCATCTGTTTCAACAAATATTTCAGCAGCCGTCTGTCTTATAAGACGTTCGATAATATCGAGCAATTGTATATCGTTAGTATCATAAGGAATTAAAGATAAAATTACCTCAACTGTCGTTAAAGTTGCTGCTTCAATAACATCTGTAAAGTCAATATCTTCACCTGCAATTAATTGCTCTAATATTTTTTCATGAGATTCAATAAAATCCATATAGATTGTATTACTTTCTTCTCCCCGAAAGTACTGAGGATCACTCCTTTTAGTCTGAAGAAAATCCTCAAATTTAGGGGCAATAGTTAAATAGCATAAAGTAATTTTCTTTGCTACTTCTGGCTTATCATCCCATAGTATATTATTAATCGATTCGATTGCAAAATCACAGATACGTTTGTACATACCTAATGAATGCTGATTTAATAATATCATCAGAAGCAATGCAATTAAATCATCATCTGAATTTACTTTTCCAAATAAAAACGGAATAGCTCTAACAGAACCTTCTACGCCATCACCAATTTGATATCCATAGTTTACTTGTGTCGGAGCAAGCGAAGCACCAATTACAATTTCCTGTGCCAATTTAAAGTCATCTTCACACAAAGTATCAGAGTGGTAAATAATCAGTACTGCAAAAACATTTGGTATTAGCGCTCGATACATCAAATCATATTCGCCAAAATCCCCTTCTTTAAGCTCTTCCATATATAACTTTACTTCTTCTAACACCCTCTCTGGATGTAGATTATATTCGTCATACTCATCAGCTTTTTGACTATTTTCTAGCTTATATTTTGACCAAAGATCTAATCTCATATACTTTGTCTTGCTATCTGATTCTTCTCTTCTTGCTTGATCAGTATACTCTGTTATCTTTTCTGGAAGCTGTGGATTAAAGTCAATCAGTATTCCTTCTTCAACTGTTTCGAGTTTAGGCTCCATAATCCGTCTATCCATACGACGTATAATCAACTCTTTAGTAGGGCTACCTTCGTATTCTTTACTCTCAAATTCCTTGTAATAGCCATCTAATATATCCCATATTTTCTTTTGACGCTTTTTGAATTTTTCTTCCTCTGAACCTTCAGGCATGAAAAATTGATATATAACAATAACTCCTTCCAAAGTATTATTTCTATGCTTCTGGTCGCATGTATCTATACGCTCTTTCTGATAGAAGTCATGTTCTCTATTCATTCCATATCCTATTGAATATAATGACTTAATAGTTCTATCTCCAACAGATCTGCTAAGATCATAATTGATAACTTCATATGTTTGAAAAAGAATCACTGCGATTTCAGATAATTTTTCTGTAAAAGCTAAAACAACACTAAGTATTACAGCAGTGATAGATGCAGAATTACTTTTCATTAACATATGTTTAAACAATGAAATGAGTATTCCTTCTTCTGTGTTCTCCGTAACATCAAGTAAGTACTTTTCCAGAGCCATATGTAGAGATTGAAGAAGATTGGGGCTTACTGGCGATCCATTTCCTCTATACATTCCCCATAGGCAATTACTTATATATTGTTCACTACACTTGTTATCGTCAATCTGTATACTTATTTTATGAACATTGTTATCAAAACCACTTTCTTTAAGTTTTTCAACGCATACATTCATTAACTCAATAATAAAATCAATACCTTCATAAGGTTTCTCTTGAAGAATGTTATACATTGGAGTTTGATATGCACTCGAAGGATAATAATTATCAGATATAGATGACAATCCAAAACTCTGTTCAATGTGCATAGATGAATAGTTATAAAAACGATTAGAACGTTCTCGATCTGATTCTAACCAAAATAATTTAGCTACCTTTAATACACTTTTAGGAATAATTTTTGCCGTATATGCCGAATGTTTAGTACTTATCATCGCTCTGCACAACGCATTATATGGATCACTTCTTAATTTCCAATTATTCTGAATCACTTCTTCAATGATTTTTTCAAGAGTATCTTTGTTCTCTCCTGCTGACTTAAGTATGGTTAAAATCAGCTCTTCTTCACTCTCTTTTCCAATATAGAACCGTTCTTTTTTTAAACTATATTCGTAAAGTTCTAATGCAATCTTAGCCGCAAGTTCTGATCCTCTCCCTGGAATACCTGCCCAAGTGTTTATTACTGGAATTACAAAAAACAAATTTTCTTTACTAATAGACTCAATATTATTATAAATAAACTCTATGAATGCAGCCCAACCTTCTCCATACGGTTTTGTAAATATAAATGATGCATTAAATAAGTCAATTTTCTGGCTAGCAATTTTCCCCAAAAAGGTATCATTAACATCTTTGCATGCTACCCTTAATAAAAAGCTTGCACGTTTTAATAATTCTAAATCGTTGGCTAGTAAAATATCACGATAATAATTAAAGAATGAATAAGCATATGGGGATAATAATATAGAAATAATTAACTCATCTTTCCAATAAGCTTCTATACCATCTTTTCGAAGAATCCCATCCATCAAAAAACCTACATCTGAAGAATTATGAAATAACTTATCAGACATCCAATTTCGAAATACACGTCTCATCGGCATCGAATTTCCGATTTCTTTAATAAAATCATTCACATTTTTTGCTCTTATGAATGCAATACTAATGATTCTTTCTAATGCCCACTCTTCATATATATCATGGGTAATAAAATATCCTGCCATCTCATAGCCTATCAAGCCGTCTGGAATAAGTTCCTCATCCAATATTAAGGTATCAGCATCAAATGTTTGAAAAAACTGACCTGAATTCGCCCTTTGTCGAGCAACTCTAATAAACCATTGTTCTCTCAATGGCTTGCTTTTTTTAATATTCTTATCCCATAACTTTTCTTTGAATGTATGATAATCTAATTCATCATTTTCTTCATAGTGTCTTAAGTATTCATTAAGGTAGAACGGATTACTTATAAGTTGTGTCAACTTATAATCTTTCGGTAAGTTGAATTTGTAATTAGTTGCCAATTCCCTAAGTTCTTCTATATTCAAATCATCTATGTGAATATTCTTTGGAAGCATATTATAATGATCTAAGAATTCATTGTTTAAATCTTTAACATACAGATTTCTTGAAGTAAAAATAATTTTCCATCTATCCTTTATAGCTCTCGATATGAATGCCTTAAATACATCTATATTTTTTATATCTATAAGTTTTTCAGCAGAATCAACTACAATTGTTTTTTCACTTTTAGTTTCATACATTTTGAAAAAAGCATCAAGATTAGAGCTTTGAAATAATCTGTCTACACTTGCTATTTCAAATTCTGTTGCCTTAAATAACAGAAGCGAGGAAGTCTCTTCACAACTTTCGTAGTAATCCTTTATTACTGCTGTTTTTCCAACTCCTCCGTTCCCACTAATAATTATAATTTGTTCTTCAGCCCTTAACAACTCATCCAATATATTAGTTCGAGGAATATGAATAGTATCGTCCTTAAATTGAATACTGCTATGTATTTCAGAAAAAAGGTTCCTTGTATGTTTTATTCTTCTATCCACTTCATCAAATTCATTTTCATTTAATGAAAAGAAATATCTTGATATTGACTCATTGTCAACTGTCACAAACTTACTCTCAAAAAATGACTTCAACCGCCAATCAATCATTATTTCGTTTCGCATTGCTGTTTCTTCAATTTTGATTAAACCTGCCGGTTTCTTACCTCGATATTGTGACCACTCTGAATTAGAATAAATAATCAGTCTTTCTAGGTTTGGATATAATTCTTTAGCTTTATTTATAGTCTCAATTATTTCATCCGCATGATTCGATAATGAGCTATCATAATATTTTGCTTGCCATCCTACTGTTTCATCCTTTATTACAATTGGTTCTGCCTCAATAGCTGCTTGATTAAAAAAGCGAAATATTCCTTTATCACAATTATATTCAGCGCAAAAGAGCATATAGCAAAACCATTCGAATTTATCTCTTGTACAACCTGAAAATTTAGCATTAAAAATATCCCAGTTTGCTTGTATCATTTATTTACACCTCTCTTTAACTGAATCACATATAGCTAATTCATTGTTTACACAAGTTCAAAAAACTAGGCAAAATCAAATTATCTTACTTGCATTCTTAATTAAATTCTTCCCAATACTTCTAGTTTTTGGGTGTACTAATAACCCAACACCTAGAACAGCACCACTAGCTCTTTTTGTTACATCCCACCCTTTATCCTTGCAACTCTTACAAAATATTTTTTCTTTTCCGACTAACGTCTTCTTACACATAAAATTTTTACACTTCTTCTTCATTAACATCCTCACTTTCAATAAGACCTGTAACCTCTGCCTTAATCAAAATTTGACTCTCCAGATTATCTACTATTTCTTTCGGCATGCTGAGCCATTTATCATCTGCTCCCGGCCAATTCTGATGAAGTTTATCAGCAATTGATAAACCATCTGCTTCTTTCTTAAGCAGGGTCTGCGATATAAATCTTTGATAACTTTTTAAACTAGCCAATAAAGGCTTGTCTTCACCTAGCCCACTGTAAGTCATTACACACAATCCAGTTGCTTCATTTACATATTTAAGTGAAGTTCGGACATTTTGTGATAATTTGTCACGCTCTTTCTTCTTCAACTTTGAGTTATGAACAATTTGCTCTATGTCGCTACGGATTGATTGCATAAGTAGAAATTTCGCATTATTAGCAACATTCACAGCATTCAATAAAGCGTACGACTGGAGTTCTTTATTGCTAATTGCAATAGCCTCTATATACTGCTGTCTTGAACTGAAATATAATGCTAAACGATCATCTCTCTGCCCTATCTCAATTCTTTGTATCGTTTGATTCATCAACTTCATTTGGTCCATCAATTGTGTCAATTGATATTGCATACTCAGATTAGTTAATGCACTTGAAAGTTCGGGTGTCACAAGGCGAGGTTCCAATGTGACTTGCTCTGAAAACTTACCATCTAGACTTGACAGAGTTGGTAATAACCCCTTTTTATTCTTTGAGTATTTTAGTATCAGTTCACCTTTCTCATAAAGTTCTTTTGCATTATTTGACATGTTCACATCAAAATACTCTATCGGTTTCATTTTTTCTAGATATTCTATAAATACTGGAGATTTCTCTATCAGATTCTTAGTTTTCTCCATCAATATGTTCTGTGACTTTTCATAAAGAACAAGTGAAAGATCCGAACTATCAAGGTCATACAATGAATCATCCAATACGTCTAACTCCAACATTTGATCTACACTAATTTCATTCATATACTTTTCCCTCCAAAAGCTCTCAAGCTCTACCATAACAAATAACAATCAACCAAGATGTTCGTCTTCAGTAGTATTCACCCTGAAGTATACGTCCCTTATATTTACTTTATTCTACATCTACTTGAACCCACTTCTCAACAAAGAAACATCTCTCCCAATGTTCTTAGGTTCAATACTCTCAAGCACTTTTTTCTCAACTTCAGGTGTCCAGTATATTTTCAGCTTGCTCCTTGTACGTGTTATAGCCGTGTAAAATATATTATGAGTAATCAGCTCATCAATCTCATCGGTAATAACAATTTTTACCGAATCATATTCTAGGCCTTGGGATTTATGAATAGATACTGCATATGCGATCTGAAATGGTACGATATCATCCTTGGATGACCATCCCCAATGACTATCTTCATCTGCACTTTGGCTCTTATCCACTTCAAAACGAATAACTGAATTACCATTTTCCGAATTATCTAGTAACTCAAATGGTTGGCCAAATGCATCTGTCCCCATCAATACTATATCTAACTCTATATCAAATCGAATCCGCTCGCTGGGAGTGTCCTTATCTAAGATTTCTATACCGGCAATCTTTCCTTTCATGTTGTTATAAATCACTGGAGCAAATCTCTCTGACTCATTAAACAAAATCGGATCATTTACCTTGTATCGTTGTATCCCCCATACTACTCCTGTATTCGGATTACTTTCTTGTAGAAAATGATTAATGTTATTAATCCCATATAACCCATCATAATTGAGGCATAATATTATTTCATCGTCAACAGCAGCAGTGAAAATCGAATCATCCAGGTTCACGGTATATTTTTGACGTGTTAAGGATTCAAGTACTGCATCAGGTTCTTTAGCTGTCATGTTTCTAACTCGTTCCCATAATTTCAACAAGCCATCATCCGTACTACGCCATGGTGTTGTCAATTCACAAGTTGATGCTTCAGGAACAAACATTCTTGCTATATCAAACCAATTACCAAACTCAATGGAATCAATCTGGTATGTATCCCCGACTAAAATGAGTAATCTATGGCTACTTTCTTCGGCATTGGCAAATAGTTTTTCAACTATTCCTCGCATATTTTTATTACTTACTGTGCTACACTCATCAACGACAAAAATATCGTAGTCAGCACCAATATAACTTGATCGCAAGAACTTTGTAATTGTAAAGAATTCACTATTTGAGGCTTTCACGCGCCTTTTCAAATTTTCAACAGCAGGATTAGTATGAGCCAAAAACATTTTACTACTCTTATCATAGAATTGAGCAATATGGTTTATAAGCGTTGACTTCCCTGTTCCCGCAGAACCATAAACCAAGGCCACCCTTGAATTCTCAAACATCTGTGAGAGTATTTCTTTCTTTTGCTCACAATCCACACCATTGTTTGGTTCCTTTAACCATGTACAAGCTGCTGCTGAATAATTCTGTATTCCTTCTTTTGCTAACTTCCCTAATTCACCAATAATATAGTGAACATCATTTTTGTAACTATTTATAAAAACATGACCTTTTTCAATTACAAGTTTACTCTGTGGTCGATGTTTATAATACAGTGCTGAATTATATGAAGAAATAAGTGTCTCAACATCTTCACCAAATCGTTCTTTCACTTCACTGACTGGTGTAAACAGCTGCCCTTTTAATTCAGTATTATTCCTTACATAACGAGCAAGTAACTCATGTTCTCGCCCTTCAACAGGAATACAAGAATATAAATCTCTCAGTCTCGGCATGCCCTCACAAGGATTGAAATTGAATGGAATAGTGTCAAAAGGTATACTTTGATATTTAGCGAATAAATCTGACAATCTTGTATTTTGCTCTGGATCGAACTGTGCTTTTATTACCTTGTTGTTCATATGATACAGCAAATACCTTAAGAGGTTGCTACCCGGATTATTCTCACTAATTATCTCTCTACATCTTTCCAGATCTTGAAAAAATACAACTTTCTTACTTTTTCGTGTTGCCACTGTTTTAACTTGTCGAAAATTTTCTTCTGAAAACTCAATCAGTTCAATCAAGCTAAATCCTGTGGAAGTTAAAAATCTAGATATACCTTGTTGCTCTTGATAAGCGGTAGTCACTTTTGTTCCTCTAATTAAAATTGAAAAATTATAAAACTCACAATTTCGAATAGCTACTTCCCATCCTGTAATCACTAAGATGGACATTGTCTTGCCAAGTATGTCAATACTACTTCTTTCCAAAGAAAATTTCACTGCATAAAAATCTGTTACCTCTATACTCGTAAAGGCGATGACTCTGTTGAACTTACTGGCATAATCATTTGCAGGGGTAAATGTAATCTCGTAATATATTTTGCCTGATACAAAAAATGGCTTAACCTTTTTAATATAATACTTATCAGATGATAATTTATCTTTCCTCGGATAAGTATCTATTCTCTTAGCAATTTTTTCATAATACTCCTGCAGGGTTTCATCCGTATTCAAAGGAAACTTCTCAAGATTGTCAAGGACATCAAGTGAGAACCTATCATGAAGAATGCTTCTGATCTTCAGAAGATACATATAGTACTTCAGCATCAACCTTTCAGAAGTCTCTTCATCCGGTGTATAATGAGAAACAGAAATTTGCAGAAAATCATGAAATCTTGTTAGATCTTTCCATTTCGATTGAGGTCTTACATATTTTTCAGCTTCTGGAATCGTACTCCAATCAGCTCTGATATCTTTTCCCTTCCCATATACCTTCACCATTATATGTTCAACAAAATTACGCAGTTGTGCCAATATATCCTGTGAAACCACACCTCGTTCAGATTTTGCAAGGTTATCTATATGGCGACAAATAACTTTGTCTATATTTAGAATTTCTATATCAATTTGTAGTTGTATATTGTTTAACATATTCTCACCTTCAACTATTTACACTCACTTATCTTTATCTTAAGTCGTGCAAGACCCCTAGTGCCAAACAAAATGTGATTCTCTAAATTAGTAACTGTTTCAACTTCTCCATCTCTTCTTTACTCAACGTAACACCCTTACCCATCTTCTCATGCTCCTGATCCCAATCACGTATATCATACTTAGGCTCTCGTTCATTCCAACTAATACGGTTTAATTCCTTTTTCCATCCCTTTGAGTTCTCTGATAAAACACCTATATGTTCTATAATCTCAAACTTAATTCCCACTGAAAAACCTCCTTTATTTCTTAACGCTGATTATTAATATTTCAAATATTCAAGACCTACCAATTAATACAAGCTTGTATAATCAATCTGTTCAACAATTCCCGAATTTTTAAACACCTGATAAAACTCATTGATAACCTCATGTTTCTGTACACTTGTAAATCTAGTCTCCCTACCAGCACAAAAAGTAAAATCAATCCTTTTTTTTGCTCTCGATAATGCAACAAAGAATGCGCATCTGTCTTCGCCTGGTTGTCTCCTGAAATTCCAGAATGCTGAATCCTCTAGACCAACAAAGAATATCATATCAAATTCCAGCCCCTTGCTCTTATGTATAGTCATAATTGGAATCGAATTATTCCCTTCGAAATTATCGATTGTGTTTATCCAGTCTTTTGTGCCATCATATTCATCCCATAACAGATTTGCAAAATCATTGACCAATTTATCTAAGTATTTTATATTACTATACTGAGGAAATGCTGCAATTATTAAAGGTTTAGAAATCTGCTCCATCAGTAATTCGACTAAATATATAAAATCATCTCGAGTAACTACATTCAATTTATTCTTTAGATCAATGATTAGATTATTAAGATAAGAAACAAAGCTCCTGACTGTATGTGCATCTGCATCAACACCAATTCCACGTATTTCACCAATTATTTCCAATAAATATGTCCATTCTTCAGGACTCTGCTCATTAATTGCATTCTTAAATACTGCAATTAGAATTTTGATAATCTCCTCTTTCAAGAAATCTTGATAAACAGCTTCATTTCTTGCTTTAATGTTAACAGTTTTAAGCTCATCTATGATTCCACTACCATATACGTCTACTTGCTGTTTTACCAATATACACATTTCATTTAATTTTATTCCTTCTTGATTAGCTTTACATATCTCTTCACGAATAATCGAAGCTTCTTGTTCTTGTGACCTAAAAAGTCTCAAAAAAGCCAAACCATCTTCAACATTCCACCTTCTATTAGCTAATATTGAACTTCCATCCTCATTTAGTGAACCATACAAAGCCTTCTGTATCTCGACTAATCTAGGGGCAGATCGATGATTCATAATTAGCTCTCTACGTGAAGCACAAAATTCAGCTGTATAGTCTTCGAAAACTGTCCTTTTTGCTCCTGCCCATAGCATAATCCTCTGCTTACTATCTCCTACAGCAGTTAATACAGAGTTTGATCCAAGGAAACATGTTTTCACCAAATCATACTGAATCGTAGTCGTATCTTGAAATTCATCAAGGAATACATGGCTATACGTCATCTGAATCGACTTTCGAATAAAATCATTAGTCCTGATTAAATATTCGGCTAACCTAGAGATCATTTCAAATGTAAGCTTAGAACCAAATTCTGCAGAGGTATTTCCAATTAGTAAAGTTCTCCAAGCATCAATATACATCTGTGCTGTTAATGTTGAATCTAGAGGTAATGTTACTTTCCCTATTTTTGCACCATATTGTTTGTTATACTGATACCCACTTATCTCGAATGCCTTTTTTATGTCTGCTATTTCGGCAATATCATAATTCTTTTGGGGTTGATGATTATTTGGCAGACTATGAATGAATCTGTCCAATATTTCTTTCGCAAATGCATCATATGTTTTGGACTCAAAACGAGTTGTAAGTTCTTTTCCGCATCTAAGCTCGACTCTTTCCTTTAGGTTAGATGCTGCATCACGCTTGAAACTAATTGCTAATATTTTCTTTGGATATTTACACTCATTTGTCTGCAGTAGATAACAAGCTCTTTGAGCCAACAATTCTGTTTTACCAGCACCGGGACCAGCAACAACAAGGCTATTCTCATCACTAATTGCAGACGTCATTGCTTCTGCCTCTAGTTCAAATCCATCTACAGGTACCCATTCAGAAGGGTGAATTCTATTCATCACCTTCAACCACCACCTCTTCAGGATGATCTGCTCCTGTGCATATCTGAATGATCTTCTCAATAAACACTTTCAAACATTCAGGAAAGTCATCAAATAAAATGCTTGAATTATGCGAAATCATCGTCAAGTGAGTTGTTGGCTTCCCTCTGTTCAAGAACAAATATGTATACCATATCATCAACTCTTTCTCTTCTTCAGAATAAGTATCACCATCGCCCCCCTCTTCTTTAAGGGTTGAGCGGACATCTTTACCGACTCTTATATTGAACTTATCTCTATTTTCATCATTGACTTCAAGTTCACTTATTTTACCTAACCCTTTAATTCTTGGTCCTTCAGCTTCTGACAACCTATCAAGATACTTATCTTTGAAAGTCGTCAACATTGCAAAATCTATATCCAAAGGGCTAGAAAAGTATACATTATAGGTTCGTAAGAACTTAATCCAACTTATCATACACTCTATTTCTTTAACATCCCATTCATGCATCCCGTTTAAGCCGTCTTCAGATAACACACAACTCTCTGTTTTCAATAGCAAATCACGGTTTACACCATTATTCAGCAGTTGTTTCAATACGTATTTAATTCTTCCCCATCCACCACCAAATCGTTCTCGATCTAAATCTAGTAACGTAATAAATGGTATTTCAAGATCATTTAACAATCTCCAAAAATGATTAACATGTCTTCCACCAAGTGGAACAATTGAAATGCCTGATGAATCTATATGTGTTCCTTTTATCTCAAGCATTTTTCTAATAATAATCTCTTCACTATCACCCTCACCAAGTACAACCATTTTAGCAAAATATAATTCTGGATATGCTAAAACTGCTTCTTTAACATATTTGAATTGCTCTTCTTCTTTTTCACAATCAGGTAATGTAATTGAGCGCACTTTAGTGCATTCATCACTTTTACATATTCGAAAATATCGAACATTTTGAGGATCTACCCTCTTTACAATTGCCGGTGTATGCGAAGTTAGTATAGTCTGTGAATTTGCCTTATTCGATATCCTCTGCAAATTGTCAATTACCCGACCAAGCAAGTGCGGTGATATATGATTCTCGGGCTCTTCAACTGCTACAATAGTCAACACGGGAGGAAGAAGCGAAAAAGCTGTCTGATCTTCGCCTTTACTCATCGAAAGCAAAATTCCCTCCTCAACTTCCAACATAGTATTAACAAGAGACAAATAAAACAATGAGCGTAACCCATCTCCTAACTCTTCAACCCTGTATTCTCTTGGTATTTCTGTTGGTGAAAAAGTCACTTCAACTTTCTTTAAAATTGTTTCTAAATTTGTACTGTTAAACTGTAGTTTAGCATTTGAATATCTCTCATCCGAATGGTATTCACCCCATTGATTCCCCAATGTGTCTCTGAGTTTACTCACACCTTCTTCTTGAAAAAATACTCTTTCAACTTCTTCAGTTTTTTCCTTTATTCCCGTTTTAGTCGCTTCTGTCCAATTAATTCCATTCAGCAACCTTGCAATAATTGTACCTGAGACATTTTTTAATTGCTCATCCGGTTTACGAATTGCTGGCACGTAAATAACCTTAATATTATCAAGTACATGTCTTGTAGCAGGGCATTTATCTGCCTCTGTTATTTCTTCACTCGACGTAGTGATAAAGTAAGTTTTAGCTTCAATACTTCCTTCAGGGCTTGTACTCTTTTTCCAGTTGGCTTCAAGTCGTATGCGTAAATACGGTCTACCACCAGTTTCGGATACCACAAAATTCTTGAAGAAGATAGGAACAGCATTGCTTCCAGTTGACTCATCAAGCTCAGGAAATTGAAATCTAGCTTCAATATATAATTCATTTTCTATTATTGTATCTGGTGGAACTCTATTAGGAACATGAAAATCTGATCTATAAATATTCCTATCTGAAGCCTTCTCTCCAAACAGCTTAACTAGTCCAGTTAATATGGCTGTTTTGCCACTACTATTATGACCTATAAGAGCGGTTAGATCTTCAA
>ASRN01000085.1_pt1 | contig 17584 bp, 17 predicted proteins | sample 693258 | NCBI WGS metagenome assembly ASRN01 (sample SAMN02169243, study PRJNA158439) | bioreactor metagenome | isolation source: day 82 sample from continuous culture bioreactor inoculated with sediment... | place: Germany: Bremen
TAGATATTGCTTCCGCGCCCAATCATCCGGTCGCTTGCTCCATGATTGCAACCAATTTTTTTGCTCCATATATTCTTGGATTTTCCTTTTATATTTGGCACTATCTTCTGGTGACATTTGAACAAGTTCAACATTTTCAACTTCAATGATTTCGTCATCTTCTAGAATTAAGGGCCTGAATATCGGGTTCGGGAATAGAGCATCACCAATAGTTGACTCATAGAATTCTTTTTTGATCTCTTTAAATAATTCTTCCATTTTTTCTGTTGGATACAGGGATGATGTACCCAAAACGGAAAAAGAATTATACTGTCTAGAAGGTCCATCTGCAACCGAGGCCGTATCATAAATGCCAAAATGCTCTCCGTCAAATGGTATTTTTAAACTCATAGCCTCCGGATAGTTTGGGTCACAGACATAAATCCCGGTAGAATCCATTGCATAGGCAACAATGGCGTGTCCGGCAGTAATTTGCGCTTTATTATCTTCAAGTGAACGCACAAATAATGAAACCCCTTGTGGATCACCGTCGGACAATAAAAATGTGTAGGCAAAATGATAAAAGATAGTTTTATCACTTAACAATTCAGTATGATGCGCATATTTTGCTGTCCAATCGTCATACCCATCCCAATTACATCCATTTTGTACAACACTGGTTAAACGAATCCCCATGGAATCATCTTTCCACCAATCGGGTGTTGAAAGATAATGATTATTATCCATATAAGAATGTAAAGGAACTTCACCATTTTTGGCATGGTTTTTATAGTAATAAATTGAAGATAAAGTCATTCCTGCACACATTCCACCATCGGATGCCGCTGAACCATAGTTGGTAAAACTCCAATTATCCACACCAGGTCTATAGCCAGAGTCATGAATTGGATCCATGATATATTCTTCGAGTAAAGCTTTTCTTAAAGATGTAATCACGATATCTGAAAAGTGACTAAGACCTAGAACTATTTCATCATTAGATAGTGATATCATGGGAATAGGCTCTAAGCTTCCATCCGCGTTATAATAACAGGCCATAGCAAATTCATCATCTGTAATAGATATTGGGATCCTCATCGTCATAAATTCCGAAGCCATATCACCACCGTTATCAACATGAATAACCGGTAAAATCGGATTGAAACTTTCTCCAAATTCATGGCCTTTAACTTCCTTTGTGGATATTTCAAAGGCAAGGTCTACATCATAAGCTCCATCGGGAACAATAATCTCTAAACCATGAAGTTCTGACTCCATATCATCAACAATAAGTGTGCCACCGTTTTGGGCAATGGTTTCTTTCAAAACACTTTTTCCACGGCTTAACTGAATCGAATGGTCTTGGCTTAATGATGAGATTACAATAAAACCGACAATTAAAATTCCTATTATTATTAAACTTAACAAAACCGGTCTTTTCTTCCGTCTCTTCTGTGCAATGCTTTGAACTGATTTAGTAAAAACAAACTCTTGAATCGACTGTGCTTCAACCCATTTTCCAATCTGATCATGATAAACAAATGTTTCTGCTAATATATGACCTGATTGAGACATATCCAACATTTGTTGCCAATCATAAGGTCCATAGGTCTGTCCATTAACATATATGTACCAGTTTGTAAGCATCATACACCCATCACACTCCATTCATTTCTTATCGAATTGATTTAGGTAAGAGTTTAATGATAATAATAGCTAGTGCACCTCCAATAAGTGCCGTCCATAATTGAGGTAACGAAAACGTTGCAATAATTGGTGGTTTCACTTCCGGTATAAATAGTGGTAACAATGTTCGAACTGCCATGTATAAAAACAAAAACTTCCCAATAGAACTCACCACCAACCCAAGCACTTGCTGAGGAACTTCTTCTTTCTTCTGAATAATCAGCCCAAAGACAATAATATATACTGCATTACCAAGTGCAATCATAGGTACCAATGGGAATACTCCCATTATGCCTGCTAAGAAAGCAATGATTGGTGTTAAACATCCAATGATGATTGCCATAGGAATACCAACAATCATTGTCGATAATAAGAGCATCATGTTAACCAAGGGACCAACCAAGGGCTGCGCAAATTGTCTGAAACCAATTTGAAAAACGAGTGTTAGCGCTAATAACATAGCACTTCGTGTCAACTTATTTGTTTTCATATTCTACTCCTTTTTTGTGCGATTATTTTTTCCACTATATCGAATGACATAATGAACGCCTTTTGAATATAACTCAATACCCATTATATACCGAACGATCGGTAATAGTCTAGCTGAGATTGTCGTGCGATATACCTTTTTGGGATTTTTTATCAAACAAGCTTTGACAATATCATTGACTGTTGAAAAAGTACTTGGAGCATTTTTATACATTTTTTCCAAGAATACCTGGTAGTCTTGTAGCAGCTCCTTGTAATCCTCAATAGAATTCTGATGATTAAGTGATTGAATCGCCACATGTTCAAACTCAGTTTTTACCGGCCCAGGTTCAATCTGGATAACATCAATTCCAAAGCTTTGAACTTCCATACGTAAAGCTTCTGTCAATCCATTTACTGCATGTTTAGACGCGCCATACCATCCTGATCCTAATGTCGATACGTGGCTTGCAGACGAAGCAACAATGATAATACGACCGCTACCTTGCCTTCGCAAATAAGGTAAAACAACTTGATTGACGCGTGCAAGTCCAAATAGATTGACTTCAAATTGATTCTTGGCTTTTTCGATATCGACTTCTTCAATTATACCATATTCTCCATATCCTGCATTATTTATGACACAATCAATACGACCCTGTTCCTGTATAATTTTATGGACAACACTTTTTATGGATGCCAAATCCGTAACATCCATATATGTAGTATGAACCTTAAACTTTTTTAAACCTTCCAATCGTTTTGTACGTCTAGCACCTGCATATACTGTGACACCTAATGTTGCTAAACGTCGAGACACACTTTTTCCTATCCCTGATGATGCTCCGACAACAAGTACTACTTTTTCATTTCCCATTAAATCCCTCTTCCCACATATCTCTTTTAATAATACGTGTATTTCTCTTTAATTTTATATCATCAGTAGAAAAAAAACAATCCACTGTTACTGTTGAATTTATCATTTCAAAAGAAAAGCTTCAATTCGATACAGCAACAATGGATTGTCCATCTTACTAAACTAATAATTTGCGTATATTACTCTTATCGATACGTCGGTAACCAATCACCATGTGCTTCGATTAAGTCATCCACAAGATGACGAATCTCATCGATTGTAAGTTCTGATGATGTATGTGGGTCAAGCATAGCCGCATGATATATATGTTCACGTTTACCTGTTAGTGCAGCTTCTATCGTTAGGAGTTGCACATTTATATTGGTACGATTAAGGGCCGCTAATTGCTCAGGTAATTTTCCCACATATGTTGGCTTAATTCCTGATGCATCAACCATACATGGCACTTCAACAACAGCATCACTTGGCAAATTCGTTATCAAACCTGTATTTAAGACATTACCGCCAATTTTATAGGGTATATTGGTCTCCATAGCTTCAATAATATAGGAACCATATTCATGGGTTCGCTCATGAGTAATCTGAACATCGCCTAGCAATTCTTCCCGCGTCTTATTCCAAGCATTAATTTGTTCCACACAACGACGTGGATACTCATCCAATGGAATATGATAACGTTCGATTAACTCGGGATACTTGCTCTTGATAAAATAGGGTAAATATTCCGCATTATGTTCACTTGACTCTGTGACATAATAACCGAACTGTTGCATCATCTCAAAACGGACAGCATCTTTTTCCGGTAGCCCCTTCTTAAACACCTCTTCTTTAATTTTCGGATATAAATCAACACCATTTTTTTTGATTTCTAAAAGCCACGCCATATGGTTAATCCCTGCAATGAATGTCTGAACCTCTTTGTCTTCTTCCCATTCTAATCCTTCGTAAAGGTTTTTCGCACACACTTGAACACTATGACACAGTCCAATCGTTTTAATTGATGTCGCTCTTAACATAGCTCCTGTTAACATAGCCATTGGATTGGTATAATTTAAGAACCAGGCATCTGGGCATACTTCTTCCATGTCTTTTGCAAAATCAAGCATGACAGGTATTGTTCTTAGGGCTCTAAAGATTCCACCTATACCTAATGTATCTGAAATAGTTTGACGCAAACCATATTTTTTAGGTATTTCAAAGTCTGTAATCGTACATGGGTCATATCCGCCAACCTGGATTGCATTAACGACATATTGCGCTCCTCTAAGTGCTTCTTTACGATTGGAATAAGCAATAATCTCAGCACGATTTGCATTGGAATTTTTATTAATATTTTTAAGAATCATCTCCGATTCTTGCAATCGTTTTTCATCAATATCATATAATGCAATTTCTGAGTCTCTTAAACTTTCTGTAACCATACAGTCTCCTAAAACATTTTTTGCAAAAACTGTACTTCCTGCTCCCATAAATGTAATTTTTGGCATAATTGGCCTCCTCTAATATCATTTAATATATATACATCTATTGTTATTTTAAACAAAAACAGGTAAAATGAACATTGAAGAATGTGACATCTATTTGTCTTTATGTGATTTTTAGGAGGGACTTATGCCATTTGAGCAATTAGAATTATTTAATAAAGGGTCACAAATATGTTCTCCAAAGCATAGCTTTGGTCCTTTTATTCGAGACCATGTTCTCATACATTTTATCAAGGAAGGTTGTGGAACCTTTCAAGTGAATGAACAAACATTTTTTGTGGAAAAAGACCAAGCGTTTATTATTTTTCCTGATGTGATTACTTATTATGAAGCAGACACTATGAATCCTTGGCATTATTATTGGGTTGGATTTCGAAGTTCTGATGTCGTTTGGCAACTTGAAAATATAGGAATCGATGTTAATCATCCGATTTTAAATTTTAATGAAACAGACATCTTATGGAAGCATATTGTTCAATTAACGCAGTTATCGACACGTGCTTTAAGTTCATATTATAAGAGCACCGGATTACTCTATCTTATTATCGATGAACTTTTTCAGCAATTAAAGGGGACTTCAAACTTTGTTGCCTTGAATCAAAGTATTCATGGCGATTCATATGTTGATTCAGCCTGTTATTTTATTGCAAAAAACTATACGCAAGATATCCGCATTGAAGATATTACATCCTATGTGGATCTTGAGCGAAGTTATTTCTCCCGACTTTTTAAGAAACACACCGGTTATTCTCCTAAGGACTATCTCATTCGCTATCGAATGCAACAGGCCATGCACCTATTACTCACAACCGACTTACCTATTGGAACGATTGGGAACTCCATTGGATATGAAAATCCCTATCATTTTTCAAAGATATTCAAAAAAAACGTCGGTGCATCACCCACCGACTATCGAAAAAACGAAATATAAAATCCAACTATTTTGTGAAACTCTCCGCCATCTGAAGCACCTTTTCCGGCTCTATATTCGCTATAATGTCAAATACAGCCTCGTGGTTGGCCCAGTGAAGTATCACGCGTTCTTCTTTTAAAATAAGTAACCCTTCATTCCCTTGGATATCAAGGTGAATAACTTCTGCATCTTCAGTGTCTAATTGTGTATCTCCATTGAGTGATGATTGCATCATTCGTATTTGTTCATTTCCCTTTTCGTATACTGTGACAATCATATCGCCATAACTTTCTTCTTTACTTAAAACAAACCCTTCCGGCACATAAGTCGGATAATAGCCTTCTCGCTTCATTGAAGCTCCACTGTCGCCATTTGGCGCCTCTTCATAGCTAATAGACGTATAGCGCTCATTCGTCTCTAATATCAAGTTATACACTTGCACACGTACGGCTTCTACTGTAAATGTAATGATAGCTAAGCTAGCAATAAGAAAAAGTACGACCAAGGAAGCTCTTGATGTAATTCGCCGATAAAAGTCCTTTCGTCGTTTTTTATTTCCTTGCTTTTTAACCCACACGTTCAGCGACTGGGGAATCTCTATACGATTGATTTCGTCACGCTTTTCATCAAGTTCAGCAAGAATATTTTCAATATGAGCCTGCCCGATTTGTTTATAGTATGTCGTCATCAATTCATCAAACTGATGCATATTTTTTTCATTACTCATCAATGTCACCTTCCATCACATCATGAAGCGCTCTTCTTGCGCGCATCAAACGAACACGAGCATTCCCTTCTTCAATGTCGAGCATTTTTGAAATTTCTTCATTTGTATACTCATATTCATATCTTAAGGCCAATATATCGGCATATTCAGGTTTGATTTCATTTAACTTTTTAGATACATAGTGTATTTGATCCAATCTTAATACATGCACCTCCGGTATGACGTCGTCATCCGAAGATAAGTCATATGCAAGACTATCAAAATCGACCGTTCTATAAGCTTTACGTTGTCGATAAATATTTATTGCTATGTTTCTAACTATAATAACAATTAATGCTTTGATTTTGTTACACTTAACATCAACTTTTTTTTCTAAATAACGCGCCATTTTAAGTAGTGCTGTTTGAACAACATCTTCGGCCTCATATTCATCATTTAAAATATCATATGCAACATACCATAACTCTTTTCGATACAAATAATAAATTTCTTCTAATTGCGTGCGCAAGACTTCATCATCGACGCTCATCAAAAAAACGAACATATTTCCCCCCAAATTTATACAAGACAAGACTTGTTGCCGCCCCGATAGAATCAATTAACACATCACGGACTTGACCCGATCTACCTTCTATGAATAATTGATGCGTCTCGTCGCTCATTGCATACAAAACCGAAATAATAAAAGCCATTAATATCGGTTTATTTACATCTTGACGTTTTAAGGGTTTTATCAATAAACCACTTAAAACAAAATATATGAAAAAGTGCGCATTCTTTCTTATAAATCCATGCCACCAATCAATCTCATCTGAAGCATTTGGCACAATATGTTCAATAATTTGCAAAACTTTTTCTGTAACTGAAGAACTTATTTTACTAGACTGTGCTGCCGGTTGATGAGAAAACATAAAAATAACGCCCATCCAAGCAATCGGCAAAATCCAATGCCGTAATTTTCGAACATTTATTAACATCCCTTCACCCTTTCAACACTACACTTATAAAAAATAATTTTCTATAGCTAGAGCGACACCATCATCTTCAACGCTTTTGATAATCATATCTGCCGCATCTTTTAATGCTTGTGTTCCATTTTCAACAGCAAATCCTCTTTTTGCTTTTTGAATCATGGACAAATCATTCATACTATCCCCAAAACATATAGTATCTTCCCATGTCAAGTGATAATGACCAAACAGAATTTCAATTCCTTCAGCTTTTGACCACTGAAGGTCCATTAAATCGGCACCAAAGTTTCCATTAAACAAAAAGTAGTGAATTTGCGGAAGCATTTTTGCCAAGGTAAGAATATCTTCTTTATCTGCCACAATATGTAATGAATGTACTTTACGGTTCAACAACTGATATGGATCATGATAAATTTTATTACAAAACCCATACATTTTCATTTCAAACTCACGAATGATTTCATAGTGCGTATAATATTCGCCACCTTCAATAGAGGCGCCCACACACAAATTATGTTCAACCCCATAATCTAAAACCTGTTTCATCAAGTCCTGATTAAAATAATGTTCATAGAGTAATTGCTGATTAATTGTAACTTTCAAACCATTTGCATGAACTACGGCATCTGGATTCACCATCTCTATGAACGGCTGGCTATTTGGAGTATCAAAATCTCGTCCTGAAGCAAGAACAATGATATGTCCCGCTTTTTTTAATGCATCTAGTGCATGAATAATACGTTCAGATATTTCATATTTTTTATGATTGAGTAGTGTATTATCCAAATCAAAACAAAACATTTTCCGTTCCATAAATGGTCTCCTAACTCGACTTAATCCCGAGCAAATAAGTCTCTCGTGTAAACTTTTTCTTGAACATCATACAAATCTTCGGATAGTCGATTTGCAACAATAACATCAGATATTTTTTTGAATTCATCAAAATCTTTGATTACACGGGATTTATAAAATTCAGCCTCTTCTAAAGCAGGCTCAAAGACAACCACTTCGATTCCTTTTGCCTTTATACGTTTCATAACGCCTTGTATTGCCGACTGTCTAAAATTATCTGAATCCATTTTCATTGTTAATCGGTAAATTCCAACAATCTCAGGGTTTTGTTTAATAATCATATCTGCAATGTGATCTTTACGTGTGCGGTTTGCATCGACAATAGCTGACATTATATTCTGAGGAATATCCGAATAATTCGCTAATAATTGTTTTGTATCTTTAGGAAGGCAATAACCACCATAACCAAATGACGGATTATTATAATGTGTACCGATTCTTGGATCTAATCCAACACCTTCAATAATTTGTTTAGTATTTAATCCACGAACTTCTGCGTATGAATCCAATTCGTTAAAAAACGCAACACGAAGTGCTAGGTAAGTGTTGGCAAATAGTTTAATAGCTTCTGCTTCTGTAGGATCTGTATACAAAACAGGTATTTCTTCTTTAATAGCACCTTCTCGTAATAATTCTGCAAAAATTTCTGCTCGCTTCGATTTCTCACCGACTACAATTCGTGAAGGATGCAAATTATCATATAAAGCCCTTCCTTCACGTAAAAATTCCGGTGAAAAAAGTATATTCTCAGTATCAAATTTTTCTTTAATTGACTCTGTATATCCAACAGGAACTGTCGACTTAATAATCATGACAGCATCCGGATTGATGGATAATACATTCGCAATAACCGCTTCTACAGTACGCGTATTAAAATAATTTTTCTCAGGATCATAGTTCGTTGGTGTTGAAACAATGACATAATCTGCATCCTTATATGCCATGTAATTATCTGTTGTTGCCAATAGATTTAGTTTTTTATTTTTTAGATATTCTTCTATCTCCGTATCAATAATTGGTGACTGCTTATTATTAATCATATCTACTTTTTCTTGGATAATATCTAATGCAATAACTTCATTATGTTGTGCAAGTAATATTGCATTCGATAAGCCTACATATCCTGTTCCTGCAATTGTAATTTTCATCGTTTTTCTCCCTCTAATCCTTAATTTCTATTTGCATTTGTGTAATGGGTTGTGGATTTGTTTGTTTATAAAAACCTTCTACATCAATAATATAATCACCGGCTTTTTTAGGAATAAAAACAGCCATTCGATCAGCCTCTATCTTCCTGCCGTCAAACAACTCAAGTAATTCTGCTTCTGAATAATGTTCAATTAATTCCTCTCCATAAATCATGGCATACCTTGTTCCATCTTCTACTGAATCAGCTACCCACATAACTCTATAAATATCATTGAGTTCTTCCGGAACATCTAGCACAAAAGCTATGGGTTCGTCCAAACGGTGAGTAGTTGTTATTACAGTCACTTCACCAGATAAGTCTGTATGATCACATGCTGAAAACACCAATATTAGAGACATTACTCCCAAAATGCCAAGAAATTTTTTCATAATTGACTCCTTATATAATTTTAATCGAATAATAGCAATAAAAATATTATAACGTAATTCTAAGGACAAATCAATCTCTTGACAAAAGCTAAGAAAAAGCTTACGATAGCTTGTAAATAAGGATTTATATGCGAGGTGCACAATGACAACACTATTTTTACTCTTAATTATTTATTTAGCCTTCATCAGCCTTGGACTTCCTGATTCTCTATTAGGTGTCGCTTGGCCGTTAATTCGAGAACACTGGAATCTTCCCCTGGATTATGCAGGAATGATTTCTATTGTTACCATTGGTTCAACGATTCTCTCAAGTCTTTTTAGTGGACGTATTATCGCCCGATTTGGAACGGGCAAAGTCACATTTATTAGTTGCCTTATGACTGGAAGTGCATTACTTGGTTTTTCTATTGCACCTTCTTTTGTTTGGCTATTCCTATTTGCTATACCGTTAGGCTTTGGGGCAGGTAGTGTTGACACTGCTCTTAACAACTATGTGTCGCTTCATTTTAAATCCCATCATATGAATTGGTTACATTCTTTTTGGGGAGTTGGGGCAACTATAGGCCCTTTGATTATGGGACAGTTCCTTATAAACAGTACTTGGCAATCCGGATATCGCTTTATTGGTTCTATTCAAATGGTTCTCGCTTTTATACTGTTAATTAGCCTTCCTCTATGGAAATTACATCATGCGCATACTACAGCTACTCAGGAGCATATTGAGCCTAATCGTACGCTAACGTTTATCCAAAAAATTCAAATAAAAGGTGTTCCCTTTGCACTGCTTGCCTTCCTTTTTTATGTAACCGCCGAAGCAGCTGTAGGATTATGGGGAAGTAGTTATTTAGTTCAAATCAAAAACATCTCTGCCGGCCTTGCTGCAACATGGATTGCAATGTACTATGGTGGCATTACAATAGGTCGTCTTATATCCGGTTTTGTTTCATTTAAATTATCCAATCAACAACTTGTTTTTTATGGCATTCTAATCAGCTTAATAGGTGTACTACTTATGCTTTTACCTTTACCCCACTGGATTATTCCAATGGCATTAATTTTAATAGGTCTTGGTTTTGCGCCAATCTTTCCTAGTCTTATACATGAAACGCCTGAGCGCTTTGGAAAAGACTTATCCCAAGATATTATTGGCTATCAAATCGCTGCCGCATATTTAGGCGGAGCTACTTTGCCACCACTTTTCGGAGTTGTTGCAAAACATACAAGTATGGCACTTTTCCCACCCTTTATTCTCCTTTGTTTGATTTTCATTTTAATAAGTACAACAAAATTAAATCATACCCAACGAAAGATTTAGATTACTTTTTATATTTTGACAAATACTTCTTCATTTTTCTTGCATCTTCAATTTCTAAATCTTTTTCACCCGCTAAGGATTCAAGGTGATGGGTAAATTCATGTTTAATGGTATGCTCTATTTTTTTTCTGATTTTTTTATTCTTCAGATTTCCATATAAACGCATAAAAGAACCATAATAGATTGCTATATATCTTCCCATCACTCCACCCGAATGATATTCTCCAAGAATAAACAAATCATTATTCTTGCTATTCTTATTTTCTTTTTCCTCCGGCAAAAGTATAACCCCTCCATTTAATCTATCAAATAGCTCTTCAGGCAGTGATTCAACAATCTCTTCTATCATTGTTTCCATTTCATCAATTGTAATCATAAAAGCCTCACTTTCTCGAATACTTTTCCTCATTAGCATACCATCTTAAGAATAAAAAATAAAGATGTGATTATTGAATATATCTCTAGGTTGTGCTATAATTATATTACGATATTCGTATTATTCACTTTTCGAAAAGGGGGTGTTTTATGACTGATTTTGATAGCAATCACTGGATAGATGAAATCACTCGATTTGTTTTTATGACGAACTCATTCTATAAAACACATATCGAAACAGAATTTCCTACATCTGGGCGCAAAAAATTAGGTACTCTCGAAACAGATGTTCTTGAATTATTTTCATATTATACCGAACTTTCTGTAAAAGAAATCAATCAGCTTCTTAATCTTCCAAACAGCACTTTAACAAGTGTACTTAATCGTTTAGAATCTCAAGAATATCTCGAGAGAAAAATATCACTTCATGACAAACGAACATATTTAGTTATTCCGACATCAAAGGGACATGATTTTATTAATCTTCGTCATCTTGAAAAGCGTAAACTCTACCAGTACTTAATCGACTCCATTGCTACTGATACTCATCCGCAAGAAATCATGAACTTAATCAAAAAAATGAGCGCTGCAATTGAAAATGTAAATTATGAACGATTAAGGAGGATTCATATGGATATTATTAAAAAAGAATATAATGAGTTTGGACCTTGGATTGCAATGATTAATGACTCTACTGAGTTGCCGCCACAATTTGAGCATGAATCTGATCTTATTTTAAATGCTGACTATGCATTTAAAATACCACGTCAGATTGAACGCCGAAATGCAAAACCCGGCATGCCTTTATACGACCAAGTTGTTGCCTACTATAGTGATCAACTTATTCTATTTGATCGAAATGAGACTAACACTATTAAGAAAACACATATTCAACTCTCAGATATTTTAATGATTCAATCATTACAAGAATTACTATTTGGTGAACTTATTATTACAACTCAAGAAGATTCACATTCTATTGTTTACAACCCCGTTTCTCATGAAATAATCGAAAAACTTGTGACCGATATTCGAAAAACTTATTATGATAAACCTGAAAAATTTAATATTGAAGCACTTGACGAACATGTCAAAATACACTCCCCTATCTTTAAAACCATTTTACTTACTGAGTTGACTACAGATGATGTTAAACTCATTGAATACCAGCCGTTTATTGAACTTGTCCGTCAAAAAACAAATGCATTTACTTTTTTCACAGACTTAATTAGCAAACCCGTTCTACAAGATTCTATGTTTTTAACCAATGGAAAAGAGCTCATCATTCTTAGTCGTGTCCAAGAAGTAAAATCTGAAAAAGATGCCGATTACGGATATCGAAAAACCTTTATCCCATTAGACTATATAAAAGACTTTTCTACTCAACCTGATGTAACCATGGAAAATCTATACACACTTGACATAAAGCTCCAAAATGCTTATTTTCAAACAAAAATAAGTAATGATGTAGATGTTTCAAGATTATCAGCACTGATTAATACACATTAGTACACATAACAGGGGGTATTATTTTGAAAAATTATGTAATTACAATTGCAAGGCAATATGGATCTGGCGGACGTCTTATCGGCAAAAAAATTGCTGATCATTTAAATATTCCGTTCTACGACAAAGAGCTTATCAGCTTAGCTGCAGAAGAAACCGGATACGCTGAAAGTTTTGTCACTAAAATGGAACAAAAGAAAAGCATTAGTTTCTTTACTAACCTCTATATGACACAACAAGAACTTCCTGCAACCGATCAAATCTATTTGGCTCAGTCAAAAACAATACATGACCTAGCCAACAAAAGTTCTTGCGTTATCGTAGGTCGTTGCGCAGACTACGTGCTAAAAGATTATCCTAATTGTATTCGAATTTTTATCCATGCACCTATTGAATCACGGATTGAACGTTTAGAACATGAATATAAGGAAACACACAAAAATTGGGAAGACTATCTTCATAAGCAAGATAAGAACCGGTCTTCCTATTACAACTATTTCACCCAAGAAACTTGGGGGAAATCCCTCAATTATCACATGACATTGGATAGTAGTATTGGTATTGATGAAAGTGTAGAAATTCTACTTCATCTCGTAAAAAACTATCAATCAAAATTCAAATAAACTCTACTCAAAAAAGAGATGGAAGTCAATGACTTCCATCTCTTTTAAATACAACAATTATAGTTTTAAATAAAATTTTAATATCTAACCATACGCACCATTCAGATATATATTCAGAATCTAACCGCACGATTTCTTCAAAATCTTCAATATTTGAACGACCGGATACTTGCCATTTTCCTGTAATTCCCGGTACAATACTAATGCGACGACGATGACGTTTCTCATAAGCTTTAACTTCTGCAACCGTGGGTGGACGTGTGCCCACTAAGCTCATATCACCTTTTAAAACATTATAAAATTGAGGCAATTCATCAATGCTTGTTTTGCGTATAAAGGCTCCAATTTTTGTTACTCTTGGATCATCAGTCATTTTAAACATATGTCCCTGCATCTCATTCGATGCCATTAATGCACTTTTTTCTTTTTCGGCATTAACGCCCATTGAACGAAACTTCCATACTTTGAAGACTCGACCATTTTGTCCTACACGATCTTGTTTGAAAATAATCGGTCCGGGAGTTTCTAGTTTTATCAAAGGGCCTACAATAATAAAGGCAAGACCAAAGAAAGCCATCCCAATTAAGCCACCAAAAATATCTATAATTCGCTTCATAAACAACTGATTTTCATTTAAACTTACAACATGAAATTTCAAGACAGGTAAATCACCCACCATAGCAACTTGCGCCTTTGAAGTATGGGTATCTTGAATATCTAATAACATGGTAATCGTAATTCCCATATCCTGACACATGTGTAAGGCATCTCTTAATCGTTCGTCATAACTTAATGGTCGCGCCACTGCAATCTCATCAATGACGTATCGATCTACAATATGGTCTAATTCTTCTAATGTCGCAATATGCTTCAGATCATCATACTCTCTAGGTTCATTTATACTAATATATCCAACTAAATTAAAGTTCAAATAATTATGTTTTTTGATTTCATTAATGTATGTCTGACCTCTTTCAGACCAGCCAATGACCAATATATTCTTACTGTGCTTATAATCTTTGACATCAATATAGGAAAACTTTTTGAGAATCAATCGATTAATGAAAATTAGCGCAATTAAAGCAATCATAAAATCTAACAAAAATAGTCTAGATATATTCGCCTTAAAATAAAACATAACTGCTCCAAGCAAAATATTTGTTGTCAAAAGTGAAATCATCATGCGCATGACTGTCATAATATTCATATTTCCATAATTTTTTATTGTTATTGTATAAATATCAAAAATTAGGAAAAATGCAATTAGAAAAAATGTAACAAGCATTACAAACGATATTTTTTCAAGTCCGGATAAAGTCAAAACTCCTAATTGATAATCCAAGTATGCAATTTCTGCAAAAATATAAGCTACTAAAATACAAATCAAATCTGTCAATAGATAAGTTAGCTTACGAATTCTTATCTTCCATCTTAACATGTTACCACCTCACTACCTTTACACTCTAGTTAAATAATTCTCCAACGATAGTATCTCTATATAGTATTATCATAATCCCAAACAAAGAATTTGTCAATTCGCAACTATGTTATTAAATTGTCAGATATTTTTTATTTTTTATAAAATTCTTTATACCAGTCAATAAAACTTTTTATTCCTTCTTCGATTGACGTTTGAGGTTTGAATCCAATCGCTTCTTCTAAGTCATTGACATCCGCATACGTTTTAGGTACATCGCCTGGTTGCATATCCATGTATTGCTTCTCCGCCTCTATGCCGAGAGTATCTTCAATGACTCGAATAAAATGATCTAATTTAACAGGTTGATTATTTCCAATATTATAGATTTTGTATGGTGCAGAACTTTCACTCATCTTTCCTTCTTGGTCAGTCCATTGTGAATTTTCGACGGGTGGTTTTTCAAGCAACTTTGATATTCCTTCTACAATATCATCGACATATGTAAAGTCTCTTTCCATTTTCCCTTGATTAAATACCTTAATTGGCTCCTTGTTAACAATCGCCTTTGTAAATAGGAAATAGGCCATGTCCGGTCTTCCCCAAGGACCGTAAACCGTGAAAAATCGTAATCCTGTTGTTGGAATATGATACAAATGACTATATGCATGTGCCATTAACTCATTTGATTTTTTTGTAGCTGCATACAAACTCACAGGATGATCTACAGAGTCTTCAGTTGAAAAAGGTATTTTTTTATTTCCTCCGTATACCGAGCTTGATGATGCATATAGTAGATGTTTTACAGGGTTATGACGACATGCTTCAAGTATATTCATAAAGCCTACAATATTTGACTCTATATATGCATTGGGGTTTTCAATACTATATCTTACACCTGCCTGTGCTGCCAAATGAATAACATAATCAAACTGCTCTTTATTAAATAAATCATTAATCGAGTTTGTTTCTGTAAGGTCCATTTTAATAAATCTAAATCCATCAATTTCTAACAATAAATCCAATCGTCCTTGTTTTAATGTCACCTCATAATAATCGTTCATATTATCAATACCTACAACTTCATATCCTTGATTACACAAATGACTTGATAAATGAAAACCGATAAATCCCACAGCACCTGTAACTAAAATTTTTCCCATCCTTTTAACATCCTCTCTATTTATTTCTTTTTTTATTTTTTTTCATAAAACCATGTCAATGTTTCATTTAGTTTAGTTTCATCTAACTTCCAATAATAGATACCATCAATCTTGATTGAGCTTCCTTGTAATGTTGCAAACTCAATATCTTCAATGACTGATAGTGCTTCTGTCACTTCGGCTAATTCACTTACATGTATGTTTGTATTACTATACTCGCTATTGCTTAAAAAGAATTTGGTAAGATCCGTCCCCTTATATTCTTCCGATAATTTTTTTAACAAAGCTATAGCAAATTGCTGTTGACGTCGTATTCTACCAATATCTCCATCTCCAGAATATCTCCAATGAATATAATCAAAGGCTTCCTCGCCATTAAGTTTTTGATATCCCTTGGATAGTTGTGCTCCATGTGTGTTCATGTCAATCTCAACATCCACCCATACCCCGCCAATTTGATTGACAATTGCTGCAATCGGCTCCATTTCAAGGGTAAAATATTTACGCATTTCCTCTTCTTCTAATAATAAATTTACGGCTTCAAGCATACTTGCTTCTGCACGTCCTTTTAATGTTCCAAACGCGTAGGCATGATTTATTTTATCCTTTTTATCTGTAATTGGTAAATAGGTATATGTATCTCTAGGAATAGACAAGACTTTTGCCCATGAATTTTCTAAATCAATACGTAAAATCGATATACTGTCTGCTCGATAAATACTATATTGTGAATCTCGTTCTTCCGTTCGGTCTATTCCCAAAAAAAGAAACATCCGAACATCTTCAGTATCTTCATCTACATCTACATCTTCATTCTTACCTACACTATTGTTTATATTCTTTTCTGTTTCAGACATATTATCATTATGCATCTCTTCTTCTTGATTCTTCGGACTTGATATTTCTTGAACATAACCATCCTGATCCATGGCATCTATTTCCTCTATATTATTTGCCATAGATAGTATCCAAAATATCGTCATGATAAGAATAATAACTCCAGTAATACTTAAAATCGCAGTTAATATTGCTTTTCGTCTATCCATCCTTGTTCCTCATTTCTCAATGTATCTTTATTATTATTTAAGATTATCACATCCGATAAACAAAGTAAAGAAAAAGCCTACCCTTGTATTGGTAAGCCCTTTCTTATGATAAAAGTCCTTTTATTTTATAGACACTTCTACTTTTTCAACAAAAATACTTTCGCCATCTTGACCATCAGCGATTATAAATTCAAGATATTTGTCTGAATCTCTCAAATCACTTACATTGATTGTAAAATCAAATGTTTTTGTTTTTATTCCATGTCCGATTTGCCATAATCCTAATCCATCTCTAAGCCCAACATTATTTAAATATAATTCACTTGTTGTACGATCTGTGCTACTGATGGTTATTTGGACAACTACTGTATCACCCGGATTAGCTGCAGTTAAGTCAATTGTTCTTAGTGAATTGTTTCCACCTTGTACAAATTCAATATTACGAGCACTAAAACTATTAATAACTGGCTCTTCTTCGACAACGGGTTCTTCAACAACTGGCTCTTCTTCAACAACTGGCTCTTCTTCGACAACTGGCTCTTCAACAACTGGCTCTTCGATTATCACTCGATCAAAGTTAATACTTAGCTTGTCAATAACAATA
>ASRN01000097.1_pt1 | contig 16554 bp, 7 predicted proteins | sample 693258 | NCBI WGS metagenome assembly ASRN01 (sample SAMN02169243, study PRJNA158439) | bioreactor metagenome | isolation source: day 82 sample from continuous culture bioreactor inoculated with sediment... | place: Germany: Bremen
ACCCAGTAGTAAATGCAGGTGAATTAACAGTAGAAGACTCAATAGATACAACAACAGTAAGTTTAAGTGCAACAGATACAAATGAGGCAGCAGGAACAGTAATATTTACAGCAACACTTACAAATGAGGTAAGAGCAGAAGATCCTAAAGTAGTAGTTCATACAGAGTTAGGTGATATTATAATTCAGCCAAAAGGTACAGTAATTGGACAAGATGCTGAAGGTAACGATATCTTATCTGATGGTTTAACAGGAACACTAGAAGTAACAAACCCAAATACAGAAGATGTATATAATGATGCAAGTACATTAGATAATTCAATTACAAGTGTAGAGGGTGGAAACTTTGAACAATTAACACCATCTACAGATACAGTAACAGCAAATATAGCTGATACAATTACACCTATTGACGTGACAGTAACAGCAGTTGCAACTGCTCCAAAAGTTATTGATGTTGATACTGAGTTTGGTGAAGCTACGGGTATTAATGTAACTGCTTATGATGTATATGGCAATGAAGGGAACTTAGCAATTGTTAAAGGAACAAACCATGATGGTTTTGGTGTTCAAGGAAATACATCAGGTTCAGGAGCAAGTTCAGAGTTAGGTCATGGATATAATGGAGTTAGTGAAAAAATAGTTTTTGATTTTACTAATGATGCTGATTCATTAGATGTAGCTTTTGCTTGGAGACATAACGGTGAAACTGCTAAAGTTACATTTTTTAATGATACAGAAGAGTTAGGGTATGCAGAAGTTACTGGAGGTGGTTCTAGTACAGATGCGACTGTTAATTATTATGATGTAAATGGTAACTTGATTAAATCTGTTCAAGCTCAAGGTGGAACTGATAGAGTTGATTTATCTTATACTTTTGAATTTCCAGATGCAAATGGTGAACCAACTGCATTTGATAAAGTTGAGTTTAGTGCACCAGGACATGATGATGATTATTTAATAAATGAAATTTCATATACAGAAGTTATTGATCCTGAAATTACAGATATTAATACATCTGAAGGTAAAGTTACATTTAATATTCAAGTAGATGAAAATTATCCACCTCAAGGACAAGCAAGAGCTATTGTTGAAGTAAATGGTCAAGAGTATGAGGTTGATTTAAATGCTACTGGAAGAGGTGCTTTAACTGTTGATGCAAAAGATTTTGATGATTTATCTGATATTAATATTGTTGTAAAAGAGATTGTTGGTGGAAATTATGAAAAAGTAAATGGAACTGATAGTTCATTTGATTTAAGTGACTCTTTCAAAGATGATTTAAGTTCAACAAATGATAATATTGTTGTAACAGAAGATACAACATATGTATTAACAGAAACAGATTTTGGTGAGCTTGGAAAAGATGTAAGAGAGTTTAAAATAACACAAGTTCCTGAAAATGGAACTTTATACTATAAAGTAACAAGTGGACAAACAGTTATTGATAAAGAGGGTAATACTTATGTGGTTACAGAAGATACAACTATTGAAATTGCAGAAAATCAAGTTATCTCTCTAGCTGATATTGCTTCTGGAAAAGTTACTTTTGAATCTGATTCAAATAGTGATGAAGATGGTAGTTTTAAATTTAAAGTTTCAGATGGAACTACATGGCATGATGAAGAGTACACAACATCAGTTGAAGTAAAAGCAGTAGCAGATGCGCCAACTGCTTCAATCAATGTTAGTAATGCAACTGTAATAATTGATAATTCAGACTTTGATTATGATAGTTATGTACAAGAGTTGAAAGATAATTCTGATACATATATTGAAGGTACTGAATCACATGGTGATAATTTATCAGCAGGTAGATTTAACAATACTGATGATTTTATTGATGGAAAAGACTTATCTGATAATATGATAGGTTATGATGGGGATGATGTATTCTTAGGACAAGAAGGAGATGACTCTATTTATGGAGGACATGAAGGAGCATTACCTTCTGTTTCAGATGGAACTGATACTATAATATATAGAGGTAATTTTGATGATTATAATATTACATTTATTACAGAAGGTTCAAATGTTAGAATAAATGTAATTGATACTAGATATGATGCATCAAAAGGGTGGTCTCATCCTGACAATCAAGGTTTAGATACTTATGAAATGGGTGATAATTTATATAGTATTGAAAAATTAGTATTTAAAGATGGTGTTTATGATGTTATTGATGGAGAACTTGTAAAAGAGGGAACAAAAACATTTGAGTATGATGTAGATATTAGTGCTGCATTAACTGATACAGATGGAAGTGAAACATTAAGTGTAAAAATTGATGGAGTTCCTGAGGGTGCAACACTTGAAAGTATAGATGATACTTATACTATTACAAAAAATAGTGATGGTTCATATAGTGTAGAAGTTCCAGCAGATTCAACATCTATAAGTGACAATTTAAAATTAAAAGTTCCTGAAGATAGTGCAGGTGATTTTAATCTAACTATCACATCAAGATCAACAGAATCAAATGATAATGATGATGGAACAAACTATAAAGAAACAACAAATAGTGATGCTGTTCCTTTTGCACAAGATGAATCACAAGTATTGGATTTTGGAGATACATATAGTAAAACAGATGAAAATATTGTAATTGTTTTAGATATTTCAGGAAGTATGAAAGATTATGTTCAAAAAGAAGATGGTTCATGGATAACTAGATTACAATTAGCAAAAGATGCTTTACAAAATATGGTAGATACATATAAAGAGTTCTCTAATGTAAAAATTAATTTAACTTCTTTTGCAAGAACTGCTGATGATTTAGATGGTGGAGAATCTGAAAGTGGTTGGTATAGCCCAGAAGATGCATTAAAAGTTATAAATAATTTTAGTGCAGGTGGTGGTACAAACTATGAAGATGCACTAGAAGAGACATATTCAAACTATACTCCTCCTGCAAATGGAGAAAAAGCAACAGTTTATTTTATCTCTGATGGTAAACCAAGTGTTGAAAATAATGATGGTTGGTATGATGAATATGGAATTATTGATAGTAAATACTTAGAAAACTGGAAAGACTTTTTAGAAAATAATGCTAAAGAGTTAAATGTGATAGGAATAGGTAAAGGTATTACAGATACTACTTATTTAGATAAAGTTGCACAAGATGTTGGTAATGTAAAAACAAATGTGACGATTATAGAAGATGAAAATGATTTAAAAGATAGACTTGTTGAAAATGTTTATAAAAAAATTGAAGGAAATATTTTAGATAATATATCTGGTGGTGATGGTGAAATTTCTGTTGAGTCAATTGTTGTAGATGGAAATAGCTATACAATAGATGATGCATCAAATAATATTCTTACAATTTTAACTAGTTCAGGAGCTACTTTAGATTTCAATTTTCAAACAGGAGATTATAGCTTTGGTGGAAACTTTAATGATATAAAAGAGTTTACAGAAAGCTTCGTAGTAAATACTCAAGATGAAGATGGAGATAAAGCAAGTGTAAAAGTAAATATTAATATTGAAAATAATATTGATGATACAGCAAGTACACCAAGATTAGATTTTAGTGTAGAAGATAATGGTAGCCAAGTAATTAGTCATGATTATGATGTTACAAAAGGTAATAGTGATTCTGATGGAGAAAGATATACAAATGAGGCTGAGTATATAAAATATAATGATGATGTAAAAGGTACAGTTCAAACATTTGGTGGAGATGATGTTGTTTATGTTGGAGATGACATTAAACATCATGGTACTATATATCTAGGTAAAGGAGATGACTTTATTACAGTTGAAGATAAAGTTTCTGGCTATGTATTTGGTGGAGAAGGTAATGATTCAATATATTTAAAAGATTATACATATAGTGATTATTATTACAATAAAGATTATATTCAAAATCATATTAAAGATTTTGAAAACATTAAATTTAAAGATGGACATATCATAGGTGATTCAAATGCATTTAATAGTTCACCAATGAGTACAACTGTTTATAATTATACTATTGTATTAGCAGCTGTATTAGCTGACAAAGATGGAAGTGAAACATTGTCAAATATTACAATTGAAAATTTACCTTCATCAATTACTAGTATAAAAGATAGTAGTGGAAATGAGTATACTGTTTCTAATGGAACAGTATCTTTACCATCAAATGAGGGTACACAACAAGAATACACAGTTGTATCATCGACAGAATTATCTAGTACAGAAATTAATTCAATGAAAGCAAGTGTAACTTCAACAGAGTCTTTTGATGGCGAAGAAAAAACTACTTCAACAACTGCAAAACTTGAAGTAGAAGAGTCTTCAAATATGATTGGAACTGATGCGGATGAAAAATTTGATTCTCATGGTTCAAATGCAAATATTAATGCAGGCGCAGGAGATGATGAGATTATTTATCATGAGGGTGATATTATTGATGCAGGTGAGGGTGAAGATACTTTAAAAGTACTAACTGATGAAGATATAGATCTTTCAAATATAGCACCAAAAGTTGATAATATTGAAGCCATTGATTTAACAAATGATTTAGCAAATCATATTATTGTTGATGAACAAAGTATTGAAGATTTAACTGATGATGAAAATATCTTGAAAATCTTTGGTGATGAGTCTGGTGAAGATAGTGTTAGGCTTGAGGGGAATTGGACAAAATCAGATGGGCAAATTTCAGATGATGATGGTAATACGTTCAATGTTTATGAGGGAACAACAAGTGGAACTTCAAATATCAAAATTTTAATTGATGAAGATGTTTCAGTTGATCCTGATATTTAAAAAAGAAGAAGTTTAAACTTCTTCTTTTGATTTTTTAAGTTTAATTGCTTCATATTTTTTTTAAAGCTTTTTAGATATAATTGGCACTACTTTAAAAAAACTCCAATAATATAGGAAAATTATGTCGAAAGAACTACTCCAAAAACAAGCTAACACAATTAGATTTCTAGCTGCTGATATGGTTCAGCAAGCAAACTCAGGGCATCCAGGTGCACCAATGGGACTTGCTGATATTGCAACAGTATTAAGTAATCACTTAAATATTAATCCTTCAAATGACAAATGGTTAAATAGAGATAGATTAGTATTTAGTGGTGGTCATGCAACAGGACTTGTGTATTCACTTCTTCACTTATGGGGATTTGATGTAAGTATTTCAGATATTAAGAATTTTAGACAGCATAACTCTAAAACACCAGGTCATCCAGAGTATGGACATACACATGGTATTGAGATTACAACTGGTCCTTTAGGTCAAGGTATTGCAAATGCTGTTGGTTTTTCTATGGCTTCAAAATATGCACAAAATATTTTAGGAAAAGATGTTATAAATCATAAAGTTTATTGCTTATGTGGAGATGGGGATTTACAAGAGGGAATTTCTTATGAAGCATGTGCAACTGCTGGGCATTTAAACTTAGATAACTTAGTAGTTATTTATGACTCAAACTCTATTACAATTGAGGGAGATACTTCTATTTCATGGAGTGAAAATGTTAAAAAAAGATTTGATGCTATTGATTTTGATGTAATTGAGATTGATGGACATAACTTTACTCAAATTGACAATGCAATAACAAAAGCAAAAGAAGCAACTAAACCAGTTCTAATTATTGCAAAAACTGCTATTGGAAAAGGTGCTGCAACTTTAGAGGGAAGTCACCATACACATGGGGCACCTTTAGGTGAAGATGAGATAAGAGCTTCTAAAGAAAAAGCAGGATTTAATCCAGATGAAAAATTTGTTGTTCCTTATGATATTAAAGGTGCATTTGATAAATTAATTAAAGGTGTTGAAGCTGAAAATGCTTGGAATGAGTCTTTAAGTGAAGAGATAAAAACAAAAATAGAAGAGCTTAAAAATCCAAATTTTGATAGTATTGAGTATCCACAGTTTGAAGAGGGTTCAAGTGTAGCGACAAGAGGTTCAAATCATAAAATTTTAAATGCAATTGCAAAAGCAATTCCAGGATTTTTAGGTGGAAGTGCAGATTTAGCTCCATCAAATAAAACTGAACTTTTAGATATGGGTGATTTTCCAACTGGAAGAAATATACATTTTGGAATAAAAGAACATGCCATGGCATCAATTTGTAATGCAATGAACTTATATGGTTTATTTAGAGTTTACAGTGCAACATTTTTTGTATTTTCTGATTATTTAAAACCAGCTGCAAGAATTGCTGCACTTGCAAGTATTCCTCAACATTTTATTTGGACACATGATTCTATTGGAGTTGGTGAAGATGGTCCAACACATCAACCAATTGAACATTTATCTCAATTTAGAGCTTTACCAAATTTTTATGTATTTAGACCTGCAGATGCTAATGAAAATATTGATTGTTGGAAAATAGCATTGAAATTAAAAGCACCAAGTGCTTTTGTTTGTTCAAGACAAAATTTAGAAGTATTAAAATCAAAAAAAGAGTTTGGTGATGTATCAAACGGTGGATACTTACTTAAAAAAAGAGAGGGTGCAACTGTTACTATTATGGCTAGTGGTAGTGAAGTAATGCTTGCTCTTAAAACAGGTTGTGCTTTAGAAAAAGATGGTATTTTAGCAAATATTGTTTCTGTTCCTTGTTTTGATTTACTTCTTGAGCAAGATAAAGAGTATATTTCAAATATTATTGATAAAAATACAAAAGTATTTGCCGTAGAAGCAGCAAGAGGCTTAGAATACTACAAATATGCAGATGTAGTTTATGGCATGGATACATTTGGTGCAAGTGCTCCTGCAAATAAATTATTTGAAAATTTTGGTTTTACAATTGATTCATTAACACAAAAGATTAAAAAAGACTTATAAAATAATATAAGGTAGTAAAAAATCTTTTTACTACCTTAATTTAAATTAAACAGACATATTTCTACTTTTTTCCACTTTTTACTCTAAAATATCAAAATTAATTAAAATTTTTAAAAAAACTTACAAAAAAACGCAAAAAATACCTTTTATGTCATACTTTTCTTATAAAATTACTTAATTTAAAAAAATAAGTACTTTATAAGGTTACTTGGAGGTAATTATGGAAAAGGTAATTGAAGCATATACAGGTGTAACTACTCAAGGTAAAAAGAGTAGAACTCCTGCAAAAATGGATGTGTGGTTGACTGCTACTGGTGTAGTTTTAGCACTTTTTATGATGGGGCATATGTTGTTTGTATCAACAATACTTCTTGGAAAAGATGTAATGCACGCAGTAACAAAGGCTTTCGAGTTAGATTTTATATTTGAAGGTGGAATTCCTGCTGTTGTAAGTTTTTTTGTATTAGCTATAACAATTGTATTTATAATACATGCAATTTTAGGATTAAGAAAATTTCCTACTAGTTATAAAACATATATCAAAATAAAAGAACATGCAAAAATGATGAAACACAATGATACATCAATGTGGATGTTTCAATGGGTAAGTGGATTAATCATGATGTTTGCAGCAATGATTCACTTATTTATTATGTTTACTCAACCTCAAAATATTGGTCCATTTGGATCAGCATATAGAGTTGTTGAAGATCATATGTGGTTACTTTATGTTGTTTTATTAATCTGTGTTGAGATTCATGGTTCTGTTGGATTATACAGAGCTGCTATGAAATGGGGTTGGTTTGATGGCGAAAACCCAAAAGCAACAAGAGCTAAAATGTTAAAAGTTAAAAAATTATTAAGTGTTGTATTTTTAACTTTAGGAGTTGTAACTTTACTTGCATATATTAAAATTGGATTAGAAAATGATATTGCACCAGGACAAAAGTATCAACCAACAAATAGTTCAAAAATTATAAACAATTAAAGGTTAGATTATGAAGATTAAATATTGTGATGCATTAGTAGTTGGTGGAGGTTTAGCAGGTCTTAGGGCTGCTGTTGCTGCTGCTGATAAGGGATTAAGTACGACAGTATTAAGTTTAGTTCCTGTAAAAAGATCTCATAGTGCTGCTGCACAAGGTGGTATGCAAGCTAGTTTAGGTAATGCAAAAATGAGTGAAGGTGATAATGAAGATGTTCACTTTTCTGATACTGTAAAAGGTAGTGACTGGGGATGTGATCAAGAAGTTGCAAGAATGTTTGTAACAACTGCACCAAAAGCAATTAGAGAATTAGCATCTTGGGGTGTGCCTTGGACAAGAATTAGAAAAGGTAACCATGAAGCAGTTATTAATACTAAAAAAACAAACATTTTTGAAGATGATAATAAACATGGTTTAATTAACTCAAGAGACTTTGGTGGAACAAAAAAATGGAGAACATGTTATACAGCTGATGCAACTGGGCATACAATGCTTTTTGCTGTTGCAAATGAAGCTTTAAAAAATGATGTTAATATTGAAGATAGAAAAGAAGCAATTGGACTTATTCATAAAAATAATAGATGTTATGGAGCAATTGTTAGAGATTTAATTACAGGTGATGTTGTAGCATATGTTTCAAAAGGAACATTAATAGCAACAGGTGGATATGGTAGAGTTTATGAAATTACTACTAATGCAGTAATCTGTGAAGGGATTGGTACTGCTATTGCACTAGAAACTGGAGTTGCAAAACTTGGAAATATGGAAGCTGTACAATTTCACCCAACACCATTATTCCCATCAGGTATTTTATTAACTGAGGGTTGTAGAGGTGATGGAGGTGTTCTAAGAGATGTTGATGGACACAGATTTATGCCAGATTATGAACCTGAGAAAAAAGATCTTGCAAGTAGAGATGTTGTTTCAAGAAGAATGATGGAACACATTAGAAAAGGAAAAGGTGTTGATTCACCTTATGGGAAACACTTATGGTTAGATATCTCTATTTTAGGAAGAGATCACATTGAAAGAAACCTAAGAGATGTACAAGAAATTTGTGAATATTTTGCAGGAATTGATCCAGCTGATGAGGGACAAAAAGGTTGGGCACCAGTTCATCCAATGCAACACTACTCAATGGGTGGTATTAGAACAAAACCAACAGGAGAATCTCCTACATTAAAAGGTCTTTTTAGTGCAGGTGAAGCAGCATGCTGGGATATGCATGGATTTAATAGACTTGGAGGAAACTCTGTATCTGAAACTGTTGTTGCTGGTATGATTGTAGGTAACTACTTTGCAGATTTTTGTAAAGATAATGAGATAGATATTGATACAAAAACTATTGAAGATGCAGTTGCTAAAAAAGAGAACTATATTAAACAATTAGTATCTTTAAATGGAACAGAAAATATTTTTAAAATTAAAAATAGAATGAAAAAAATAATGCAAGATTATGTTGGTATTTTTAGAGATGGAAATGGTTTAGAAAAAGCAGTTAAAGAGTTAGAAGAGCTTTATATTAAATCAAGAAATATCTCTGTTGAAAATAAACAACTAACTGCAAACCCTGAGTTAGAAGAAGCATATAGAGTTCCAATGATGCTTAAAGTTGCACTTTGTGTAGCAAAAGGTGCACTTGATAGAACAGAAAGTAGAGGGGCACATACAAGAGAAGATTATCCAAAAAGAGATGATGCAAATTGGTTAAAAAGAACACTTACTTCATGGGAAGAGGGTAATACAATGCCAACTGTTGAATATGAAGAGTTAGATATTATGAAAATGGAAATACCTCCTGGATTTAGAGGGTATGGTGCTAAGGGTATGATTATAGAAAATGAATTATCAGCAGTAAGACAAGCACAAGTTGATGAGTTAACTGACAAATTAGAATCTGATGGTAAAGATAGATATCAAATTCAAGATGCTCTTATGCCTTTTCCTTTACAAGAAGAGTATAAAAGAAAAAATAAAAGATTAGGAGTTAAGTAATGGCACGGCAATTAACAATTAGGGTATTAAGATATGACCCACAAAGTGGAGATAGTAAACCATATTTCAAAGATTATAAGATTGAAGAAACAGATAGTATGACTATTTATTTAGCTTTAACATATATAAGAGAAAATATGGATGCAGGTTTGAGTTTTGATTTTGTTTGTCGTGCTGGTATTTGTGGTAGTTGTGCCATGATGATCAATGGAAGACCAAAATTAGGATGTAGATCTTTAACAAGAGATTTTGAAGATGTAATTACTCTTTTACCTCTTCCTACATTTAAACTAATCAAAGATTTATCTGTAAATACAGGTGAGTGGATGGATGGTATGAGTAAAAGAGTAGAATCTTGGATTCATACATCAAAAGAGTTTGATATTTCTAATCTTGAAGAGAGAATTGAACCAGATGTTGCAGATGAAGTATTTGAACTTGATAGATGTATTGAGTGCGGATGTTGTGTTGCAGGTTGTGGAACAAAACTTATTAAAGAAGATTTTGTTGGTGCAGTTGGTCTTAATAGAGTTGCAAGATTTGAATGTGACCCTCATGATGAAAGAACAATTGATGATTATTATGAATTAGTTGGTGATGATAATGGAATATTTGGATGTATGACTCTTCTTGGTTGTGAGGATACTTGTCCAAAACATCTTCCTTTACAAAATAAAATAGCATATATGAGAAGAAAGCTAGCTACTATAAAAGAGTAGAAGACAACCAGCATAGAAAAGCTTATCCCATCAAGCTTTTCTATTTTAATGATTTTGGATGTATAGCTCCTGGCTGTGAGTTTGCTTATCCAATAGTAACCTTGATATTTTTACGGGAAATGATAGGTTTATTAGTAAAATGACTATTTTTATAAAATAGTCGCCATCCTGAACTTATAAAAACTAATGTTTAATTAACGTAGTAGTAATATTAACTAGTATAACGCTCTAATAATACTAGACCTTAAATAATAATGCTCATTCATTTACTATAAAAAAGCACAAAACAGCCCAGACTCTCAATTTTTATCCTTATATTTAAAAAAAGTAAAAAAAAAGTAAATAAAATGAATGCTTATTCATAAAAAATCACTTTTAGTTCATTTTGGACTTATAGAATTACATTAAGTAAAAAATTAAAGCCTAATTTAAAGTACATGATGACAGACTTTGATTTTCAAATTAATTTAAAGGACATATTATGAGTAAAAGAATGGAGCACGATTTAATCGGTGAACGAGAAATAGATAATGAGTTTTATTATGGAGTACAAACAGCAAGAGCTCAAGATAACTTTCATATTACAGGTGTAACATTGTCTCAATTCCCTACATTTATTATTTCACTTGCACAAGTAAAAAAAGCTTGCGCATTAGCAAACTATAATTTAAAACTATTAGAAGAGAACAAAAAAAATGCAATATGTGAAGCTTGCGATGAAATTATAAGTGGTTCTTTACATGAACACTTTGTTGTTGATGTTATTCAAGGTGGAGCGGGAACTTCTACTAATATGAATGCAAATGAAGTAATTGCAAATAGAGCTTTAGAAATTTTAGGACATGAAAAAGGTGAATATGATTTCTTACATCCAAATAATGATGTAAATAAATCACAATCAACAAATGATGCTTATCCAACAGCTTTTAGAATTGCACTTTTTGAAAAACTATATGAACTAGTAGATTCAATGAAAGTTTTAAGAAAATCTTGTATGCAAAAAGCAGATGAATTTAAAGATGTTATTAAAATGGGAAGAACACAACTTCAAGATGCTGTTCCTATGACATTAGGACAAGAGTTTCATACTTATGTAACTATGATTGATGAAGATATCGAAAGATTAATTGGAGCACAACAACTTGTAAGAGAGATGAACTTAGGTGCAACTGCAATTGGTACTGGTATTAACTCTCACCCAGAATATGCACATGAAGTAGAACAAAGATTACAAGATGTAACTGGAAGACCATTTGTAACAGCAAAAGATTTAGTTGAAGCAACACAAGATACAGGTGCTTATGTACAAATCTCTGGAGTATTAAAAAGAGTAGCTATTAAAATTTCTAAAATTTGTAACGACTTAAGACTTTTAAGTAGTGGACCAAGAACTGGACTTAATGAGATTAACCTTCCTGCAATGCAACCTGGTTCATCAATTATGCCAGGTAAAGTAAATCCAGTTATCCCTGAAGTTGTAAATCAAGTTGCATTCCAAGTAATTGGAGCAGATGTTACTATTACAATGGCAAGTGAGGGTGGACAACTACAACTTAATGTATTTGAACCTGTAATTGCATATAACTTATTTAATTCAATTAATATGATGAAAAATGCATTTGAAACATTATCAGAAAAATGTGTTGATGGAATTACTGCAAATGAAGAGCATTGCAAAAATTTAGTTCTAAATAGTATTGGTTTAGTAACTGCACTTAATCCTTATATTGGATATGAAAATTCAACAAATGTTGCAAAAGAAGCTTTAGAATCTGGAAGATCAGTTTATGATATTGTATTAGAAAAACAACTTTTAACACAAAGTGAACTTGAAGAGATTATTAGACCAGAAAATATGATTAAACCAAGAATTAAATAATTATTTACAGTATCAAATAACTCACAAGGAGGACGATATGTTATTTTTAGAAATATTAGTAGTGTTAGGCGCTATTTATATGGGGGCTAGAATAGGTGGAATTGGAATTGGGTATGCAGGTGGACTTGGAGTATTAATCCTTTGTCTTTTCTTTGGTTTAGAACCAGGTAGTATACCAATCGATGTTATTTTAATTATCATGTCAGTTATTGCAGCAATTGCAGCAATGCAAATTGCAGGTGGGTTAGATTATATGGTAAAAATTGCAGAGGATATTTTGAGAAAAAATCCTAAGCACATTACTTATTTAGCGCCAGCAGTTACTTATTTTATGACATTACTTGCAGGTACAGGACATACAGCATATTCAACGCTTCCTGTAATTGCAGAAGTTGCAAAAGAACAAGGTATTAGACCATCAAGACCTTTAGGTATTGCAGTTGTGGCATCGCAAATTGCGATTACTGCTTCTCCAATTTCAGCAGCAGTAGTATTTTTTAGTGGAATTATTGAGCCTTTAGGGGTTGGATATATTGAGTTATTAGCGATTGTTATTCCTACAACATTTGCAGCTTGTATGATTACAGCTTTTGTAAGTAACTTTTTAGGAAAAGACTTAAAAGACGATCCTGTTTATCAAGATAGAATGAAAAAAGGTTTAGTTAAATTAAGAGGTGAAACAAAAGTAGAGATTAAAAAAGGTGCAAAACTATCAGTTGGTATCTTTATTCTTACAATTATCTCTGTTGTAACTTATGCTACTTTAATTAGTAATAAAGTTGGAATTATTCAAGATCCATCACTTCCAAGAAATGCCGCTATTATGGTATTTATGTTAACTTGTGCTGCTATTATTACAATGGCTTGTAAAGTTGATTCTGGAAAAGTTATTACTGCATCAACATTCCAATCAGGTATGAGTGCTTGTATTTGTGTACTTGGTGTTGCTTGGTTAGGGACTACATTTGTAGGAGCTCACATTGATGAGATTAAAGGTTTTGCAGGTAATTTATTAAATAATTATCCTTGGATGTTAGCAATTACTTTATTCTTTGCAAGTATGCTTTTATATTCTCAAGGTGCAACAACAAAAGCATTAATGCCAGCAGCATTAGCTTTAGGTGTTGACCCTGTTACTGCAATTGCATCATTTGCAGCAGTTAGTGCATTATTTGTATTACCAACTTATCCAACGCTACTTGCAGCTGTTGAGATGGATGACACAGGTTCAACTAGAATTGGTAATTTAGTATTCAACCACCCATTTATGATACCAGGAGTTGTAGCTATTGCTCTTAGTGTTATATTTGGATTTATCTTCGCTGGAATAATTATCTAAGCAAAATATCTTCAATGCATACAAGATCGGTTCTTGTATGCATTTTTTTTAAGTATCATGTTAACTTTTTAAAGTTTATTATCCAATTACAATCAAATAAAAGGGGATTGTCATGAAGAAATTATTAAAATCAGTTGCGTTATTTGCCTTTGTAGGTACATCAGTACTTTTAGCTAAACCAAATATTACTATCTTAGCTACAGGTGGAACTATTGCAGGAGCAGGTGAGTCTTCTACAAAAAGTTCATATTCAGCAGGTGCAGTTACAGTTGATAAGTTAATCTCAGCTGTTCCTTCAATTAAAGAATTAGCAAATATTAAAGGTGAGCAAATATCAAATATTGGTTCACAAGAGATGAATGATAAAGTGTGGATTAAACTTGCAAAAAGAGTTAACACATTACTTAAAAAAGATGATGTTGATGGTGTTGTAATTACTCATGGTACAGATACTATGGAAGCAACATCTTATTTTCTTGATTTAACTGTAAAAAGTAAAAAACCAATCGTTTTTGTTGGAGCTATGAGATCAGGTTCATCTATGAGTGCTGATGGTCCAATGAATATTTTCAATGCTGTTAATGTAGCAATCGATAAACAAACAGCTGGTAAAGGTGTTGTTGTTGTAATGAATGATGAAATTCATAGTGCAAGAGAAGTTACAAAAGTTAATACATCAAGAGTAAATGCTTTTGCTTCACCAAATACTGGAAAAATTGGTACTGTTTATTATGGAAATATTCATTATTATATGAATCCAACTAGAAAACATACATATAATTCAGAATTTAATATTGAAAAAATCAATTCTTTACCAAGAGTTGAGATTTTATATGCACACTCTAATGATAGTGATATTTTTGTAAATGCAGCAGTGAAAGCAGGTGCAAAAGGTATTATTCATGCAGGTATGGGTAATGGTAACTTATATCCAAGTACTCAAGAAGCTTTAGGTAAAGCTGTAAAAAAAGGTATTGTTGTTGCAAGAACTTCAAGAGTAGGTAGTGGTAGAACAAACTTACATGGTGAAGTAAATGATGAAAAATATGGTTTTATTGCAACAGATAATTTAAATGCACAAAAAGCAAGAATTTTATTAATGCTTGGACTTACTAAAACAAATGATAAAAAAGAATTACAAAAAACTTTTTTTGAATATTAAGATAAACAAAGAGATTTTTCTCTTTGTTTACTGTCATGATAATATTTTAATGTTATAATTTAAAATATTAAAAAAAAGGCTTAATATTGAGAAAATCTATATTTATACTACTAAGTACTTTTCTACTACTAAATACTTTTACTGGTTCATTATTTGCAAAAGAGATTAAAAATGTTTTAATAATAAATTCTTATCACAAAGGCTTTGAATGGAGTGATAGAGTAATTATGGGTATGGAAGACTTTTTTTATACTACAAATATTGATGCAAATGTTTTATATATGGATTCAAAAAGAATCGCCTCAGAAAATTACTTTGACAAACTAACAGAACTTTACGATCTTCAATTAAAAAAACACAAATATGACTTAGTTGTTGCAGTTGATAAATTTGCATATGCTTTTATCTTGCAAAATATTAAAGAACTAGATATTACTCAACCTATATACTTTATAGGATTAGAACAATACTCAAAAAAAGAAATAAAAGATTATAATCTCAAAAAACAAGTTAGTGGAATGCTTGAAAAAAGAGAGATTAAAACAAACATAAAAATTATAAAAAGAGTATACCCTTCTTTAAAAAAACTATATATCTTAAATGATCGAAGTGCAAATGGTGATGATTCAAATAAATTTATTAAAGAAGCTATAAAAGAAATAAAAGGTAAGTTTGAAATTGAATATATTAGAAAAATCGAGTTTGATGCTTTAATAAATAAATTTTCAAAATATAAAGAGAATGAAGCACTATTTTTTGTAAGATTTTACAATGATAGTACTGGAAAATTATATCCAAATTATGAAATTGCTTCATTTATAAAAAATGCAAAGATTCCAGTATTTATCACTGATGATTTGTTTATAAAAAAAGGTGCAATTGGAGGTAAACTAGTTGATATAAAACAGCTAGGAAGAAACTCTGCAAAAGAGATAAAAAAGATTATGGAAAATAAAAATAATATTGTAAGTATTAAAACTGATGATAGTTATAACTATATTTTTGATTATGAAAAAGTAAAAGAGTTTAATATAAATCCAAATTTGTTAAATGAAAAAATCAAATATGTAAATGCACCTCTATCTTTTTTTGAAAAAAATCGGCTTTTTATTGATTTTGTTTTTATAATCTCTCCTTTTTTAGTTTTTTTAATCTTAGGCTTAATTCATAACTTATACTTAAGAATAAAAAGTTCAAAAGAGTTAAAACAAAGAATGCAATTTGATAAGGTTTTATTAGACTCAATAAAAAGTCCTATTGTATGGGAAGATGACAAGGGATTTATTGTTGATTCAAATGCAAAATTTGACGAACTTTTAGAAATGAGTACAAATATAATTGAAGGAAAACAATTAAAAGATTTTATAGAAAATAGAAATGTTAAAAAACTTTTAAATTTATTAAAAACATTTGTAGATAAAAACTGTTTTGAAAGTAATGCAATAGTTTTAAAATCAAAAGATAATAAAGAACATATTTATATGATTGATCAAACAGATTATACAGAAGATATTTATAGAACAAGTGGTACAGTAGTTGTATTTACTGATGTTACAAAAGAAAAACTTGCATTAAGAGAGAAAATAAAGAATCAAGAGTTTATGATACAACAATCAAAGTTAGCAGAGATAGGAGAGATATTTTCATCAATTGCGCACCAATGGAAGACACCACTTTTAGAGATAACA
>ASRN01000111.1_pt1 | contig 14893 bp, 11 predicted proteins | sample 693258 | NCBI WGS metagenome assembly ASRN01 (sample SAMN02169243, study PRJNA158439) | bioreactor metagenome | isolation source: day 82 sample from continuous culture bioreactor inoculated with sediment... | place: Germany: Bremen
TTAATTCCCCTTCATGAAAAGAAATCCAGAAACTTTGATTTTGAAGAAACCAAAGAAAAATCCTTTAACAATTAGATTTCTTTTTTAAAAAAACACTTAATCCTGTAAGAATAAACAATCCAACTCCCCCTATTCCCACTTCTACCATATCAACTTCTTTTTCTTCTGATTCAAGTAGCTTTTTATTTGTATTTTGATTATTATAAATATTTCCGTCAGCTCTTTCAGTAGGTATCTTCATGAGGGTTTGATTCCTATTCCTTTCAATTAAATTCTCTCCTTCTGGTTTTTGGCGCAATTCTGCGTCACCTTGTCTAGAAGAGTTAGAACTTGTAGATCCATTATTGCCCTCACCTTCATTTGTAGATGGCAATTCACCGGTCAATTGTTGCAAAATATTTTTACTACGCAGATTGACAAACTCCAAAAGGGAAATTATTTCATTTGATTCCTGATCAAATATACTTTGTTCGATTATACTCATAGAATAAAAAGGATTCGAATCATTTTCGGCATACGTTTTAATCATAACGTATATCTGTTCAACCTTTAACTGAAAGTTCTCTGTATCCATATATTCTTTTGCTAAAAGTTCAATATATTCATGATACTGAGAAACATATTCTTCATTCAAAAAAATCGCCTGCACTAAAGGATACTGGTCAACATTTCCTATAACTGGTTCATCAATTATAAATTGTGTTGCTTCAATATCTGTAAGTCCACTTCTAGGAAATCCATTAAACGCCATGTTTAAGTCCCATGTTATCCACTCATATAAAAAAGTTTCTGTATTATAATACAAGTAATAATTATGAAACATGCCTGATTGATATGAATCCATATGAATTACTGCTGTACTCATTGCCAAATATTTCAAAAAAGAATCTACATTCATTACATCTGATAACTTATATTCCTCTGTTTCACCACCATTTTGAATAATTTTATCAATTGTTGTTACTAATTCAATAAAATTATTATCTGTTGACATCTCATCATCTTCTGGAGTAATCGCCTCATAATTTTTTATATCATCTGAAATGTAGGATAAATCTGCCCCTTGACCTGATTCCGGTTTATACAATTCTCCATCCGAATTTCCAAAAGCTTCTTTAAGAAAGCTTTCATCAACTTGTTCTACTGCTAAATACAGACCATAATATTCATCATTTATGGATAAAGACACATATGTTGTATCTGGAGCTTCTGCTTCAAGCTCTTCTAACATTTCATAACCAATATATTCAGCCATCAATGTTGGATCTTCAAACAAGTTGTTCAAATTTAACTTAGTTATTCCAAATAAATTCTGCCCTTCAATGTACTTATCAAAATCGACTTTAAATGAAAATCGATCATTTCCCGAACTAAATACTTGTTGCAAGCTAGAATTTCCTTTGGGTCGAATAGCAACGTTTGCGAAGCTATAACCGTTATATGTTATATCTGCTAATATATAGTCTTCCTCAATCGCCTGTTCAATCATCTCTTCATAAAGAGTATTGTCAATATTTATATTAACTTCAACCACTTCATCGTGAGGAAAAACTTCGGAAGCCTCTTCTTTTACTGATGAATTTGCACTACTCACCACTATATTTTTCTCTAATATATTATTAACTACTAACGCAATGATAAAAACTAATCCTATTGCACATATAAGCCTTAATATTTTCATATTTTCACCACTTCCTATTGAGTAAATTCCATCGAACTTACAAGCGTAACATGCGTCACTGATGGTATCTGTTTCATATCATTTACAAAAGACATTTCTTCATTTTTAACGCGCAATTCAATTGTGTATTCCACATGATTTTCATCCACGATTTTTGACTTCACAAAAAAACGATCTACAGTTGCTTTTAGTTTATTTAATATTTTTTCTTCATCCTCTTCTTTTGTATAATGAAGGACCAAAAGATAGGGTGTATTCTCTGACAAACTTCCACTAAATGCAATAATTACAATCCCAATTACAATCGATCCTAAAATAGCCAATGTATATAGGTTTGCACCTGTAACGATACCTGCAGCTATCGACCAGAACATAAATATGATATCCATGGGATCCTTAATCGCAGATCGAAAACGTACGATAGATAACGCACCTACCATACCTAATGACAATACAACATTCGAAGTTATTGCCATAATGACAAGTGCTGTAATCATTGTCATCATTACGAGTGACATACTAAAACTTTTTGTAAATACAACACTTTGATAGGATTTTTTATAGATTTGATATATAAAAACCCCTATTAAAAAAGATACGATAAGTGTTACTGTCATATTTAAAGCGGAAATACTACTGGTACTTTCTAAAAAACTGTTTTTAAATACATCTTGAAAAGTCATGGTTTATACCTCCTGGTTTAATGATATTTATGAATAAATAACTCGAGCCGCTACATACTTTGAAGATGACGTAGCCATAATATTAGGGGATTGAATGATGCTTCTTACGAATGTAGGAAGAAGATGATCAAATTTTATTTCCATAATTACTTGATTAGGATTCCAAACTTCCATATAGTTGTTTTCAGTTCCAAAAAATTTATCTACCGCATTACTTTTTTTGATTATGAAATCAAATGTAATGCGTAAATTACTGAGTGGGTATGTGTATGCAATACGATTGTACTTTACAATAACTTTAGGTTTATATTGGTCATGTTTAAGTTTATACAAAAAATTGGTACAAAAAGCATCTGTATTCTCTTCCAGAAAGCTGAACTTTCCTTCTATTATGTTCTTTGCAACTTCTTTAGAGATTGTAATACTTTCTTTATTTGTCATTAAATTATGTTTTGATTTTTTTTCCAGCTTTATGTTTGAAAAATCATTATTGTAAACACGCATTCTAAACTTGTGTCTTAATTCATCCCCTTCAATTTTTTGTGTCATGGCATAATTATATGGATTATCAAAATATAAACTTTTTACTTCATACCCTTCTTTGGGACAATGTACATCTAGGTTTAGAAGATATTTTAATTTATTGTTGATTATTTGAAATTCGTGCCAGTCTATTGTGTATTTTTTTTCGTGTCTGTATTTTTTTTCGACCATATTATCGCTCCTTTCTTTTGTTAAACATAATATTATACGTTATATGTCACAACTATGTTACAATAAAAGAAAATATTTACTAGAATGAAAGGACCAAGTTGTTATGAAAAAGAAAATACTAATAGCAGACGATGAAAGTCGCATTCGCATACTTGTAACAGATTTTCTTGAATCTGAAGGATATGAAGTAATCAGTGCTTCGGACGGAAAACAAGCACTCGATTTATTTTATGAAAATGAAGATTGTAAGCTTATGATTCTTGATGTCATGATGCCATATTATGACGGTTTTCAGATAGTCAAAGAAATTCGTTCTCTCACTAAAATACCTATCTTAATGTTAACCGCACGAACTTCTGATTATGACGAACTCCAAGGATTCCATTTGGGTGTTGATGATTATATACGAAAACCTTTTAGTCCGAAAATACTTGTTGCACGTATTAATGCATTGTTTGATCGAACTTATGGGGAATATAAGCTTATAGAAAAAGGACGTTTGCAAATACAAATCTCTCGACATCTTGTTATTATCAATCATGAAACTATTAATTTAAGCCAAACAGAATTTCAACTTTTGCTTTATTTGGTCGAGAATGAAGGAATTGTATTATCTAGAGAACAAATTCTATACAAAGTGTGGGGATTAGATTATGATGGAACCGAGCGAACTGTAGATACACATATGAATCGTCTAAGAAATAAACTAGAACAAGTATCTAGCTATATTCAGACGATTCGGGGTTTTGGTTATAGATTTGAGGTGAAAACATGAAATCAATACGACGAAAATTATTTTTACAAATTGGACTTCTTACCACTTCATTTATAATATTGTTATATATTTTTAATAGTTTTTTTTTAGAACCGTATTATCGATACAGCACTCGAAATACAATTATTGATATCTATGAAGAAATCAACGCTACGCCTAACTCAGAAATAAATTCGGAGACACTTTATTATTTAGTCTATAGTAGTCGTACTTTTATGGAATTAACCATTATTGACGAGACCAATAAAACTATTTATTTACCCAATAATCCTCTTTCCATAGATAGTAGCGTTGAACGTCTTCCTCCGTCATATACCCGCCCACCCTTGAAGCCTACAGATGCAAAAGACGCAATTGCTTTAAATAATAAAGTCTCACTTTATTACATTAATGATTCTTTAAACAAGCATTCTTTCTATCTTTTGTCAGGTTATCTTGATAATGATTGGCGAATTGAAATCCGCGTTCCTCTCGCTTCTGTTAATGAAAATATTAATTTATTCAATCGTTTTATTATTTTTTCCGGTGGAATAATGCTTGTTTTTAGCATTATTGTTGCTAATTATATTTCTAAATCTTTTTCCAAACCAATTTTGGACATGTTCCATGTTACCGATCACATTAAACATTTGAATTTTAAACATAGGTGTACAGTTGCAGGTAATAATGAGCTAGGCCAGCTTGCTGTTAATATAAACGAAATGAGCTATGCTTTGAAAAAAAACATAGCTCTATTAACTCAAACAAATAACGAACTAGAAAAAGAGATTGCCGAACGCATACGCATTGACCAACAAAGAAAACTCCTTCTCAACAATGTATCTCACGAACTAAAAACTCCTTTATCACTTATTCAAGGCTATAGTGAAGGCCTTCAATTGAATCTTCATAAAAATCATCCGAAAGCTGATTTTTATTGTGATGTTATTATTGATGAAAGTAAGAAAATGGATTTACTGATTAGTGAATTACTTGATATCAATCGAATTGAGTCTGGAGAATTCACTTTTAAAAAAGAACCTATTGATTTAAAAGAATTTCTTGAATATATTCTTCATAAATTACAACCCTTATTTGAGAAAAAAAATATTATTATTACAAAAGATTTTAATGTTTTTGAAAGTATATCATCAATAAATATATATGCCGATCGCCTCCGTACAGAACAAATTTTTACGAATCTTTTAAATAATGCACTTGCCTATGTCGATAAAAGAAAACAAATAAAATTAAATATTTGTGTAATCTATGTTAACGATCGGGCATTTATACGATGTGATATTGCAAACACCTATCCGTTTGTCCATAAAAAAGAATTGGAAAACTGGTGGAATAGTTTTTATAAAGTGGAACAATCAAGAACCCGTGAAAATGGTGGTTACGGATTAGGTCTACCCATTATAAAAGCTATTCAAGAAGCTGACCACAATGCCTATGGCTCTTTTTATCAAGATGAGTATGTTCATTTTTATGTGGATTTTAAATTATTGTAGTTGCTCCCTTTTCATTTCATCAAAAAACCTTAGTAAAAGTCAGTTATAACCAATTTGATTATCCAATATGTCCCCATGACTCTGCTTTATCAATTACCTGGTTGGTATATATTTTCTGAATTTTCAGCAACGTTCATATCATTATTATATTTCTATATGAGTTCAATATATTCAGAGCTAAAGCAAAGACCATCTCTTCCAATTATATTTATAAATATTGCTGTTGTACTTTTTTTTATCTGCTTTTTTATTTGTCCATTCATAATTGGTCCAATTTCTTTTTGTTGCCATATTCTTTCAGCATGAACTCCAACATCTAAGGTATAGTTATATATAACCGATATTATGTCTTGACTATTTAATTCTTGGATTTTTAAAAATCCGTCCTCAATAATTAGTGTTTTTAAACTTTGCAATTTTTTTTTATTGGACACTATCTTTTTGGCAAATTCGAAATGTTCACTAAAGTTAAATATTGGTAAATGTCCATGTTCAAAATTCGGTATAATATAACGCCAAACTTTTCCATTAATATCTGTTGTGGTTCTTGCCCATGTATCTAAGGGAAAATATTGGTCATTGGTTCCATTAATAAATAGCATAGGTGTTTTAATTTCATTTACAAGATGATTCATCGGTTCCCATAAAACACTCTGTTCTGTAGTAGGTTGTAACTTCCCATCTGATTCACTTAAATATCCACATCCATAAACTGCTATAGCAAAACTAAATCGTCGATCAGCCCCAGTAGCTATACTAGTTATAATTCCGCCCCACGAAATACCAAATATCCCTACTTTTTCTGAATTCACTTCATCAAAAGATTGAATCAACGTATTAGCTCTTATTACATCTGCAACAGCATGATACATCCATTGTTCAGTTATTGGTAATTTATAATCCTCAAATACATTTTTTCTATTAGGACCAGAACAATTATGAATAGGTCTATTTTCATGGGATAAACTAAGGTCAGGCAAATGACCTTCAAGATCCATAGATATTGCCGCAAACCCTTGTTCATTCCATCTTTTAACCATCCAATGAAAAGCTGTTCCACCACCTCCGTGAACAATCACTACCGCTGGCCAACCATCTGTAGGTGGTATACCTTCCGGTGCTTTGTAATAGGCATATACTTTTGTTACTTTGTGATGGTACATAAAACCTTCATAAAAAAAAGAAGTAAAACCTTCAACACAATAAAGATTTGTCAGATATGTTTTTGGTACCTCATACATTTTTTTTATATCCCATATATTAGTATAAATCATGGTTCAAACCTCCGCACTAGACCCTTAAAAAAATGCTATCCGTTTATCTTTATATACGCGATGTAAAAGCCTGTAAAAACCGAGTCTGTTTCCGATCAGAAGTCACTCTATAATGTCATCGTCATTGATGTCGATGGACGAATGCCAACTTTTGGAATTCCATAGTTAGTTATTTAGTTTAGATATTATACCCCAGGTCTGTTACTGTAACCAGGCAATAACGTATTCCACTCTTCCATTTGTCGATTTAATCTCTCAACAACTTCAGGGTATTCTTTTACAATGTTATTTTTCTGCTGTTCATCTATTTTTAGATTATATAATTCAACTTTATCGAGTACTGGGTTTGTAATTAACACATACTGGTCATTTCTAATGGCAAGCATAGGCCAAAAATCATCATCATTATGGTAAAATCTCCACTCCCACATAATTGCCTTTTTTCTAGTAATTTCATTGCCTCTAAAAGCATCCACAACATTTACACCGTCTGGTTGAAGGTCTGTCGGCATTTCAACCCCTGTAATATCTAAAAACGTAGGCAACATATCAACTGCAGACAATAATGAGGTTGAATCCACATTATTGGCCGGTGTTATCCCTGGCCATCTTACAATAAAAGGCACTCTAACACCACCTTCATAAAGACTTCTTTTTCTACCTCTTAAACCACCTGTTGATCCCCATGTACCATCCTCTAAGGTAATTGTCTCAGGCCCATTGTCACTGGTGAACACAATAATTGTATTCTCCGAAAGTCCCATAGCTTCTAGTTCTTCCATTAACACACCAATATATTTATCTGCATTAGTCAACACAGAATAGTAAGTTTGTCTTGGCTCTTCAAGATCTTTATAAGGCTCTCTTTGTTCTTTTGTTGGATGGAGTGGCGTATGTGGATCTTTAAGCCAAAGGTTAATAAAAAATGGTTTATCTTTATCTTGCTTAATAAATTCTAGTGTTTCTTCAATAGCCATTCTACTTGAATTTGCTGCCCAAACTTTATCAATATCATTAAATAATGTAAAAGGCCATTTTTCCGTTCCTAACCACGTAGGTCCATTGCCATTCCATACCCTTGTAGCATCGTAACCATATTCAATCACTGGTGGAGCATCTGGATGACCGTATTGACCTCCTCCACCGCCAAGATGCCACTTCCCGTAATGCGCTGTCCTATAACCTGCCTCTTTTAATAACTTTGGCAAAGTATGGACATCTTTATCCAGCCAATTATTCATGTGTCTTGCAGTATTATGGTCATAACGCTCATAGTGTCCATGCACTAAGTGTCGTGCTGGATAATGCCCTGTCATAAATGCACATCGACTCGGAGAACATACAGGACTGGCCACATGAAAATCAGTAAATCGTGTACCTTCTTCAGCTAGTTTATCAATATTTGGAGTTTGGATTTCTTCATTATTATAACATCCAAGGTCTCCATATCCCCAGTCATCTGTTAAGATAAAAATAATATTTGGGGTTTTTTTTGCATCGGTTTTTTTCGTAATTATATAGTCTCCTTCTATCATTTTCATTTACCAAGCTGTATCGGCCTGATTATTCCCATCGGAAAACCAAGCTTCTAAAGTAGCTTTTTCAAGTTTTAAATCCACATAAATGAACTACTCTTCTCATCTTCTTTAACTGGATTACATTTTTATAATTTTGAATTTCTAAATGTGTATAAGCTAAAGGTAATGCATTGCTTCCATATATTCTAATATCTTATTAAAAAATACACCTGTGCTATTAGCGTAATGCTCTGTCATTAATCCATAACGCGTTGGTGCACAAGTTGGTCTTACATGAAAATTTGTGAGTACAAAAATAATATTTAGGTTTTTTATTTTTCCTCCTGTTTAATGAATCTTAGAACAAATTATTTGAAAAGATTTAGTATCTCCTTTTTTTAATTGAACCTCTTTTATCACGGAATCTTTTGTTGCGACTAATTGTGTTGGAAGAATTAAATCAATCATTGCATCTCTATTTTTCGACAACAATTTGATACCAACAACTTTTTTATCCAAATCCCATTCAATAGAAACTTCAATTGCACCTCTTGCAAGAAGATTTTTCACATTACCTTTCTTCCACTTTTCAGGCAGTGCTGGTAAAATCACAATCTTACCGGGTACAGAAAAAAGTAACATTTCATTAATTGCTGAACAAAGTCCCATGTTGGCATCTAATTGTATGGGTGCCCACGGCAATTCTACCCCTATCCCCATATTTCTCCAATCATTGTGTGTTGTATACAAATTGTTAAGAACACAAGATCTTGTCATTATCTCAATACATTCTAATGATTTATTTCCTTTTCCTATTCGAGCAAAAGTATTTGCCATATGCGCAAGAGACCACCCTGACTGTTCATTTAACCCCGTAAGCAATCTTTTTTTTACAGCGATTTCAAATCCATTAAACAATTCTTCGTTATTATCTTTAGTGACTTCAGTACCTGGAAAAACTGGATATATATGTGATTCGTGTCTATGGTGATAATTATCCGCAAAAAAATCATGCATCCATTCTTTAACAGCCCCATCTTCATTAAGTTGGTAAGGAGGAATTTTCTTTAGCATACTTTTCCACTTATTTATATTCTCCGTATATATTCCTGTGTTACTAGACCCTTCAATTAAATTTGTTAAAAGTTCCTTTGCAATCGCAAAGTCCATGGTAGCATTAATCGTCGTTTCCATTTCTGCACCCATTCCATCACCTTTCCAATAGTTACCCGGTGTGTTTTCCGGGGAATTTGATGGACAACTAATAAAGTAACCTTGCTCATCTACGGTAAAAAAATCTTCATAAAATAATGCTGCTTCATACATAAAAGGTAATGCTCTTTCTTTCAAAAATTCTATGTCACCAGTATACAGATAATAATCATAATAATGTTGCGATAGCCATCCTGCACCACCAGTCCAGTGAATAATGTGCGGAACAACATGTTTTAGCAGCCCTGAATCAGGCGCTGTTGGAGCAGGAACAAATATGCCTCTACACCCAAACTTTTAAATACAATTAAACAAGTTGTTGATAAAATTGAGCTAGAAAGAGAAAGCACTCTTATTTCAACAAAAAGCACACTTAAATTTAATATTCTTAATCGTCTAATAACAGATCAAATATGTAATGAAGAATTCAGAGAAAAATCTATTTATGTAAATCCCAAAATAATTTCTAGCTCTCTACAAGTCTGTACAATAATGTATGATAAGAATATACATACAAGCGAAAAAGTTTTTTCTGATTTAAATGCTCAATTATCTTCTATTTTACCTGTGTACTCTTTCGAACTTTTTTATGATTTTACTAGAAGTATTATTTTAATTTTATTGACTGATTTAATCGATAGCCCTCTAAAAAAATTGCGTTTATTAATTGATTCAAGTCGTGTTGAAATTCGTATATCCGTAGGTTCAGAAGTCACACATTATAGCAAATTATATCATTCTTATAATACATCTAAAAAAGCTGCTAATCATTTAATTGTAAACTATGTAGATTCCCTTATTTTTTTTGATGCCATTGTCGAAGAAAACAATTATATTATTACAACTTTTAATCTCACTATTGATTATAATGACATTGAAAAAAAAATTTGTTTAGGTGAAAAATCTGAACTCCAAGACTATATTAATAATATATTTACCCAAATATCAACTATGCCAAAAGTAAACTTTGCATATGTAAAATTAATGACTTTAGAGATTTTCATATTATTTAATAGAATTTACAAAAATATTTCTAGTACGATTCCAGACACAAAAATTATACCTGAATATCTCATTGAAAATATCAGCAATGCTACTTCATTAGATTTTTTGCATACTCAATTAATAAACCTAACTGAATCCATCGATTATTTTGAAGAAAAATCAAAATACAATTATAGTCCTATGATCAATGAAATTCTCGCTTATGTACATAATAATTATTTTGAAAATATTTCTCTCAAAGTTATTTCGACAAAAATGTCTTATAATCCTGGATATTTAGGTAAAATTTTTCGAAAAGAAGTAGGTATGTTGTTTAGTGAATATGTGACAAAAGTAAAAATGGATAAAGCAAAATTCATGCTTCAAAACACAAATTTAAAAATAGCAGATATAAGTAGAAATATTGGAATAGATAATACCAATTATTTTTACTCACTTTTCAAAAAAATACTACAACGTTACTCCAACAGAATTTAGGAACACTCTCAATTCTTAGGGATTATTAACCTCATACCTATAATTTCCCATAGCAAGCACCAAAAATAGTGAACAATGGACATCCAAGCTCATCTGACTCTTAATCATGATAAGCAAACGATGTCCATCAAAAATTATAACTAATTTACGCTTTACTTATTTCAACAAAATAGGCTGCCGTAACTCCTTCTTTATCTTTACCAATGAATTTAGCCGACAATCTTGTAAGACCTTTTTCTAGTTCCAATACAAATTCAGCTTCTCTATCGTCTTCTTCTACTTTTTTAGTCTCTATAATACCCTGTATTTGTATCTGTGCGTAATCTATCTGTAAAGCCTCTCCACCTGAATAAGTTTCCCAGTTTTTTTCTTGTATAAATTCTTTGGAAAATTCAATATCTTGACCAATAATTCCTTTTGCTATGGGCAAATCAATGGATTGTGGCCATCTTCTCAATCCGAATCTATATTTTCCTGATTTTTCTATTTCCACTTCATAATAGCCGTCAATCCTTAAGCCTGATCGAATATGTCTCTGGTTCCAAGCAGTTTCACATTCTTCATTACGAAGATCATGACAGGTTATGTGTATTGTCTCTTCCCCAATTGGATAAGGTATCATTTCATCATATTGGGTTGAGACCAGTTTCCACCATTTATCATAGTCAGTCCTTAATCTTCTAACTACTTCTGGGTATTTATGACTGATATCAAAGCGTTGTTCCCTATCTTGATTAATCTCATATAATTCTCTTCCATTGATTAGTCTCCAATCATTGGTCATAACTGCACTCTTTCTCCACTTCACAGGATACGCCACACGTTGTGAATCTGTAACAAGCGTACGGTCCAGTCCTTTTTCATTACCTCTCATATAAGGCAATAAACTCATGCCATGAAATTCTAGTTTTTCTTCTTTCACATCACACATATCAAGCAAAGTAGGCATAAAATCCACGTTTGCAGTTAATTGATTTAAATCTTTGCCTACATCAAAACCACCGTTTGTCCATTTCATAAAAAATGGTACTCTATGACCTCCGTCATACTCTGAGTTTTTGCCTCCTCTTAATCCTCCATTAAACCCGTCAATGACATAATCACTTGCATCTACTGTAATGCCACAGCTAGTACCATTGTCTGTCATAAAGATCACTATGGTATCATCTTCTATATTCAGTTCCGACAATTTTGCTCTAAGACGTGCAAAGTTTTCATCAATGTTAGTAATCATCCCATAAAATCTAGCGCGGTCATCATTTGTTTGGTTCATATACGGTTTTGAATAGCTATTCGGAACATTATATGGTAAATGTGGAGCATTAGAAGGTATAAAACAGAAAAAAGGTTGATTCTGATTCTTTTCAATGAACTTAATTGCCTCATCGAAAAAAACATCTGTACAATAACCCTTGAATTCTACCGGTTCACCGTTTACAAAATATGTATCGTCAAAATAATCGTTTCCCCAATAATCCGGAGTCTGACTAATTCCACCACCACCATGAACTACCGTTTCATTAAATCCTCTATCCATTGGGCGGTAAGGATAGGCATCACCTAAATGCCATTTTCCAAAAATACCGGTCTCATATCCTGCATTTTTAAGGGCTGTAGCCAATGTCACTTCATCTTTTCTAAGAAGGGATCGACCGCCTACTGTATGCCATACACCTGTGCTGTTAGCAAAATGTCCTGTCATTAAACCTGAACGAGTCGGTGCACAAGTCGGTCCTACATGAAAGTTAGTAAATCGCAAACTTTCATTATAAAAAGAATCAATGTTTGGCGTTTGAACAATAGGATTTCCAGTACAGCCCAAATCCCCAAATCCTTGGTCATCTGTTAGTATAAAAACAATATTAGGGTTTTTTTTCATCAATATTTTTTCCTCTCTTTGCATAGTCACTCTTTTCCATTAACGTAGTTGCTTTAAAAGTGAAAATATGTTAACTTTAATCATATATATTATTATAATTTATATTTACTTTATATATCAATGGATTATCAATATATTTCATTGCATTATTTACAGATTGGAGAGTCTCATGCAAAGTTTAGGAGAAATGAAAATAAAAATCGATACCGTTGCCTTTAGTACTGCAAAACCCGATTGGTCAAAAAAAAGGTTTCCCTATCCTCACCACAGAATCTATTACGTCGTTGATGGTGACGCAACATTAATTCTTAATGATTCCACTCATATTCTTCAACCTGGTTTCATCTATCTTCTCCCTGCTTTCAGTATGGTTGAAACTATGTGCAACCACCATCTGACTCACTATTATATCCACTTTCAGTTACTTCATAATGATGTCATGGATATCTTCAGCATTTATAATCCTGTGGTCAAACTTCCTGCGCCTGAGAATGTTCATTGTCTTTTTAGCACCCTTAAAGAAAATTATAACTTAAACAGTCCTTATTCCACACTAATGGCATATAGTTCAATTTACCGGCTGCTTGCCCCTTTTTTTCAGTCGTGTAAGCAACCTAGCAAGGACATGATGCGTTTCGAACCTGTCCTCAATTATATTGATTACCATCTGACCAATAAACTAACTAATAAGGAACTTGCTTCCATACTTAACCTAGATCCGGTTTATTTCACTAATACCTTTTCAAAAACATTTTCACTTCCACCTAATCAGTATATTATAAACAAACGTCTGGAACGTGCACAGACACTGTTAACCTCTACTGATTTCAAAGTCAATAAAATAGCACTTCAATCAGGATTTGAAAATAATATGTATTTTTCACGAATGTTTAAGAAAAAAATAGGAATCACACCTACTGAATATCGTATTCAGAATAGCTAATCCATTACTCTACTTACAAAGGATTAATAATTATTCGTTCGCATCATCAATATTTCTTTTTCTGATAAATAGGCAGTATTTTTGCCTTCTTTAATAATCTGAATCTCATCACATAAGTTCTTTAAATATTCTAGACTTGAAGATATAATAACCGCCCCACAGCCTTTTTGAATCATCTCCTGTATGAAATCGCAAATAAGTTGTCCCTGAATAAGGTCGGCATTTAAGAGCGGATGTTCCACCACTAAAATTTTAGCTCCTGACAACCTGCATTTTGCAAGTTGTACTTTTGTTTTTTTTTCTGAAGAAAGATTATTGACAATAACATCCCCATTGATATCCCCTAGATACTCTTTCAGCTCTTTAAACGCATAATTGATAACTTTGTCATTAACCACTTTTTTTGACCAATGGCTTTTATCAAGAATTGTCATTGTTACATTTTCTTTTACTGTTAGATCATTAAATAGTGTATTATCTAACGAATGCGAAATTATGTTAACCCCTTTATAAAGAATCTTATTGTAATTGGATTTTTCCACCTTTTTTCCTTCAATGTATATATTTCCAAACTCCGGTAATATTTCTCCAATTAATGCTCTTGAAAGTTGATTTCCTGAATAATAATCATAGTCAAACAAACCTATGATTCCACCTTGTTTCAAACTAAAGGATATGTTCTTTATAACCTTAGTTGTTAAGTTTTCAACTTCAAACAAAGCATTTCCTTGTTTATTATTACCGAGATTAATTCCTGTTGTCTGTTCCCAATACTTATTTCCCATTACAAAGCCGTATAGATCTTTTTCTCCATACTCACCTTTATATAAAATCCTTGATACGTTACCTTCTGTTAAAACATATATACGTTCTAGATGTTCCATAATCTTTTTATAATAATGATCAAGAAATATAATTGACACGCCTTCACTCTTTAAAAATTCCAAAATATGATTAAACATTCCCATATCTTCTGAATTATACTCTCTTAAAACATCGTGAAGGATGATCACTTTAGCATTTAATATATAAGCTCTAATAATTTCAAGAAAAAAGCATTGAGTCACTGTTAAGTCTTTAACTCTTATATCTCCTTCTAATTTAACCCCAAATTTATCCAAAATATTATTTGTTTCTATTTTTATACTTTTGCTATGTATCATATAAAACATTCTGCTTTTTTCACTAATCAAAAAAAAGTTTTCACTAATCGTCATGTTTTTAATCAGCTTACATTGTG
>ASRN01000129.1_pt1 | contig 13943 bp, 15 predicted proteins | sample 693258 | NCBI WGS metagenome assembly ASRN01 (sample SAMN02169243, study PRJNA158439) | bioreactor metagenome | isolation source: day 82 sample from continuous culture bioreactor inoculated with sediment... | place: Germany: Bremen
CCCCTTTCCATCAACTTCATAGGCTACTTCAAATGTATCCCTTCCGTCATTTGTTGCAAGCTTCAATAGGTGTTGTCTACTTTCCGGTATTGTTAATGATAATGCCGCATCTAATATGTCCTGTAATTTTTCGTCTAAATTAAATATTTCTAAGTTCTGTTTCATGAATTTATTCCTCCTATTTTAAATTAAAAAAGTCCAAGACAAATAAAATACATTTGCCTTGGACTATGTTTGACCTATTTCTCAATCGTTCATTCATCACCCAATTTTATAATTGTTTCTTCAATATTGCTATCAAAGGTTATTATAATCATTTTCTCTCCAGTAATAGTACTAACATCCGAATGTGTTGATAATATCTTAAAGGGTAAAATATCATTAATTACATTATGAAAATGTGATAAGTTTTTTTCGAATAACATCGTTCGCATTTTCTTAAGTAATTCAACGCCTTCATTGTTTTCAACAATCTGTCGCTCCGCTTGACTTAAAAAACCCATCAAACGAATAATAACTAAATCTCCAACAAGGATTGTCTTGATTTTTTGTGGGCCTCTTCCCATAAATTCTACTTCAAACTTACTCACGCCTTCACTGATTTTAGCCTCTATTTGTCCTTTTGTCATTTCGATCACCTCCTTCACATTGCCTTAGGGATTACAATGGTAACAATACATCATCGGCGCATATCTTCCTTCTGGATAAATTTTTTCTTCTACATATCCACAATGTTGACACTTATAAATATATTTTAATATTAACTCGCTTGCTTGTCCACAAGATCCGCATTGAAGACCTTTAACCTTTTCTATAAGACTGTATCCAATCATATGACATTGTGGACATTGACAATGTATTTTTTCAATAAGTTTTTCTGTTGCTTTTTGAATATTTTTCATTCGCGTAGGATTAGCGTGTGCTCGCATATCTGTTTCAATGAAGACTCTTTTTTTTCGTGATTGATTTAAACAATATTCAAAAGATGGCAATAATAGTTCTTCCCTATTTACATAGTGGATATTTTTTTTGTATTTGGAATGATCGGGTCGCATAATTATATGATGACTTGGAAATCCACTTTTTTCTATAAACTTCTCTAAACCAGCCTGGTCAAAAATATATCCACTATCTGCATTCGTGTCTGCACTTTCATAGATACCGTATATTTCAATCTTACGTTTTCGATCTATCAAACAAACAAGCTCAACGTTCCAGGCAAGTCCTGTTAATGGGTGCTTAAAAAAACTTCCTTCGCTAGCTAATGCAATATCATAATTATACTTTTTGATTCCTAATTTGGCTTTATTTTTTGCTGTAATACGTTGAGATTTCTTTCGTTTTTTGATTTTGGTAAAGGTACCAAATTGATCAGTATCAATCGTTTGGCTTACAGTAATCTTAGCTCCAAGTTCATTTTCAAAAAGTGGACCGATTGCTTTTTCTTTCCTATGTTGAGTTACTAACAAAATATTCTTGTTTGTGTATATATGATTACCAAAACACATAAAAACCTCTTTTCCTTGTTAACTTGAATCTCATAAATTGTATTTTGACAATAAAAAAAGCCAAAACCCCTATAGTAAAAGAAGTTTGGCTTATAAATTGACTGGTTCAACCATTCATTTATCTTCCAAAAAAATAATCCATTATATAATATCACATTCTATTAATTTATTCAAGTAATTTTAAAAACTGAGACTGCTTCATCCATGATTTTCGTCCATTCAGATAGTTTTGCACTCGATTCTGAAATAGCATCAATAACTCCTGATTGTTCACCAATGACTACAATCGATTGATCCGTAGCTTCTTCATTAATTTTTGAAATATCTGAAAGTGATTGGAACAATTCATTGATTGCCACCATTTGACTGGACATTTCGTTTCCTGAAGTACTGAGAGCATCTATATTGGTTCGCATGGATTCTATAGCTACTGCGATACCATTAAATTTTTCGCTCGTACTGAAAACGTCATTTTCTTGTTTTTTGATAGCTTCTTCCGCTTTTGCCATCGTTACAACAGCTTGAGATGATTTATCCATCAATTCTTTTATATCTGTACCAATATCTTTTGTAAATCGATTTGTCTGCTCTGCAAGCATTCGAATCTCGTCCGCAACAACAGCGAATCCTTTGCCTGCCTCTCCAGCTCTTGCCGCCTCAATAGCGGCATTTAAAGCTAATAGATTTGTCTGCTTAGCGATTTCTGATATCATCAAGCTCGCTTTTTTTATTTTTTTAGCACTTTCATTGGTCGCTTCTACAATGACTTGTACTGAATTTGTCGCTTCACTGCTCACTTTGGTTTCTGTCACTAGGCTACCTACAATGGAGATTCCTTCATTCTTAAGCATCTCAACATGACTGGCTGCATCTGTAAGTGACTCTACTTGTCTAAGATCATCTTCAATAAGGTTACCCAAGCGTATGATTTCTTCTGAACCATCAGTGGTAACTTGTGCCTGATTTCTAGCATTTAAGCCAATGGCTTGAACGTTATCCGAGATACCTTGCCCCGCTTGCGAAGCAGCTTTTCCATTCTCAATCATTTGCACCGATGCCTTAGAAACTCCGATTGACGTCTCTGTTATTTCACTAATGATGGTCAGTAATTCTTGACGAATTTCCTCACTACGTTTTGCTAGTGATCCCATTTCATCTTTTCTATTAAGAATCTCTCCATCCATTGGATGGGTCAAATCATAGCCTGCAATCATCTTCATCTGAGTAACGACAGCTTTCAAAGGTTTTGTAATACCCATCGTCAGCTTAATAGCGATTAAAATACTTAAAGCCGTACCGATAAAAAGAGAAAGATAACCGATCTGATTACTTCGCTGTGCAATGCCTTCGTTATATCCTTCGACTTCCTTTTCAATGGATCCGGCGATTTCTGATCCTTTCATAGCCGCATTTTTCATGTTTTCATATTGAATGCTCTGTTCCTCGATAAGTTTTTCAAACTCTTCAAAAGCAGCTTCATACATATCAAAACTTTCTAAAGCAATGGACAGATTTTCTTGAACAGTACTTGTTCCTGCTTCTTCAAGAGCAAGTGTAAGAAACTCTCTTGCTTTTTTGTTGCCTAGCTGTAGAGATTCCATATAACTATTGGATTCTGTGTATGTGAACTTCGTACTGGTAATTCTGGCTTCCATGAATGCATAGAGAGCACTTTCAATCGCCTGATATTTTTGAAAAGCTGCGCTCATAACTTCAGGTTCTTCGCCAAGAATAATATGAAATTGGGCTACATCCATAGCACGCTTTATATCCATCGTCACATTGGAGGCCGTCGTCAATTGAAGCCGACTCTGACCTTCTTTTTCTTTTTCAATATCAATATAGCGATTAAATTCATCTATAAATAATTGCAACTGCTCTTCAAAAGCTGTAGCACTTTCAATGGTACTTTTTTCTGTCATCATTGATTTAGCTTCTATAATTGATGCTCTTGATGCTTCTAAATTATTAATGACTTTTTCTGCATTTTCATCGGATTTATCTGAATTATACATTTCTTGGGCAATCATTGCTTCTTGAATATGATCTTTTGAAATGACAACCTTACTTAACACTTTATTCTGATAGGAACTTTGTTGAAAATTATAGATGGATGTTAATGCAACAATAATGATGATACCAGTAACGACACCATAGCCCAATGCCACTTTAACTCCAACTTTTAGATTTTGTAGAAAAGCTTTCTTCTTTTTAGTATTAATCATGCTGTCCTCCAGTAACATTTGATTTTAATATTATCTATCAACTGTATACTAGCATTCACATCTATGATTATCCATTTATTTTGTGTAAAGAATTGGTAAATTTGTGTAAAGTTGTTATTTTCCCTTTTGTCTGATAAAACAACTTTCCAAATGATCATCCACCAATCCCACTGCTTGCATATAGGCATACATAATGGTCGTGCCCACAAAGGACATTCCACGTTTTTTTAGGTCTTTGGATAATTTGTCACTTTCTGTTGTAGATACCGGCATCTGGTGCATATTATCATAGTGATTCACAATAGGCTGTCCCTCAACAAACCCCCAAAGGTAAGCATCAAAGCTGCCAAATTCTTCTTGTATTTGAAGAAACACTTGTGCATTCTTCCGTGCTGAATAGATTTTAAGACGGTTTCGAATAATTCCCGCATCCTCCCGAAGCGACTCTAGCTCTTCATCCGTCATCACAGCAACTTTTTTGGGATCAAAGTGATGAAACGCTTTTCTATATCCCTCTCTTCTCTTTAAGATGGTGTACCAACTCAATCCTGCTTGTGCACCTTCCAGAATCAAAAATTCAAACAACTTCTGATCATCATGAACCGGAATTCCCCATTCTGTGTCATGATACTTAGCATAATCTTCCTGTCCTTCTTTATCTCCAAAACATCGCTTGATTTCTTTCATTTAACACCCCTCTTTTATTTTAGTGGTGGTATTTTAGTCAACTCAAATGTTGCAGATGCTAACTCAACTTCATCGCCACTTCTTTCAATTTTCTCTAAAATCAGTATGAAAAGTTCATCTTTCACACCAACTCGGCTTTTATAATCTACCACATATCTGAGTGTAAACTCTACCCAATTATCATTCGCTATAATATTTACCATCGGATGCGTCGACGCATTTTCAATTAAAAACTTTCTAACCATAACATCCCATTGTTCTTCGGCTTCATTCGAATAGTCTCCGACTACTTCCTGCGCTGCATCATAAATAAACTTTCTGGCCAAAGAATAATTACTACCATATTTAATTGGAATCTTAATTTCATCCCAAAGAAAAGGGAAATCTGCCGAATAATTATATACAGGTTCTTTAAAGACAAAGCTGTTGGCAATTCTTACAATTCTTCCATTGTATAAGTCGCCTTCCACCCAGCCTCCAATCTCCATAATCGTTGTTCGCAACACACCAACATCAATTACATCTCCTTTGATTCCTCCTAGCATTACTCGGTCTCCGGATTTATATATATCTGTTAATAAAATTGCCATCCAACCAGCTATACTAACAATAACCTCTTGTAAAGCAAATGCAATACCAGCTCCTGCAATCCCAAAAAATACCGTTAAGGAGCCCAAGCTTTCCCGATAAATAATCGATACAAAAAGTAATATAAAAAAATATCCGACAGCACTTATTGCTTTTTTGCTTCGATAGGAGTTATTATGGTCTTTGATTGATTTACCTATGCGTGCTCGAAGTAGATTTTTCAATGTCAAAATAATGATAACACCTACTATCGCAAAAATCAGCCGCTGAAGTTGAATATTTTCTATCAATATCTCGATATATTTCTCCACGATTGGCCTCCTTTATGTGATTAATCCATCAGGAATCTAAAATTTATCATAATACACATTTTCTTGCTGAATATTATTCTTCTCAAGAACTGCTATGCAGGCATCAATCATGCCTGGGGACCCACATAAATAAGCCTCTGCATCTCGCAAATCTTTACAATAGCGGTCGACAACATCCGTAATTAATCCTACCTCTCCATCCCAATGGTCCTCTGGAAGGGGTTCTGATAAAGCAGGTATATATTGAAAATTTGGATATTCCTCTGACAAATTATTGAACTCCTCCGTATAATAAAGATCTTTCTTGGTTTTTGCACCAAAGAAATACCTCACCTTCCGATTCATTCCTCGATCCTTCAAATAATAGAGAATAGCACGAATAGGGGCTTTCCCTGAACCTCCGGCAATACAAATAATATCTTTATCTGAGTCTTCCTTTAGATAAAAATCACCAAAAGGACCTGTTATGGTTAAGATGTCTCCAACCTCCATCGCTAGATGAACAAAGGTCGTGGCTTGCCCTTTAGGTACTAAGCGTATAATAAATTCCAACCTATTTGTCGTGCTTGGATTTGAAGCTATGGAGTAAGCACGAATCACCTCAATTCCCGGCACTTTAAGTTGGGCATACTGTCCTGGTTTAAATGCCATTTGTTCAGGTTCAATAAGTCTAAACTCTACAAGATTTATATCATGTGTAAGTGGCGTTATCCCTATAACTTCTGCCTTATATTCTTTCGCATTTAGAAGTTCTTCCGGAATAAGTATTTCCATATCTTCACGAATTTTCACCTGACAGGATAATCGCACGCCTTCCTTCTTATCACTTTCCGTTAAAAAAGGTTCTTCGGTCGGTTTGATGGGTCCACCGCCTTCAACTACCTTACACTTACAATAACCACAGGTTGCTTTTCCTCCACAGGCAGATGGAATAAAAATATCATTTAAGGATAAAGTATTTAGTAATGTCTCATCTCCTATAACATTTATTTTCGTTTTGTCATTTATTGTTAGCGTTTTTTCACCACTTCCTTTTAGAAAAAAATCTGCTAACGCTAATAATATGGCTACAATCAACAATACCCCTATTAAGATAATGGGTACAAATATATTCATTGTGCTACCTCCTTTGGTCTGCTATATATTCGCCAAGCCGGTGAAACCAATAAAGGCAAGACTTAAGATTCCGAGTACTATAAAAACGATACCTCTACCTTCAAGGCCTTTCGGTAAATCCGATACAATTGCCATTTTCTCACGAATACCGGCTAATAGTACAATAGCTAACATCCATCCTAAGGCTGAACCGAAGGAAAAAACAGTTGTTTCACTAAACGTATACGTTCGATTCACAAAAAACAATGAAACCGCAAGAACGACACAGTTTACAGTGATTAAAGGCAAGAAAATTCCGAAGGCATTATATAGAGCCGGAAAAAATTTATCAATAAACATTTCTAGAAACTGAACCGTTGCTGCAATCGTTATAATGAAAACCAATAGCGCTAATTGAGTCGTATCCGTTGCTTTTAATAAGGCATAAATTGGCCAATTGATCATTCCTGTAATCGTAACAACAAAGACAACTGCCAAGCCCATGCCTTTAGCGTTTTTTATATTCTTTGAAACAGCAATTAGAGGACACATACCTAATATATATGTCAAAGCAATATTATGATTCAAAATGCTTGCCGTAAAAAGCTCAACTAAATTTGTCATATTCTAACCCTCCTGTTCTTCATAGGTCTTGGTGACAACACGCATAATCCAAACAAAGACACCTAGGACAAAGAAACCACCCGGAGCCATTGCCATTACAACCCAATTGACCCATCCATCAGGCATAATCGTTATATTTAAAAATGTTCCAAAGGCTAGTATTTCTCGAATAGCTGCAACAACCACGAGTACATAGGTATACCCTAAACCATTGGTAATTGCATCAATGAGTGTAAAGCGAACGGGATTTTTTACTGCAAAGGCTTCTGCCCTTCCCATTACAATACAATTTGTAATAATAAGTCCTACATATGCGCCTAAGGCCTTACTTATGGTCGGAAAAAATGCTTGTAAAAATAAATCTACTGCAATAACGAAAGTTGAAATCAAAACCATATAGGTTACCATTCTAACTTTAGACGGGATAAATTTACGAATAAATGATGTACTCATCGAACTTGCCATAATAACAAACGTTACTCCGAGCCCCATAGCAATAGCATTTTCAACCCTATTTGAAACAGCAAGAGCAGAACAGATACCTAAAACCATAACAAAAATCGGATTATTCTTAAAAAGTCCATCTCTAGATATTGCATACCATTTTGTATATTTTAAACGAATTAATTTCATATAATCCTCCTATTCCTTACTCTGTTCCCACGCAGAACGGTAGCGGTTTATGGCATTATTAATAATTTCTTCAAAAGCTTTTGATGTTCTTGTCGCCCCTGTAATAGCATCCACTTCATTTTCCTTGTTTGGACTAGCATCTTGATTAATCTCAAGACGTGGAATAACTTTCACTTCTTCAAATTGAGCAAGATATTCTTCTTCGGCTACAACCCCTCCAAGTCCTGGTGTCTCTTCTTGTTGAAGAATGGCTACATTTTTTATCGTTTCAAACTCATCATCAATAGCCATAAAACCTATAATGGGCCCCCATACTCCTGACCCTTCAATATGAAACCCTACTTCACCTGAAGGAGCTAAATAAAAATCTAGACCATCAATGGTTTCTATTGAAATTTCACTTTCATATATTTCATTGATACTACTCATATCATAGGGAATTTCAAAAACGTTTAAAACAGTGAGTCTCAAATCTATTTCCTCATTTGCCTCAATCCGATCGGCTGTTAAGATATCCATGCCAATTAATATACCGGAGGCAACTATTCCTAGAATCAGAACAAATAGAAGCATGCTTATATATTTTTTCATGCCATCTCCCCCTCCTCTTTACTATCACGACGTTTTTTTACTAGGTTATCTAGCTGAGGTGCAAATGCATTCATAATAATGATGGCAAACATAACACCTTCTGGAAATGCTGCAAAATTTCGAATGACAACCGTAATAATCCCGAGACCGATTCCATAGAAAATTCTACCTTTTTGGGTATATGGAGACGTAATTGGATCCGATGCAACAAAGAAAGCACCAAACAATAGTCCTCCTACAAAAATGCTTAATAGGGGATCTCTAAACATATCCGGAGCAATTAAACCTCCTATCCACGTTGTTAAAAAAACGCTACCAATAAAAAATACAGGAATACGCCAATTTATAATCCGTAGTAGGATTAGCAAAATTCCGATAATCAGTATACCTAAGCGAAAAGTCTCTCCCACCGAACCTGCAACATCACCTAATAATAGCTCCATCATGGTATAGCTAAAATCCCCTCCACTGTTTAACACTCCTAGTGGAGTAGCTGTTGTTATAACATCTGCGCCAGGTTCTAGCCACATGGTTGCCATATGTGCCGGAAAAGAGATTGTAATGAAAAGACGTCCTACAATGGCTGGATTAAAGATATTCTTTCCAAACCCACCAAACATAGCCTTACCAAAAAACACCCCAAAACTACTTCCCACAGCAACAATCCATAGCGGAAGTGTTGGTGGTAATATAAGTGTAAAAATAAGGGGTGTTATCAATAATCCTAAATCTAATTTTAGCTGTCTAATCTTTGAAAATAAGAGTTCAACGATAAGCGCTGAAGCATAAGCGACGAGTAGCATCCATACTACATGCATACCATAACGAATCACGCCCATAACAACAAATGGTACTAATGCTAATGCAAACATTACCATTTGTCGCCCAATTGTAAACCGATGAAGCATTGATGGATAATCATTTTTCATGATTTTAATCCTCCTTAAATTTAATGTTCTCGATAAGTTCAACAAATTCTGTCTATAATACGGATAATCTTTATACTATTGTACCAAATTTAGACCAAGATAGCCAGTAGATACATGTTAAAAAGCAAGTTGTTGGCTTATGCCTAACAACTTGCCATGAATTTAACTGTTTTGATCGCTCTTTATTAATATTACTCAACCGGCACAAATAAATTATACACTTAAGATAGGAATATATATATCCATATATGTCCTTCCTTCAATTTCTATAACTTCTTCTAGACAATATGCATTTTCATTTTGATCAAAATTCGAAGACACCTGATTTTCCTCAAGCCATGCAACAAGGGTTTTCCAACCATTAGGAATCCTTTCAAATGGATCTAAAAAAGGATCTGTAATTCTTAAACTTACGTATTTGTAACCTGGAATCTCCTTCCACTCAAATTCGTCATTCACTATCGCTTGGCTATTTAAAGGCCCTTTCACTTTCAACCAGTATTCATACCCTCGGTAGCCTTTGGCTTTTTCCTCTTCACTAATAGGAATATCAAATCCAAATTGTCGTTCCACACGGATGTTATTATCGTTACTCCATTTTGTCATTATGCCTATGATTTCATCTTCAGGTTCAAGTCCCACCCTTTTACCGCTAATCACTGTCATGGCTTTTAGTGTTTCATATTTAATCTTGCTTAAGTATCCGTTCATCTCTCGTAAACCTCCTTCACTCGGTAAATTCAAATTATATACGATAATCTTTGAACATACACATACATCTGTGTGTCTCAATTGACTCGGTGATTGCCCGAATTCTTTAACAAACGCTCTAGAATAACTGCGTTCTGAATTAAACCCATAGTCTAACGCGACGTCTATAATCCGCTGATTTGAATTTAATCCATCTAAGGAACGATGCAGTTTTCTTTTTCGGACATAATCCATAAGTGTTACTCCAGTATAGATTGAAAAAATACGGTGCAAATAAAACTTGGAATAACCTGCTTTTTCTGAAATACTATCTGCCGTTAACTCATCTTGAATATGACCTTCAATATAATCGACAATATCTTGAATGCACTCTTTTAATTCCATATTTGCCTCACTTGTTTATTTGATAATTATCATTTCCTCGGTAATTAAGATCTTAATAACAGTTTATCAAACTTATTGACCTTTTATAGGACAAATCGTGCTCAACGCTGATTACTTATAAATTTTATCACATAATAATTATTAAATGATTTTCTTTCCAATATAATCTTGTGCCGTATTTGCATAAGGGCGATTTCATGCTATACTATGAAAGATTGTATTACAACTTCCATCCATTAGAAAGCAATATGGCTTAAGCCATATTATAAGGTATATTTAATGAATTTTGATCAACTCTTTACTAGCGAGCCTCTTATTGAGGCACTTCGTACTATGGGCATTATATGCCCAACTGATATTCAACAAAAAGCACTTCAGCCTATTTTAGAAAATAAAGACATTATCGCTGAAGCCGTTACTGGTAGCGGGAAAACCTTAACTTATTTACTGCCGTCTTTTTTACGTATTGATGCGGAAAGCAAGGCTATTCATACCTTGGTTTTGGCACCCTCCCACGAATTGGCTCTTCAAATTAATGAGGTGGCTACTCAATTAGCAAAAGCTTCCAATCAAGACGTTCGTTCGATTGCTATTATCGGTAACGTGAATATAAAGCGACAACTCGAAGCACTCAAAACAAAGCCTCACATTATTGTTGGGACACCGGGACGTATTCTAGAACTCATCAAAATGAAAAAACTCAAAGCCCATTCCATTAAAACGATTGTTATTGATGAAGCAGATAAACTGCTATCTAAAGATAATTCACGGGTTGTTAACGATATTATCAAAACAACTCTGCGAGACCGTCAATTAATTGCCGTTTCCGCTTCCTTAAAACCGGCATCCCTTAACTTAGCTCAAAAAATCATGAAAGATCCGGTAATCTTTAGTCTAACCGAGTTTAAAAGTAATGCTGACATTGAACATTTTGTTATTGAATCAACTCAACGAGATAAAATCAAATTCTTAAGAAAATTAATTGCAGCTGAAAAACCAAAAAAAGCCATTGTATTTCTTAACCGCAATGAACATATTCAAGAGATTAATGACCGATTGAATTATCATAGTATACCATCAACCTGCATTTTCGGTAGTGCTAAAAAATCGGAGAGAAAAAAAGCTTTAGATACATTTCGTTCAGGAAAAGCTAGGGTTCTTATTGCCTCGGATTTAATGGCTCGCGGCCTTGACTTTGAAGATGTTAGCCATATTATCCACCTAGACTTACCTGACAATCCCGATGAATATATTCATCGCTCCGGAAGAACCGGACGTGCCGGTCAATCGGGTACTTCTATTGCAATTATAACGCCAAGTGAGCTTAAGCATTTATACTCCATACAACGAAAGAATAATTTTACATACAAAACATATAGCTTTATCTAATCAATAATATCATTCTGAAATCTTGAAAGATGCTCATAGGGAAGAATAAGCCTTCCGCGAAATAGTCCACAACCATCATTGATTAGTGAATTATCCATTGCAGAAAACATGTTTACATCCAGTTTTGATAACTCAAGCTGGTGTAAAGCAATACCTCGCTCATAGGCTTCATCAAAATAGATATTTTCACCTTCCGGTATTTGATCTCGTCTTGCTCGTTCACTTTTTTGTCGTTTTTCGTAACCTAAATGATTGGCCGGGCCAATCTCTGCAAAATCGTCCATTTCTTTTGTACGAAGTTGTACTTCCACGTAGCAACGAGCAATATTATCATACAATGTTATATGAAGTGACTGATAACCGTTAGGTGAGGGATTTTCAATATAATCTTTATAGTAAGGACTTACATTTTCTTTTAATAAAGGAGATATCTTCTGTCCCTCTAAGGAATACATTTCTGCTGTAAACCCACGCTCTTCCAAGAAACCCAGCAAGTGATTGGCAACATCATAGAGATACTTTTTTTCCTCATCCGCTATGGTTTGCCCTTCTTTTAGATGACACTTTGGAAGAGAGATTATAATTCTATATGCAATCAAATCACGAAAACAATTTAAACTGTTTTTGAGTTCAAGTAGAGAAGGATATTTACCATATTTAATGTAATAATCGTAAATATATTCCACAATATATCCATTAAATTTTGCTTCTGCACGTATTAGTGATTTGATTCGTCCCCTAAATGTAAATGCAAGAAAGGGGTATTCATTCGCCATAAATTTATAGAATTCTCGAATCCTCTGAGATTGGGAAGTCAAAAAATTGTTATGCTGTAAAAGTTCCGCAATTTGAAGCAAAAAATTACAATGGACAAGATCAATCGGATTATCTGTTTCTTTGGCCGACTGTTTCAAATCGTCGGCATATGTCAGTAAAATCTTAAGAATGGTATCGCCGGAGTATAAGTAATCATTGAGTTTTTTCATATTCTACTTCCTTTCCCATAAGAAAAATTAGAACAGCTAATTTAGACGAACATTTTCATGTTCTAATAATTCTTCATATAAATGTATTTGTGCATCTATTTCCAAAAGACTTAAACGTAACGTCGACATTTGATAATGATAAATATCTTCTACTCCATTATACAATGTTCGATCTCCTAATAAGGACTCGAGTCGAGTTTTAACTAAATCGTCAGACTTTAATTGCTCAAAAGCTTCTTGGATGGGATCATTAGTGCCTTCTGTAACCATTTTCTGAATTGTTTGATATTGTTCTTTTTCCTGTTTTAAGCTTTCTATATATCCTTGAAGCACTTTTTTTCGTACTTTCTTTTCTGTTAAACCAAGAAAGAACAATTTCCGTTCATCTATTTTTTGGGATGACCTTGAATTTACAGGTTGTTCTAACCATTCTTTAAACATCTTCATGCCTAGTTTTGTTATTGTATACTCTTTTTTATTATGTCCATTTTCAACATATGTTACAAATTCAATTGCATTGGCTCCTAACAATTTCTTTAATGCATATTGTATGCTTCCCAAACTATCTGCATAAGAATGACTTAAATATGTTGCAACAAACTTTTTAATATCATAAATCGTCATACTTTTTAAAATTAATAGTCCAAGTATAATTTTGTCCATTGAATCACCTGTTTCCTTTTTATCCTATTGCTATAATAAGAGCACAAATTAATGCAATTGTATTAGCCGGCCCCATTACATAACGTTCTTTTTTACTACGCGAACTCCAATTCATCACATTTCCAAAAACAAAAAATATAACTATGAACCACATACCTACGATTGATGCACTATATAATTTTTCAAATGCTAATTGCGCTTTAGCTAATGCCATAATAGCAAATAAACATAAAATTAAAATCTGAATAAGCGCAGCAAAACGTAATTTCATGGGTAGTTGCCCTTTATACCTTCCACCAAGTGTCCATTCTCCAAGAGGTGCTCCAAAAGCTAATGCCAATTGAACTAATGCCACCGCTAATAACAAAATCACAAAAATAATTGTAGCATATATCATTTTTCTCTCCTTTCGCCTTTCATATAAGCTAATTTTATTATTATAAGTATTACTATTAGTAATAATATAGCACGCTTATTTTATTTTTTCAAGACTTTTTTTGAACATAAAAAAAGCAAGTTATTAAGTTTTATTTCTACCTAATACTTGCCTTTTTGTATAATCTGAACTTCCTGTGATTTTTCCACCTAAATATAAAAATCAATAAAAAAGTATCGAAAA
>ASRN01000131.1_pt1 | contig 13767 bp, 13 predicted proteins | sample 693258 | NCBI WGS metagenome assembly ASRN01 (sample SAMN02169243, study PRJNA158439) | bioreactor metagenome | isolation source: day 82 sample from continuous culture bioreactor inoculated with sediment... | place: Germany: Bremen
GAGCAATCAGACAGGAAAACCGCCTGATGCTCGTACACCAGATTTGACCATAACTCCATTTTCGGCTTACGACCACCTTTGCGGCCTCTAGCTCTGGCTGCTGCTAACCCAGCCTTTGTTCTATCCGAAATCAAATTGCGCTCAAACTCAGCCAAGGCTCCAAACAAATGAAACACCAGCCGCCCGCCAGCACTGGTTGTATCTATGCTTTCAGTTAGAGACTTAAATCCTATTTCTCTTTCCTCAAGCCCATTAACTATTTCCACAAGGTCCTTTAACGAACGTCCAAGCCTGTCTAATCTCCAAACAATCAAGGTGTCACCTTTACGCAAAGCGCGTAAACAGGCATCTAGCTCTGTTCGCTGAAGAGTGCTACCTGTCTTTTTTTCATGAAACACCTGCTCACAGCCTGCTTGCTTTAACGCATCAAGCTGGAGATCTGTATTTTGGTCTTGGGTTGAAACTCTTGCGTAGCCTATATGCACAACAAACGCACCTTTACTATACGTTGATAACTTTACATAATTTCTTTACACAAAACAAACGAATTGAGACGGATTTTAGCACTGAATAAAGTTGTACATAAAACGGTCGTTATCTTTACAGCCTGTTCATTTGTAATAATAAGCAGATCGCTCGAAAGGAGAATCTGTACTGGTCACGCAATTTTTCGGGGGGATTACCCACTCAGTGTCTGCAACCGCCCTATAATTCTTGTAATAAATGCTAGGATCCTAGCATTTATTACAAGAATTATGCAGAGGAATAAAGATGGGAAATCAAGTTCTTCAGGAAGGCGATCGTGACTATGTCATTGCCTTGGCTTCTGGATTGCAAGTTTTCATGGCATTTGATGCTGAAAAACCACGCATGACCCTGAGCGAAGTGGCTGCAAAAACCGATATGGATAGAGCAAAAGCTCGACGCTTCTTACTAACTTTGCATGCGCTCGGTTATGTACGCCGAGATGGAAGATTATTTGAACTGACTCCTCAAGTCTTGCAGTTAGGACATGCTTATCTTGCATCAAATCAATACCGTTCGGTGATCCAGCACTACTTACAAGACATCACTGCAGAGCTAGGTGAATCATCTTCCTTAAGCGTGCTAGACGATGATGATATCGTCTATGTCTTTCGCTCAGCAGCACCACACCGTTTAATGGCAATGACCTTAGCTGTAGGTACACGCCTACCTGCAGCATATACTTCAATGGGACGCGTTTTGCTTGCAGAGCTAGAGGAGCAAAAGTTTGAGGAGTTTTTAGATAGAGTTAAATTGCAAGCTCACACCCCATTTTCAATTATTAGCGTAGATGTACTGCGTGCAGAAATTATTAAAATACAGCAGCAAGGTTATGCAATTCTGGATCAAGAGCTTGATCTAGGTCTAAGTTCTATTGCCGTACCTGTATTCGCAGCTAACGGTGACCTACTCGGAGCGGTAAATATAAGCACGAATGCAGCGCGAGTTAATACTGAAGCATTACTGCGTAATGGCTTACCTAAGCTGCAGAAACTGGTGAGAACAGTGCGCACAGTGGTTCTATCAGCTTTGGGCTAAATACAATATCTGTATGTAACTAAATACCAAAGGCAGCAAAATATGCAACTCGACTTCACTTGCAGCACCCAACCAACACGCACTTTATTCGGAGCGGGGAAAATACAACAGGTAAGAGAAGAGCTACAATCTTATGGTAAACAGCGAGCTTTAATTATTTGTACGCCCAGCTATAAAGCTATGGCCTCTAAACTCAGCAAAGCTATTGGTAATTTAAGCGTTGGCATATTTTCACAGGCTATAGCGCATACCCCGATGGAGGTAACAGAACAGGCACTGACCGTGTTCACCAGTAGTAAAGCAGACAGTATTATTGCATTAGGAGGTGGCTCAGCGATCGGACTAAGCAAAGCATTGTCCTACCGCAATCACACCTTTCAACTAGTAATCCCCACCACTTACGCAGGCTCCGAAGCGACTCCAATTCTTGGCCAAACCGAGAACGGTATTAAAACGACTATTAATGATCCTTCTATTTTACCTGATGTGGTGATATACGATCCTGAGCTGACACTCCAGCTACCTACAACAATAAGCATCACCAGTGCTATGAATGCAATGGCACACGCTTTAGAAGCATTGTATGCGCAAAACGCACATCCTTTGACTTCGCTCATGGCAATCGAAGCACTTCGCTCTCTGCGTGATGCGCTTTCTATTCTTAGCTTATCGCCGCAAGATATTTTAGCACGTAGCCAAGCGCTATATGGGGCTTGGCTGTCAGGCATGCTACTCGGCAAACTGGGCATGTCATTACACCACAAACTCTGCCACACACTAGGGGGATTATTAAATGTTCCTCATGCAGCCACGCACGCTATCTTACTTCCCCATACTATTGGGTACAATCAGCAGTTTGCCAGCAGTCAATTACTCCCTGCTTGCGCTATCTTTGGACAGGACTTGGGGGCAGGGCTTCATGACTATGCCGCATCATTAGGTGCACCTCTATCACTACAATCGTTAGGGATTACTCAATCCGACCTAGAGAGGGCTGCCACGCTTGCTGTCGTAAACCCCTACTGTAATCCAGGCCCTATTAATCGAAATGCTATCTTGCAAATATTGCATAATGCTTGGGATGGTATAAGGCCTGCACACAACTAAAAATGGTGCATTTGCATGTGTGTACTGAAACTGGCACACAATAAGCATCTGCCAATCCAGACAACTTGAAATAGCTTCATAAGAGCAGCTCTTGAAGCACCCCCATAGCTGGATAACCAACTTAGGAGGTTCTTTATATGACTAAAACTTCGCGCCTTTTTAACCAAAAGCGGCGTGCAGAATGTAGCTGCACGCTATCGACTATCACAAAAAAACTCAACATCCGTGAGCTTGAGCGCAAAACCTAACAGTTATAAAACAGCAATAAGAATCTAAACAGTCTCAATAAATTTCAAAATCTCCCGATTAAAATCATTAGATTTTTCAATATTTGATATATGAGAAGCATCAATTTCAAATAACTGGCTATTAGTAACCTGGCTCACAATAAATTGTGCATCTGCAACAGTAGTCACAGGATCCTGCTGACCAGCAATCGCTAACAGGGGAACCGAGATAGCTGTAATACCTTCACGCAAGTCTGCTACCGCTAATGCTTCGCAACAGTTGGCGTAACCAAGCTTACAGCCTGCTGCTAAGTCCTGACTTAGAGCAGTAACAACAGCAGGATTTGCTTGAATAAAGCCCTCAGTGAACCAACGTGAAGCAGCGGTTTCAGCAATTTGCTGTAAACCATTTTCACGGACTGCAGCAGCACGTTCTAACCAGGCTTTTTCTTCACCGATTTTTGCTGCAGTATTACAAACTATAACTTTGTTAAGACGCTCTGCTTTATTAATAGCCAACCACTGGCCCACTAAACCACCCATAGAAATGCCACAGAAACTGGCCTTCTCTACTTTTAAGTGATCAAGTAAGTGAATTACATCGAGTCCAAGCTGCTCTACCGTATAAGGGCCAGCCGGTGTGGATGAGGCGCCATGTCCACGTGTGTCATAACAAATCACATAAAAGTTTTCTTTAAAAAACTCTACTTGTGATTGCCACATATTTAACTGAGTACCTAACGAGTTAGAAAATACTAATGCAGGATTAGCAGCATCACCAAAGGTTTGGTAATTTAATGTGACGCCATTTAATGCAAACGTTGCCATTTTAATTTTAACCTCAAACACGTTCAATAATTAATGCAATACCTTGACCCACGCCAATACACATCGAGCAAAGAGCATAACGGCCTTCGCTTGCTTCAAGCTGATTAAGAGCCGTGGTCACTAGACGTGCACCTGAAGCACCCAATGGATGACCAATAGATATAGCACCACCGTTGGGGTTTACTTGTACCGAATCATCGGATAAACCTAAGTCGCGAGTTACCGCTAACGCTTGCGCTGAAAAGGCTTCATTGAGTTCAATCACATCCATCTGCTCAAGGGTTAGGTTTGTTTTTTCCAATAGCTTTTTAATTGCTGGTGCTGGAGCAAAACCCATAATTCTTGGCTCGACCCCAACCACTGTTGCAGCAATAATTTTTGCCCGTGGCTTTAAGCCGTACTGGGCAATAGCCGCATCAGAAGCAATCAGCAGTGCCGCAGCGCCATCATTAATCCCAGAAGCATTACCGGCAGTAATGGTGCCATCTTGCTTCACAATGGGCTTTAGCTTATTCAGGTTGTCTAATGTAGTTGAAGCCCGCGGATGCTCATCTTGGGCAAAGATAAGCGGATCACCTTTGCGCTGCGCAACCTCTACCGGCACGATTTCCTTGGCAAAAAAACCACGCTCTTGTGCTGCGGCTGTACGTTGCTGACTTCGCAAAGCAAAAGCATCCTGATCAGCGCGATTGATATTGTACTGCTCAGCAACATTCTCTGCAGTTTGCGGCATAGTCTCCACGCCATACAGCTCTTTTAACTGCTCGTTAACAAAACGCCAACCCATAGTCGTATCTTCTATTTCCTGGTTACGATCATAGGGCGTGTTGGCTTTACCCATAACAAAGGGTGCTCGGGACATCGACTCAACGCCACCGGCAATAATCAAATCGGCTTCACCAGATTTAATTGCCCGTGCTGCGATCGAGATAGCATCGAGCGATGAACCGCACAATCTATTGATTGTTGTCCCTGGCACTTCACAAGGCAAACCAGCCAGCAATGCCGACATACGTCCTACGTTACGGTTGTCCTCCCCAGCCTGATTGGCACAACCATAAATCACGTCATCCACTTGCTGCCAATTCACCGAAGGATTGCGTTCCATTAGAGCTTTAAGCGGAAGAGCTCCCAAGTCATCGGCACGAATCGACGCCAAGCTCCCGCCATAACGGCCAAAAGGAGTACGTATTGCGTCCACAATATATGCATTTTTCATTTTATTAAGACCCTTAAGCTACTAATGAGTTGGCGCAGTTTTTTGAATCAAATAAAACCAACTCACTTATTAAGTTGCATCAATCAGCTCTGCACCCGTCATCGACTGAAGCTCGGCAAAACTTATCCCTTCAACTTTCTCTATAACCTCAAAACCTTTATCAGTTACATCGATAACGCAAAGATCGGTATAAATACGGTCGACACACTTTAAGCCTGTTGCTGGATAAGTCAGCTTGCTAACGAGTTTGGGCTCACCATCTTTTGTAACATGGTTGGTGGTAACAAATACTTTTTTTGCGCCAACCGCGAGATCCATTGCTCCACCCACTGCAGGAATGGCATCCGCTGCACCTGTGTGCCAGTTCGCTAGATCGCCGTTTTGCGCAATTTGGAAAGCACCCAGTACACAGATATCTAAGTGACCGCCGCGCATCATGGCAAAGGAGTCGCCATGGTGGAAAAAAGCACCGCCGGTTAACATGGTCACATACTCTTTACCGGCATTAATCAGCTCTGGATCTTCTTCACCTGGCTCAGGTGTTGGACCAAATGCCAACAAGCCATTTTCTGAGTGCAAGAACACCTCTTTATCTGCTGGCAAATAGCTGGCAATTCGAGTTGGTAAACCAATGCCTAAGTTAACGTAAGCACCTTCAGGAATATCTTGAGCAACACGCTCAGCAATTTGATCACGAGTTAATTTGGTATAGCTCATTTGTTTACTCCAATTCTGATGTAGGTTCGATTTGTACGACGTGCTGCACAAAAATTCCCGGAGTAACAATGTGCTCAGGATCCAGCGCACCCAGCTCCACGACTTCTTGAACTTGGGCAATGGTTACCGCAGCAGCTGTGGCCATAATTGGTCCAAAGTTACGCGCTGATTTTCTATATACTAAATTGCCCCAGCGATCACCTTGATGTGCTTTGATTAAAGCGAAGTCTGCATGAATGGGGTTTTCTAAGACGTAGTCTTTACCTTCATAATTTAAAGCCGGCTTACCTTCAGCCAGCATTGTGCCAAAACCAGTTGGCGTATAAATTGGCCCAAGCCCCATACCTGCAGCCTGAATTCGACAGGCTAAGTTACCTTGTGGCACCAGTTCTAATTCAATCTTCCCCGCACGGTATAACTCATCAAACACCCATGAGTCAGACTGACGTGGAAAAGAGCAAATAATTTTACGCACAGCACCTGTTTGCAAAAGCTTGGCTAAGCCATGATCACCGTTACCCGCGTTATTGTTGACCACAATTAAACCTTTAACGCCCAATTCAATAAGGCCATCAATCAGCTCTGTCGGCTGACCTGCGGTTCCAAAACCACCAATCATGATCGTGGAGCCATCTTTAATCTGGGTCAGTGCTTCGATTAAAGAAGCTGAGGTTTTATCAATCATAATATTTCCTAGAAAATAAATTTAAATATATATTAATTACAACTTTGCTCTAAATCTAAACTGAGTGTCGTCGTTTCTCGCTTCTTGGCCGAAAACCTAGCCGAGTCTGTCCGAAGGTAAAGTAAAAAAGATATTAGGACAGGGAAAACCTCCTATGGCTTGAACTGGATAAAACACTGAACACTGAACACTGAACGTTTAACTTATACAGTTGCCAATGGAGTTACTGGTGAGCCAACCGCTCCCGGTAGTCGCAGTGGGGGAGCTGTTAGTAAAAACCGATTTCGTTTCCGGCTGTGCATCCACTCTGCCAAGTCTTTTAAATACCAAAGTTCTCCCAATGGTAATCCAAGCTTGAACAGACAGTGGTGGTGCAATGGAAGTTTATAGCAACAGCCAGATTCGAGCTCACGATCCAGATTCTCTACCGCATAATTGTCAGCACAAATTGCTGAAATACCACTCTGAGTGATCCACTCCAGCAGTGCTGAATCACTGCCATCAAGTACCGCTCCGGTTTTTTCCAGTACATCGAGGTTCGGCATTCCTTGCATATCTAGTAGCGCCTCAGCGAACCCCGTACGCAACACCAGCATGTCGCCCTGTTCAACGACGACATCTAGCTGCTCCATCGCCATCATCAACTGGTTATGTCCGATCAGCGTTCTTCCTACGCCAAAAACTCGGACTAGATCTACTAGCACGGCTCGGCCCTGCATGCCATGTACGGCCAGCGTTTCGATGCCTAGTTTGCGGGCATAAGAATCGTGGTACTGAGCGGGATCCTGACTCAAATTGAGTATGTCCTCCTCAGCTAAATAGCCATTGTAGTAACGACGTTCCAGCTTCCCATCGCCATCTCCATCAAACAGGGCGCCTACATGAGCGAGTGAATCCCACTGGGTTGAGTACTGCATTGAGATTTGCACACGATCGTCACTAATAACATCTAAAAGTTCAGGGTTTCTAGTGGACAAAGGAAAGTTGATGTACAGATCATCACCGAGTGCTGTTGGAGATAGCTTTGGCGGTGAGCGACGAGGGTTAAGCACGCTGCCACCTGGAATATCCAAGGGAAGCGATAAGCAAAACGTTACTCCCTCTTGGACCTCCTTGACTCCTTTGAGCACTTGTTCAGAACTAATCAGGTTAATTCGTCCTAGCTGATCATCGTGTCCAAAATCTCCCCAGTTACTGCCTTCAGGTCGCTTTTTCCATCGTGGATTATTCATGACTTTTCCTGACAACCGTTTCGTTTGGCGATTTCTATAATGAGCTGCAGGTTTTCTCGCTCCTTTGCTTGATGTTGCGCACGCGACGCGTCACTCCAGCTATAAAAGCCTTGGCCTACTTTGGCGCCAAGGCGTCCTTGGGCAACATAATCTTCAAGAAGCGCAGCCGGCTTATCACTGGCATCAAGGTCGGGATAAAGGTAACGAGCGATATGAAGGTGAGTATCCAGTCCGTTAAGATCACGCTGACATAAAGGACCATTTAATGCCATACGCACACCTATTGAATACTGCACGATTTCATCCAGATCCTTGGCCTCAACGACGCCTTTTTCTAACAGGGACAGGCATTCTCGCATAATTGCATGCTGGATACGGTTAGCAACGAAGCCAGGTACGCAGGTCTTAAGTACAACCGGGCGTTTCCCCAATTGCTTCAACCATCTACATGCCGTCTCCAAGAAAAAACTTTCTGTTTGGCTACCTGGAACCACTTCTACAGCAGGAATGATATCCGCCGGATTGAAGAAGTGGGCACCCAAAAATCGTTGCGGCACACGCATTTTTCTTGCGATTTCATCGATCGGAATACCTGATGTATTAGTCATGATGATGGTTGTATCGGCCACGTTAGATTCGATTTGGGCTATTACTTTCTGTTTGATTTCTGTGTTTTCGGTCACGCTCTCAATTACAAAATCAGGTCTGTACTCCGCCTTAAATTCTGTTGTAAAACAGACTGTTGCAAAATTTTCCCCCATGCTTAGGCGGCTAGCTTCCAGCACTCTCTGGCTCGTATCCAGCACGATTACTTTGACGCCCTGTGCAGCCATCAACTTAGCCAAAGTGGTGCCCATGGTACCTGCACCCACTACTACAGCTTGTAATGAATTTTCTTGCATGGTCTTTTCTTCCTTATTATCGTATTAACATAAATAAATGCCATATTGACAATGTAAATATAGGGTATAACATAAATTCAATCTTGCGAACTATTGTTCGCACAGCGAACGATAAATATAATGACAAACATGCTAAAAAAACAATAAGAGGTTATTTCTAATGAATGCACTTGCAGGTTTTTTCACACGACTAGTAAACCGGTACATGCCGGATCCCTTAGTTATTGCTATCTTCCTGACCTTTCTCACAATATTGCTGGCAGTACTCCTACAGGGCACTAGCCCCATGAATGCTGTGCGTTACTGGGGTGGCGGGTTCTGGGACTTGTTATCATTCAGTATGCAGATGACAGTTATTCTTCTGGCAGGTTACGTGTTAGCAAAGACTCCTCTGATTGATGGTGTTCTCAACCGTATAGCTATTAGCGTTAAAACACCCTTCATGGCGATTGTAGTCGCTACCCTAGTAGGTGGTATTGGAAGTTGGTTAAACTGGGGTTTTGGTCTAGTAATTGGAGGGCTTGTTGCTCAAAAGCTGGCGCTTAACGTGAAAGGTGTTCATTATCCATTGGTGATTGCCGCAGCATATTCAGGTTTTGCTCTTTATGGAATTGGTCTGTCTGGTAGTGTGCCGTTACTCATTGCAACCGAGGGACACTTTCTTCAGGATGCTATCGGGATAATATCTTTAAGTGAAACAATTTTCTCGCCCATCCTGCTTAGCACCAGTGCGCTAATTCTTATTACTTTGCCGTTTTTCAACGCATGGCTACACCCTAAAAACTCAGAAGATATCGTCGAAATCAACCCTAACTCGGTCGTTAAGCCTTTCGAAATCCCTGATATCGAAGGCGATAAAATAACAATAGCCGAGCGCCTGAACAGGAGTCGTTTCATCGGCATAAGCATTGGCCTGCTGGGTATGTTGTACCTGATTTTATACACTATGGACGGTGGTTCGTTAAATCTCAATACCGTTAATTTTGCTTTCATGTTTTTAGGTATATTGCTGTTTGCATCGCCAGCTCACTACTTAGCGGTATTAGCGGATGGGGTTCGTATTGTCTCCGGGATCATAGTGCAGTACCCATTCTACGCTGGAATCATGGGTATTCTGGTGGGCTCAGGCTTGGTGGTTTCATTCTCCAATATTTTCGTTGATATCTCCAATGCCCAAACCCTGCCTATCTGGTCATTCATAAGCGGAGGGATTATTAATCTGCTGGCTCCGTCTGGTGGTGGCCAGTGGGCGATTCAGGGTCCTGTTATGGTACAGGCTGCTGCGGAGCTCGGTGCTTCCCAAGCGGCCACAGCGCTTGCAGTTCAGATTGGCGATCAGTGGACCAACATGGTTCAGCCATTCTGGATCCTTCCAGTACTGGCCATATCTGGTCTAAAACTGCGCGACGTGATGGGCTATATGGTGTTGATCTTGATGTACTTAGGAGTTATCTATGGAAGTGCGGTATTCATTTGGGGCTACTTTAGTGGTTAACTGCACTGAGCTGCGCAAGGTTTCCATATGCCATTTCTGATCGAAACTTTTGACAAACCAAATTCTCAAGCTCTACGTTTGAAAATCCGGCAGTCTCATTTAGATTATTTGGAATCTAATGTAAAAATATTATTAGCCTGTGGTGCCAAGCTTTTAGACAATAGTGAGACAGCTTCAGGAGGTATTTACTTAGTTGACCTAGATAGCCGAAAAGCTGCTGAATGCTTTATTAAAGCCGACCCCTTTTATGAGGCTGGACTGTTCGCTGAAGTTAAAATTGTACGGTGGCGGCAAGCTTATTTAAATCGTAAAAACACCCTATAGATCGATCAAGATGGAGAGAGAAAATGCTATTTCATGTCAAAATGACAGTAAAGCTTCCACAGAACATGCTGGCCGAGCAAGCAAATGATATTAAGGCTAAGGAAAAAGCCTATTCTGAAGACTTGCAACGTCAGGGAAAATGGCGCCATTTATGGCGTATAGCTGGTAGTTACTCTAATATTAGTATATTTGATGTCGATGATAACGCCGAACTTCAAAATATCATCAGCAATTTACCTTTATTTCCATATATGGATATTCAAGTAAAACCACTATGCCGCCACCCTTCTTCAATACGCGAAAATGATGCCTAGAAGAAGAGTTTATTTACCTTTTACTTAAATCATTGAGGCATAACATGCTGACCGCACACCATAGTTAAAGCGCAATTACCAAAGCGTTATTGCTGTGAATTGTAGGCCTTCACAGATACCAATGTAGCGAAAGATCAACAGATCCTTGTATCTTACTAGGCCTTACCTGCAAGTATACTCACATTAAAGACATGCTCAGACAAAGTGTATGTATAGGATATTTCAATGAGTAAAAAATCTGCACAAAGCAACCCTGCGGAGCAACCTTGCGCTGTTGTTACCGGAGGAGCAAGGAACATCGGCCAAGCTATTGCCTTGCGCCTCCAACTGGATGGCTATCATGTCATAGTAGCTGATATCGTTGAACCAGAAGCAGACTCTCTAAAAATAGACGCGCGCAAAGTCGATCTTTCCGATGCCGATGCCACTCGACGTGTGATGGATGAAATCGCCAAATGCTATTCGGTATCTAGGCTGGTAAATAATGTCGGAATTGTCGCTCCTGCACTACTGGAGGATGTACAACTCAAAGACTTCGATAAGTTAATGCATCTGAATGTGCTCTCAGCACTGATCTGCACACAAGCACTACTACCTAGTATGAAGGCAAAAAAAACAGGCCGTATTGTGCTAAATACCAGTCGTGTCGTACTAGGTAAAGAGGCGCGCACTATTTATAGTGCAACAAAGGGGGCGCTACAATCTATGGCCAGAACGTGGTCTTTGGAGCTTGCTGGGCATGGCATTACTGTTAATTGTGTAGCGCCGGGACCTATTGCCACCAGTGCTTTCTGGCAGAACAACCCTCCAGACTCTGAGCAAGCCCGTCGTATCATTGAAAACATCCCACTGCAACGTATGGGCCAGCCCGATGATGTTGCGCAAGCGGTCAGTTTCTTTTGCGATGAGCGAAGTGGTTTTATAACGGGTCAGACCCTTTTTGTCTGTGGTGGCGTCACCGTCGGTTAGCCAATCGATCATCTATGTTTCTCATAAGTTCCTGATTTAAAAACTTTCAAAAAGTAGTAGCTTAACACTTCTGATTCGGAGGCTCTGGACTTCCCACTGTTCGCATTATCCATCATCTACCTGATGGTTTCGGTTTGCCAAGACATTCGCTTACCACGCATGAAGTGGTTCTTTTACTGGTTTTATCCAGGACACTTGATAATGCTGTTCCTGATAAAAACTGCCTTCTACTAAAGCAGGCAGATTGCCCTCAATGTCGATGGACAATATTAATCTGAAGCGAAAGCTCAAGCTGAACCTCTTTATAGCCCTTGCGCAACCTAGGATCTTTTTTCCTAGATAAAGCTGAGCTGGATCGTTTAGGTTTTTTGTTTTCAGAATTTGAAGTCATCTTCATTATAAAACCCTCACAGCCAGCCCACTGGACATCTAGCCATGCTTAACACGCACTTGCTCCTTGAACTTCCGGCCAGGTCGGAAACGGGGTAACACCGTCTCAGGAGTTGCTGGAACGTCAATATCTTCTCCTGTTTGCGGATTGCGCCCAATACGGGCAGGCCGTGCGCTTTGAGTCCGCGACTCAAATACACCAAAGCCTACCAGCGTCACCTTGTCACCATCAGCCACGATTTCTTGAACACTCTCAATGAAAGCCCACAGCGCAAGATCTGTCGCTGCCTTACTTTGGCCTGTAAGCGCTGACATCCGTTCAACCAACTCCACACGGTTTATATTTCTCATCACTCACCTCTTCCACTATTAATCTCAAATACCAACAGCTCATCATTGATCACGGGAAATCGTCATACAACAACAAACCCGAAATACACTATGTCGGCTTACGACACACAGGCTACAAACGGAGCTTTATAGTGATTTGATCAGAAAATCCGTCCGGAGCCCAGCAATTGAAATTTACCTTCATAAGACTATTTAAGAAAGAGCCGACCAAAATAGCCTCCATCAATCGGCCTGCAACAACACCTGAAACAGAAACTAGCGCAGATGGCTTCATCATGCCCAAGACTGCAAATGAGCTGCTTTCAGAGGATCGTAGAGAAATCATTCTTGACCGGATTTGGGAACAAACCTCTGTATCGCGCGAATCATTTACTAGACTGTACCAAGCCCCTATTACTCGATATGCAGAGTTGGTACAAGAGCTTCCAGCCAGCGAGTCACATCACCATAGCTATCTAGGTGGGATGCTGGACCATGGACTTGAACTGGTCTTGTATGCTTTACGATTGCGACAGAGCTATCTACTTCCAGTTGGCGCAGCACCGGAGGATCAGGCGGCTCACGCTGATGTGTGGACTGCAGGAGTTGCCTACGGTGGGTTAATGCACGACACCGGCAAACTATTGTGCGATATCAGAGTGGAAACTAAAAGCGGTCAACCATGGCATCCTTGGCACGGCCCCTTAACGGAAGCCTACCGTTTCAAATACATTCCAGGCCGTGATTACAAACTTCATAATGCTGCAGCAGCGGTGATGGTTCACCAAGTATTGGGAACCGAGGTGATGGACTGGATCAGCAAAAATCAACCTCTTTGGGGCAGCTTACTGTATCTATTATCAGGTGATTACACTGAGGCAGGTGTCCTTGGTGAAATCGTCTCCAAAGCAGACCGTACATCTACCGCCATGAATATCGGTGCTAATCCTGAAAAAGCACTACAGGCCCCACCTACAACACTGCAATCACATTTAATACGTGGCCTGCGTCAGCTACTTAAAGATGATGAGCACAAACTGAAAATGAACATGCCCGGCGCAGCATGCTGGCTAACTGCCGATGGACTATGGCTTGTCAGCAAGGTGGTGGCCGATAAGCTCCGAGCATTTTTGCTTTCTCAAAGCGTGGACAAAGTGCCCTCTAAAAACTCGTCACTGTTTGATGAGCTGCAATCTCACCGACTGATTGAGCCCAATGCAGACGGCAACGCAATCTGGAAAGCAAAGGTTATCGACGGTACCTGGGAGCAAGAGTTTACTTTTTTGCGTGTTAAGCCATCGTTGATATACCGCAATGAGGAATACCCACCAACATTTACCGGCACAGTCACATGGGATGACAAGCCTGTTGCCTCTGCAGAGCCTCCAGCAGCAAACGAGAGTGCGAAAGAACCTGCAGCACCATCTGTCCAGCCAGCCAAACCACAGGCTCCTCAAATAAGCTC
>ASRN01000132.1_pt1 | contig 13719 bp, 9 predicted proteins | sample 693258 | NCBI WGS metagenome assembly ASRN01 (sample SAMN02169243, study PRJNA158439) | bioreactor metagenome | isolation source: day 82 sample from continuous culture bioreactor inoculated with sediment... | place: Germany: Bremen
AATGACGTGGAGATGGTATGGAGAAGGCAACGACTCTATTACCTTAGATCACATTCGTCAGATTCCGGGTGTAGAAGGTATTGTATGGTCCTTACACAATAAGGTTGCTGGTGAAGTATGGGAAGAAGAAGAAATTGACAAGGTCATGGACCTGATCAAGAGTAAAGGTTTCAATGCAGATGTCGTTGAAAGTGTTAACGTACATGATGACATCAAGATTGGTTTGCCAACACGCGACAAATATATTGATATTTATATTGATACCATTAGAAAATTGGGTGCGAGAGGGGTTAAGGTTATCTGTTATAACTTTATGCCTGTATTTGACTGGACACGCACAGATCTTTATAAAGAGTTGCCCGACGGTTCGAACTCACTTTTTTATGAAAAAGATGCCATTGTCAACGATCCCAACATTATGGCAGAGCGCATTTTAAAAGGTGCAGGAAAGTATACGATGCCCGGATGGGAACCGGAACGTATTGCAAAGCTTGATGAATTGTTCAAATCTTATGCCGGTGTGGATGAAGATAAACTTTTCGAGAATTTAAAATATTTCTTAGAGCGAATTATGCCGGTTTGTGAAGAGCAAGATGTTAAAATGGCGATACATCCGGATGATCCACCATGGCCAATATTTGGACTGCCTCGTATTATCCGAAGTCGTGATCATATTAAGCGCTTCTTAGACCAGGTGGATAATCCATATAGTGGTTTGACATTATGTACAGGGTCGCTTGGACCTAATTTATTCAATGATATTCCTTCAATTGTACGTGAATTCCATGACCGCATTTATTTTGCACATATCCGAAATGTTAAAGTCTATGAAAATGGTGATTTTAGTGAAGTATCTCACCGTGGAAAAGACGGAAACGTGGATGTATATGAAGTGCTAAAAGCCTATCATGACAATGGATATACTGGATATCTTCGTCCGGACCATGGTCGCCACCTTTGGGGTGAAGAAAAAGATTGTCGTCCCGGTTATGGATTATATGACCGTGCACTTGGTGTGATGTACATGTTAGGTGTGTGGGATAGTTTGGATAAACGCAAAGGAGGCCACTAGATGTTAGAATTAAAACGAAAAGCCCTAGACCAAAAAGACGCATGGGCAGAGATTGATGTTGCGCTTCCCAAGTTCGATATTGATGCTGTTCAGAAGAATACGGTAGAACGTCCGACATGGATTCATTTTGGTGCAGGTAATATTTTCAGAGGCTTTGTTGCGAATGCCTATCAAAAAGTATTAAATAAAGGCTTGGCGGATACAGGTATCGTTGCAGTGGACTCTTTTGACTTTGAAGTTATTGATAAAGTGTATACGCCCTTTGATAACTTAACCATGCTCGTCCTTATGAAATCAACAGGAGAGTTTGAAAAAACAGTGGTCGGATCCATTGTTGAAGCTATCACGACAGATCCCCAACGTTCTGAAGATTTTAATCGTTTAACAGATATTTTTGAAAACCCATCCTTGCAGATGGTCAGTTTTACAATTACTGAAAAAGGCTATGCGATCACAACACCGGATGGAGAATACATAGGTGTTATCAAAAAAGATCTTGAAAGTGGAATAGAGCATCCGATTCACACCATGAGCATAATTACAGCACTTGCATACAAGCGCTTCAAAAAAGGTGCATATCCATTAACATTTGTATCTATGGATAACTGCTCACATAATGGTGACAAGGTTAAAGCGGCTGTATACACGATAGCTGATGAATGGCTTAAACGTGGGTATGTTGAACAAGACTTTATCGATTATATTAAAGATGAATCAAAAGTTACCTTCCCACTATCAATGATTGATAAGATTACGCCACGTCCGTCACAGGATGTACAAGAAAGTCTTGAAAAAGATGGTTTGAGCAATATGGATGTTATTATTACAGATAAGAATTCATATATGGCACCCTTTGTTAATGCGGAAATCAGTGAGTATCTTGTCATAGAAGATAAGTTTACAAATGGACGTCCTAAGTTAGAAGAAGCCGGAGTCATCTTTACAGATCGTGAAACGGTCAATCGTGTAGAGACAATGAAAGTAACCACTTGTTTAAACCCACTTCATACAGCATTAGCTGTAACCGGGTGTTTACTAGGTTATACACTCATCGCTGATGAAGTCAAAGATCCCATATTAGCAAGACTTATCAATAAAATTGGCTATGAAGAAGGCTTAAAAGTTGTTGTGAATCCGGGAATTATCGATCCAAAAGAATTTATTGATGAAGTTGTAAATGAACGATTTGCAAATCCATTTATACCGGATACACCACAACGAATTGCGACAGATACATCTCAAAAAGTCGGCATTCGATTTGGTGAAACAATCAAATCCTACGCAGCATCAGATACATTAGACCCAAAAGAATTAACAGCGATTCCATTAGCACTTGCTGCATGGGTACGTTACCTTCTTGGTGTAGATGACAAAGGTCAAAACTTTGACTTAAGTTCAGATCCACTCATGGAAGAACTCCAAAAATTAATGGCAGGCATCCAATTAGGTGATCAAGAGGCCAACATAAAACCATTGCTAGAAAAAGAAAGCATCTTTGGTCTAGACCTATATTCAGTCGGACTCGGCGAAAAAATCGAAGGATTTTTCCTTGAAATGTTAGCCGGTCCCGGAGCAGTAAGAAATACACTAGAAAAATATTTATAAAATAAAAAAATACATCAAAACAGCCCATTGCGATTTCAATTATGCAATGGGCTGTTTTTTTGTTAAAGCAATAATAGTTATTTTTAAAAAATGACAAAATAAATATTGACAAATATGTTTTTAGGGTGTATTATTTAGAAGTAATAAAATATGTACTATCATAAAAATAACAATTGTGTTTAATAATGAAAAAGCTCATTATGATGTTGGCGCATCACTTTGAGCTGATAGGCATCGCCCATTCTTTAGAAATTTAGTATAGCATATTTATCGCTATAATTCAAATGTTTGGTGTCAATCTCATTAATTTGGATGGAGGTTGAAAAACACAAATTTGATAGCATGTTTAAACCAACTTTGAAGAAAGCGAGGAACTATATGATAATTTCACAGAAAAGAATTAATGGAGTATCAAAATTTAAAAATATCAATAAGGGGCAAAAGGTAAGAGTTATTTTACGTAAACCAGAGGACAAGATTCTCGAAAGCATAGGTTTTGGAAAAGAAAAATCATTTGGCGATACAATTCTTCCGAATGTAATAGGACCAGCATCAAGATTAAATGCTGAAGGTAAGTTTATTACTCATAAAGACAAAGAAAAAGAAGATTATACTGTTATGCGTGAATGGACATATCAACAATTTTGCGGGCGAGGAGAAACTAGAGAAGTTACTGACTCTGTATGTGACACTCGTAAAAGGTATCAAAGAACATTGATACCACCAAAGGCAGTAGAATTAACAATTGAGGAATTTGAGGGGGATATGGTTTTAGTTGCACCAGAATTAACATTTGGTTCAGATAATGAAGCAATCATAATCACAGTAAATGTTATCCTAGAGTATTTCGGCTTTTGTGAAGTTTTAATTGATGGAATGAAATCAGCAATTAAAGGTGAAATAAAAAGATTAAACTGGGATATTTTACCTAAAGGTGATTATCCTTGGGATGTGCAAAAACAAAGAATTGAACCTTTTTTAAAAAAAGCGAAAGGAAATAATCGAAAAGTTATTGATAAAAGACAAGAGACCATTAATAGTTATCAACCGGATTTCACTGCAATTGGCAGTGGAGGCTTTTCGGGATATTTAATTCATGGGTTTACCAATAAATCTTTATATGTTCTTGAAAGTGTTCAAGTCAATAATGCTACCTATATATTATCAAAAGATTGGAAAGAAATATCTAAGCTAACAAAAGCAGAGATAATTAGAGATAGCTTGCATGAGCATCGTGTGATTCATAATAAAGATTGGTATATGGCAATGAGTAAATACCTGAAAAGAGAAAGTTAGGAGAAAACTATGAATATTTGTCATGTGGAGATCAATTCTCTACATGACAAATACTATAAATGGAGGCGATATGATGAAGAGATTAAACGAATTATTCACAATAAGCTCTGGAGTTGTTTTCAAAAGACTTGAAGCTCCACCAGGTACATCAGGGCATGAGTATAAAATAATTACATTAAAAAGTATTAATGATCTAGGATATTTGGAGATTGAATACTTTGATGAGTTTAAAAGTAAAAAGGAAATAATAGGAAAACATATTGCTCAAATAGGAGATATAATTGTTCGATTAAGCTATCCATATACAGCAGTAAATATAGATAAAGAAGCACAAGGAGCCATTATACCATCATTATTTGCAATATTGCGTCCAAAGGGGAAAAAGGTAATATCGGAATATGCTTCAATATTTTTGAACAGTGATTATATGAAAAAACAATATAATAGAGATGCTAGTGGATCTGCGCTTCAAATGATAAAAATGTCTGCATTGAAAAACTATGAAGTGATTACACCTACTTTAGAAAGACAAAAGTCGATTATTGAAATTAGTAAATTATCAATAAAAGAATTGCATTTGATAGAAGCATTATTAGAACAAAAGAAATTATACCATAAAGGTATTTTTCAAGAATTAATCAAATTGGAGGGATAACTTGAGTGATTTAAAAGAATATCAAGAGAAAATTTTTGAAGAAATTAAACATATCAATGAATACGAAGAAGAATTCTGGTATGCGAGAGAGTTACAGAAAGTCTTAAAATATAAAGAATGGCGAAATTTCAAACTTGTTATCGGTAAAGCAATTCAAGCATGTGAAAATAGCCAAAATAGGGCACTTGATCATTTTGTTGACGTCAACAAAACGATACCTATGCCAAAAGATGCAACAAAAGAAATTGAAGATATCATGCTATCAAGATATGCTTGCTATCTCATTGTACAAAATGGCGATTCTAGAAAGCAAGTCATTGCACTTGGACAGACATATTTTGCAGTTAAGACGAGACAGCAAGAATTGATTGATGATTATGATCAGTTGTCGGAAGATCAGAAACGCTTCGCCATTCGTAATGAAATGATTAATCATAACAAATCATTAGCAGAAGCTGCGGATGTGGCTGGTGTAAAAACGCCAATTGATTATGCTATATTTCAAAATCATGGCTATATGGGATTATATGGTGGGTTAAAAGCAAAAGACATACATAATAAGAAAGGTCTTAAGAAAAGTCAAAAAATCTTGGACCATATGGGTAGTACTGAATTAGCAGCGAATCTCTTTAGAGCAACACAAACAGACGAAAAATTAAGAAGAGATCAGGTCAAGGGCAAGAATGAAGCCAATAAAACCCATTATGAAGTAGGAAGAACCGTCAGAAAAACCATTGAAGAACTAGGCGGTACAATGCCGGAAGAATTGCCAACACCAGAGAAGAGTATAAAAGCTATAGAAAAAGAATTGAATGATAAAAAGAAATTGGAGGATGAATAATGGTGATTAAAAAATTATCTCAAGATCAAGTTAATGGTACATTATGGAGAGCATGTGACACCTTCAGAGGAAAGATTGATCCAGCAATTTACAAAGATTATGTTCTAGTAATGCTGTTCATAAAATATGTTAGTGATATATACAAAGAGCACAAAGAACAAATGATGGAACGTTATGATGGTGACGCAGAAATGGTTGAAAGACAAATGCGCTATGAGCGATTTGTCTTAGATGAAAGATCTACTTTTGACTATATCTATGATAAGCGAAACCAAGCCAATGTAGGTGAAATAATTAATATGGCTCTAGAGCAAGTTGAAGAAGAGAATAAGACCAAGCTTAGAGGTGTATTTAAGAATATTGATTTTAATTCAGAAGCTATTCTAGGTAGTACAAAAGAACGTAATACTATGTTGAAAAATTTTTTGGAAGACTTCAAAGATCTCGACCTTAGACCATCAAGACTTATTGGTGAAGATATTATTGGTAATGCTTATGAATATATGATAGGTAACTTTGCATCCGATGCAGGGAAAAAAGGCGGTGAATTCTTTACGCCTTCAGAAGTGTCAGAACTTTTATCAAGACTTGTGAAGCCGGAAGAGAATGATCGTATCTATGATCCGACTTGTGGTTCGGGTTCCTTGTTGATAAAAGCCTTTAATAAAGTGCCAAATGGTAAAGCGCAAATATATGGACAAGAAAGAAATGGCCAGACCCACTCTCTTTGTAGAATGAATATGTTCTTACATAAAATTGATGATGCAAAGATTGAATGGGGTGATACCTTAGCCAATCCAAAGCATTTAGAAAATGACAAATTGATGAAGTTCCAAGTAGTGGTTGCTAATCCGCCATTTTCATTGGACAAATGGGCGTCAGGGTTTGCAGGTGAAGGTAATGATAAAGCTTTCAAAATGGAAGAAAACTTAGATCCATATAAAAGGTTTGCATGGGGGATACCACCTAAATCAAAAGGAGACTTTGCCTTTGTATTACATATGTTACATTCTTTGTCAGAAGGTGGACGTATGGGGGTTGTGTTGCCACACGGCGTACTTTTTAGAGGTGCAGCAGAAGGAAAGATTAGACAACAGATTATTGATATGAATCTTTTGGATGCCGTTATTGGATTACCGGCTAACTTATTCTTTGGAACTGGTATACCAGCATGTATTCTTGTGTTTAAACAGAATAGAGATAAAAAAGATGTTTTATTTATAGATGCATCTGGTGATAATTGTTATGAAAAAGGTAAGAATCAAAATAAACTACGTGAAGAAGATATTCAACGAATTGTAGAGGCATATGATAGGTATAAAACTGAAGATAAATTCACTTATGTAGCTTCATTTGATGAAGTTAAGGAAAATGATTATAACCTTAATATACCAAGATATGTTGATACCTTTGAAGAAGAAGAGCTGGTAGATATGGAAGAAGTAGCGGAGAATATTGCTAGCATCAAAGAAGAACTTGCTGAAGTTGAAGTTCAGATGGCTAAGTATTTAAAAGAACTTGGATTATAGGGGGTAATTACGTGAATGATGAATTGAGTACAAAAGTTCAAGATTATTTAAATGGTAGTATTCCAAAGAGTTATAAAAAAAGTAAAGCGGGTGTCTATCCGGAAAAATGGAAAGTTTTAGAGCTGGGTAAAGTTCTCATGCGAGTGAGAAAACCTGTTAAAGTTAAAATGGATGAAGTATATAAGCAAATAGGGATAAGATCACATGGGAGAGGTATATTTTATAAAGAAGCTGTAAGTGGGGAAAAATTAGGTAATAAGTCGGTTTTTTGGATAGAGCCAGATTGTTTTATTGTGAATATAGTTTTTGCATGGGAAATGGCAATAGGAAAAACAACGAAATGTGAAGATGGAATGATAGCATCACATAGATTCCCGATGTACAAACCAAAAAACAATGAAATTGATATTGATTATTTAACATATTATTTTAAATCTAATAGAGGAAAGTACCTATTAGAGCTTGCATCCCCTGGTGGAGCTGGTAGAAACAAAACTTTGGGACAAACAGAATTTATGAAGTTGAAGGTTCCGTTACCATCATTAGAAGAACAACGTAAAATTTCTTCCATTCTTTCAACTTGGGATAAGGCGATTGAATACAAGGAGAGATATTTTGAAGAAAAGATAAAGCAAAAGACAGGAATTATGCAAAGACTATTAGCTGGAAAATTTAGATTACAAGATTTTGATGAGAAATGGAAATTATGTCAAATAAAAGATTTATTAGACTATGAACAACCAACTCAATATATTGTGGAAAATTTAGTGGAGTTTGATAAAGAAAAAATACCGGTTTTGACAGCAAATAAATCGTTTGTTCTTGGATCCACTAATGATGAAGAAGGAATCTTTGATAAATTGCCAGTCATTATTTTTGATGATTTTACAACGGCGATTAAATTTGTCGATTTTAGATTCAAAGTAAAGTCATCAGCTATAAAAATACTTTCAACAAAAAAGGAGAAAGTAAATTTAAAATATATTTTTGAGGTACTTCAGATACTGCATCTGCCTAAAGGTAATCATAAGAGATATTATATTTCAGAAGTACAGAACATGAATGTTGAATTACCTTCAGCTGAAGAACAAATCGCTATTGTTAATATCTCTCAAACTATTGACAAAGAGATCAAATTACTTGAAAAAGAACTATTTGAGTTAAGACAGCAAAAAAAGGGCTTAATGCAGCTCCTATTAACCGGTATTGTAAGAGTAAATACAGACTAAATTTGATATAGAAAAGAGGGGAGACTATGAGTACTGCATACGATGAAATAAATATTTCGCAGATACCAGCATTAGAGGTTCTTGAAAGAATTGGCTACATAATTATTCCGCCGGAACAAGCTGAAAAAATGCGTGGTAATCTATACAATGTCATTCTTAAAGAAGTGCTTTACGAGCGGTTAAATGAAATTAATGGCTTTGAGTACAGAGGGCAATTATATAAATTTTCAGAGAAGAACATTCAACAAGCACTTTTAGATATTGATGAAGCATTAACAGATGGTTTGATTAAGACCAATGAAAAAATTTTTGATTCCTTGGTCTATGGAAGAAGTTACCCGGAAAATCTTTCGGAAATGGACGGCACCAAGTCCTTTAATCTGAACTATATTGATTGGGAACATCCTGAAAATAATGTATATCATGTGGTAGAAGAGTTTTCCGTTGAACGTGAAGGTGGTCAAGGGATGATCCGTCCGGATATTGTTACTTTTATTAATGGTATTCCTTTTGGCGTCATCGAATGTAAGAAAGCGAGTATCTCCATTGCACAAGGGATCAGTCAGATGCTTAGAAACCAAGGCAAAGAATACAGTCCACAGCTTTTTAAGTTCGTTCAGGTGGTTATGTCCACCAATAAAAATGAGACACAGTATGCTACGACTGGAACACCTAAGAAGTTCTGGTCCGTGTGGAAAGAAGACCTTGAATCAGATGAATACAAGTGGTTTAAAGATACACTAGAAAAAACTGTTGTTGCTAGGATCCCAACCATACAAGATCAGAATATTATTTCAATATTTCATCCAAAGCGTATTATAGACATTATTCGTTTTTTCTCTATATATGATAAGAATGTGAAAAAGATTGCACGCTACCAACAGTATTTTGCCATTAAAGAGATTATTAAAACTATTGAGGAGCTTGATAAGAATTTTAACCGTCAATCAGGTGTCATTTGGCATACACAAGGTTCAGGAAAATCCCTAACGATGGTCATGCTTGCAAGAGTTATTTTATCAGAGTTAGCAGATTCACATCCTCAAGTCTTAGTCATTACGGATAGGGTAGAGTTGGATAGTCAGATTCACCAGACGTTTAATCATTCCAGGTTACGAGCAGAGAAGGCAACTAGTGGGAGAAATCTTGTGGAATTAATTAATAGCAATGGAGCGGATATTATAACGTCATTGGTCCATAAGTTTGATACAGCATCAAAACATCAAGAACCGATAAAATCAAGAAATATTTTTGTGTTGATCGATGAGTCTCATAGAACACAGTATGGTGAACTTCATATTAAGATGAAAAAAGTATTTCCTAATGCCTGTTATTTGGGATTTACCGGGACGCCGCTGATGAAAAAAGATAAAAGCACCATGAATAAATTTGGTAGTCGTTTGATTCATAAGTATACCATTAAAGATGGTGTTGAAGATGGTGCCATTGTTCCTTTACTTTATGAAGGTAGACTAGTAGAACAGACTGTCAATCGAAATGCTATAGACAGACGTATTGAAATGATTACAAGAAATCTTGATGAGAAGCAAGCGGAAGAATTAAAAAACAAATGGTCTAGATTTGAAATGATTGCTTCATCTGAACAAAGAATTCGTTTGATTGCAGATGATATCTACACCCATTACACCAAGTTCTATAAAAACTCATACGCGAAAGCCATGTTAGCAACTGCTTCCAAGTTTGATGCCATAAGATATAAAGACGCATTTGATGAATACGGAGATCTAAAGACAGCCATAGTTGTTTCGCCACCGGATCAACGTGAAGGTTATGACGAAGTAGACGAGGAACCGAAAGATCGTGTACTTAAGTCTTGGAATAAAATGATGGAAGCTTATAGTGATCCTGCAAAGTATGAAGAACACATCAAGAGTGAATTTATTGATGGTGATGACCTTGAAATGATCATTGTAGTAGATAAGTTATTAACTGGATTTGATGCACCAAGAGCTTCTGTTCTTTATGTAGACAAGCCGATGAAAGAACATACATTATTACAAGCCATTGCAAGAGTTAATCGACTTTATGAAGGTAAAGACTTTGGTCTCATTATTGATTACAGAGGACTTATTGAAGAACTGGATTCAGCGATGAGAATGTACTCTGGAGCTGGTCTTGAAAACTTTGATGGTAAGGATCTTGAAGGTGCTTTAGTTGATGTTATTAGCATTGTTGGAAAGCTAAGAGAAGCCTATTCTAATGTCGTAGCTATATTTAAGAGCGTTAAGAATAAAGAGGACAAAGAAGAATTTGAGGTCTTGCTAGCGGAAGAAGCCCTTCGTAATGATTTTTATTATGAGCTAAGCCAATTTGGTAAATACTTTGGGGTTGCACTAGAATCAGAACATGTTTACAATGCTCTTGGCGAAGAAGATATTAAGTTATATAAACGTGAGCTAAAATTCTATCAAGAGCTAAGAGCATCAGTAAAACTTAGGTATTCAGACACTATAGATCATAAAGAATATGAAGCTAAGATGAGAAATCTGATGGACATATATATTGCAGCTGAAGACATAATTCAGATTACAGCACCAGTGGATATTCTTAATGAGAAAGAATTTGAAGATGAGTTAATGCGTTTAGGATCTCCGAGATCTAAGGCAGATGCCATTCGAACAAGAATGACTAAGCGTATTAGTGAGAAATGGGATGAGAATCCAGCCTACTATAAAAAGTTCTCAGAGCGTATTGAAAAGATCATTGCAGAATACAAGAATAAGAGGATTTCAGAAGCTGAATACTTAGATAAGATGAGAGAGGTAATGAATAACTTTAGAAAAGGTTATTCCGGAACAAATTACCCTGATAAAATTAAGAATAAACCACATGCCCAAGCTTTTTATGGTGTTATCAAAGAAGTGTTAGAAGATACATCTTATCAAGAAGCTGCGTATACCGATAGAGCAGCAGAGGAAACTGCAATATATGGTTATGAGAATATCCTAGCAACGGTTGCGTCAGATATTGCTCTTGTAATTGAAAAGCACAGAAAAGTTGATTGGTATGATAATTCAGATGTTCACAAGTTAATAACTAAGGAGATTGATGATTTACTTTATGAAGTGAAGAAAAAATATTTTCCAAGTATGACTTTCAAACAAATTGATGCCATGATTGAGAATATTAAAACCGTAGCTCTTAGAAGATATTAGGTGATTAATATGGAAAAACATAGTATTATTTATGGTAGCAAAATCATTGAATTTGAATTAGAAAGAAAAAAGGTTAAGAACATTAACCTAAATGTAAGGCCGAATATGAGTATCATCGTATCAGCAAGTGAACAGGTGCCACTTGATTACATTTTAGATTTTGTTAAATCAAAAGCACCCTGGATTCTTAAAAACGTTGGATATTTTAAAGATGTACAACCTGAACATACTGAAAAGAAAGTATATCTTAGTGGTGAGACATTTAAATATCTAGGTAAACAATATCGACTAAAGGTTTCAGAAACTGATGAAAAAGAAGGTGTCAAATACTTTCGTGGATATATTTATCTATCCGTTAATAACAAAGAAGCCTATAACAAAAAGGAAAAGTTGATACAAGAGTGGTATCGAATAAAGGCCACTGAGAAATTTCAAGAAAGTATAGAGCGAATGTTTCCATTCGTTGAAAAGTACGGCATTGTTAAACCGAAGGTACTAGTTAGAACCATGAAAGCAAGGTGGGGATCATGCGCCCCTGAAAAGGAATATATCATGCTCAATAGCGAGTTGATAAAGGCGCCTAAACTATGCATTGATTATGTCGTATTACATGAGCTGGTTCACTTTAGATATAGAAATCATGACAGTGATTTTTATGACTTTATGACAGCCTTGATGCCGGATTGGAAGCAAAGAAAAGAAATACTTGATGAAGAAGTTGTAAGGGAGTTGTAGACATTTACAATTTTCCGGCACTGATTATAACTGGGTTGTAAAAGGAGAAAAAATGGCTGAAATAAAATATGATATAAAAGAAACAATTGGAATACTTTCAGAAAATAGTAAAGGCTGGACAAAGGAACTAAACTTAATCAGCTGGAATGACAGAGAACCAAAGTATGATTTAAGAGATTGGGCACCTGAACATGAGAAGATGGGTAAAGGTTTAACGTTATCTTTGGATGAGCTGAAAGAACTTAAGAAGTTAATTGATAAAATGTCATTATAGGGGTGTTAAGAAGTATTTAGAAGAAATATAATTTCACGTTATACAGAAAAAGTAGGTGCATCACGTCACATGGGAACCCCGGTCCTGGTATTCTTTGGGACTATCTTGCTGAATCGAACAGATTTAGTTAGATAGTCCCGAAGAGACTAGGACCGGCACTCCCACGATGCGATGCACCTACTTTTTCGTATATTATGCTGAAATTCTATTTTCGTATTCTATTTAAATTTTAATTGAATATTAAGAAACAATAAGACTTTATTCGTTATAATAAAGACTGTGCTTAATGAATAGAAGGATGAAGAGGAATGAGAAGGAGTCTGTTATGCAAAGAAAAATTATTTTTCAAGTGGTGTTTTTAGCTATGCTTCTCGTAATGATAACGGGATGTCAGAAGAAGGAAGCAAATCTTGAAGTGGATGTAGAGATTGGTTATGATCAAGTGGTCAAAATTTCAGAAGGTAATCCATTAAGTTTAACCATGAAAAACTTAGGGGAAGCAGTCGAGGGTGAGATTCAGATTGATATTGCAACCGATGGACAAGAGCAAATTGTTCTTGCAGTACCTTTTGATATTAGCCAAGGTGCAGAAAAAGTGTTTGACCTTCATATACCGATATATACTGTACAGAAAAAGTTTCCCATTCGAATTGTTGTCGAAAATGCGACTGTCTATGAAGACGAGGTAACCGTGCGACAATTTTTATCACCGGAACGTGCAGTTGTCGGTGTGATTACAGACCAACCGGACCAATATCGTTTTTTTAATCAGATGGAGTTATCTCCCCATATTCGAGATGAAGAACGCCATGCTTATGAACGAGCTACTGTAGAGCAAGCAGCGATACCAGCCGAGTCGGTGCATCCACATATCATTTATTTTGATTCAGTACAAGCATTTAACGATAAAGAAGCTCTATCCTTTTTTGATTACATATATATGGGAAATACAAGTAACTTAGGTTTTAGTCAAGAGATTGAAACAAATGTTATTCATTGGATACAAGAAGGCAATACTTTTTTTATTGAAACAGGTGCAAACTATCAACGGTCCATGAATCAACTTCCGGAATCTCTAAAACAGGTCAATTTTTCTGAAGTGCGTGAAGAAACCTTGGATTTTACCGGTTCTGATTTGCCTTTTGTTGGCCAAGCAAATTTGGCCTATGGAGACATGTTACGTCAAGATATAAGCCTTATTCAGGAAAATGATAAGGTTTTAGGCTATGCAGAACGTCTTGGTGCAGGTCGTTTGATTACTTTAAGTGTGGATTTAAGTGCCAAGCCGATAGCAACGTGGAACGCGG